>Ga0310345_10003833_pt1 | contig 14033 bp, 15 predicted proteins | sample HC15DNA20500_MG_FD_204667 | JGI IMG/M metagenome (GOLD analysis project Ga0310345, IMG submission 204667) | Marine microbial communities from station ALOHA, North Pacific Subtropical Gyre - HC15-DNA-20-500_MG | ecosystem: Environmental > Aquatic > Marine > Oceanic | place: Pacific Ocean: North... | reverse complement strand
GAGAGAGATCGTTCAAATGCAATCGATCCCGCAACTAAACGATGTCACTGCCCATCGAGGTTCCTTAGCGTCACTATGTGAGTTTCTGTAATTCCGATTCAAAAACATGGAGTAATGGGGGGAATACAGAACAGTGCATCACCATGTGATCCGCAAAGGGCCAGCACTAGCCGAAGCGGCGCATCCGGCGGTGGAGCACCCGCATGACCTGCTCCATGTCATAGCCGTGCTCGACCAACAGTCGCCGGGCGTACCTCAGGATCCACTGCAGCGCCTGCGGATGGAGCGCGGGGTCACGTGCCGCAGCACTGGCGAAGGCAGCTACAGCCGCAGCAACAGCAACATCGATGGTCGAGGCTTCCGGCCGCCTCTCCGCTGCCAGTCGCTTTCGGTAGCGCTGTTGGCGCTCCCTGTGAGATGCATCGTCAGAATTCACGGCTCGCGGCATGCTCTTTCTCCTCTGTCTCATCACTACGAGACAAGGATGAGGGATACCCATGCAAGGAACAAAAGCCGGCGGATAGACAACAAGGAAGCGATTGCTGCACGAACAGCGACAGCCTCCCTGCCCTTCTGCCCGTGCACGCCGTTTACCGGAGTAACGTTTTCCTCCTTCTCGGAATCGACTTCCCAGAGATTTGAATCGCTCGTCCGCGATTCAGAATCCGAAGATCTCAATTTATTTCAAAGTGAGATGCCTTGCCTGCACATGGAGATGCTTTCTTCAGCTGGCAGAATCGCTTATTCCTTATCCGGAATCGCTGGTCCGCATTCCAGAATCGGCTTCCACTGATCCTGAATCCAGACATCTCAAATTTTTTCGCGTTGCAGGCACTGTATTATGGGCTGGCTGCATCTCATCACGCATCATTGCGCATTGCCGCACCTTCTCGAGCACCCGAGCAAGTGGTTCGCCTTCAAGTGTCCCGTGCTCCATCAGGGCTTCAGCAATGAGCCTGATCGCAGTGACATTCTGTCGAACCACGGCCAGCGCTTGCGCATATGCTTCATCCAGACGCTTACTCACTCTCGCTCTCAGTTCCGGATCGCTGGCCAAAGCATCCTCCCAGGCTTCAGGTGATCGGTAGACGAAAGGTTGGTGTGCTCCTGCTCCGACAGAAGCTTCCAGAGAGAATGCGAGCGCGGTTGCTTGAGCGAGATCCGACTGCGGACCACCGCCTGCCCCCAGCGTCGGCCTGCCAAGTACGACCTCTTCAGCCGCTCGACCTGCGAAATATGACAGGATCAGGCTTTTTCGACCATTTTCGTGATGTAGGACGTCCGGATGCAGCGAAGACAGCGTGTGTGGCCGTCCATCCGACCCCTCGATCGTTACCAACTCGACTTCTGCTACGCCCGTCAGCGTGCGCGCTACCACATGCCCGGCCTCATGGACTGCGAAGCGGTAGCGCAACTGTTCATCCAGCTGAGGAAGTCGATCCTTAAGCCGCGATTCAACATCATCAAGCGTCAGAGCGCGCTGCTCACGACGAGACCTCTGCCGCGCTTCCCGCACTAGTTTTTCGACGTCGGCACCACTTAGGCCATTGGCTCTCCGTGCAAGACGCAGAAGCTGCCGCTCCATCTCGTCACCCTCGATCGTAAGATGGCGCTTGAGGTGATGCCTCAGGATGCCAGCCAAGGCTTGCGCATCCGGAAGCGGGATCTCGATGTGTGTCTCCAGGCGGCCGGAGCGAACCAAAGCTCGATCCAGCAGCTCTGGCTGATTGGTTGCACCAACGATGATCACACCTTCACGTGCGACGGCACCATCCAGCAGCTCGAGTGCCTTGTTGATGAACGAATTCCAGTAGGAGCTGTCACGGTCGTTGTGCCCTCCTCTGGAGCCAAGGCCATCGATCTCGTCGATGAACAAGACAAGCGGATTGTGTCGCTCCGCCTCTTCGAACGTTTGACGCACGCGTTGAAGCACCTCGCCCAGCGCACTCGGCTCCAGCCAGGTGGCCACTGAGGTTGCGAGCAGAGGCAGCTGAAGCGAGTTTGCCAGAGCTTTGGCAAAGGTTGTCTTGCCCGTTCCGGGTGGCCCGTGCAGCAGAAGCCGCGTGATCATGTCCCGCCATTCGAGCTGCCCCTCGCGCCACAGGGCTAGATCCTCTTTCAGCGCGAGTGCCCATTCGGCGGCTTCTCCATAGCCCGATAGAATTTCCACGCGCAGAGCACCCTCATCATCCGGAGCGGCTGGTTGGAGAAGCTCACCACCTGTATCTGCAGTTCTGCCGTGCGATGAGGCAGCGCGACGATCACTGTTCTTGCTCTGAGAAGAGTGTTTTTCAGGTGGTTGGGCAATCTTTGCCTGAAGCTGCTTGAGGACTTCCGAGCCGCTCATGCCAGGGCGGATGCACCAGAGTAGATCGTCCAGAGACAGTTTTTTGCTCTTTTCTGGACTCACTACATCCAGCACATCCAGATCACCTGCCGCGCCGATCACATGCCGCGCAACGTCTTTAAGGAGTTCAGGCGACAGAGGCTGGCAGCTGAGCGTAAGATCAGCCGACTGCACCAGCCCCTGCGACAGGAGATCCGGCTGATCGGCGATCGCAAGCAGCGGCAGGCCTGTCGTAGGTGCATGCTGAAGTCCCCTTTCGACGTCTTTCCTGGACATGTCATACGTCGCTTCAAGGAGGATCGTCAGTCGCGGTGAGTATGGCCGCATGAGCGAAGGGGCAGACCAATCCAGACTGATACGATCCACGGGGATCATGTTGAGCGGACGCGGCAGCAGGATGCCACGGCGTAGAAGATGTGAGCAGCATCGCTCGAACCCACGAACGGCTCCTTCCAGAACAACAACAGGACGCGGGCGCGACAGCAGGGCGTACAAATCCGTCAGGGAATGGCCGCTGCGTGCTGTGGCATCTCCGAGCATCAGGATCACCGCGATTTCAGCAGCCAAAGCTGGTTCCACAGCTTCACGAATGGCAGCCAGAAGCGCCTTCACCTGATCCGCGTCGGCCCCTTCTTCATCGTCATCAGGTCCAATTTCCCTGTCCGTCTTTTTGCCAAAGACGTGGTCTTCTTCCTCCCCGTCGAAAGCACGGTTCGCGATCATCTCCAGGCGCAGCTTCCGGCGCAGGCCACCCTTCAGGAAGGTCTCGCTCTTGTGTCCTGGCGCATAGCGCACGGGCACGCGCTCGCCCGCAGACACGCGCTGAAGGATCTTCAGGTTTACCGCCGCCTGCAGCGCGTGCCTGTATGTCTGATGCCGCAGACGTTGGAGCCAAAAGCGAACGAGTCGGTCGCGCACTGGAGCGTGGGGAGTAGCCATACTCATGCCCCCTCGCTTGCGACAAGTTTCAGCTTCGGCCGATGCTGCTGGTCCGCGGTAAGCTGTCCTCGCGATGCAAGCCAATGCCATACGAGAATGGCAGTCGGATCACCTTCATCGACCATCTCGACCAATCGACGCATCACCCAGTTGGCCATTGGCAGATTGTGGTGGCGACCCAATCGCGCCATGCGGATCGCAGATCCTACAGCACCCGCTGACCTGTCGCGTCTGTACTCGCGTTCGAAATGCGTCCCCTCGCGCAAATCGTCCAGGGTCAAGCCAATGCTTCTGGGGAAGAGGGTTTTCTGTTGATCATCCATGGCAAGAGCCTCCGGCCGCAGGCGATCGCGCCCGCGCTGATAAGATTGAAGAGGGAAATCGGGAAGCGTGCTGGTGGCGCTTCAGGCGCGACCAGCGGGATCTATCGCGCCAAGGCAGCGTGGAAATCCGACGCGGATCCGTGGCATTGTTGTGCCCGGGGCATCATGATCCTGCTGATCGTCAGCTTCTGCTTTGTCTTCAGCGTCATCCGTCAAGTCAGCAGGACGCGGAGGAGTTGGAGCATTTGCCAAACCTGCCATGCGCAGACACAACTCTCTCATTTCTTCGCGAACGCGTTGTGCGAACAGTTGGCGCAATCTCAGCATGGCCACGCCTGCATAGCTCAGGCGGAACAGATCGCCCACTTCGTGTAGCGCGAAGATGCCGCGCTGCGGTTCGCTCTGTTCGCTGGAGCCGTCGATGATAGCGACATCGATTTCTTCAATGCCGCGCAGTCCCTGCTTGTAGAGAACATCGCCAGCAGCAAGAGCCGAAGCCATCATTTTCCTGCGCAGGTTTTTGATTTTGTTCTCCGGATAGGAGGCAAGCGACCGCTTCACGTCGAGTATATGCGCCCGTCGCGCCACTCGATCGACGATGACCAGATCAGACATATAGCTCGTCTTGGAGAAGACTTCGGATGGCAAGGCAATGGCTTCAAGTGTCGCCCAGTCATTGCGCTCCAACAGCTCAAGTGCAGCGGGCACAATGGGAAGCGGTTCCGCAAGCTGGACCACCCGCAGATCGGGGTTAAGTGCTGCAATACGTTCAAGTCCCGCTTCGAGTAGTTTGCCCTCATGAAACGTGACAGCGCGAACCAGGAAGTTGAGGTCCGCATAGTCGCCGAAGACTTCGTCCTCCCTGGTTGCTCCCGAGAGGATGTTGTCGAAGCTTTGCTTCACCAGACCTGCGAGGATCGGTTCCAGCTCGGGAGGAACGGACGACGGGGCGAGAGCAGAATGAGAAACGGATGCGCTGCGCGCGGCAGCACGATGAACATGTGACATGGGAGGAACTCCAACGAGATCGGCGGCGCATGTGCTGCAGACGATCGAGAGCGCATCCGCATCCAGAGGGAGCGGAGTGCAGCGGCTCAATGTCTGCATTGATGAGGAAGCAGTCGCGCTCAGCCCGAGTGGTAGCTGGCAGCTATTAGCGCGCGCTTGTGCACATGATCTGGAGGGAGTGGTGCTTCCAGTGAGGAAGCGAATAAGTTAGCTCTGGTCATAGCCCAATGCCTTCTCATACAAGGTTGCGGGTCAGGCCTTCGTCGGGTGTGTCCAGCACTCGCGGAGGCCGCTTTGTCTGCTCCATCGATTAGAGCAAGACAGAATGTGGATCGGATTCCCCTGGATCACAAGTTGTAAGCTTCCGGATCCGCGACTTACGCGATCGCATGGTTAATGGCGGGCTCTTCTAGCTAGAGCGGCACCGCAAGCCGATGCTCTCCCAACATTGACAGACGCGCTCCTGGATCGTACACGCGATTGAGCACACGTCGGTGTGGCGAACACCACGCGAGGACTAAAACGCCAAGTTTTATCGTTTTTATTCATGTACTTAGGGTGTGTACGGTTGAAGTCCCTCCGGGCCCACCAAAAATATTGGTGAATGGTCAAACCGGTACGACCTGATTGGCAGAATTTCTGCCGTCCATCGCAGCTCCACGTGGCGGCTAGTAGTGAAAACGCAGTTGTGCGATCTCCAGGCGTTGCTCTTGCCCGCTTCCAACAACTCGGTAAACCAAGCGATCAGACTGTGAAATCCGACGGGACCACCACCCGGCCAAATCGCCTTTCAGCGGTTCCGGCTTCCCCATACCCTTGAAAGGCGTGCGCATGCACTGCTTGATGAGCTGATTGACTCTATCAAGCACTTTTGGTTCGGCACTCACCCAGTGCTGGTAATCTTCCCAAGCCTCACTGGAAAAGACCAGCTTCACTCAGAGAGCTCCCGCTCTACACCTTTTCCGTTGTCAAGCTGGGAAATTGCGCTGCGCAGCCTCGCGGCGTTGGTCGGTGTGGAGAGAAGATGCAGTGTCTCGTTGACCGCATTCCATGTCTCCAAGGACACGACGACTACCGCCTCCCCCTTTTTGCGCGTAACCACAACCTCTTCCTTGTCATCGATAGCACGATCCATGACGCCTTTAAGCTTAGCTCGCGCTTCTGAATAGGTCAGTATTTCCATCATGAGACTCCTTCTCCAAATTAATTGTACAAATTTCTGTACAAGTAAAGAGCTTGACATTGGAATTTCAAAAAAGTCGCTAAGAACCTGGAAGCACCCTTTCCATACCTAAATTCTTATGTATACATTGCCGCCACATCCTTATGGGCGGAGTTTCCGATGAGCAAGCAAGACGGCAAGCCAAACCTGCGTTCGCGCGAGTGGTTCGACAATGCGGGCAATCCCGACATGACGGCGCTCTATCTTGAGCGTTATCTTAATTTCGGCCTCTCACAGAAGGAACTCCAGTCGGGCAAACCAATCATTGGCATCGCCCAGACCGGCTCCGACCTTTCGCCGTGCAACCGCCACCATGTCGAGCTGGCGAAGCGCCTTCGTGAAGGTATACGTGAGGCTGGCGGCATCGCCATCGAGTTTCCCGTTCACCCGATCCAGGAAACGGGCAAGCGCCCGACCGCCTCGCTCGATCGCAACCTTGCCTATCTGAGCCTGGTCGAGGTGCTTTACGGCTATCCGCTGGACGGTGTCGTTCTCACCATCGGTTGCGACAAGACCACGCCCGCGCTGCTCATGGCCGCTGCAACTGTCAACATTCCGGCAATCGCCCTTTCCGTCGGCCCCATGCTCAATGGCTGGTTCCGCGGCGAACGCACCGGCTCCGGCACCATCGTCTGGAAAGCGCGCGAACTGATGGCCGCCGGTGAGATTGACTATGAAGGCTTCGTCAAGCTCGTCGCATCCTCGGCACCTTCTACCGGCTATTGCAACACGATGGGCACGGCGACGACCATGAACTCGCTGGCGGAAGCTCTCGGCATGCAGCTTCCGGGCTCTGCAGCCATTCCCGCCCCCTACCGCGACCGCCAGGAAGTGGCCTATCTTTCCGGCAAGCGCATCGTGGACATGGTGCATGAGGACCTGAAGCCCTCCGACATCATGACACGCGAAGCCTTCATCAACGCCATCCGCGTCAATTCCGCGATCGGCGGCTCGACCAATGCGCCAATCCACCTGAACGCGATTGCCCGCCATCTGGGCGTCGAGCTGACGGTGGATGACTGGCAGACCTATGGCGAGGATGTGCCGCTCCTGGTCAATCTGCAGCCTGCCGGCGAGTTTCTCGGCGAGGACTACTACCATGCAGGCGGCGTGCCTGCGGTCGTGAGCCAGCTTATCGGTCAGGGCCTGATCCACGAGGATGCGATCACTGCAAATGGCCGTACCATCGGCGAGAACTGCCGCGACGCGAAGATCGAGGACGAGCGCGTCATCCGTCCATACGATCAGCCGCTGAAGGAAAAGGCCGGCTTCCGCGTCCTCAAGGGCAACCTCTTCTCCTCCGCGATCATGAAGCTTTCCGTCGTGGATGAGGAGTTCCGCAAGCGCTACCTCTCCAACCCTGATGATCCGATGGCATTCGAGGGTCGCGCCATCGTCTTTGACGGCCCGGAAGACTATCACGAGCGCATTGACGATCCCGCACTCGACATTGACGAGCATTGCATCCTCTTCATGCGCGGTGCAGGTCCGATCGGTTATCCGGGTGCTGCTGAAGTGGTGAACATGCGCGCGCCGGATTATCTTCTGAAGCGCGGCATCCATTCGCTCGCCTGCATTGGCGATGGGCGTCAGTCGGGCACGTCGGGCTCACCTTCGATCCTCAATGCATCCCCTGAAGCAGCTGTTGGCGGTGGACTGGCGCTGCTGGAAACGGGAGATCGCGTGCGCATCGATCTCAACAATTGCCGCGCCGACATCCTGATTTCCGATGAGGAGCTGGAAGAGCGCCGCAGGAAGCTCGACGCCGCCGGCGGTTACAAATATCCCGCCCACCAGACGCCGTGGCAGGAAATCCAGCGCGGCATTGTCGACCAGCTGGAAGAAGGCATGGTCCTCAAGCCGGCCACCAAATATCGCAAGCTCGCGCAGGGCGGCGAAAACGGCGACATTCCGCCGGTCCCGCGCGACAATCACTGATCCAACCCGGGGAGGAGACTGGGATGAAGATACTCATCATTGGTGCGGCTGGCATGGTGGGCGCCAAGCTCACCAAACGCCTGGCGGATGAAGGCCAGCTCAATGGCAAGACCATCACAGCCATTCACGGCTTCGACGTTGTGGAAGCCTCCATGCCTTCGAGCGGCAGCATCAGTTTTTCCGCCAGCGCCGGCGATATCGCCGATCAGGCGACGGTGGAGAAGTTGGTGGCGGACAAACCCGACGTCATTTTCCACCTTGCCGCGATCGTCTCGGGCGAAGCGGAAGTCGAATTCGACAAGGGTTACGCCATCAACATGGACGGTACGCGCTACCTGCTGGAAGCGATCCGCGCACAGGGTGACGACTACTGCCCGCGGCTGGTCTTCACCTCCTCCATCGCTGTCTTCGGTGCGCCCTTCCCCGACAAGATCGAAGATGACTTCTTCCTGACGCCGCTAACCAGCTACGGCGCGCAGAAGGCTATTGGCGAGCTTCTTCTGGCGGATTACAGCCGCAAGGGCTTCGTCGACGGCGTGGGCATTCGCCTCCCCACCATCACGGTCCGGCCGGGCAAGCCCAACAAGGCAGCTTCGGGCTTCTTTTCCGGCATCATCCGTGAACCGCTGGCCGGACAGGAAGCGATCCTGCCAGTCTCCACCGATGTGCGCCATTGGGTGGCAAGCCCCGCGGCCGCGGTCGGCTTCCTGATGCATGCGGCAACCATGGAAACCGCCAAACTCGGCGCGCGCCGCAACCTGACCATGCCGGGCCTGTCCATCACGGTCGGTGAGATGATCGAGGCGCTGAAGCGGGTGGCAGGCGAGAAGACGGCAAGCCTCATCCGCCACGAGCCTGACGAAGCGATCATCCGCATCGTCGACGGCTGGCCCCGCAACTTCGACGCCTCGCGCGCTGAAGAAGTGGGCTTCAAGGCCGACGCGGATTTCGACAGCATCATCCGCGCACATATCGCGGATGAGGAACAGGCTGGGCGGCTGGCGAAAGCCGGTTGAGCAACCGAAACGGAAGGGAGCGTGCGGATGGCGAGCAGCGAGAAACCCACCGGGCCCGGCTCTTCACGCCACGCCGCACCGGGTGGCGAGGCGGCCACGCGTTCAGTTCCGGCTGCACGTGACCGGCCAAGTCCGCCGCCCAACAACCGCCTGCCTGCCCGCGAGCGCGCCTATCACGACCTGAAATACCGGATATTGGAAGGCCGCCTGCCCCCGGGCACCAGCCTTCTGGAGACGGAAGTTGCAAACCTCCTTTCAATGAGCCGCACGCCTGTGCGTGAAGCGCTCATCAAGCTCGAAGAAGAAGGCTTGGTCGATGTGCGCCCGCGCCACGGCATCACGGTGCGCGCGCTCAGCCCTGAAGAACTGGAGGAAATCTGCGAGGTCTTCTCAACGCTTGAGGTCAAGGCCGCACAGCTTCTCGCACGCCGCGGCCTGAGCGATGAGGAATATGCTCGGTTAGACAATCTCCTGAACCAGATGGAGCGCGCCACGCAGAAGCGCGATATCGATCGGTGGTCTCAGCTCGACAATACCTTCCATTCCGAGATCGTGGCACTGTGTGGCAATGCGCGGCTGCAATCCATGCTGCGCCAGCTTTGGGACCAGCAATATCGCGTACGCACGGCCATTGCTCCCCTGCGGCCGCTCCCGGTCGATTCCGACGAGGAGCACCGCGCAATTCTCAACGCGATCCGAAAGGGCGACGAAGCGGAGGCTGCACGCTGTCACCAGGCACACCGCGAGCGTGCCGACCGCGAAGCACTTGCCCTGCTGCGCAATCCGCGCAGCGCCTGAATCAAAACACACCCGCCCTGGGAGGCATCCTCATGAAGAACATCACCCTTATCGGCACGGGCATCATGGGTGCGCCGATGGCGCGCAATATCGCGAAAGCCGGTTTTTCCGTCACCGTGTGGAACAGAACTCGCGCAAAGGCCGAGGCGCTGAGCGATGTGGCAACGGTTGCAGATGATCCGCGCCGGGCTGTCGAGAATGCCGATGCCGTGATCACCATGGTCGACAATTCCGCTATCGTGACCGAGATCTATTTCGGCAAGAATGGCGTGGCCGACGCTGCGCCTGAAGGCGCGCTCTTCATCGACATGTCTTCCATTCAGCCGGCGGTCGCACGCGATCATGCGGCCGAACTCGAGCGCAATGGCCGCCGCCACATCGACGCGCCTGTCTCCGGCGGCGAAAAAGGTGCGATCGCGGGATCGCTCGCCATCATGGCAGGCGCCCAGAATGCTGACTTCGCTGCAGCCAGACCTCTCCTTGAGAGCATGGGCAATCCGACACATGTGGGCGGTCATGGCGCCGGACAAATGGCCAAGCTGGCCAACCAGGTCATCGTGGCCGTCACAATCGGCGCCGTCGCTGAGGCACTGCTTCTGGCAGAAAAAGGGGGCTGCGATCCTATTGCGGTTCGCGAAGCACTGATGGGCGGCTTTGCGACCTCCCAAATCCTCACCGCCCACGGCCAGCGCATGATCGAGCGCGACTTCCGCCCCGGTGGCCCGTCGGCTCTCCAATTGAAGGATCTGGAAAACGCCCTTGAAGCCGCCCGGCACGCAGGCCTGAAATTGCCGCTGACCGAGCAGGCCCGCGACGCCTTCCATACGCTCGTCAACTTCATGGACATGCCCCGCCACGACCATTCCGCCTATCTGCTGTGGCTGGAGGCCATGAATGGCAAATGCATGGGCTCGGGGGAAACACAGGCACCGGCCTAGGTCGGTGTTCGCATTCTCATCCACAATTACGCCGATGACTGCTATTGAGGGCGCATCCTCGACAGCTAACCGGTCTACCGCGTGAACAGTCTTTTCGCCCTTGGCGGCCTATTCCTGATTTCCTTCGCGGCCGCCACCATTCTGCCCGCGCAATCCGAAGCCGCCCTGGCCGGGCTTTATGTTGCCGGGCATCCCCTTGCCGCGCTTGTGATTGCAGCCAGCATCGGCAACACGCTCGGCGCAGTGGTCAACTGGGCGCTCGGACGCGCGATAGACCAGTTTCGCCACAAGAGCTGGTTTCCCGTGCCCCCGAGAGCACTGGACAAGGCTTCCCGCTGGTATCACCGCTGGGGCCGCTGGAGCCTCCTTCTCTCCTGGGCTCCATTGGGCGGCGACGCCCTGACCGTCGCCGCAGGCGTTCTGCGCGAACCTCTATGGTCATTCATCATCTTGGTCGCGATCGCAAAGACCGGTCGCTACCTCGTCCTTGCTGCGATCCTGACAGGTCTGTGGGGCTGAACGAACTCGGCCCGCCGACAGCCTCGCCACGCTCGGCTGACACTTCTCGCGCTTCCGGTATTGCATTCTCACCCTCTGTCGCATATTTCAAATAAAGGGAAATGAATATTCATTACTGAAAGCGTGAATAATGCCACGGATGACCAAAGAGCAGGTCGAGGCCTCCATAACTAAAGCAGTCGTGCATGTAGCGACCTCCAAGGGGGTCGGCGCCACGGGGATGGCGGATGTGGCGCGCACTGCCAGAGTATCTGCGGGCACGCTTTATCTGCATTTTGAAAACAAGGAGGACATGCTCCAGAAGACCTATATCCGCATCAAGACCGACTTTCATGCACGGCTCATGCGTGCCGCTGCGGCAGGCACTTCCGCCGCAATCATTCGCAGCCTCTGGGATGAACTCATGCTTTTTCTGAAGGAGCAGCCTGGAGCTTTTCTTTTCCTTGAGTATGCAGGCGCCGCCCAGATCCTGAACCAGGATCAAAGGAAGCAAATGGGAGCTCTCCAACAGGAAGTGAACGCGCTGTTGCAAACGGCAATCGAAGACGGAACGCTGGCGTACATGCCGCTTGGCGTGGCGATCAACCTCATCATCGGCCCCGCCATGCACCTCGCCCGCACTCACGCCCTGGCGGGCGTGAAACCGGACGATGACACCATAGAACAGACATTCGCGCGTGTCTGGGCAAGCCTGCGCGCAGCCTGACTTTCAGCACAACCAGATATACCTGAAAGGATATTTCTGATGACCAAGATCATACTTGTAACGGGCACCTCGACTGGCCTTGGCGTATCAATTGCCGTTAAGGCAGCGCAGCTGGGTCACAGGGTCTATGCGACCATGCGAAATCCAGGAAAGAGGCAAGCACTCGACGAAGCGGCACAAAGTGCCGGGGTGACGCTGGAAGTGCTTCAGCTCGACGTGCAGGACGAGGCAAGCGTGCAGAACGCGGTTGACACGGTCATGGCCCGTGAAGGCCGTATCGACACACTCATCAACAATGCCGGTGCCGGCTTTCTGCGGACCACGGAACAGGCAACGCCGGAAGAAATCGACTGGGTGCTCGACGTCAATTTGAGAGGCGTCATGCGCTGCACAAAGGCCGTGATTCCGCACATGCGAAAAGCCGCAAGCGGCCACATAATCACGGTTTCATCTGTCGGCGGCCTCGTGGGACAGCCTTTCAACGAATTCTACTGCGCAGCAAAATTTGGTGTTGAAGGCTATATGGAGTCGCTGGCCAGCTACCTGACGCCAGTCTTCGGCATAAATTTCACCATCGTCGAACCGGGCGGCATCAGCTCCGACTTCGCCGCCAATGTTCTCAAGCAGGTCGAAAGCACGGGAGGCCTGCACGATGATGTGTATCGCCCGATTCTGGAGCGCTATATCGGCGGTTCGCAGAACCGTCAGGGCGGAAGCGACATCTATCAGACCCCGGACGAAGTAGCCGACAGGGTTATTGAGTGCATGGAGGCAGCCACTCCTCCCTTGCGCACAAGAACCTCGAAATGGGGCGAAGAGTTCACCCGATTGAAAACCGGCCTCGACCCTGACGGGCTGAAGCTCGTATCTCAGGTGGCCGCAGGTTTTCTTGGTGCAGATATAGCGAACGCCGAGCCAGGCTGACATCGCTTCACATGGACTTTCCTGCCTGCCACCGCTATTCCCTTGATTGAACAGAGAATACAGGCAGGAGCTGGGAATGTCGTTCTGGAAAAAGCTTTTCGGTAGTGGGAGTTCGAGCGAAGGCGCAGGTCCTGCACCCCACGGAGAAGCCGTTGAGCACAAGGGCTTCACAATCCAGCCTGCTCCCTACAAGGAGGGGTCCGAATATCAGACCTGTGCGATCATTTCCAAGCAGATCGGCGGCGTGGTGAAGGAACACCGCATGATCCGCGCCGACCGTTTCCCCTCAATCGATCTTGCCGCCGAACAGGCCCTGCGCAAGGCGCGCCAGACCATCGATGAGCAAGGGGAAGCGATTTTCGGCTAGCTGGTGCCCATGGATTGAGCACAAGCATCAGGCCGCAACTGCCGGGAAAGCTGTATTTCTCCCGGCAGATTGACTTGGCTCATGGCGCTTCGCCGATCAGGCTGCCGCGACGATCTCGACCAGTTCCACGTCGAAGATCAGGTCATGACCGGCCAGCGGGTGGTTGGCATCCACGGTCACATCATCATCGCTCATGCCGACAACGGTCAGCGGGATCTGACGGCCTTCCGGCGTGGTTGCTTGAAGGCTGGCACCCATCTTCAGATCCAGGTCCGCGGGAAAAGCGCTGCGCGGCACAGTCTGCACCTGGCGCTCGTCGCGCGGCCCGTAAGCCTCATCGGCAGGCACGGTCACCGTTGCCTTTTCGCCTTCATTCATGCCCTCGATCTGCTTTTCGAGGCCGGGGATGATCTGTCCGCCGCCGACCTGGAACTGCAGCGGGTCCCGGCCTTCTGAGGAATCGAACTGCGTGCCGTCCTCAAGGCGGCCCGTATAATGTACGCGTACGGTGTCGCCGCTTTTTGCCTGGCCCATCTTAAACTCTCAATCGTTCCTGGGGTGGTTCTCCGGTGCTGGTACATTTCGACCGCGCACCATGATATGGCCGCTCAAAAGCAGCCTCCAACACAGGGTAGGCCCTCAGAATGTGATGTAAACCCCGCCAGCGGCACTTTTTCGACCCTTGCCGGTTGCCTTCCGTCACCTTGCAATACGTGCCCGCGCTTCGGAAAGCTCATCCAGCCGCTGACGGATATGCTGTGCTTCGGCAGGGGTACGCGCCAGCGCAATGGCGCGATTGTAGGCTTCCCGCGCCGCATCATGCTGCCCTAGCTTCTTCAGCAGTGCGCCATGAACACCATGGAAATGGAAATAGCCCGCCAATTGATCGCGAAGCGGCTCTATCAGTTCGAGTGCCTGTGCTGCATTGTCGGCCTTGAAAACGGCCACTGCCCTGTTCAGCCGCACGACTCGCGAAGGTTGCAGCTCT
>Ga0310345_10003832_pt1 | contig 14033 bp, 12 predicted proteins | sample HC15DNA20500_MG_FD_204667 | JGI IMG/M metagenome (GOLD analysis project Ga0310345, IMG submission 204667) | Marine microbial communities from station ALOHA, North Pacific Subtropical Gyre - HC15-DNA-20-500_MG | ecosystem: Environmental > Aquatic > Marine > Oceanic | place: Pacific Ocean: North... | reverse complement strand
TTCTCCTGACACTTTTTCTGCGGTTGTTTTTATTAGTGCTGATCAGTTGGAGTGTCGCAGGGCAGCGGGTACAGCTATATCGGTGAATACGCTTCGATCTCCCAATCAGGTTCGGGTCTCCGATCGCTACCTCTCAACACCGGAAACCATCGAATTTCCAACCGAAGATGGACTGACGGCTCACGCCTTTTTCTACCCGCCCCACAACGCCGATTTTTCGGCCTCAGAAGATGTAAAACCTCCACTGATCGTGATCAGCCACGGCGGGCCAACTGGCGCCACTGGCAACGGACTCAGTTTGCATACCCAGTTCTGGACCAGTCGCGGTTTCGCCGTGCTCGATGTCAACTATGGTGGAAGCACTGGCTATGGCAGAGACTACCGCCATCGATTACGGGGGAAATGGGGTGTCGTCGATATTGACGATTGCATCAACGGTGCTAAACATCTGATCCAGCGCGGTCGGGTTGATCCGGATCAGATTGTGATTCGGGGCAGTAGTGCTGGTGGATATACCACTTTGTCAGCGCTCGCCTTTCGTGATTTTTTTAAGGTTGGTGCCAGTTACTATGGAATTGGCGACCTGGAAGCCTTGGCCAAAGACACCCACAAATTTGAGTCTCGCTACCTGGACTATTTGATCGGACCTTACCCTGAAAACCGACAGACCTATCTGGATCGGTCACCCATTCACTTTGTCGATCAACTCAACTGTCCAGTAATTTTCTTTCAAGGGTTGGAAGATAAAGTGGTACCGCCCAATCAGGCCCAAGCTATGGTCGAGGCCCTGGACAAAAAGGGCCTGACGGTGGCTCATGTTACCTTTCTCCAAGAAGGGCATGGATTCCGGAAGGCAGAAAATATCAAGCAGGCTCTGAAAGCGGAACTCTACTTTTATGCCCAGGTGATGGGATTTGACCTGCCAGACCAAAGTGTAATTCTAGAGATCCGAAACGCAGATTCTAATTTGCCCTAATGTTTGCGGTCAAATGCCGCCATGATCTGCAAGCATCAGCAGACGAAAATAGGAATTTAAGTGAATGAAACGGCTGGTTGGATTAGCATTGTTGATTACCTTAATCGCTATACCTGTGAGGGACGAGAAATATGCCCTACGAGTGGGCAATTAATGGCTATCAGGGGAAGATTTCCTGCTATGCTGTTGTGTGGTTGATGTCGAGGTATTCCGTCGGGCATTATTGAGGTGGTAGGTTTTGCTGCAGATAAGGTCGATTTAATGACCAGTCGAATGTCAGGAAGCAAAGAACCCGTCGATATCAACGTGATAAAGTAGTTGGGTGTTTTGTCTCAGAACCTGTTTGGTAGAAGAAAGTGAAAGTGTGACCGCCGTCGATACGGTCGAAGGGAAAGGCAGCGATATCCTTTGTACGCCTCGCGCATTGAGGCTGTAAGGCTGGCCGCCTCTTCGCGGAAGAGAATGAGTATAAGCGTTGGTGATGGAACCTCGGCCAGCGTGCTCATCTTGGGGCATCAGTTCTAGTCCTCTTCGACGGCGATGTCGGAGAGACCGAAGTGCATACCTCCGCGTCCGGGCGGGCAATGACAAGCCTATGGGCGCAGGTCCCGCCGGGTATGAGACAAAAGATATGGGTAACAAAGAGTTGCGTATCGTCATTAAAGATAATTCAATTATTATTGCAGGGAAACGTCCGTGGGGGTCGCTTTACGGTGTATATATCTTTTTCGAGGAATTTATCGTCATCTACTATCTGACTCCAAACCACACCTGTATCTCGCCTGTGGAAAAAGGCAGTATTGCCGACCCTGTCGATATCTCGTATAGCCCCGTCATCTCTTTGCTTCGCTATAGTGGCTACGCGCATAATTCTATACATCTGGACTTTTGGCTTCCAGATGTGCACCAATGACACCTTCGGCAATAATGTGCCTCAAGAACTTGGTGAGAGTAGCCGGCGCGGAATACTAAATCATCCTGTCCACTTCATGCTACCGTTTGATAAATACGGAAAAACCATAAGAAATCCTTACTGTAGGAGGAAGAAAAATCTCGATTTTCTACAACCCTGATGAATCCAAAGTAAAGAATAAAGTGGCGCGACTCAAATTACAGAAAGCGTAAAAAGATTTGGGCCCAGGCCTATAATCCTCGATAACGAGACTGAAAACCGACGAAAGCATCCAAAAAAGTGGGCAAGCTAGCTCTTACTTCTATTAGATCATTAGATCGTTATGACTCCTCATACAAAGACCAAAAGATCACCGGCCGTTTTAGGAGTTCTTCAAGGAAATGAAGTCGGAATCAGAAGACGAATCAAAGCCAGAGGATTCCCAGTGATTTCTGGCTGAAGTGATTGTGAGCAAAAATAATTGTGGTGATAGTTAAAAAATTAAAAATGAGCGACTCAATTAGTTGGATCTTGTTAATTTTTATATTGGGTTTCATAGGATGTGGGACTCATGAACAGAAGGAGATTAAAAGGCTCGTCAGAGAGTTACAACATGAAAGTACTGAGATTAGTTCTGAAACAGAAGAAACATTAGTGAAAATAGGCAAAGATACCGTTCCTACCCTGATCCAAGCACTGCAAGATAAGAGCGCTAGTTCTCGGGTAGAAGAAACATTGGTAAAAATAGGCAAAGCCGCCGTACCTGCTCTGATACCTGCATTACAAGATCGGAATCAGTTGGTCCGCCGTAGGACAGCACGGGCATTATCAAGAATAGGTGAAGATGCCGTGCCCGCTCTAGTTCAACTATTACAGGACCAAGATAGGAATATTCGTCGTGATGCCACATGGGCATTGGGGAGAATAGGAGAGAGGTCAGAGGATGTAGTTCCTGCTCTGATCCAGGCATTACAGGACGAGGATGCAATTGTCCGTCGTGCTGTTACATTTGCATTAGCAGAAACAGGAGCAGAGGATACCGTACCTGTTCTGATCCAAGCATTGCGGGATGAAAATCAATATGTTCGTTGGAATTCGGCATATGCATTAGGTGCTATAGGGAAAAAAGCAGTGGGTGCAGTGCCTGCTCTAATTCAACTATTGCAGGATCCGGATCCAATTCTTCGTTTTAGTGTCGCAGGAGCATTATCGAGAATAGGTGAAGATGCGATGCCTGCTCTAATTCAACTATTGCAAGGTCCGGATCCAATTCTTCGTGCTTATGCGGCAGGAGCATTGGGTGAGATAGGGACACCTGATGCTATCGAAGCAACAGTTGAAATCCTACCTGAATTGATTCAATCATTACAAAACCCGGAGATTCGTGGTGCTGTGGCCGGGGTATTAGGACAAATCGGCAAAGATACCATTCCTAATTTGATCAAAGTATTGCAAAATCCAGACCCGGAGGTTCGTCTTAGTACGGCAAGAATACTAGGACGGATCGGAAAAGAAGCAACAGATGCAGTACCTGCTCTGATCCAACTGTTACAGGATCCAGAATGGGAAGTTCGCGATGCTGCGGCAGAGGCATTAGGGCAAATCGGTAAAGATGCGGTACCTGATCTGATCCAGGCAGTGCAAAATCCAGACCCCGAGGTCCGCGGTCGTGCGACAAAGGTCTTAGGACAAATAGGACCAAGTGCGGTGGATGCTATTCCTGCTCTGATCCAAGGGTTACAAGATTCAGGCTCGGATGTTCGTTGGAGAACGGCAATGGCATTAGGCAGAATGGGTAAAGATGCGGTGCCGGCTCTAATCCAAGCATTACAGAATCCGGATCCCGAGGTTCGTCTTAGTACGGCAAGAGTTCTGGGACAGATCGGAGAGGGAGCTGTGGATGCAGTACCTGCTCTAATCCAACTATTACAGGATGAGGATGAAACTGTGCGTGGTGGTGCCAACACCTGGACAGTTAGTGGTATTGTGGGAGAAGCACTAGAAAAAATAGGCACCTCCGAAGCACTTAAAGTAGTCGCAGAACTGGAGAAAGAGGAACGGTTGAGGTAAAGCATACAAAACGAAGGTACAACAGGTACTGAAATAGATACTGCTGCTGCGGTTGTTGTTTGTCCTTATTATCCGATGACAATACAAAGAGATGTTCGTGAGGACGATTTGCTGGTTGTGAGGAAATCTTAAAGAAATGAAGTCAATTAATTGGATGTTGTTTTGCCTGCTGGGCTTAATGGCATATGCGGATAAAACACGACAGTAGGAGCATTAGGATTGATAGGGACAGGAACAGTGAGTGTCGTCCTTTTCTAATTCAATCGTTGCAGGATCAAGGCGAAAATCAATATGTTCGTTGGAATGCAGCAATAGCATTAGGTTGGATCGGAGAAGATGCCGTAGCTGCCATGCCTGTTCTGATCCAAGTACTACAGGATGGAGGGCAAGATATTCCTGATCCAGCAGAAATGTTAGGTCCTATCGAATCAGTAGATCCCGTTAAGCCAGTAGTAGAAATGCTGCTTAAATTGATACCCGCATTAAAGAACGATTGGGAGTATGTTCGTCCCTCTGCCGCATCAACACGAGGTTGAATGGGTGAAGAAGCAAGAAGTGCGGTGTCGGTTCTAATCCAAGCACTACAGGATCAGAGTCAGATGTTCGTAGTAGAGTCGCATTAGCATTGGGCAAAATAGGCTCAGTGGATGCGGTACTTGCTCTAACTCAATCCTTGAAAGATCCAAATCAGGAAATCCGTGCTTCTGCAGCAAAGTCATTGGGAAAGATGAGAAAAATGGAGATAGTTCCGGCACTGACTCAAGTATTGCAAGACGAGTTATGGTTTGTTCGTGGTGCGGCAGCAGAGGCATTAAATAGGAGCAGAAGATGCAGTACCTGCCCTAATTCAAGCATTACAGGATAAGCAGGAGTATGTTCGTCTTAGTACCTCTACTGCCTTATTGAGGATAGAAACACCTGGTACTATCAAGGCTATAATAGAAATCTGCCCCGAATTGATCCGAGTGTTGCAGGATCAGAAATGGAATATCCGCGCTGCGGCGGCAGACACCTTAGGACAGATAGGAGAAGTAGCAGAAGATGCAGGGCCGGCTGTAATTCGAGTACTGCAGGATAATAATCAAGATGTTCGTCATGCTGCATTAAAGGCCTCGGAGAAAGTAGGAACGCCTGAGGCCATCAGAGCAATTAAGGACTTCCAGCAACAGAATTCCGACTATTTCGATTAGAGCAACTCCAAAATTTCCATTGGTTTATTCACTAACCGATTTGAGTTTGGACCATCAGTGTAGAAGAACAACAAAATAAGAACACTACCGCCAGGTCTATGGCAACGGACAACTGGGAGGTGTACGGAATCGAGATCGAGGCGGAAAAGCAGTCCTTAACCAAACCGAGCTACACCACCGAGCGGAGTAACGGAGGATCTACCATTGGCGGAGCCAATTCAGGCAACGGTTGGTAATCGTCTCACGCTTGGTTGAGATAGCGAAATATCAACCTCATCTCTTGGCCTACTGTCAACTGAATGGAAGCCTTAAAAGGCTAATGTTGCTACTTGGTTCAGACTCTCAATTTATTTATGTTCCGGCTCCGATTGGCTGGCAAGATACGCTGATAGATTTAGATCGATTTAAGGTATAATATAACGTTACTTGATCTTCAACTCTTTTTCGGCCGAGACCTATAGAGATTGAGAGTATTAAGGAGTGCTATTAAATATGAACTGGCAACACCATCCCTGGACCGGAGTTTTCCCTGCTACCTTGTGCCCTTTCCATGAGGATGAGTCCATCGACTCAGAAGGATTAGCAACCTACATGCGAGAATTGGCGGCTGTCGACGGAATCAAAGGCGTCGTCTGTAACGGTCATACCGGTGAAATCATGTCGCTCCGGGATAGCGAACGTGCAGAAGTAACGCGGATTACCGCTGAAGCCGTCGGTGACAAGGTGAAAGTGATCTCAGGCGTCAGCGGTGAAGGAAGCGCGTCTGCCATCGACCAGGCGATAGCTGCCAAGGAAGTTGGTGCCGACGGAATCTTGTTGATGCCACCACATCACTGGCTACGGTTTGGACGAACCTTTGAGACAGCTGTTGGCTTTTTCCAGGATGTAGCCGAAGTCGCCGATATTCCGATCATCGTGCATCAATATCCCGCCTGGACTAAAGCTGGCTATAGCTTAGATGAGATGCTGGAGATGATCAAAATTCCACAAGTGGTTTGCATTAAAATGGGGACGCGAGACATGGCTCGCTGGCGATGGGATTACGAACAGTTGAAAGAAACAGCTCCAGATGTACCCATCTTAACCTGTCACGACGAATATCTGTTAGCCAGCCTTTTGGAAGGATGCGATGGCGCTTTAATCGGATTCGCTGGATTTGTACCTGAACTAATGGTAGAAGTGGTCCATGCGGCTTTGAACGCTGATCTGGTTGGAGCCAGAAAGGCGAGGCAGTTAGTAGATCCGCTGGCTCGAATCGTCTATAATTTTGGTGAACCGAGTAGTGACGCTCACCAACGGATGAAGTGTGCCCGCTGGCTAATGGGGCGTTTCCCTGCTATGACTATGCGTCGTCCGCTGCGGCAGTTGCCAGCGTCGGAAGTTGCTAAGATTCGCCAGAACTTAGAGGCGATAGGTTATCAATGTGCAAATGAATGATGGACTGATCTAATATTTCTAAGAAGAGGTATTCATCTGAAACCACTCAAAACTTGCTCTTAGTTTGATTGAGACATAACTTGATGTCTACATAGCGGATGGACACTAAGCATCCTCTCTATTGACCAAGACTTTATGAACTAGGATTAGGAGAACATGGCAAAAGGAGAAATTTATCCCTCAGAATCCTTGACCTTTCGGGACAGTCAAACAGGTGTCGAAATTCGTCAAGTTACCATCGATTTTTCGACGCATCACCACCCATTCTTTATCGTTCCTGCCTATGATGACCAGATGAAACGGCTGATTTTTGTTTCGCATCGAACGGGTAGCCCACAGATCTTCGCTGAAATTCGTGAGACGGGCGAGTTAATGCAGTTGACAGATCGAGCCGATCTAAGTCCCTGGTCGATCTATCCTTCTCACGACGGAAGTGCTGTTTTTTTTACGGCTGTTACTAGTGGTTGGCGATTAAATTTGGATTCGTTGGAAGAGGTTGAATTAGTCAATTTTTCGGCTACACGAATGCGAGAGAGAGGCATGGTAGGTGCAGCCATGGGAACAACAGCTCTGAGTTCGGACGATCAGCGGTGGGCCGTTCGCTATAATATCGCCGATGAGGTGGCTCTCTCAATCGTCGACACTTCGACGGGGCAACAAGAGACGATCTTACGTCGTGATAGTATTGGCCATATGCAGTTTTGTCCAGACGATCCCGATTTGCTCTACTACGCAGGACCGCTGACAGATCGGGTTTGGGTTATTAATTGGGACGGATCCAACAACCGTCGCCTATATGTCAGAAACGTCGAAAGAAATGAGTGGATCACCCACGAATCTTGGATTCCGACCACAAGAGAACTTGCCTTTGTTGATTGGCCGCATGGTATTCGATGTGTGCATGTCGATACAGGAGTGGAGCGAAGGATCGCTTCGTTCAATGCCTGGCACGCCACCTGTAGCACCGATGGCTCGATGATGGTGGCAGACACCAATTTCCCGGACGTCGGGATTCAAATCTTCGACCCTAGAGATGGTATAGGCGAACCTACACCACTCTGTTATGCAGGTGCGACCTCCGTGGGGGCGCATTGGGATGGGCCCTTTCCTTATGCCGATGGATCGATAAATGTTTATGCCCCACAGCATACACATCCACATCCCTCTTTTAGTCCTGATAATTCTGTAGTGGTCTTCACTTCGGACCGTTCTGGCTGGTCGCAGGTCTACGAGGCTAAGTTGCCTTGAGAGGATCCAATGCACAAAATCGGCATTAACAGTCTTGCTGATTATATTGTGCTCAGTTATGCTTCCCAGCTTAACAGAAACAATATAATCAGAGCCTTATCGGGTTTTGCTGGCCCATTTCCAGCAATCACTTCCAAACAACACCAACGAGTTCAGCTAGAGATAGTCGACATTTTGGCAAGCCGGTCCAGCAAAATCCAGTTCAACTTCTTGAATACATTCTGCAAGAGATCGGTCAACCTGCAATTCCGTTGTTGTAGCAATAGTCGCTGTTGATGAAAGCCGGTCGTCAAGCGTTCGTCGGACGACGATGGAAGCACTAGAGCATATTGACGTTGTCAACGCCTTCGTAGCTAAATGCTGTAAAACCTTAGCAGATAAAAGCCAAAAAGTTCGTCAGGATGTCTCAGAGGCCTTTCGTCATTTAGGGGAGAGATAGTCAATTAGCCTAAGCTAACCTGCACAAATCACAACGTAGTCAGCAATGCTGGCAAAGTAGAATCGGCTGGATCCCTGTGTGCACGGGAATGATAAGCGAAGGATTAACTTCCTGATATTATCTCCACCTCCAACTGAATTGGACCCAATAAATTTGGGGTGGGCATCCGATCGCCATTGCTAACAACAGAAGTGAAAACAATGCAAAAATTTGGAGTATGAGATGAACGATACAGGATTTAGCCTGAACGATCACACGAATCAGCATACCGATATCCTGCTGGACAGGAAGATCGCTGGGCGCTATATGTACGCTTACGATAATTCAACCGACGATCGACTACACGAGACATACAAACCTTACCTTCACGTTTTTAATGTCGATGGAACCACACCGATTACCAAGGGCCCCGGCGGTCTCTTCACCCATCACCGGGGCATATTTATCGGTTGGAACAAAATACAGTTTAACGGTCAGACGTACGATCGGTGGCACATGACGGGTGGAGAGATTATCCATCGTCGATTTATCCAGCAAACGGCGGACGAGGAGAGAGCAACGCTGATCTCACAAACAGATTGGAATGACGAAAAGGGTCGAGTCATGATCGAGGAAACTCGAACCATGACCTTCCAGCGGCCAACAGAGTCGCCATTCCGCTTGCAGATCGACTTTACAGCCGAATTGAAATCGGTTGCTGGCGATGTGCTACTGGATGGTGATCCAGAACACGCCGGCGTTCAGTATCGGCCAGCGGATGAGGTAGTCAAAGAGGAAACAATCTACATTTTCCCGAAAGCAGGGGCTGATCCAAAAGTAGATCTCGATTACCCTTGGGTCGGCGAAACCTATACGCTTAGTGGGAATCAACATAGTGTGGCACAACTTAACCATCCTGATAATCCCAAGGAGACTCGGTTTTCCGCCTATCGTGATTATGGTCGATTCGGTGCTTTCTTTGTTCATCCTATAGGGAACGGAGAAGCGTTGCAAATTTGCTACCGTTTCCTGATTGCGGATGGTGAGCTACCCACAACAGAACAGGTAAACGCCAGTTGGGATCGTTTCGTGGGCATTTCACAACCGAGAAATAGTACATAGATGCTGTTTCTCTTATTTTCTTGTTCCACCAAGTAACTGTGCATTGATGAGAAGAATTAATTCATCCTTCGGTGTTCATTATTAAAAAGATGCAACATCATTACGACCAACACAACTTTATATCCCAAAATAGATCGTCGCGACTATCGTTCGATCTAGCGGTTCGGCTCAGTCTAATCGGGATTATCTTCTTCTTTTCGGGGGCTAGTGGACTCATCTACCAGGTCGTTTGGGCCAGGAAACTGCAGCTTATTTTCGGTAGCACGGTGTTTGCTACCAGTGCTGTTCTGACGACTTTCATGGCGGGTTTGGCACTAGGTAGCTATCTGTTTGGTCGAATTGTGGATCGATTGGGTCGTCCACTTCGACTGTACGCCGCTTTGGAGTGTGGTATTGCTATCTTTGCTCTCCTGTCCCCTTTCCTTCTCGATCTCTTAAAAGCGGTCTATATTCTGATCTATCGAACCCTGTCGGCTGAGTTTTACTCGCTGACCCTGATTCGATTTATCCTCTCCTTTCTGGTGTTGTTAATTCCAACCACGCTAATGGGTGGGACATTACCTGTTGTTAGTAAATTCGTCGTCGATCAGATCGAAAAGCGGGGAAGACGGGTCGGTTTATTCTACGCCTTAAACACTTTTGGTGCTATGGTCGGCACGATCGCGACCGGATTTTTCTTGATTCGCCATTTAGGTGTGATGCAGACCATCATTCTCGGTGCTGTAACTAACTTCGTTCTGGCAGGTCTATTATTTTGGTTAGATCTGGGTTGGGAGTTTAGCAGTGAAGCAGTGATGACGGCTATTTCAGATCTACAAAAAAGCGTTGCAAATCCTCCGGTCACGCCAACCCACGATTCCTCAGATCAAGACCACTTCGCTACCAGGTTGAGGACGGATCGAGCCGGGGGCGGGTTCTTCGATTGGATCAAAAGTAAAGATGTCATTCCAAGCTCAAAAGGCTTTGCAAATCGTAAAATTTTGCCCTTTTTACCCCCCATCGGCCTGTTGGCTTTTGCGATTTCCGGGTTTTGTGCCCTGGGCTATGAGGTGTTGTGGACACGGATGCTGGTCTTCTTTTTAGGCAGTACAACTTATGCTTTTTCAACCATGCTGGCCGCCTTTCTATTCGGTATTGCGTTCGGTAGTTTGATCTTTGCCTGGTTGGCCGATCGCAATCCCCCGGTCGAAGTCGAGGCTACTTCGTTAACAGAGAATAGTCATGGCGTAGAAGTATTGTCCTCATTCACCGACCAGCATTCTAAGCTAGTCTTTCTTGGCTTAATCCAGGTTGGAATTGGGTTGTCTAGTATCGCCCTCGTCCCAGCTTTCAGTCAATTATTTGAAATCACCAAGACCTTTCAAGCCTTGTCCGGTACTAGGCTCTGGACATTCGTCTCCTGTTTGATCGTGATGCTGATTCCAACCACCTTAATGGGGGGCTGCTTCCCCGTAGTGACCCGCATTTACGCTACCACGAAGGATTCGCTAGGCCAGGATATCGGGCGAATCTATATGGTCAATACGGTTGGGTCGATTCTCGGAGCCCTATTAGCGGGCTTTGTCCTAATTCCTCTGATTGGGATTCGGCGTAGCATTGGTCTATTGGCCATGCTTAACGTCGGTATTGGTTGTCTCTTAGTCTTGGCAATACCAAATCAGCGAGTTACGATAGGACATACTGTGCGAAGAGGCGCGGCCATTTTAGGTTCAGTTGTGTCGATGGTGATCGCAATTTTGACCGTCGGTTGGTCTGATACGCCACTATTTTTGAAAAGTGCTATTTTCAAAGTCCAACGTCCAGGGGATGATTTGGTAGACTATCGAGAAGAGATTGATGCCAGTGTCACCACGCTAAAAGATGACGAAGGGGTCTACCGGCTTTATGTAGATACTAACCAGGCCGCGGATGCATCCCGCTGGGACTCGCCCTCGCATAGAGTCATCGCCCATCTACCGCTACTATTGCATCCTAACCCCAAGCGAGCTTTAGTGGTTGGATTTGGAATGGGCGTAACATCGTACTCGATGACCCAACATGGTGTGGCGGTCGATGCGGTTGAAATTTCCAAAGGCGTGATCGACGCTGCCCGCCAGTACTTTACCCATGTCAATCATAATGTGGTACAGAGCCCACTGTTCGATTTAACGCTTAACGATGGGCGTAACTATATTCTGATGACGCCTAAAAAGTACGACATGATTTCGACCGGTATTATTCACCCACTGGTCAGTGCGGGAAGTTCTAATATCTATAGCGAAGATTTTTATCGCTTGTGCAAGCGGATCTTAACTCCGAACGGGATCATGTGTCAGTGGGTTCCCTTGCATCGTGTGCCAGAACTGCACTACAAAATGATTATTCGTACCTTTCTGAACGTTTTTCCACATACGACAGTTTGGTACAAGTACACGCCCGATTTCGTGATCCTGATCGGTACGCCAGAAAAACTGCGAATTAACTTCCGTGATTTTATGGCGCGAACCCAGATCCCTAGCATCCAGGCTGGACTTCGTCACGATGATCTCGATGGCTGGTCGTTGCTCGACTCTTTTATAATGGGGGAAGAGGCCGCCCGGTCTTATGTGGGTGAAGGGTTAGTTCATACTGACAACCATCCCTATCTGGAGTTTTTTGGCGGTCGAGAGATCGTAAACACCACCTATAAAAATGTTTCTACCATGATGCCCTATCGGGAGCAAGTCTCATCATCATTAGTCAATTATGGTCATACTCTGGAAGAGAAAAAGCAGGTTCGGCAGACCGTGGGAGTTTACTTCTCTGCTACTCAGGACCTGATTCGAGGTCATATCGCCTATGCTGAAGGTGAGTTAACCAAAGCGGCAGAGCTAATGAATCAAGCAGTGATGCAGAATCCGCGTGACATGACACTTCGCTACAATCTAGGGGTCGCAATTGGATTAGTAAGAGAAAATGCACAAGCTGAGTTCGCCCAGTTGGAAGCCGAGGCCCGGTTGGCCGTTCAACAAGATAATAAAGATCCACAGAACTATTTTCAGTTAGCAGTCAGTTTGGAAGCACAGGGAAGACTGACGGAGTCGGCAAAAATAATAGAACAGGCTTTGAAACTTGCCCCCAACCGGGTTGATTTCTATATTTTCTTAGGACCGCTCTATGAACGGTTAGAAAAGTACGATCAAGCTCTACGGACTTACAAGCGGTTGGAAGCGGTCGAAGTTGATCTCCCTGCCGAGATTTTTGCCGTTATGGCTTCACTTTGCCGTTCGCATGGAAAGGTCGACCAAGCCGTGGCCTATGCCCAAAAGTCTAAAGCCGCAGATCCAAATTCTTGGCATGCTAATTACGTGCTTGCGGAACTATACTTCGATCAGGCAGAATATAAAAAGGCCCAACGGGCCATCGATCAGGCTATTATCGCAATGCCAGACAATTTAGATCTCAGGGATCTGAGGGCAGAGATTCAGAAAAAGTTACAGTAACAGAGAAATAATATTGATGATGAATTCATCATTCAGTACTGGGTGGATATTAAATATGAAACGGACATATTATTGTGGGAACCTTCGTCGGCAACAAGTCGGTGAGGAAGTTACACTGGTGGGATGGGTGTCTCGGCGACGAGACCACGGAGGAGTGATCTTTGTCGATCTTAGAGATCGGACAGGAATTGTGCAGGTGGTCTTTGATCCTATTATTGACGTTGCGGCCCATCAATCGGCAGATCGTCTGAGAAACGAGTTTGTCATTGACGTAAAAGGCACAGTTCGGGAGCGTGGAGAAGGAGCCGAAAATCCGAATCTATCTACCGGTGAGATCGAGATTGCCACTGACTATTTGGAGATTTTGAATGTCGCTGAAACGCCGGCTTTCCCTATTGAAGATGAGGTCGACGTGGCAGAAGAAGTTCGGCTGAAATACCGTTATCTGGATCTACGTCGCCCCAAAATGCAGAAAACCTTGAAGATGCGACACAAAGCCATGTTAGCCTGTCGCAACTACATGGACGAACAAGGATTTCTCGAGATCGAGACACCGATTTTGATGAATAGTACACCGGAAGGCGCACGCGACGTCTTAGTGCCGAGTCGGTTGAATCCGGGCGATTTCTACGCTTTGCCCCAATCACCGCAACAATTTAAGCAGATCCTGATGATGAGCGGCGTGGATCGGTACTTTCAAATCCCGAAATGCTTCCGTGACGAGGATACTCGGGCTGACCGACAGTTGGAGTTTACGCAAATCGATCTGGAGATGTCATTTGCGACCGAAGATGATGTGCTGGCAGTAACCGAGGGATTGATCAAACGAATCTTTGAGGAGGCCGGCGGTATTCCGGTTGAGACACCGTTTAAGCGGATGTCTTACACTGAAGCCATGGAACGGTTTGGTAACGACAAGCCGGATACCCGCTTTGAGATGGAATTGGCAGATGTGTCAGATCTAGTTGCTGATAGCGATTTCAAAGTCTTCACCAGTGTCCTCGAGAACGGCGGACAAATCAAAGGTCTAGCCGCACCAGGAGGGGCCGATTTTCCCCGCCGTGAAATTGATACACTAACCGATTTTGTTGCCACCTACAAGGCTAAAGGGTTAGCCTGGATCAAAGTGACCGCAGACGGTTTTGATTCTAGTATTGTCAAGTTTTTTGGCTTGGGCCAACTTCAGGCCGTTGCGGAACGAATGGGTGCTGAAGCGGGT
>Ga0310345_10003831_pt1 | contig 14035 bp, 12 predicted proteins | sample HC15DNA20500_MG_FD_204667 | JGI IMG/M metagenome (GOLD analysis project Ga0310345, IMG submission 204667) | Marine microbial communities from station ALOHA, North Pacific Subtropical Gyre - HC15-DNA-20-500_MG | ecosystem: Environmental > Aquatic > Marine > Oceanic | place: Pacific Ocean: North... | reverse complement strand
TATGTCTCGATGAACCGTTCAACCGCCTTGGCTTTCTCGACTAACCAGACGATCGAGACAGTCTGCGCGAACGTGTTCAATCGTGCTTTCAATTCGTCATATACCGGCGGCGACGGCAATGAGCTGATAGCCACCGACCACCCACTCTCAACGGGTGGAACGGCGAGCAACCATCTGACCACAGCGGCGGATCTGAGTGAGGCAGCATTGGAGGATCTATTGATCCAAATCATGTTGGCGACCAACGACCGCGGTCTCAAAATCTCTCTGAAGGGGAAGTGCCTTGCGGTACACCCGAACGATTGGTTTGAGGCGAATCGTATTTTGAAGTCTGTTCTTCAAAACGATTCCGCAAACAATGCGACCAACGCGTTGAAAGCGACTAACGCTTTGCCGGATGGCATCAAGGTTAACCACTACTTCTCCGATACGGATGCTTGGTTTGTCAGAACTGGGTGCCCGAATGGGATGAAAGTGCAGTGGCGCAAACAGCCGGTCTTTGACCAGGACAACGACTTCGACACCAAAAACGCTAAAGCAGCGGTGGTGTTTCGTTTCGTACCGTCGTGGACTGACTGGCGTGACATTTATGGATCACCGGGCGCGTAAGCGTTAGGTTAGGTCTGTTCTGAGGGCGCTTATGAACCCGGTTTCCGGAGTTTCAGAGCGCCCTCTCTTTTTGAACTGTGAAGTATCCGTAAGGCGGAACTTCCGTTTCACAGGAGATTTTTCCAATGACTAGAAGTTCTTTCCCTGGCGGCTTTCGTGAAGGCGTCAACATCCGCGGTGTTCCAGTAGAGATCCCGCATTCCGGTGAAGTGTTCTGGGTAAACAATTCGGGCATACTCGCCAAAGGTGGCGTGGGCGGCGCGAATGGCAACCCCGGCACGTACACCAAACCTTTCAGTACAATTGACTATGCAATCGGCAAATGTACCGCGTCACGCGGAGACGTTATCTACGTCATGCCGGGGCATTCGGAAACGATTACGACCGACGGCGGGATCGCTGTAGATGTCGCTGGCGTTTCCATCATCGGTCTCGGCAACGGCACGCTGCGCCCGGTGGTTATTCTTGATTCGGCAGTAGCCGCAGCAGTTACGGTGTCGGCGGCGAATGTGACGTTGCAGAACCTAGAGTTTCGGGCATCGTTTGCGGACGTAACAAACGCAATTGACGTAACGGCAGCTTGGCTGACGGTGGACAGTTGTGAATTTACGGAAGAAGCCGCGGATCTGAACTTCGTGGACTACATTCACGCATCGTCAACGACAGACAACACGGCGGATGGTTTGCACGTTGTCGACTGTGTTGGCACTGCGATCGATGCAGCGCAAAACTCATTCATAATGACGGCGGCTGACATTGATCGAATTGTGGTTCAGGGCAATTACTACGCGAGCGACCACGGGAATACGTTGGCGTTCTTCGAAGTAACTGCCGGTAAGACCGTGACGGACGTGTTGATTACTCACAACGTCTTCTATACGGGTGCGACTGGTGACGTAGGGGGTATCGCTAACGGTAACCAAACCGACAACACAGGTGTTGTGGCGCATAACCGGATCGGACACCACGACACGTCTGGCGAAGTCCTTTGCGATCTCGATGGCGTGCGACAGTTCGATAATCTCGGTGTGGCGACCGATACGGCGTCGGGCTACATCTTACCAGCTATCGACAGCTAAACTTGACGGGGCGCTTCGGCGCCCCTTTTTTTTTTCGGAAAGAGGATCGAATCATGGCCGACGCAGTCACGACCCAAATAATTAGAAATGGCGCACGAAATTTTTCCGTACGTTTGACTAATGTCTCAGACGGAACGGGCGAAACGAATGTCGCCAAAGTTGATAAGTCGACTTTAGTCGGCGTCAGCGGAACAGAACCAGCTTCATTATCGCTGCTGGGTACGGAGCATTTTATTCAAGGATTTGAAGCTGTAAAAATAACGTGGGATCACACTTCCGACGTAACCGGTCTTGTGTTGGCGGGCGCTTATGGTCAAGACTTTACCGCTCAAGGCGGCGTACACGACACGGGATCTGGCGGTTCCGGAGATATTTTGCTGACCACCGTCGGGTCTGCGGCCGCGAACGACACGTATGACGTGACGCTTCATTTCAAGAAAAAAGGCAGTGTGTAATTGGCCCACGCAACCACATACAAAAAAGGTCAACACCTTTTTGTCTGCGACATTTGTGGGTTAACTTTCCACTCTGAAAGAAAGAAAAAAATGTGGAACGGGCTAGTTGTCGACCCGGCGTGCTTCGAGATTCGACACCCGCAAGACTACGTTCGAGGTCGTAAGGATGAACAGGCGGTGGATGAGCCACGGCCAGATCATGACGATGTGTTTCTGGAAGAAACCTCAGTCGATACTACTACTCTTGAACACAGCGTGGCGCCCACGGCGAGCGCGATTCCCACTTTCTTAGCACCCGGCGATGTAACGGCGAGCGATCTCTAATGGCAACATCCTCATCTTTTAATTTTACGGTGACGCGCGATGACATCATCAAAGAAGCGTACGAGAAAATCGGTGTCATCGATCCTACTGAGTCGCCAACCGCAGACCAAGTCGTCGGCGGTGCGCGAAAGCTCAATCTGTTGGCTAAGGCGTGGATGTCCAAAGGTCTGAACTTGTGGCGTCGGGAAGAAGCGACGTTGTTCATGGAGAACGACAAACAAGTCTATTCGCTTGGCGCAACGGGCGACCATTGGACGGCCGAAATAAACGCCGTCCAAGCTGCGACGACCGGCATCACGGAAATGCGGGTAGCCGGTGTCAGCACCAACACTACGCTTGAAGTTGACTCAACAACCGGCATGGCCGCTAGCGACAACATCGGCGTTCTTATGGACGACAACACTATTCACTGGACAACGATTGCGTCGGTCACGGACTCGGATACGGTGGTGCTAACCACAGGGCTCGATGCGGCGGCAGCGATCGACAACCGGGTCTACCACTACACGAGTAAGCCTCAACGCCCCTTGCGCGTTCTGGACGCCCATCGGCGGGATTTCAACGGTAACGACACGCCGATGTATAAAATGGCGGACGACGAATATCAATTCCTTTCGAAGAAGAATTCCAAGGGCTCAACAAATCAGTGGTACTACGATCCGGGTCGAGATACGAACGGTCGTCTACATTTGTGGGTGGTCGCCAGCTCCGTCAAGGACACAGTGTTTTTAGTTTACCAACGCCCGGTGCAGGACTTCGACGCGACAGCGGACAATCCGGATTTTCCGGTAGAATGGTTCCGCGCTTTGATCTTAGGTTTGGCTTACGACCTTGCACCGAACAATGGCATCCCAGTACAAGAGCGCGCGCTGTTGAAGATCGACCGCGACGAAGCGCTGGCCGATGCCATGTATTGGGACGAAGAAGATGCGAGCGTTTACTTCGGGGTGGACAGCCGCAACAGGTAAAAAAAATTATGATACTCGGCCTCGCTGCCTGGGAGACCGAGTATCGTTGGTGCTACTCAGAACTCACGGCCCAAACAACGAACCGAGTATGTCGAGAGGTGGTGGTTTGCTAGCAGTCCGTACGGAAGCCGTCGGAGCGCTGGCCCAGCCGCGAGCGATGGCGATCTTGCGGACGCTGCGATACTCGGTCTCCCAGGAGTATTCCTCGGCGATGCCGTCGGCCTTAGCTTGCACGACGACGTCGTTAAGGATCTTGCAAAAGCGCGGGTTATGAATTTGGCGCCGCCCATTCGCCGATCGATCATAGGCGCGATCTTCTTGGCAGTCGTGAACGTGATGTGCCAGCTCATGTAGTAGCCCGTTCATCACACCGCGCCAGCCGCGATTGCCGACAACGATCTCCTTGGCGCGGGGATTGTAGTATCCGCGCGTCGCGCGATTGCTGAATCTCACTTTCGCTTTGCGAATGCCGAATGCTTTGCAAAGAGTATCGGCGATGGCTTGCGCTTCGTTCTCGGTCATCATTGAGTTGCTCCTGGTGTGTGGGTTTTGAGTTGCTTGAGTGTTGCTCGGGCCTTCTTGGTGATGCCGAGTGAGCGCCCGGCTTCGAGCATTTTTCTTGCCGCTCTGCGGATGGGGTAGTCGGCGGGCTTTGCGTGGCGCATCGCTGTCAGCGGTAGCGCGTGAAGTTTGACGCCGGACGATTCGATCCATATGAGCTGCACAAACTTGCTTCCTTCTTTGCACACGAGCGCGAGTCGGAAGCCGTGGTCGAGGTGAATGTTGACAATCGACGGCGTGAATTTTTTCTTCATTTTGTTTCTCCTGTTTTTGTGAATGACAGGGGTATTATACCAAATGGCTTTTTGCGTTTTGTCGATTTTAGATACACATCAATGACTTAGGCGTGTGTTTTCACCAATAAACAATGAGTTACAAAGTGCTTGACAAGCCCTTTTCCGATTTCGGATAGGATCAACAATTTACAAACTTTTCTGACATATTTATGAGATTACGCATCCCCATCATCGGCCAGCAAAGTGAAAACCGGTCGATCAATGTTAACGCCCAAAGCACCGTCAACTTGTATCCGCAGCTCGAAAACGATGCTAAAAATGTTTCAAGCCTACATCGCACGCCGGGTCTAGTTCGCACCGACACGGTCGCGTCTGGAGTTTGTCGATCGCCGCGTCCTATACTGTGGAAAGATGCGGGCTATATGGTCATCGGCACACAGTTAGTCAAAGTTAATGCGGCCGGAAGTGCGTCGGTGGTTGGGACGTTAAGCACGAGTTCGGGCAACGTCTCGATGTCTTCCAACCTCAGTCACATGATGGTCGTGGACGGCGCGAAAGCCTTCACCTGGGATGATTCTTCATTCGCGGAAATCACGGACGCAGATTTCGAAGACACCGCGACCATGTGTACCTTCATAGATGGGTACTCGATTGTGAATAAGGCCGGTTTCGGTACTTTCCAAATATCAAGTCTGAACGATTCCTCCGCGTGGGCCGCAGCGGATGTTGCTACGGCTGAAGCGAATCCCGACGACATTACGGCATTGATCGCGACGCATAAAGAATTGTGGCTGTTCGGCCCGCAGACATCGGAGATTTGGTACAACAGTGGGAACGCGGATTTCCCCTTCGAGCCGTATTCGAATGGCGCCATTGAGTGGGGAATTCACGCACCCTTCTCGCTGGCTAAAGCGGACGAGTCATTGTTCTGGCTGTCCCAGAACCGCGAAGGCGGTTTATTGGTCTTATCCGCCAGGGGCTTTTCTCCGTTGGCTATCTCAACGCGCGATATTGATTGGGAGATCAGCCAGCTCGCCACAACCACGGACGCGATCGGTTGGACATATCAACAAGCGGGTCACACTTACTATGTGCTGACCTTCCCAGCGTCCGACAGAACGTTTGTATTCGACGTAGCCTCGAACATGTGGCATAGGCGCCGGTCGTTCGGGATCGAACGGTGGCGGGCGTTAGGGGTGCTTTTCAACGGCGCCAATCACTATTGCGGCGATTACGATAACAACAATATTTACAAACTGGACTTGGACACGTTTTCAGAAGACGGCACAACGTTGAAAGCACTTCGGCGCACGCATATGACACACAAGGATCGCAACCGACTCCGTATTGATCGGCTAGAACTCGACATCGAGACCGGGGTTGGCGTGGTGTCGGGTGTGGGAGAAGATCCGGAGATCATGTTGCGGTATTCGAAAGACGGCGGGCACACCTGGTCAGACGAGAAGCGGCGCAGCCTGGGTAAACTCGGAGATTACGGCAAACGCGTACATTGGCCCCAGCTCGGTCAAGGCCGTGATTGGGTGTTCGAATTTTCAGTTAGTGACCCGGTGAAGGTATCTATCTCGGGCGGCTATGCGGACATCACGGTATGCAAAGCATAGAGTCCCCGCCGCGGGTGCCCTTTGCCGATGAAGAATCCGGGGTTATCGCCCGTGCCTGGGATAATTGGTTCCGGCTGATCTCGAAGTATATGCCGATAATCACCCGGTACGAACAGAGTTTAAACCCGGCGTCGGTGGCTGCGAACACTACCGCAGAACAAACCTTTACGGTCTCCGGGTTAACTACGAGAGATCACGTAACCGTTAACAAGCCAACCCACAGCACGGGTTTAGGCATCGTTAATTGTCGAGTCAGCGCGGCGAACACGCTCGCGATAACCTTTATGAACACAACGGCGGGGGCGATCGATTCGCCTGCGGAAACTTATTTTATTGTGGCGGTGAGATTATAAAATGGGATGGTTTACAGAGATTGCAGTACCCCTGGGTGGTGCGCTTGTCAGCGGCTACGTGGACTACCTAAAAACCGGTGAAGCGGAAGAGGCGTTGGAGGAAGGCTCTGGCCGCGCGCTGACTGAGCAGCAACGACAATTCGACCTTGAACGCGCGGACAGCGCAGAACAGCGAGCCATTAGTGACTACGCGTTACAACGCCTTCAAGGTATGGCAGAGGGCACGGTCGGTGTTGAGGATATTCCGGGCTATGATTTTCGACGAGACGAGGGAAACAAAGCTATCGAGCGAATGCGCGCGGCGGGCGGCACGTTCCTCTCCGGGCGCACCGCTAAAGAGCTAATGCGGTACGGTTCAGATTATGCGGCGTCAGAATATCAGAACGAGTGGGCTCGGTTAGCTCAACTCGCGGGCTTAGGCGCGCCCGGTGTCGGTGTGGGTGGCGCTCCAAGCACCAACATCTCGAATATCTACGGGCAACAGGGTGTGAATCAGGCCAACATTGCCGGGGTGAGTAATCGGAATTTACAGGGTACGATTGCGAACGTCGTGGACGCGTTCAATCGGAGCCAGACACTCGGACGCTTGGGAGGAGGATAATGAACGGTGGCGTAAACTGGTCTAATTTCGGCCGACCTATCAGCCTAAAAGAGTCTTTCCTGGCGGCTGACCAAAGTGCTGCAAACGCGCTGACGCTAGAAAAAGCGAGGAAGGATCGAGAGAGCGCGGCGGAAACGCAAAAACTGTTGCAAGAGTTTGGTTCGGGCGGCATAACCGAAGGGGATTTGGTTAATGCGCTAATGCCTCACGATCCAAACCTCGCCATAAAATTCGGAGAGCAGGCGCGCTTAAAAGACAAGGCGGGCCGAGAAAAAGACAAGGAGGACCGTGCAAAAGCTGCGGCTGAGAATGAGTTGCGTCGTAAGGCATTGGAATACTTGGACACACTTTCCCCGCGGATCGTAGATGAGGCGTCCCATGCCGCCGCCAGGAGCGACGTAATAAACCGATTCCCGAGTGTAAAAGGCGCGGGTGAGATGCTCGGTCCTGATTACGAAACATATAATGCAACTAAAAGTTTGTGGACGAAAACTAAAGAGTTGGTGGGGGATTCGTTAAAAGCCGAAGAACAGTACCAAAGAATACTGAAGCAGTACGGGCCAGAACATGCACTGACAAAAGCGGCATTGGCCGACCGCGACTCCGTAAATAACAAGCGCGAACAGGCGAATACAAAGCACGAGATAGAAGTTGCAGAACTCAGAAGGGAGAAACTAAAAAAAGGCGGGATCGCGCTTTTCCCCGACGGGCCGCAAAACGTTAATTACAACGAGAAGACAGGTAGGTATCAAGATTATGACGGCAACGAGATACCAGCCAACGTACCGGTAGTAAGCGCTTCGATTCAAGCGCTTGATCCCGATCCTTTCAAGCCTAAGAAGCCTATAGAGGAGTTACAAGTCCAAGAGGGGAGCGCAATCCATTTCCGAAGAGAAACCGATCTGCTGATAGACAAGATACAAAAAGACCCTGACGCGATTACGGCCGGGGCTACTCTGGCCCGGGCTATCGGCAGTGTTATGGCTGATGCGCGAGGCATTGCAGGCGTGATGGGTATAACATTTGATACGTCCGACACCGAAAACCGGGTAGTTGCCTCATCCTTTGATAGTCTGAAAACGGTTTCCGCTGGCTTACAAACCCAGTTTTTAACACACGCACTGGCGTACGCCAAGGCCGCTGGGTTGGGTGAAGGGCGGGCCTTAACGGACACAGATTTGAAACGCGCGTTAACTGCCGTTGGCGCTGGGATATCTGATGCCGACCAAGCTATCGCGAAGCTGCGCGAAACCCATCGTGGTATTTCAGCAACTTACATAAGCAAACATAAACAAGTAACCGGCAAGGACTACAAGTTTGAGGGTGAGGCGGGTAAACACTTGACGCCGAAGAACAGAGCGGAACTAGAGGCGGAAATAACCCGCATAAAACAAAAATTAGGAATAAACTAGTGGCCGATACTCTTGAAGAACTCGACCTGCTTAGGGCGATGGATAAAGCCAAAACCGAGAATGACCTAGAAGCGGAAGTCACCGCGTTAAGGGACTATGAGGCTTTTCTAGATCGCCGAAGTAGCGGGCCACCTCAACCACCTCAACCACCTCAGATACCGGCGACGCAGGACTTTGGCGGATTCGTTGACCCATATGAAGACGTTATCCGCGCCGGACAACAAACACCTGTGGTCAACTATGAAGCGCAGCAACGCGGTGTTGATATATCGGGCGCCCCGTTAAGTGTGCGCACTTCGCAGAGCTTCGGGCAAGACCCGCTTAGCTACGCCAAAGCGAAAATTGACAAACATCACCAAGAACCTGTTCAAGTTCGGCGCACCGAAAAGCCGGGGCAGTACCAATACACCGAACCCAACACCGGCAACGTGATTACTTTCTATCCCGAAGTTGAGTTCGCGCAATCCTTGTTACAGAACAGCTACGGAACAAAAGTAGAAGTTCGAATGGCCCAATACGCCCGCGGCAAAGATCAGCGCGTAGAGTTCAAAGACCCGGACAACGGCGACTGGGTGTTGTTTAATCCGGGGGGGATGGACTTTGGTGACTTACTCAGTTTTTCGGGCGAAGTGCCTGTTATTGTTGGAGACGTAGTGGGCAGCGTGGTGGGGGGCGCTGTCGGCGCTGTCACGGGCACCACGATGGCAGGTCCGGCAGGCACCGTCCCGGGGGGCACCGCGGGCGCAATAGCCGGATCTGGCATAGGCACGTTCATTGGAGAAGTGGGTCGCCAACTTATTGGGGCCGGGATACGTGTAAACGAAAACACGTTCCTTGGTATTATGAAAGACGCGGGCTATAAAGCGGGAGTCGCGGGTGGTTTTACTGCGGGCGCCGCCACCGTTCAAAAACTCGCCAGAGGGATGTGGAACGTCCTTCGTGGACAGCCCTTTAACGCTACACCTAAAGAATTAGGATTGAATGACGCGGAGACGCAAGAGGTTATTGACACAATCAACGAAGTGCTTGAAGGGTCTGGTAAAACGTACCGCCCCACCGCGGGTCAGGTGAGTACCGAACCCGAAATGCGACAGCTTGAAGCAGGATTCCGCGAAAACATGGATCTCGGCTTTACGTCCGAGTATCGAGAAATTCAACGCCAGAACACTGAGGCGCTTATAGAATACGAAGCGCGGTTGGGTGGAACGTTCGCTGATGACGCGGCACCCCAGGAGGCGGGCGAAGCCGTACAGACGGTCATTAGGGGTCAGCGCGAAGCGGCGGCTGGTCAACGCCTTGGTCAGATCGACGAGACGATCTCGGACGCGCAGCGCACCATTGAATCGGCCCCAGACGTGTCTATGGAGCGGGTCGGCGTTATTTTGCGTGCGGCCGCTGAACAAGAACAAGCGGCAATGAACGCAACTTTCCGCCCACGATTTGAAGAGTTTACGAACGGCCCCGCCGGTGAACTGCGAGGGCGCGCGCGCGAACTTAGCAAGTTACGCACAGAATATTTGGGTAAAACTCGGGACGCTTTAGCGCCGTCGCTGCTAAAAGATAACGCCCGTTTAGTTTTGGAAATATCCCGCATAAAACGATTTACTTCCATAATAACCCCCGGAGGCCGCGAGGCTATAGACGATTTTGCCAAAGGACGGGTGGTGACCGTTAAGCAGATCCAAAACGTGCTGCGCGACATCAACAAGGCACTTATCGATAAGCGCAAAGGGTTGTCTGCGGAGGGTCCGGACGTAGCCACCCTTAAAAGACTTAAAGGCGTTTTGAAAGCCGAACGTCACGAAATTCTTAAAAACAACGGCCGCGAAGACCTATCCGCGGAGATCCAAGCGCTTGAACATCAGTTTAGAGAAGCAAAAATGCGCGTCGATAAGTCCATCATCGGCGACATTACCAGAGTCAGCGGCGGACGCTTTGTTATTAAAAACGAAGATATTATTCATCAGGTTATGAAAAAGGGCAACGTCACCGACGCCCGCCGCTTGGCTGACTCGCTCGAACGTACTGGGAACATGGAAGCGACCTACGCCGTTCGTGACGCGGTGTTCAAAATGTACCGCCAAGCGGTATTTCAAAAAGAAATTCGCGGTCGATTTCTGCCGGACAAAAAACTCCACGATGAGTTCATGCGCGATTACGGTGAACAATTAGATATTTTGTTCACTAGCCGTTTCCAAAACGGCGCCGGACGAACAGCCGCACGAGATGCGATAGACCGTGTCGGTGGGCTGGCCGGGGTCGTTAGAAACCAAATAGAACGTCACCAAAAAATGGTTAAAGAGCTTAAAAAATCCTTCCCCGGTAAAATTGAAAACCTCGATCCGGAACAAATTGTGGAATACGTTTTAAGTCCTAAATTTACCGGACGCTCATTTAAATTGCGGAAAATTCTTCAGAAAGACCCGGAAGTGTTGCAGGCAATACAACACCAAATAAGGACACGACTCCGAAATGACATCACTAAGAACGGCGAGTATTCTCATGAGGCTTTAGAAAAAATACTGGGGTCACGCAACCAAGTAAAAAACCTTGAAATGTTGCTTGATTCCTCATACGTTAAAGGGCTACGAATGTTGTCCCGCGCAACAAAAATGATTCAAAGCAAATCGGGACTTAGAGGTGGTGAAATTGAGCCGACCGGCAACGTGTTTAAGTCTGTGGTTAGGGCCGTCTTCGCCCCACCATTAACGCAGCGCGGTCGGGCCTTCACGGCGTCGAACCAAGCGCGTAAAAGTGCCGCGGTCAACGCGCTGGGTGAAGCCTTACAAAGCAAAGAAGCGATGGAGAAGTTTGTAGAATTAGCGAAGCCCAACCTCAAACTTAGACGCGTTGTGCAAATCCTGTCCAGTTTGGGCGGCTTAGAACTATTAACTGATTAGTATATGGAAAATTTGAATGGCAACACATTTTAGATTACTCGACCCAGGCAGGCAGTTTTTTGACGCCAACGGCGCAGTGCTGGCCGGGGGTTTGATCAACACATATACGGCGGGTACAACAAGCGCCAAAGCCACCTACCAGGACAACGCCGGTGTGTCCGCGCACACGAATCCGGTCGTATTAGACGCCGCCGGTCGCGTACCAGCTCCGCTGTGGGGCACTACCGGGGATTACAAAATCGCCGTCACCGACTCTGCGGGGGGCGCGATTTTTACAGAAGACAACGTAACCCCCGTGCAAGACGAAACTTCAGCCACCGGTTCGGAATGGTTGGCAAGCGGGCTTACCACGACACGAACGGGCAACACAACGTTCACCTTGGTCGGCGACAGAACAACAACTTTCCATGTCGGGCGTCGCTTGAAATTAACAGATACGGCGTTCCTGTACGCGTCAATCACCGCAACCGCGTATTCAGATCCGAACACCACCGTAACGGTTGTTGTTGACGGCGGCACGGCGCTAAGCACTTCGCTATCTACGGTCAGCTACGCAATCAACAGCGCGAACAATCCAAGCGTGCCGCACCTAACGATAGCCCCGGACTTGACCTTAAAAAATCCAGCCACCAGCGCCAGCCCCGCCACGTTTGTGCTTCAGACGGGCGATACCGCGGTTGTGGCTACGGATGTCCTCGGCAAGATCCAATTCCAAGCGCCGGATGAAGCGGGGGGCACTGACTCCATTTTAGTCGCCGCTTCCATTGAAGCTGTCGCTACAGATACTTTTGCTGCGGATAATAACGCTACAAAATTATCATTTAAGACCGGAGCATCAGAAGCGGCGACAGAGAAGATGTCTATATCGTCGGTTGGCAATGTCACGATGAAACAGACGGCGACCGGTGATGACACCCCGATGACGCTTTTGTTGCAGACGGGCGAAACCGATATTGCGGCCGCTGACGTACTCGGAAAAGTCCAGTTCCAGGCTCCGGACGAGGGGACCGGGACAGACGCGATCTTGGTAGCTGCCGAGATAGCTGCGGTTTCCGAAGGTGATTTCAGCAGTTCGTCGAATGCTACGAAGTTATCTTTCAAAACCGGCGCCAGTGAGGCCGCTGCGGAGAAGATGTCTATATCGTCGGTTGGCAATGTCACGATGAAACAAACCGCGACGGGCGACGACACACCGATGACTTTGTCGCTCCAGACTGGCGAGATCGATATTGCCGCCAACGACGTGCTTGGGAAGATCGAATTTAATGCTCCAGATGAGGGGACGGGAACCGATGCTTTACTGGTCGCTGGAGCGATCGACTGCGTTTCCGAAGGCGATTTCAGCAGTTCGTCGAACGCATCGAAATTAAGTTTTCGAACAGGCGCTTCAGAGGCGGCGACAGAGAAAATGTCTATATCGTCCGTTGGCAACGTGACGATGAAACAGACGGCGACGGGCGACAACACTCCAATGACGCTCTCGCTCACCACCGGCGAGACTGACATCGAGGCGGCAGACGTACTCGGAAAGATCGAATTTAAGGCGCCGGATGAAGGCACGGGCACCGATGCGTTACTCGTAGCCGGGGCGATCGACTGTGTCAGCGAAGGCGATTTCAGTTCAAGTTCCAACGCGTCGAAATTAAGTTTTAGAACTGGTGCGTCGGAAACGGCGACAGAGAAAATGTCTATATCGTCGGTTGGTAACGTCACGATGAAGCAGACGGCGACGGGTGACAACACCCCGATAACGCTCTCACTCACCACCGGCGAAACTAACATTGAGGCGGCAGACGTACTCGGAAAGATCGAATTTAGCGCACCCGACGAAGGGACCGGCACCGACGCTTTACTGGTCGCCGGAGCGATTGACTGTGTCAGCGAAGGCGATTTCAGTTCAAGTTCCAACGCGTCGAAATTGAGTTTTCGAACTGGCGCTTCCGAGGCGGCGACAGAGAAGATGTCTATATCGTCGGTCGGCAACGTAACGATGAAACAAACCGCCACCGGTGATGATACGCCGATGACGTTGTCGCTGACTACTGGCGAAACTAACATTGAGGCGGCAGACGTACTCGGAAAGATCGAGTTCAGCGCACCAGACGAAGGGACTGGAACGGACGCTTTACTAGTCGCTGGAGCGATCGACTGCGTAAGTGAAGGCGATTTCAGTTCAAGTTCCAACGCGTCGAAATTAAGTTTTCGAACGGGGGCAAGTGAGGCGGCGACAGAGAAGATGTCGATCAGCTCGGTCGGCAACGTAACGATGAAACAAACTGCCACGACCGATGACACCCCAATGACGTTGTTATTGCAAACTGGCGAAACCGATATTGCTGTCTCAGATGTGTTGGGCAAAATTCAATTTCAAGCGCCTGATGAAGGGGCAGGCACGGACGCCATACTTGTCGCAGCCGAAGTTGCCGCTATTTCCGAAGGCGATTTTAGTTCGAGCAATAACGCTACAAAGTTAGCATTTAAAACAGGCGCATCTGAGGCCGCGACGGAAAAGATGTCGATCAGCTCAACCGGCAACGTGACGATGAAACAAACCGAAACCGGCGATGACACGCCGATGACGTTGTTATTGCAAACTGGCGAAACCGATATTGCGGCGAATGACGTACTTGGGAAGATTGAATTTCAAGCACCAGACGAAGGAGCAGGCACGGATGCTATTTTAGTTGCTGCTGCAATTGAAGCCGTGTCTGAGGGTGATTTCAGTTCGAGCAATAACGCGACAAAACTCAGTTTTAAAACTGGGGCTAGTGAAGCCGCTACTGAAAAAATGTCAATTTCATCTGGCGGTGATCTAACTATAGCTGCTGGTGGGGATCTCATTACTGCCACGGCAGGAACCTCGAACTTCCGGGCGGGTGTTAATGCCGGTACCAACATTGCCTCCGGGGGCAATT
>Ga0310345_10003830_pt1 | contig 14048 bp, 8 predicted proteins | sample HC15DNA20500_MG_FD_204667 | JGI IMG/M metagenome (GOLD analysis project Ga0310345, IMG submission 204667) | Marine microbial communities from station ALOHA, North Pacific Subtropical Gyre - HC15-DNA-20-500_MG | ecosystem: Environmental > Aquatic > Marine > Oceanic | place: Pacific Ocean: North... | reverse complement strand
TTGCTCCATCCCTAAATGCCCAGGTGGTGGAATTGGTAGACACGCTAGCTTCAGGTGCTAGTGCTCGCAAGGGCGTGGAGGTTCAAGTCCTCTCCTGGGCACCATTTAGTCATGCCGCATCGTCCATTAAAGTCTTTTTTACCCTATAAATTCAGCACTTTACGCCACATTTTCGTCCAGAACATTCCTATACTGTCTGGTAACAACCACGTAATTTAGTAACATCCATAGCAACAACGGCGAACCTGGGCACGACCTGTTGTTGCTTTCTTATGGGATGTGGCAATTATGGCGAGAGGATACGAACGTCTTTCGGATGTCTAAGTCCGTCAGGCGAAATACAAAGATTATAATCTGGCTGACAGCCACTGCCCCAAAAAGCACCGTAAAGACAAGCAACAAGCCATAGCAGAGAAAACATCCAACAACCAAACCGACAAAGGTACCAAAAGTTGGTTTTTGAGATTACATAAAGTCAACCGCCTAAAGTTTTCCGCCAACCCCTTTAAATTTCTCAACGAAGGCTGATATTTTATCAAAGACTGTCATCTTCTTAGTTTTGAACTGAGGATTCAAAGGGCTCATCTTTGGTAGAGATTCATTCAGCGCCGTACCGTTTTCACTGGCGTACTCTCGCTTTAGCGAAGCTGCTATGTAGCGCTTAGCAGCATCTTCTTTCAAACCTTCAGACTCGATTATTTCCTTGGCTTCTCGTTGCTGTTCTTGTTGAGCAAAGGCAAAGAAAGCATCAATGATGCTGGCTTTGTCACCAATATCATCGAGATTGGTTTGATTAATGAAATCAACTATCAAGCTCTCTTTAGCACGATTACCGAGACTGGAGCGAATTAAGCGGCGAACCTCTTCGATCAGTTCACCTTTACTCTTGTTCTTTTTATTGTGCTCGAAGATCAGCTCAAGAATGTAATCTAGGTTGATCTCTTGTGATTTTAGTAGGTCAACCTCAAAGACAACATCATCCCAATCAAGTGTCGCACTAGCTTCTTCTTCGGATTTTTTCTCTCGGCGCTGCCAATCTCGGATGTCGTTATAGGTGGAGCGATAGTCCTGTATTTTACGCTCTGCGGGTAGGCGAATAGCTTGCAGCTCTGCCAGTTTCTCATCGTCCAAATGATGCTCAACCTTAAAGGTCTCTACAGCTTCTTCATCCTCTAGGTCTACATCTTTCAGGGCCTTGAGTGAAGCAAACTCATCATAATTCTGCAGTATGTTTTCGACCTTTAGATACTCACCAAAGAGCTTGGCAAAGTCTTTTTTATCCTGCTCTTTGACTATGTCATCAGGATTGGGGAAACGCTGTTCAAGCTCATTAACCACAGCCATAAAGCCTCGCCTGGCTTCACCGGTCACTAAATCGGTAAAGCCCTCCATATACTCGGCATAGCTTTTTTCCAGTACTACATTCTTGGTATTCTTATCACCAAATAGGGTAATGGCATCTACCGTGGCTTTCTCCAAGTCACGGAAGGTGACGATATTACCAAAAGTTTTGGTGGCATCGTAGATACGGTTGGTGCGCGAATAGGCCTGCATAAGGCCGTGATAGCGGAGGTTTTTATCAACAAATAGCGTATTTAACGTTGGAGCGTCAAAACCCGTTAGGAACATGCCCACAACAATGAGTAGGTCCACCTCCTGAGATTTAACCCTTTTTGCCAAATCTCGGTAGTAGTTTTGAAAGCCTTTACTATCAACGCTAAAGTTGGTTTTAAAATAACCGTTGTAGTCATCTATGGCAGCATTCAAGAACTCCTTGGCACTGCTATTCATAGCAGTTACATCAAAACCTTCATCCTGAATTTCACCAATAGCATCTTGCTCTTCGTTTGCTGCATAGGAGAATATGGTGGCGATTCTTAGCGGCCTTTCGCTATCAGCCTGAAGGTGGTTCAACGTCTCATAATACTGCTTAGCAGCATCAACGCTGCTAACAGCAAACATCGCATTAAACCCTTTGCCACCTGCTTTCATTCGGTGGGTCTTCTGCCGGAAGTGTTTTAAAATGTACTGGGACACTTCCTCAATACGCTTGGGGTGCAACAAGGCCTGCTTATTCTCAAGCGCACTTAACTTGTTTTCATCCTGCTCTTTTTCTATGGCCTTAAATTGAGGGCGGACATCATTGTAATCCACTTTAAACTTCAGCACCTTCTCATCACGGATGGCGTCAGTAATAACATAGGAGTGAAGCTCACGACCAAAGACGCTCGCAGTCGTTTCAGCGCCTGCAGCGTTTTGAGGGAATATTGGGGTGCCGGTAAAGCCAAACTGATAAAAACGCTTAAACTTCTTTTGAAGGTTTTTCTGAGCCTCACCGAACTGGCTTCGGTGGCACTCATCAAAAATAAATACAACCTGCTTATCGTAAATAGCTAAGTCGCTCTCACTTTTCATTAGGTTATTGAGCTTCTGGATAGTGGTTACGACAATCTTGTTATCGTCTTTATTCAGGTTGCTCTTCAGTCCTGCGGTACTGTCTGAACCGTTAACACTATCAGGGGAGAAACGTTGATACTCTCTCATGGTCTGGTAGTCCAGATCTTTCCTGTCCACCACGAAAAACACCTTATCAATAAAGTCTAGCTCGCACGCCAAGCGTGCCGCTTTAAAGCTGGTTAAGGTTTTACCGGAACCGGTGGTGTGCCATATAAAGCCACCACTTTCAGGCTTGCTCCAATTTTTACTTTGAAAGGAGCTAACTATCTTCCACAATATTCTTTCAGTAGCGGCTATTTGATAGGGCCGCATTACCAGCAGAGTATCACTGACATCGAAAACCGAGTAATGCAACAACACATTTAGCAGAGTGTTTTTCTGAAAAAACGTAGCGGTAAAGTCCTTTAAGTCTTTAATCAAACCGTTATCAGACTTCGCCCAGTTCATGGTGAAGTCGTAACTATTTTTATTACGCTTAGTGGTATTGGCAAAATAGCGGCTATCCGTTCCATTGGATATTACAAACAACTGCAAAAACTTATACAGCGAGTTTTCGCTATTAAAGCTCTCTTTGCTATAGCGGTGAACTTGGTTGAAAGCCTCACGTATTGCCACTCCGCGCCGCTTTAACTCAATTTGGACTAAAGGCAGGCCATTCACCAATATGGTTACGTCATAGCGGTTAGCGTGGCTACCCGTTTGCTCAAACTGCTTGACGACCTGCACCTTATTGCGGGCTATAGTCTTTTTGTCTAATAGGTAGATATTCTGAATGCGGCCATCGTCAAACACAAAGTCGTGGATATAATCATCGTGGATCTTCCGTGCCTTGTCCACAATGCCATCACTAGGCCTATCCAAATAGGTCTCTACAAAACGAGTCCATTCAGCATTCGAGAACTCCACACCGTTTAGCGACTGAAGCTGAACACGAACATTCGCCAACATGGCTTCAGGGTTGTTTAAGCCAGGGACACACTCATAGCCTTGATTAGCAAGGTCTTGAATCAACTCCCGCTCTAACTCATCTTCACTTTGGTAGCTTTCGGCAATCTGGTCTTGCTTGGTATATTTATCGAGAACAATGTAATTCTTCGATTCTGCGATGGTTTTATAATCAGGCATTTTCTGCTTCCTGCTTCCAGTAGCTGTAGTTATCGACTAGATGGCTGAGAAGAAATTTGACAATCTGTTTTTCCTCTGGCCGCAATTCGGCAGACCTCACTCGCGCCAACGCATCGTGACTAGAAAATTGAATTATTCTATATAGGTAAGACTTTCGACTCTCTTCATTATCACCGGGCAACAAATCCGTCCATTTTGGATAACCCAGAAAACTAGCGGTCTTCTCATATAGATCTCGCACAACCCCAAAATGCTGCTTTCTTACATCACCAGAATCAATTGCTTCCTCTAGTTGCCTTTTTAGTTCCAAATGCTGAAAAAAACTTGCATTTGAAGACCCTTCTTTTTCGACAAAGGAGAACTTTTCATCATCCAATCGCCCCAACAGGTAACAGGCCTTCTGCTTCAGCTCATTATGCAGCAGGTTATAGAAAACCGTATCATGTGTGGAGATTATGAATTTCATTGAAGACTTACTGCTTTTAATTAATACCGCCAAATCAACAGCCAACTGCATCAGGTGGTTTTCATCCAATGAACTAACAGGGTCATCGATGAATATGTAGTCTATATGATCAAACTCACTGACACTACCCTCGTCTTCTTGGGGGTTCCTCGCATCTATAATCTGGACCAGTAGACTATAGAATATACTCCAAATAAAGTTGCTTTCCTCACCCTTAGATATCTTAATATTGGGCTCTGGCACGTTATTTCCGCGCTCAAACGAAAATGTAACCTCTGTGAAATCAGGGCTGAACTCGGGTGTCAACTTCGGATTGGTATAACGCTGGAAATTTGCAATGGCATTTTGGTCTTGCCCTTGGTCTATTAACGCCCAACGAGTATAGGCATTGGGCCTTATGATAAGCTTCCTTTCGCTATCTCCATGCAAGTCGTTATCCCAATAGAACAGATCCTCAGTAAAAGCATTATAGTAAAGGACTTTACTAACATACTCTTCCCCATCATCAATGTTTTTTGGCGAAACCAACTCTTTGAATTCCCGAGAAAGTCGAGTCTTCCCTGATCCATTGAAGGCAAATATCATCTGCACCTTTTTGTCCGAAGCATATAGCTGCTCCGCTATCTCCCTTAGCGTATAACTCATTCCAACCCACCCAACTTCGAATTAGCACCTTCCTTCCCAGGAAAACTTAGCAACAGATCTCGGTAGTACTCGTATTGCTTTTGACGCTGCTCTATTTCACAGGGAAGACCTTCAGCAATGGAGCCTGTCAAGACATCAAATTTATCGAGGACGGCTGCGATACGGCACTGCTCCTCAAATACCGGAACGGGAACTGGAAACTTTATGAACATAGGCTTACGAAGGGATGTGACCGATGAACTTACCGATGCTTTTTGAATATACTCATAGAAGAATGCGCACACATAGTGATATACAAATCTCGGATTCATGGACTCATCAGGAACTATGCGATACGCTCTTTGGTGCAACGCAAATTTACCTTGCGCATAGTGATATACCTTCCCTACTCCGGCACCATCTCCAGCTGTAATAATTGCCGTTTCATCAAAATCATAGGTGTCGAGCTTTAATGGTTCTCGGCCCCTGGCATAGAACGTGTATCTACCATCCACTATAGCGTCTTTCGTATCGTGACTACCTGTACCAATTACAGCCACCTCACCCAACGTCTTCCACTCAACCTCCTCTTCTTCAAAACTCAACAACTGATCGCGATAGTAGTTGTATTGCTTTTTACGCATGCTAAGCTCGGTGGTTAGCTCGGTGGTTAGCTCGGTAAAGGTGTCGAGTATGCGCACAATCTCGGCCTGAATAGCCAGGGATTTTTCTGGGTTATTTGGGGAGGGGATTGGAATTAGAAGAGTTTTTATAAGGTCAGCATTTAAATTACTAACTGATCCACTGTTAATTTTACTAATCCAATAGCTTTGCACTACATGAGATGACAAGTAATGATACAAATAATCCGAATTCAAGTGCTCAGAAAACTCACTAATCGAAGCCCAGCCATCGTGAATTGCTCCATTTATATTCAGTATATATGGGCGACCAAAACTCATTGAGTTAGATAGAATAAAGTCGCCCTTATTAAGTACTCTAGATTTCTTGGAGCCCTCTTGAGTAATTCTTTGCGCAGTTCCATTAACATACTTTGATCCCGACTTAGTATCTCCAATTTTAATCCATGGGACACCACCTTCATCATCAGTTATATACTTAGCAATAGGTCGAGGTGAAGCGCCACGCTGAATCTTGGCAACTTCTCCGAAAGCCAACCACTCTACCTCGACTCCGTCAAGCAGTCTTTCCATAAAACCAAACTGACTCATGCTTCAATCTCCGCCACGATTTTATCAATATCGATACGAAGCTGGTCTATCTTCGCCACAGTGGTCTTGATGTCAGCATTTAGCTCCGCTATATCAATCACATCACGAGTGTCTTCAGCTTCCACATAGCTAGAAACTGAAAGGTTATAGTCGTTATTAGCAATATTTTCTAAGGGCTCGGATTGTGCAAAGTGATCGATGCACTCTTTGCTGGCGAACACTTGCATAATTTCGTCAATGTGATCATCCATCAGTAAGTTGTTATTGGTACCTTTTTTAAACAGGTTTCTGCCATCAATAAACTGAATATTGGTGTCTGCTTTATGTTTTGACAACACCAAAATGGTTACGGCAATGGTAGTGCCATAAAACAGGTTGGGAGCAACGGATATAACCGTCTCTACGTAATTATTGTCCACCAGATACTTACGGATTTTCTGCTCTGTACCACCTCGGTAAAAGATGCCAGGAAAGCACACAATGGCCGCACGGCCTTTGCTGGAAAGGTAACTTAATGCGTGAAGCACAAAGGCAAAGTCCGCCTTTGATTTGGGGGCTAATACACCGGCTGGGGCGAAACGTTCATCGTTAATTAGGGTTGGGTTATCAGAGCCAATCCATTTAACGGAATACGGGGGATTAGAGACGATGGCATCGAAGGGTTTGTCTTCATCGAAGTGAGGCTCTGTAAGTGTATCACCTAGCTGAATATTAAATTTGTCGTAATTGATATTGTGCAAGAACATATTCATACGAGCCAGGTTGTAGGTGGTATGGTTAATCTCCTGCCCGAAGAAGCCCTCTTCAATAAAGTGCGGGGCTACGTGCTTGGTGGCTTGCAGTAGCAGCGAACCAGAGCCGCAGGCTGGGTCATACACTTTGTTAACACTGTCTTGCCCGTGGATTGCCAACTTAGCAATTAGCTTAGAGACGTGCTGAGGGGTGAAAAACTCACCACCAGATTTACCCGCATTGGCCGCATAATTCGATATTAAGAATTCGTAGGCATCGCCAAACAGGTCGATTTGGCTGTTACCGACTTCGCCGAAAAATTCACCACCAAAATCTAAGCTAGCCACGCCCTTGAGGACGTGAGCCAAACGCTCATTTTTTGCCTTTACCGTGTTACCCAAACGATTACTGGTGGTATCAAAATCGGCAAATAGTCCTTTGATATCTTGCTCGGAGGGATAACCATTGGCAGAACTTTCAATCGCTGAAAATATTGCCGCAAGGTCAGTATTCAGGCTTTCATTGGTATTGGCGTTTTTGACGATATTGCTAAACAGCTGACTGGGGTAAATAAAGTAGCCTTTGGTTTTAATGGCATCTTCTTTAGCCGCTTGGATATTTTCATCGTCATCCGACATTGCAGCGTAATCAATGCTTTCATCACCACCTGTGATGTAGGCGACGAAGTTCTCACTGATAAAGCGATAGAACAAGGTGCCGAGAACGTACTGCTTAAAATCCCAGCCATCGACTGAGCCACGGACATCGTTGGCAATGGCCCATATTTGGCGCTGTAGGGCTGCTCGTTGTTGGGTGCTTGTCATTCTGTTTTCCCTGTATAAATTTGTTAATTATGTACTGTCGGAGCCTTGTGAGGCTTTATGGTTAATTTCGCTTAGGAGTGCGCTAGCTCTAGTAGATCGCCAACCTGACATTCAAATAGGAGACATAGCTTTTCAATGGCCTCCAGGTCCACTTTTTGGGCAGTCTCTTTATATAGAAGGGTTACGGTCGCACGGGAAAGCTCCGCTTCTCGGGCGACATCAGCTATACGCATCTTGTGTTCACCCATCATACGGGCGAGATGGCAGCGAATCATGTTGGTGCCTCTGGCTAGTGACTAATAGACATAGCCGGAGCATACCACGAGATGAAATTCTGGGGATAATTTTGAGAGGTGAAGTTACATTATGACCATTAAACAGCCAAAATCTTAAATGAGACTAACGCCGATACTGAACATGCATACCGAATTGAGCTGAATGATTGTAGTGGCATAGTGAATTTGGCCACTACAGTAAACCTATTGAGCGTGAGCTTAAACTGGCATACCTATAATGTAGTTGAGTAAAACCGAACGAATACTAACCGCCCAATCTCCGCTTGATGCTCAAATCAAAACTAGGCATGCTAACCTCAACCTCTGACTGATAAATTGATAACTGGAGCCTAGAAGAAAAAGCGTTAATTCAAGCCAGATTTTAAGCAACAAAGGTAGCAACATTATATCAAACTTGAATTCATACAGCTTATATATATTAGACAGTTATACGTAAATGCATACTCCTCTCCTGGCACCATCAATTCTTCCTGCATCGCCTAATCAAGCCTTAATCTTTTCTTAGGGATATTTCAGAACCCTCAACAAACTTATTTGACAACACAAAAAAAAGCGATCGTAAAATGTCAGATGAGACCTTGATAACATCGACACGTCCACCAGATATGTCAGCATTTTTTCATTTTATAAACATATACACTTTTACTTGCTCAATATCGGTCACTATTGAACACCTCAGCTCAGGCTTGGCTCTTTCTCAAACACCCGAACCCCAACATCCACCGTCACTTGCAACGCCTCTAACGCCTCCGCCTTCTTCACCCCATCCGCACTAGCCCGATAAAGGTGCGGCGTCATCACCAGCAATTTCCCGATCTGCTCCGCACTAGGAATCAGCACCGAAAACCGAACCCGCTCTGACTTCACCAACCTGAATCCCTCAGGCACCTGATTCTCCTCAGTCCGCCCTTCCTTCACCACCGGATAAATAATCTCACGCAATTCCCGCAAATGATCCGCGCCAGTCTCCGTCATGATCAGCCGCCCACCTGGCTTTAACACTCGCTGAAACTCGGCATACACCGGAAAACCGAACATGCACAACACCCGGTCCAGCGTGCTTGACAGGATCGGCAAGTTGGCATTATTGCCGACCACCCAGGCCATGCTTTTGTTCTGGCGAGCTGCGGATTGCACGGCCCACTTGGAGATATCCAGACCGAGCAGTTTCAGTGATTTTGCAGATTGAGACTCTGCATGAGCGGCCAGCTGCCGCAAGTAGTACCCTTCCCCACAGCCGGCATCCAGACAACTCAATGCAGGGTCAATACCATCCAACAGCGCAGTGGCCACCGCATCAGCAATGGGTTGATAAAACCCTGCCGCAAGAAATGCCTGGCGAGCAACCACCATGGCTTTGCTGTCACCGGGGTCGCGTGACTTCTTTTTCTGCACCGGCAAGAGATTCACGTAGCCTTGCCGGGCGACATCAAAGCTATGGCCCCGTGGGCAGGCCCAGGTATTGTCTTTACGGTGTAGCGGCTCGCCGTCCAAGGGGCAGGCGAGTTGTTCAAACGGTCTTACAGTCATACTTGTGATGCTCCAGGCGACTTACCAAACCAGATGAAAGTTTTCCTGGCGGCGGAACACCCAGTGTCGCTCACCGTTTTCATCTAGGTAGGCCTCTTCTTCCTGACGGCAGTTGGCCGGTTCGCCTCCCCACTCGGGAATGTTGCGGGTGGCCTGCAGCTCAATGGAGTGCCAGGTTGACGGCAATAGTGCGACATCACCTCGCACGGGCACGCCTTCCTGACCGTCCCAGCGACCAATCAACGGACCTGCTCCGTGGCCGTGGTCGCCAATCGGGTGCGTGTAAACCGTGCCGGTGATGCCTTCGTCGTCCATGCGCTGCAGTGTGGAAGCAAGAATATCATTACCCGTGCGACCCGGCTCCATTTCTTCCAGCAACAGTTCCTGCATGCGGTTGGAATCGCCTATGCAGGCCTGCAGTCCGGCCGGCGCTTCGGTCTCACCGGGTTTGAGCACGTAGCCCAGGTGTTGGGTATCGGTGTGCAGGTTCATGGCAACCACACCAAAATCGGTCCAGAGCAAATCACCGGGCTGGATAACGGTTGAGTCACTGATACGGCCCTCGCCCTGGCGAGATACATCCACCGATGGCTGGAACCAGACCTGATAACCGAGATCCTGCACTCGCTGACGCATCCACCAAATCACATCTTCGGTGGTGGTTTCTCCGGGTGTAATCACTGCGTTGGAAAAGGCTTCAGAAATCACCGTGTGTACGGTTTCCATGATCTTGCGGTAGCGCGGCATCATCTCAGGGATACGCGTACCAATGTAGTTGATGGCAAGACGGGGCTCACGCACCACACGCTCCAGATAGGGGCCAAGTGCCGTTTCCAGCACCTCACGCTCACCGGCGTGCAAACCATCGGAGAAAGCCCAGTCAGGATCAATGTTCAACGCGATGGTATCCGGGTTGCGATCCTCGACCACTTCACGCAGTAAGTTCCACTGCTCATTGCCCACCAGCTCAGCCGTCTCCTGGGTCGGCGCGGGCCGGGTGGATCGGTAGGCTTCAAAGACGCCGCCCTGGCTGGAACCACCCAGTGCCAGTCGCTCCACTGAGCCATCGGCTTGGAGTGTCATCACATAGATCGAACGACGCCGCGCGGCAAAGGTGGTCGGTGACGTGATCGACCAGAACACCGGATCTTCGGCATATTCACGCATCGACAGGATCCACATGTCCACGTCATATTCTTTCATCAGCGCGGGCAACACACGATCCATGCGCGCTTCCAGCCAGGCCTGCTGCTCCTCTGCCTGCTCACGCAAGCTGGGCAGTGGCTGGATGTGGGCGGGTACTGATGCTGGAACGTCTAAAGGCGGTTGTGCACTGACTGAACTGGATGCCAGCGCAGAGATGAGAACGGGCAGAGCTAACAAATACGATGACTTCATCCGGGAATACTCGACAGGCCTAGGGGAATGATAGGGGAATGATGATGCGTTGCCAAATATTCACAGAGCCTACCAGGGGAGTCAAGCCGCCGCCCCTCCCCTGGCCTGGCCTGGCCTGCCAGATCAATCCATCAAGCTCTCATAAATGATATCCCGGGCAATGGTTCGCATATCCGCCGCACCGGGACGCGTTGCCCCCTGCGCCTGGATCATGCCCAGCCAGAAAATGTCATTGACCGGATCAATCCAGAACCAGGTACCCGCAGCGCCTGCCCAGAAGTAGGTGCCAGGGCCTTGTGGCGAACCCGCTGCTACCGGGTCATAAATCACACCCATGTCGACGCTCCAGCCTTGGCCGGGCTGACCGATACCACCAATCGCCAGGCTCATGTCTTCGTTGCCAGTTAAGCTATTAGTACGCAGGACGCGAACGGTTTCCGGTGCCAATATACGGGCGCCATCCAGTTCGCCGTCATTGACCAGCATCTGGATAAACCGGGCATAGTCATGCGCGGATGACACCAGGCCACCGCCGCCGGATTCGAGGCGGTCAGGGTCAAGGTAACTGGGACGGTCGGTCCGGTGCGGTTGCTGGGCAAGGCCTTCAGCTTCAGTGTCCCAGTAATGCACTTCCGCAAACCGGTCGCGGTCTTCGGCTTTCACGTAGAAGCGCGTATCCATCATGTCCAGCGGTTCAAACAGGTTCTCCAGCAAATACTCGCCATAGCTCATACCAGTGAGCTGCTCGACGATGTAACCCTGAATGTCCATGCCAATCGAGTAGTACCACTGCTCACCGGGCTGGGCCAGCAGCGGGATCCCGGCCACTTTTTCCACCAGGTCGTCCAGGTCTCTGGAAGCCAGCACCGCCTGATCACGAAAAGCCTGGTTCACCGGGTCATTGCCCATCAGACCGTAGGCAAAGCCGGCCGTGTTACTCATCAGCTCACGCATGGTGGGCTGACGCTCCAGCGGCTCTAGCTCCATGTTACCGTCACCGTCATAATCGGCCATGACTTTCAGGTTGCTGAACTGGGGAACATGCTGGCTGATCGGGTCATCAAAGTCCCAGAGACCGTCTTCCCAGAGCATCATCATGGCCACGCCCGTCACCGGTTTGCTCATGGAGTAAATACGAAACAGGGAATCTTTGCTCATCGGCGCCTGGTCATTGAGCCGGGCGAGGCCCGCCGCTTCATACGTGGCAATTTTGCCATCTTTGCCCAGCATCCAGACCATTCCGGCCACATCCTGATCGGCGACCACCTTGCGCATAGCGGCATCCAGCGATTCGATACCTTGCTCTGTGAAGCCAGCGGTTTCAGCACCAACCTCCGCCTGAGGCCAGGACTGGGCCAATACCGTGCTTGACAGGGTGGCAGCAAGGCATACCCCCATTATCTTTCGAAATCTGGTGAGACGCGTGCAAGATCGCATGATGAAGCTCCCATTTTTTCTATGTTTTTGTTATTGAATACATTTAAGACTAGTGCCAGCGGCTCCCGCATAACATTGAGAAATAACCACCATACAGCCACTGACAATATACGCGGAGGTGTCATTCAGTACCAGACACGGCTCATGGAAAGCCCCTCACGACTACCATTGTTAAGCAAACGTAAAGTCTGTGTAAAGTTACCGTCATATACGCCGATAGGTGAGATATAGTTATGAAACACGCCATAAAAGAGTCAGTGTCTATTTGTTCATATCAAGCGAACAATGACTGGTTTCGATGTCCTTTCCTGCAAGTACTCAATAACTATACATACATGGATCAGTATGACTCACATTCGACACAGCACTGTTGAGTGCAGAGGCGCTGACCCTGGCTAAAAATGATCAACCTGATTGATCATCGCGTTAACGGAGATTCTGCATGCAACTGTTCCATAACCTGTCTTTCAAATGGAAAATTTCTATCCCCTTGTTACTGATTGTGCTGCTGTTTGTCATCAGCTCAATGATGGGCATCAATTCTTCCCGACAGATCGCCGGTGACGCAGACAAGGTGGGAAATGTGTTCTTGCAGCAAATCGTGCTATTGCTGGAAGCGGATCGGGATCTTCACCAGGCGCTGATCGCAGAGCGCGCTTTGGTCCATGAAGAGGGCGCCAGCACCGACCAGCACCAGGTTTACCAGGAAAACAGTCAGCAATTCCAGGATCGTATTGACCAGGCTTTTGCTCTGGGCGAAATAGAAAACCTGAACGCGCATCAGCAAGCCTACACACGGCTTTATAACCGCTGGTCTGACGTCAGCAACCGTGTCCTGACTCTGGTGGATAACGGGCAGTTTGAACTGGCCGCCTCACTCAGCAGCACTGAGAGCAGACAGGCCTTTGATGAACTGCGTAACCTGGTTGACGTCATCCAGGGCGAGCAAATTGCCCAATCGGACTTCTATACTACCCAGGCTATGGAGCGCAGTGACGCGGCCGTGGTTCGACTGCTGAGCGCATTAGTCGTGGGCATGATCATTTCTGTATTGATGGTGGTCTTTGTGCCACCACTGATTACCCGCCCCCTGCTTCACATCCGTCGCAGCGTGGAAAGCATTGCCTCAGGTAATGGCGATTTGACGGCACGAATCACCGTTAGCAGTACCGATGAAGTGGGCGACCTGGGTGGCAAGTTTAATCTCTTTATTGAGAAGCTTCATACCATGGTCAGTCACATCAAAGCCTGCGCGATCCAGGTATCAGACTCTTCATCAGAATTGGCGGTGATATCAAGCACCAATCGCGACGCTTTGAATACGCAAAACCAGGCACTTGAAACGGTCGTCAGTGCCGTGCATGAAATGTCCAAAGCAATCAATGAAGTCTCACATAACACCACCTTGACGGCTGAGAAAGCACAAGGCGCACAAACGTTGAGCAGCAATGGTTTGACGACTGTCAACAGGGCCGTCAATCAGATTCAGGCAGTGTCCGCACAGGTCGAGGGTGTGTCCGAGTTACTTGCCGAGGTAGAGAGCCAGGTCACCAAGGTGACCACTGTTCTGGATGTCATCCAGGGTATTGCCGAGCAAACCAACCTGCTTGCCCTGAATGCGGCTATTGAAGCAGCCAGGGCCGGCGAGCAGGGCCGAGGGTTTGCTGTCGTCGCCGATGAAGTTCGTACACTGGCGAATCGCACTCAGGAATCAACCACCGACATTCAGGCGGTGCTGGAAAAGTTACAGCTAGGGGTTGCTGATACCGTGAGCGCCATGCACAAGAGTGCCAGCGCCGCCCTGGATTCCGTGAATACGGCTAACGAAGGTGGCAAGGCGTTAAGTGAGATTAATGATTCCGTGGCGTCCATTGCCGACATGACAGTGCATGTTGCCGCAGTTGTTGAGGAACAAAGTGTGGTCATC
>Ga0310345_10003829_pt1 | contig 14049 bp, 15 predicted proteins | sample HC15DNA20500_MG_FD_204667 | JGI IMG/M metagenome (GOLD analysis project Ga0310345, IMG submission 204667) | Marine microbial communities from station ALOHA, North Pacific Subtropical Gyre - HC15-DNA-20-500_MG | ecosystem: Environmental > Aquatic > Marine > Oceanic | place: Pacific Ocean: North... | reverse complement strand
GCAAAATGTATCGCCTTTACTGCTGTAGACATGGTTTTACCCACCTGTCTTCCAGAGCGATACACAATAAACCTTTCTTTTGAATCTACATATTCCTTATTGTAAGGAAATAATTTATGATCTAAAAATATCTCACTAAATTTACTAGGTGTGTCAGCACAGTCAGCTATGGTTTGAAGTAACTGCTTCCTATCATCTACAACTTCTTGGGTAGGTCTAACCATGACACTTACACTTACACTCCATCATTTCTGCGATAACTTCATCGGTACAATGACCACACTGAAAACAGCAATACCCTCTAGTCATGGCAGTCACACTCACATTCTAATTCTCTTATGTATGAGACTTCTGGATAGTGACCACATTTTACACAGTAATCCTTATTCTTTTTGGTGTATTGATGATTAGTATCATTCAATCTTTCAAACTCAGATAGGTTTGCGTTAACCACTACCGATCACCATATGTTTAGATTTAATGTGTAATATTACCTCGTCAGAGTCCTTAAATCCGCTCTTTCCGCAGTAGATACAGTGTTTAATATTATAAATTTCGTTCATTTGGTTACAACCCCACACGATCTACAAGTTGAAAATCCTTTTGATTTGCCATCGTTTGCTCCATATGTCCATGATCTTCCTTCAGTAGAACCACATGATTTACAGGCATCTCTATATTCATGTCCTGCTGCTGGTGGGTCACCTAATGTTGGAGTCATTTAAAATCCCTGTTTGAGTAGTCCCATCTACCTGATCCAGTTTTCTTTTTGCTTTTTTTCCATTGTGAATACCAATAACCTATACTAATTCCACCCAATAAATAACAGCCATTCAAAAACCAATGAAATAATTCCACTTCCATTATGTAGACCTCTGGGCTTTTATCTGTTTAAATATCGATGTTATATCACCAGTCTTTTCATCAAATGCCTGCCCCTCTGTCACAACAACCTTAGTGTTTAGGTCGTTTATAGACTTCACTACATTAAGCAATGTGTTTATCTCAGACTTTGTGTTTCGGTCTGGTATATTTCCGTCCATCTTTGCCTGTGTAAGAGCCATAAGCACATTCTCAAACGATAGTTTTGCTATCATATCTAACATGGCTTTTATGTCATCTGGTTTTCTGGTGTCCATAAGATTTATTACGCTTATATAATCTTCCCTGATAGAACATATCGCACCCTTTTCATATTTTGGACACTTGCCGTTACCACCAGAATCAACTGATCTATAGACACATTGGTCACAGTATGCAGGTATGTTGGCGTCCTTTAGATGTTTAGCAGCATTAAACGGTGACACCAACTTACGTTTATCTTCCACTATAATATTCTTTCCATCTATTGGTTTTATCTTAAATATGTCTTCTTTTACCATTATATAACAATTAATATCTCTTAACTATTAAAGTTTTCTTCATAGCAGTTTAAATGCCTGCATATTGGCATGTAAAACAACGCTATAGGTAGCCTAAGCAGACTATAATAGTGGTTGTTTAATATACTTTTAATATTAATTCCTACCCTTTCCAGATTGTCTTTATATAGTTCACAGTAATGTTCTAGTACTGGACGGTGATGTGACATCGTCTCCGATAAAAGTATGGGTGTTATTCCATTACACCAAACCTCAAGTTTTTTACTCATTGCAGCAGAAATCCAAAGACTGGTATCTATACTTTCAAATATTCCCCTAGTAGTAAACTTTCCCTTACCTAACCCGTGATATTTTATGTTAGTAGGAAGTTTTTTAATACTGTCATCTGTGTCCAGCCTTCCCCGCATCTTACCAACACAGACGTATGAGTTGGGTTCTGGGTTTAACAACGACAGGTGTTTGATATAATCTTCCTGTAAGACTGGAAGAACTTTAAGGTTTAACTCACGCTCCTTTGTGAGATACTTCATGGTTTCAACCATATTATAGGGAACATTGTATTGTGCTGCGTAATCATAACACTCCTTTTTTTCCTTAAGGAATTCATGGTACTTATCTGGGTTATCCTTAGTACCCGCTATAGTAAATATCTTATCAAAACAACCACGAAATCTATCTATGTTTGCATAAGAATATCTATGAGAAACAAGAACGTTTTTCACACCACATTTTTGTAATGCTTCTAAGGTAGCCTTGTTGTTAGCATTAAAGTATATCTTCATCTGGGAACGGATTCTCCTTCACAGGTTTTATCTTCTTTGTTTTTAAATTCTTTATAATTTCTTTTCCTAACTCCCCATTCTCTAGTACTTCATGTCCTTTTACATCACCACAGCATTTATCATACTTACTGCAGTTAGGAAACATCTTTTGCACCTTGACTTTTATAGAATCATCAGTACGAGTCAAATTTATTCCCTTCAGGTGTTTGATATTGAACAAAAGGCATACAGTTTGACGAAAAAACAGAATTAAACGACACACTTCTACGCTCACCTTTTTTGTTTGCTGTGCGAAATGGATATACAGCGTGAATCATAGAGGCTGGAAAAATAAAAAAATCACCCACTTCTGGTTGTATGGTCATATTCTGAAACCCCCAAATTTTATCTTGAGCAGCATTATTAAAAAATGCAATCGCTCCATCGTTTGGAATTTTTTCGTGTTCTTTACGAGGTTTTAGATATTTTGGTATCTTTAGATACATTACAGAACTTATATGACAGCCCGTATGTGTATGACATGGATTATATTCGTTATCCTTTTGTGAAACAATCCACATGGAAACCATTTTTGTGAACCAATCATCATTTATTATGTCCTCCATTGTATAGTAATCGTGTCGAAGCTGTGAGGCGATAGATTTTTCACTATCTAATTTACCTCCTTTTAGCCAAACACCGAATGGGTTTGACTGCACCGTTTGCTGTATTGCAAACTTTTTTACTACATCTAAAAAGAATGGCATCAAACCAGCACGTTCTATTATTTCAGTTTCCACTAGAGGTTCTTCGTTTATCTGTCCTGCTAAGTTCTTGCCCCAAGACGTATAGTTTTTATCTGATAGTATATCATCGGTAATTTTTATCATTTTCTTTAAGACGACTGGAGGTAGTTTTGTCCTCATTACAAAAGTTGACCAAGGCTGGTAGAATGTAATTGGTATTTTATACCCTGCTTTTTTATCTGTAGTCTTCGTCATTCTCCTCTAACACCCATCTCAACGCTCTTATCACTCCTCTTATTTCAGGGTCTGGTAGTTCACGAAACCTTCCAAACATATCCTCTGGTATATCCACCCTCTCATGGAATAACATCTCTCTTTGGTATAATACTAAGTCTCTGATTTCAGTCTCACTCTTCATAATGCTCCCTCTCATCAGTAAAACAGAACGTTGCATATGGGCACATTCCGTCACAGAGGAAGCATTTTGTTCTGGCTGGTATCGTTTTATTCTCTAGTGAATCCTTTATTACTCTTGATTTTGCTATCATATCCTTTAATGTTTCTTCAATGGGGTTTAGTTTAAATGACATACATATTGGCTTGTCTCTTTTATCCTTTTCAATCTTATTTGACATGTAGACAACACAGCCATGTTCTGCGTCTATATCATAACATTTTTTAAGGAGGACTCTATACCTGTTTATTTGATCCTTATGTGATTCACTTGGTTTAGATGCAGCCCTTGAAAAGTAATCTATGCTCCCCGTTGTTTTTTTATCACAGATTACCCATTTGTCACCCACTTTAAGCAGGTCATCAATACTGCCGTATATTATATCCAAGTGTCTTGGGTCGTCAACGGGTATAGATTTTGCCTCCTCTTCTGTTAGAGCCTCATCTCGCTTATAATCATATGCCAGAAACATCTCATGATGCTTGTCTTCTGCTAATTGTGAATTTGAATGAACCACCTGTCCGAAGTAGAGTGATTTCATGTCTTCTGTAGACACCCCAGTACTTTTGTTTATTTTTTTGTAGATGACATTTCTCATACATGGTTTGATGATGTCAGAAACGTGTATTTGACCTAACCTATCTGTATGCATTGCCTCTACCTGAGCTCGTCTGAACTCAAAATAGACCTTATCGTTGATGTCACTTAGCTTTAACATTAATTATATCAGCATAATTGGCTAATATAAATGTTACTTAGTAACTTCCTATATTTTCACAGCCACAAGGAACGTTTGAATCTTCTTCAGATACGTGTTCACAGCCCCTATTACCTTCATGGTAAACCTGACTATGACCACATTCTTCACATGTTCCCGATGCTATTACTGTTAAATCTGCCATTAGTATGACTCCTCAATGGTGAAATTAAAAGATTTCGTTTGTTCTGACATCACTCCTGCAGAGTTTAATAACTCAACCTCTCCAGTCCAGTTACCTGCATTTGCTATAGCAGTATCTGCTGCAGATAAGGCATATGTTATTTTGCCATTAGTCCTATCAGAATACGTTATAGCCCCGTTTATTATCAAAGTACCGTCTGGTTTCCACACCTTCCAAACACCAGTTGAATATGTTACTGTATTTGACAGATTTTTGGCAGTTCCACTAGAGTCATTAACTATGAGTTCTAATGTAGCCCTACTTCCAGACTTCACTCTATATTCTACATCTCGTGGGGTTAGATTTTGTGACATATCTATACACCCTTCACTCCACTTCCTCGTTTAAAAAGATTTATATTCTTGGCTCTATCATACAGCCTTCCTATCTTGGATCTTGCATGTGTTCCTACACCTGCAGTTTTCTTGACCAATCCATATTGTAAGTTCTTGGTAATATTCTCAACTGTTGATATCACTTCGTTGGCATATCTTATATATCCTGCAAATGTTACCATGGCTTCTGTGATTGCTACTACCTCATTTACTATTGGTATTATTATACGTTTTCTGAATATTGGTTCTGTTAATGATACTGTTTCGATAACATATTTTGACCACCTCTTGTTAAATCCTTCACCTATACTGACAGATTCATCTAACATCTTTACTAATGCCCTTATTCTTTCCCTGAATGATTGCACCGACATAGTCTCATTTGCCAATCTAATTATTGCACGTACTCTTAACAATGACTCTGTACTTGACACAGTGTTGTTTACAATCTTACCCAATCCTCTGAGTTTAATTATTGTTTCTGCATATGACACAGTACTATTTACCATCTTTAATAATAATCTCTGTGGACTTCTGAATGACTGTATTGATATATTCTCTGCAAGTGCCTTGAGTATTGTCATTCTTCTTAACAATGCCTCCACAGGTGATACGGTTTCGTTTGCCAATCTTATCACAGCCCTCAATCTATGGAATGCGTCAGATATTGCAAATGTTTCGGATATACTTCTTACTATTCCTCTAAGTCTTACTCTTACTTCTGGTATTTCTACCGTACTGTTAACTATCTTTATTATTACTACCAATGCCTTTAGTACTTCTGATATGCCCACTGTACTTGTTACAGACTTTACCAAGGCAAGTCTTCTTAGCAATGATTCTGTTGTTGTAACGGTCTCTATAACTCTCTTTACCCATGCCTTGTATAGATTTTCGGTTACACCCACCGTCTCTGATGTAAATCTTACTACTGCTCGTACTCTTCGTCTGAAGCTCTGGATTGATATAGTCTCGTTGGCAAGTCTAACTAATGCCTGTAAGTGTATTAATGACTCTGTTGTTGCTACAGTATCGTTTGCTAGTTTAACCCACCTCTTAATGAATGCTTCTGATATTGCAACTGTACTGTTTGCCATTTTTACCAACACTCTTCTTGGAACTAAGTTTTCAACTATACCAACTGTATCTACCACAAGTTTTCGTATTGATAATCTTCTTACCTGTGAGTCAACCAACGCTACAGTCTCATTGGCAAATCTTCCTAGAGTTTGTAGTTTACGATACTCTTTACCTATCTGGAATACACTGTTCTGGAACATGTCTTGGAACACGCTACCTGCTTTTAATATACTAACACTTTCTATAACTGCCTTTATTCTTCCTCTTACTGTTCTTGCAACTTCTGTAGAAGCAACTGTCTCTGTTACAAGTTTTCGTATTGCTTTAATTCTCTCTCTGAAACTTTGAACTGATACAGTATCATTTATTATTCTTCTTAATTCACGAAGTGGTATTCTGTTATCTCCTATAGTTACAATACTTGATATCACTCTTCTCATTGCTCTTCTGAACAAAGCTCCTTCCTGAATAGATACGCTTTCTGCAAATGATTTTAGCATAACAAGTCTTCTGAGGAATATCTCTGTGGATTCTACGGTCTCATCTAACATCTTTACTAATATTCTTAGCCTTTGTCTGAATGATTGTACTGATACTGTCTCATTAGCCAACCTTACCAACACTCCTCTTCTTAACAAACTCTCTGTACTGGATATTGTTTCTGCAATTAACATTGCAAACCTTCTTGCAAATGACTCAGTTCCTGCAACAGTCTCGTTTATCATTCTCCTTATTCCTATTACATGTAAAGCCTCTTCTCCTAACTGGAACAGATCGTTCTGGAATATGTTGTATTGGAATGTTGAAGCCTTTGTTTTTAAGATGTAAACTGTATTGTTTATTACCTTCAACAATGATCTTCTTGGTGTCCTGAAAGATAGTATTGATAATGTCTCATCTACTGCTCTTATTATTACCTTTAGTTTATGGAATGCATCTGCTATTGTCTGTGTCTCTATGATGGATCTTACTATTCCTCTTCTGAATAATGTGTTCTCTGTAGATGATAGTGTTTCATTTAAGAAGTGGATTAATGTTCTTGCTCTTAATCTGAATGATTGAACTGACACTGTATCATTGGATAATCTTATCAATGCACGTACTCTTAACAATGTTTCGGTGGTTGTAACAGTATTGTTTACTCTCTTTACCCATGACTTGTAGAGGTTCTCTGTCGTACTTACTGTGTCTGATATTAATTTTAGTATGGTTCTTGGTCTTATTCTAAATTCCTGTACTGTCACACTCTCATTTAATAGTTTTGTAAATCCAGCAGCAAAACCTACTATCTCTGAAATACTTAATGTGTTATTGATTATTCTCTTTATTCCTCTAAACCTGTTTATGGTTTCAGATATACTTACTGTGTTTGAAATAACCTTTAGTAACGGTCTCACTCTTACCCTGAATGACTGAACTGATTCTGTCTCACTCACGAGTTTAAGTAACGTCATTACTCTCTTCTTAGTTTCTGTTACTGCTTGTGTTTCGTTTGCTAGTCTTATTAATGCTTGGAATTTTACCTTTGATTCGCTGATAGATACTGTGTTAGAAATATGTTTTACTATGGATCTCATCTTTGTTCTAAACGATTGTATTGATAGTGTTTCACTGACAAGTTTTCTTAATCCACGTATTTTTAATCCCTCTGATTTAAATTGGAATACATTATTTTGGAAAATAATATCTTGGAATGCGTCAAGAGGTCTTATTATACTCTCTGTCTCGTTTACTGCTTTCTTTCTTCCACGAACAATTAGTAACTCTATTAATGCCTGAGTATATGAATTGTTCTGGAATACATTGTTCTGGAACAATCCCTTAAACGCTACGACTACTGTCTCATTTACTACTCTGTTTATCACCTTCTTCCAGTTTGACTGTTCTGTCGAAACCTCTGTTTCGTTTATCATTCTTATTAATCCTCTCAGTCTATTCACTCCTTCTGTAGTCGTTAAAGCTTCGTCTATCCTTCTTATCAACGTCCTTAGATATACTGTACTTTCTTGAGTCTCTAGAGTTTCGTTTAAGTATTTTAATAATGCACGAACCCTTGATCTAAATTGCTGTACTGACACACTTTCATTCACAAGTTTTAGTCTTGATCTTACATATGCAACTTCTTCTGCAGTCTGGAATGACTCAGGCTGAAATACAGAACCTTGGAACGAATCGTTTACAATCTTTAGTGCTTCATTAACTACTTTAACGAAAGCGAATTCAACATCAAATACAGACCCCTGATCATATGTTTGAAGAAATACGTTGTCTTGGAAAACATTATCTTGCCAAAAAACCTTATTTTTTTTCTCTCCTTGAAATACATTCTTTTGGAATGCTGGTCTGCCCCACGCTTCGTCTTGGTATGTGTTATCCTGAAACACAGTGCCTTGGAAAACGGCAGATATTCTAGCCATTATGCCTCATCTAATCTACAAATCGTGTGTATTTTATCCTTAAAATATAGCAATAGTTTACCAGCAGGATAACCCAAAGCTAGGTCTATTAAGAATCCCTGCCATAGCCACGTTTTGAATTGTTCTCCCTGCATTCCAATAACAAAAAAAGCCCAAGGTACTAGGACTAGAAAATAAACTAGGTTTATCAGTGATGTTATCAGTAGAAACTCTGTAAGTCTTTTTACTATCTGGTGAGTCATCAACATTCTCCATCATCATAGTTCAGTCCACGTTTGTGTACCATCAAACATATAGTGTTTACCTGTATCAGTTTCTTCAAAAAGAAAACCATTTGGTTCTTTGTAAGTTGTTGGTTCTGCAGGTGTCGTTGCACTATTATTTGCAGTTACAGTATATGATTCACTTGAAGCAAATCTAATAATTACAACTCCTGAACCTCCCTGACCAGATCCTTGTGTTGTACCAGCAGTGTGACTTCCAGCACCACCTCCTCCTAAACCGTCAGTACCATTTGAACCTTGAAGTGCATCAGTTCCTCCACCACCACCTGAACCACCTTGAGGGTGAGGTGCTCCTTGACTTCTATCGGCAGATGCTCCACCACCTGCATAATAAGTATTAGTTCCTGTTATATCATTTTGTAATCCAATTCCACCATCTGCTCCTTGACCAGTTGAACCATTTGATCCTGCAGCTCCTGCTCCACCTCCTGATCCACCACAACCTGAAGATTCCTGACCAGATCCACCATTACCACCAGCATTACCAGTTCCTTGACCAGATGCAGAACCACCATTACTACCTACGTGTTGTCCTTGACCTCCACCACCAGAACCTCCTGAAACTCCATTAGTAAGGTCATTTCTTGAACCATCTCCTTCTCCACCACCACCAGCAACTTGGTTTGTACCACTAGCTGGGTTTATTGAAGAATTATTACCACTTGTACCATCACCTGTCTGTTGAGCCCAAGGCTGATAAGCACCAGTACCCTGTGCTTCTCCACCTTCACCAACTGTTATTGTATAAGCCTGATTTGTTACTTGGTATGATGAGTTTGCTAAATATCCTCCAGCCCCTCCACCACCACCATGTCCAAATCCTCCACCACCACCACCACCAACAATTAGGTATCTGATGTTGAATGTTCCTGCTGGTGTGAATGTGAAATTATAAGTTGTGCTTGTATCATTCTGATTGCCTGTAGGTTGTGTGAATTTAATTACTGTGTCACTACCGACTGTTGAAATTTCGTTTGTTGGCGTTAAATCTTGAAGTGCCAATCTTTCTGCTGCCGTTCCTATTACTCTACCACCTGCTAAATATTTAATTGCCATTATAATTCAGACACTCCATTCCAAAATTGTAAGTCATCAATCTGAACTGTATAACCAGCACCCTGATTATAATGCCCTGCTGTCAAATAACGTAAAGTGCCTACACCTGATGGGATAGCAACTGACATTGTTGGGTTACCTGTGGCATTACTTGTTTGCTGGGTGTCAAAATCACTTGTTAAAAATGCTTTAACCCAAAAGACGCTTCCATTTCTTGAATATTCCACCCAAAAACTTGTACCAGCAGTCCAATTACCCCAACCATGAGGTGAAAAAGTTGATCCTGCAATACTTGTGCTATCAGCTTTAGCCGTTCCATATACTCTACGCCAAGTATTACTTCTGTCAATATAAAAATAAGCACCCAATGCATCTCCATTGTCATCAACAGCTTGTGAGCCATTTTCTGTCATATGAAACCCAAATAATGGTTCGTCACTACCATTTGCTGAACCTGAAAGTGTGATTTTAAACCTTAATACCCAAGCTGTATTTGATATTCCACCTGTTATATCATCTAATTGCGTCATGTCCCAGTAAGTAGTTTCTTTGTTATAGTTGTCATCTTTATACAGTATTCTACCACCTGTAACTTCTAGATCTGATGTGTTATCGTTTGACCAACCTGAAGAAGATGAAAGATCGTTTTCCCATGTTGCTGTTCTTGGGTAAGCTTGTTCCCACGCATTATTTTGTAAGAAATAGACTTTTTTCGTATCTGTTTCTTCAAAGATTGTACCTTCAGAAAGATCGTTGACTAATGCTGCTTTTTCCACTATTGCTGGTGGAGTGTGATTCATCTTAGTTCCATTGTTTCCCCAATTTGCTTCTTCTCTAATTACTAATGGATTTCTTTCACTATACAATGTATATCGTGATTTTGCTCCTGTCGATGAAGATCCTACACCTGTTGAATGAGCCATATCAATCGTTGTGGTTGGTGTAGTGCTAAAATCATTAGTTCCATTCCAAAGTTTCATATCTTCAACTTTAAAATAAACGTGATTATCTACTGATGAACCACTAGAGTTAAAAACCCTGAAATATTTTACAAAGTTAGAATCTTCATTACCCCAATTATCGTTGTCTTGGGTATAATCTGAACTTGTTGCACTTGTTTCATAATCTGAATTTTGTGTTACCGTTGCCCTTATTTTTGTATATGATGTGACTCCTATCTGCTTTACTGTACAATACCACGTACCTGTTGCCATCATATTTGTTCCAACTTCTTTCGTAAAAGAACTATCGTTAGTATCACCACCACTCTTACTGCCAGTACACATGAATTTCCTAGTGCTGTTATTAAATTTCATTACAAGTGAACCTTCATGTCCACCACCACCATCACCATTACTAGAAGACATACCAATACCTACCTTCACAGTAGAACTTGAATTTGTGGTTATACTGTCAATCGTTAATTTAAATCTAATTCCCCATTGAGAATCACTTCCCTGTGATGGATTGGTTTGGTCTGGGTGATCAACAAACCCATCACCACCATTATTTGATGCGTTTGCCAAACCAGTTACACCTGTTCCTGCTTGATTATCATCTTCACCAACTGTTGTACCCCTTCTAATATCATACCAAACTGTGTGATCTGATCCATCTTGTGTTCCGTCTGCCCAAGTTGAACTACCAGTTCCACTACTCGTTCCACCTATTACAACGGGATCATCATGACCAGCTAAACTAACTCCCTGCACTCGTTTAGCATCGAGATATTTTGTCATTATGCTGCTACACCTCTTAGTACCCAAGCATTATCTTTCATTCTGTATATTTTTCTCGTGTCTGTTTCTTCAAAACGAGTTCCTGCTGGAAGATCGCTTGAAACTGAAAACGTAGTTTCATATGTTGCTGTACCTGTTGCTGATGTTACATTGTCATAGAATTTAAGATCATCAATAGTACCCTGAAATGGATTAGTAGATGTTGAAACAGTTCCATTTGATAATTCATTCATAATCTTAATATATCGTAATCCTGTTGCACTTGAACTACCTGAAATCTCTCCTAAACTACCTGTTGAGTAATCAGAATTTGTAAATGCTTCAACTGTGTAACTGCTACCTGTTTTAATTATTTCAAAGTAATGAACACTTGATGAAGTTAGTTGTGATGAGAAATTTTGACCTTCATCTCCTTGATATAGATGTGGTAATGATGCACCGTCTGCATCTACTGCACGATATGAACTTGTATTGTCATAATAGTAAGACATTCCAATAAAGTCTTGACTTGCATTTTGTGCTGTACCTTGATTAGAATCAGAAATACCAAAAAAGAATCCATTACCAGCTTGAATAGTTGTATTATAACTTGAACCTGATACTTTAAATCTTAACACCCAATTTGCAGATGTTGAAGTTAAATCATATATAGTAGAATCATTTGTTCCATCTCTTTTCATCTCCCAAGTTAATGCACCACCTGTCACATCAATCCTTGCACTATCATTATCTGTCCAACCTGCATCTGCATCTGTGACTAATGATGCTTTCTCATCTGTAAAATCTGTTTGAAAAGCTGGTGTTCCACTAGGAGTTACCATATTATGATAAATTTTAATGTTGTCAATTTTAACACCACTGACTGTACTACTTGTTGTTTCACTACCATGTTGTAGAAATGCTATGTCCTGAACACTTGTGCTTTGCAACGTTAATGTTTGTGTAGAATTGACTTGTGATGTTCTCGCTGAATCACTATATACTTTGAGTGTCATCGCAGTTCCATTTCTTGTCCATCTCATATAGTATTGTGTGTTTTTGGCAAAATTTGAACCTGTAAATGTTGATTGTTGATCACCTGTTCCTGACTCCCTTTCTTGTAAGTATAATGTTAAATTGCTACTATCTGTATTGTTTAATCTTATACAAAAACCATCATTACCAGAATTATCATTAGGTTCACATCTCGTACTTTCTTGTGATAATACTATAGCGTGTATTACATGACCACTTGATCCTGTTCCTGTATAACAATCAAAATCAATAACCCAATTTTGATTATTTGTTATGGTGTGACTTCTATATATTCTAGAATCATCACTAGAAGTAGCTATGTTTGCAACTCCATCAGAAAATGAAACATTACTGCCTACCACTGTATATCCACTTTTTTCTGATGATCCTTGTACTCTCTCTCCTGAAAGATATGTTATTACCATAGGAATACCTACGCTAACTGCACTTCTTCGTAGCTCGATGCTCCGTTCTTTTTTAATCTGACAAATAGTCCTTCGTTATTAGAGTCAATAGTTCTTATGAACATTTGTTGTTCTCCAGTCCTGTTCTCGTTATTTGTTGCGTTTAGTGTAAATCCTGTACCTTGTACTTCAAAACATACTCTTTGAACATCTTCAACATCATAATCTCCTGCAAAGTTTAAGTCATCAGTTGCGGTTGCTACGAATCCACTTGCTACTGTTTGCCATGTATTATCTCCTCTTAAGAATTTAGTTGTAATACTTGATCCTGTTGCTGATAATTCTGCTATACCCACTGCATCGTCTGCTAAATGTGCGTTATCAATACTTCCATCTGTATAATGTTCGCTATCAATAGCGTTATCTGCTATCTTAGTTCCATCTATTGCATCTGCTGCAATTAATGCTGTGGTAACTTGTAAGTTTCCTATATGTGCTGTATCTATTGATGCATCTACATACTGATCACTATCTACAGAGTTTGCACTTAGATGAGCAAGATCAATACTTCCATCTACATATTGGTCACTGTCTATTGAGTTTGCACTCATATGTTCTAAGTCAATACTTGCTGCTGCATAATGTTGACTGTCAATGGTATCGTTTGTTATATTTGATCCTACTATTGGAGTTACTACGTTATTGTTAACAACTATCCAGTGTGCAAATGTTGTAGGGTTATCTTGTTTTGAAATAAGAGAATCTCCTGCCTGTAATACTTCTGAAAAGAAAGTACCTGCTGTTGAAACTACATAGTGATCTCCTTTTACAATTCCACTTGGACTTGTATCCAAATCTGGGCTGTTTGTACCTGCGTTATAATCTCCCTTTAATGTAACATCTGATGCCACTGTTGTGTCTACAAAGTCTTTTACTGCTGCTGAAGTTGGGAATGATGTATCATTATCATTTGATGCTATTCCCTCTGATTCTAATGTTACTGCTGCTACTGCCAAATCCGCTACCACAATATCTGGTAGTCTTGCATTTGCAAGAGTTCCACTTGATATATTTGAAGCTACGGTTGTATCGGTTGTAGCACTTGTTGCCAAACCATGACTTGCAATACCTGTTACTGCACCTGATAATTTTGATGTTGCTATTGCTGCACCTGAAGCCACACTAGCGTTTACTACTGCGTCTGCTGCTAATTCATCTGCACCGACTGCGTCATCTGCCAAGTGTGCATTATCAATACTTCCGTCAACATACTGATCACTGTCTACAGAGTTCGCACTTAGGTGAGCAAGATCAATACTACCGTCAACGTATTGGTCACTATCTACAGAGTTCGCACTTAGATGAACAAGGTCAATACTTCCGTCAACGTATTGGTCGCTATCTACAGAGTTTGCACTTAAATGAACTAAATCTAT
>Ga0310345_10003828_pt1 | contig 14051 bp, 11 predicted proteins | sample HC15DNA20500_MG_FD_204667 | JGI IMG/M metagenome (GOLD analysis project Ga0310345, IMG submission 204667) | Marine microbial communities from station ALOHA, North Pacific Subtropical Gyre - HC15-DNA-20-500_MG | ecosystem: Environmental > Aquatic > Marine > Oceanic | place: Pacific Ocean: North... | reverse complement strand
GAGAACTTCCTTGGGTCCAAATGATCGATGCAGGTCTTGAACCTGAAAGATGACTTCCTGAGAATCGTTACTCATCGCGAACTTCACTCCTACTAGGAAAAAGGATGACTAGGCTTGCATTGAATCAAGAACCGCAAAGATCTCCGTGTGCTCGGGAAAACGATCCAGTTTCTTCTTGCTGAAGATAAGATCTCCGTCGACACATACCTCGAAGACTCCACCCCCGCTCTCGATCAGTCGAGCGGATACTCCGTACTTCTCGTTGATATCAGCCGCCAAACTGGTGGCTTGAGGTGTGTAGTTTCACTGCAAGCAGAATTCGATACTGATCTCCATGACAGGTTTTCTCCAATCCAATGAGTTAGCTCCCTAGGAGCTTCCTGGTCGTTTATGGTAAGGATCCTGGGGCAAGTCTTCCAGCAGACCCACAAAGGTCAGGAGGTTAGATGAAGAATGTCATCGAGCGGCTGTCGGGGGGGCGTCAGGAGCACATCGACAGGCTGGTGGAGTGGTTACGGATTCCTAGCATCTCCACAGACAGTCGCCGAAATGGCGATGTCCGACAGGCCGGACAGTGGATTCTCGACGAATTGAGTGCCTCTGGCTTCGATGCTCGTCTTGACGAGACTGCTGGGCATCCGGTCTGTTTCGCCTCCTGGACCCAAGCAGCGGACGCTCCGACCGTTCTCATTTACGGCCACTACGATGTTCAGCCGCCGGAACCACTAGAACTGTGGCGCCACGGTGCGTTCGAACCGACCCTCGAAGGCGAAAACCTGATCGCCCGCGGGGCCACCGACGACAAGGGTCAAGTGCTGGCACTGGTCAGAGGGGTTTGTGGCGTTCTTCAGGAGCGAGGCTCGTTACCCATCAACGTGAAATTCCTCATCGAGGGAGAAGAAGAGATCGGTTCACCGAACCTGGCGCCTTACATCGAATCGCATCAGGAAGAGCTGGCAGCGGATGTGGCAGTGATCGCCGATTGTTCTCAGTTCGGTCCCGGAATGCCGGCCATCACGGTCGCACTGAAGGGCCTCGTCTATCTGGAAATCTTCGTCCAGGGACCGAACCGAGATCTGCACTCTGGCTCCTTCGGCGGATCGGTAGAAAATCCCGCCAACGCCCTGACTCGGATTCTCGGATCACTGAGAGATGAAGAGGGGCATATCACCATTCCAGGATTTTACGACCGGGTCCGGGATCTCACGACAGAACAACGAGCCGCTTTCGCCGAACTTCCCTTCGATGATGAGAGCTACCGGGATGAACTGGGAGTTCCCCAATTACACGGTGAAGCGGGCTGGACAACTCTCGAAAGAAAAGGGGCCAGGCCGACCCTCGACATCAACGGCTTACTGAGTGGCTGGACCGGTGAAGGAGCAAAAACGGTATTGCCTGCCCACGCCAGCGCCAAGCTTTCGATGCGCCTCGTCGCCGATCAAGATCCAAAGGAGATCGAAGCCCTCGTTACGGAACATCTCCATTCACTGTGCCCGCCCAGCTGCACCATGAAAGTCAGCACCCACCATGGTGCCGAACCGGTGCTGGTGGAACGCAACAGCGAATGGCTCGAAGCCGCCGCCAGGGCCATCGAAAAAGGCTTTGGAAAAGCCCCGGTATACATTCATGAGGGCGGATCGATCCCCGTGGTCAGCGACCTGAAAAGAATCCTCGGAATCGACACGATTCTGCTGGGACTGGGGTTACCTGATGACAATGCCCATTCTCCCAACGAGAAATTTCATCTACCCGACTATCAACGTGGGATCGAAACCATTGCCTGGTTTCTGGATGAGGTCGCACCGTAGCCAGATTGCAGACCGAACTTAACGCCTCCATGTCATCGGGATAAAGATCACCAGCACCGCATAGATCTCGAGCCTTCCTAGCAACATCAGGAAGATCAACAACACTTTTCCCAGAGCAGGGATCGCTGAGAAATTTTCGAGGGGGCCGACACCGGCTATGCCAGGTCCAACATTCCCTATCGTCGCTAGGGTCGCCCCTAACGCGGTGAGCAAATGATCGTCTTCCAGGGCACCTGTGACCTCCTGGGCATCGGATGCCGTGAGGCTACCGGCATCTTCCGACCAGGCGGGATCCAGCACGAAAGAGAGCAACAGTAACGAAACGAGAAATAGCAGCGTCCAGAGAGCCAGGAATCCCATCACCCTGGCGACCACTTCCCGTTCGATGGGCTCCCCCCCGATCTTGATGGGGAGTACGGCATGAGGACGGACCAACAACGCGATTTCGCGTAACCCGTACTTCACCAGGGTCAAAACCCGGAAGATCTTGATGCCGCCAGCAGTACTTCCTGCACAACCGCCAATCACCATCAAGACGATCAGGACAACCCGACAGGCATTGGGCCAATGATCAAAGTCTGCCGTGACAAAGCCGGCTCCCGTTCCGATGGAGGCCACCTGGAAACTGGCATATCGAAAACATGAACCGAGAGTTTTGTACTTTTCCGGATTTTCGATCCGGTCTGGATAATTCCCAAGATGGAGCATGAAGGTGACAAAGATGATGGAAAGAACTATCAGGCCTAGAAAAAATTTGAACTCGCTATCGCGGAAATACATTGGGCGCCTCTGAAAGAGCGCTCGATAGTGGAGCACAAAATTGATCCCGGCGATTAAAATGAAAACCGTAATCACCGTATCGACATATGCGCTATCGAAGTGAGCTACGCTGGCGTTTTTGGTCGCAAATCCACCGGTGGCCAGAGTTGAAAAGGAAAGCGTAACAGCGTCGAACCAGGGCATCACCGGCAACAGTAAACCTGTAACGACCAACGTAAGAAGAAAATATAGCCCCCACAGCATGGTGGCAGTTTGAGCTACTCTTGGTGCCAGTTTTTCGGTATTTGGACCGGGTACTTCGGCACGCATCATCTGAATCCCGCCGGAGCCCAGTAGCGGCAGTACTGCCACGGTCAGGAGCACGATCCCCATGCCACCAAACCACTGGGTGAGACTTCTCCAGAACAGAAGACCCGGGGGCAAGGCTTCGATGTCGGTCAAAATCGTCGCTCCGGTGGTGGTAAAACCACTCATCGTTTCGAAATACGCATCGAGTAGGCTGGGGATCCCTCCAGGAGCGATCCAAAAAGGTAAAGCTCCGAAGAAACTTAACGAAGCCCAGCCGAGACCCACCACCGCAAATGCTTCTCTTGCACGGAGGTCTTTCTGACAATCCCGATTCGCCCCCCAAAGCACCAGGCCCACGACAAGACAGATCCCGATGGTGGTATAGAAAGCGGGCAGCTCATTGACGGAGTCGAGTCCCCATGCCACTAACAGAGGAATGAGTAACACCCCTGACAAGGTGAGGATGAGAAGACCTAGAACTGCGAGAAGTGGTCGGAATCTCAACGCAGAATTCCCCGTCGGCGGGTAAAGACTTTCTCGATGGCATCAACAGCTTCTGGAAGCGCAAAGATGATGACGTGATCACCTTCCTGTATGACAGAATCTCCCACTGCAGTGGATATCTCTTCGCCTCTCTGGATGGCACCAATGATCGAATCTTTGGGGAGATGAAGATCCTTGACCTTCTTGCCACAGACCGCCTGATCTCCTGTCACTTCGTATTCACGAGCTTCGGCACCTGATTCGCCAACCTGAGAAACCGCCACGACTCGACCACGACGGATATCCCGTAAAATGGCACTCACCGTGATTCGTCGCGGATTCACAGCCTCCCCCACTGCGGCCTGCCGCAATACCGGCTGGAACTGATCCTGTTCACTTCGGATCAAAATTCTTCGTACTCCCAGCTTGTTGACGAGCAACGCATTGGTCAGGTTCTCGGCATCTTCACTCTCCAGAGAAAGGAAGTAATCAGCATCCCCAATACGATTCTCTTTGACGAAATCGGCATCGGTAATGTTGCCGTGCAAGACCAGTGTCTTTTCCAGTTCTTCAGAAGCTTTCTCTGCTCTTTTCCTGTCTTTTTCGACCAGCACGATCGATTTCACATCGCTTTCGAGTCTTCGAGCTACTGCTTTACCCAATCGCGTCGCACCCGCAATGAAAACTTGCTCCACTTTCTCCACCTCAGGGTGTGCAATGGAACGGAATTCTGCAGTTTCATTCCTGGGAAGAAAAACGTAAATATGATCTCCACGAATCAGTTGGTCATCCCCGCGCGGAATCATCAATTCACCATCGCGTGAGATCGCCACGATCAGACCTGGAATTCGGTCATAACGCTCTCTCAAATCTTTGAGTACGAGGCCATCGAGCGGGGAGCCTTTTTCTACCTGATATCCCCACAGGAGCATCTCTCCATCGGCAAAATCCGAAACATCAAAAGCACCTGGGTTTCGAACTAATCGCCTTAACTTTTCCGCTGTAGCATCGACGGGATTCACGACCAGGTCCGCGCCATACGTTTCCGGTGACAAGGGAGACGCAGCCGATGAAAGTTCAGCATTTCGGAGACGAACAACGACCTTGCTAGCACCCAGGCTCTTGGCCAGAAGGCTCACCACGATATTGGTCTCATCTCTGTCGGTCACCGATATGACAAGATCAGCACTATCAGCCTTGGCCCTGCGAAGAATTCGAGGGCTCGCCGCATTGCCGAGGATCGCCTGGACATTGAGTCTTTCATCGATCCGATGCACCAGATCCGGATCCGCATCGATGATGGTAATTCGGTGTCCCTCTGCGGATAGTCGCTCCGCGAGATGGAAACCCACCACTCCTGCACCTACCACCACGATACGCATCTGATCTCCAGACCCCTGCTACGGCCGATCGTTGCCAGAACCGTCCTGAACCGGCGATAAGGACGGATGATAGTGGTAAGGGCAGAATTCGCCAACACTGGCACCAGAACTGGATGAATAGATAAGGGCGGATATCCTCCCAGAGGAGGGAATGGACCCCATTTTGCCCAGTAGGAGATCTAGCACAGCCATGACGCCAATGACCCCATTCAAACCCCATCCTCTGTGCTCCCTGAGGATTTGGGTTCTTTTGCCACTGCTGGCTCTCAACCCGACAGTGATGGTCTTTTCGACTCCAGCGCACCAACTCGGTGCCCAGGAAATCCTCATCGAAAACGGGTTTGCAGCAAAAGTCGACGGCAAAGTCATCACCCTGGCAGAGCTGAATCGGGCGGTAGAGATGAGGATCGCCATGGCCAGGGGTCAGGTACCCGACGAGGTGATCGAACGAGATAAATTCAAATTTCGTCCACTGGTTCTCATAGACCTGATCGAACGCCAATTACTGCTGCGAAAAGCCACTCGTGACGGAATCATTCTGCCTCCCGGATCAGTAGAAAACCATTTGCAACGAACAGTTGACCGACTCAGCGCCGCAGAAGGAACACGGTACTCCGTCGATGATTACCTGGTTCTGTGGGAACAACAGTTTGGAGAATCAGAAGTCGAGCTCCGCAGTCGACTAAAAGATCAGCTGCGAATCGAAGCACTGAAAAAAATACACATTCAAAGTACACGTAGCATCTCACCAAAAAAACTTCGGGAGTACTATCGTAACCATTCAGAAGAATTTGCTGAAGACGGTCGTATTTCTTTCCGTCAAATTCTGGTTGCTGAAAACGATCCGGATTACAAAAAGATAGTGGAAGAAATCGAAAGTGGACTCGAGAAGAAAGACGACTTCGTGGAACTGGTGAAAAAGTGGTCGATGGGTCCCCGGCAGGAATCGGGAGGACTCTACGAGATGTCAGAGAGCCAGCTCGATGCCAGGTTCCCTCCGGTTCCAGAGGTTGTTCGATCCCTGAAAGCTGGAGAAATTTCGAGCTGGTTCCTGTGTCGTGGATACGGCCACAAAATTTTCCTCGTGAAACGAATGGCAGGCGGAGCTCTCGACTTCACAAAAGCTCAGGATCAGATTCGGGTTCTCATCACTCAGAAACTGGAGAACGAGAAACGCCTGGAATTCCAGAAGAGCCTCTGGAAGAACAGCACCATCGAGGTCTTCATCCCTGGAGTGGAGCTTCCTCAACAGTGACAAGACAACGGCTCCAACACGGCTATCTCGCCACAATCTCAGGTTAGCGACCGGAATCCTCTGGACTGGTTTCCTTCGCCCCTGTCGCCTTTTTCTCAGCAGCCTTCTTCCGATCGATCACAGCTTGTACCTCAGCGGGGATCGTTTCCTCGACGACTTCAGGTTCCACATTATATTTCACGTCTTCGATGATCATCTGCATCTTCTGGATCCCCTGCTGAATCTCCATCATATGTGGAAACCAGATACCCTCCATTTGTTTGAACTCACTCATGAGTACTTTCATCGGTATCTTGCCCATGACTGTATCGACCGTCATCGCCAGCTGGATGAGGAAATTGGTTTCTGTAGCCACCCAGTATGTTTCTTCCGTACCACTGGTAGTTGTGAGTTTGAAGATGGTGCAGTCGATAGCCCCAAGTTTTTCTGATCCACTCTCCACGGCGGAAACAAAATCTTTATCCAGCCACAGTAGGGTCTCCAGATGAGAGCCCCTGCGAATTTGTTCTTTTTCCGCTCCTGAAAGAACCCTTGCACCATTGATCGGATCCAACGTCCAGGCGATATCGCCATGAAATCCTTGCTGGAAATCTCCATAACCTTCAATGGTCATCGACTCCCACATCATTCCCTCTCTCGAAACAAAACCGGTATGCGCCGCTTCGATGGCAGCCCCTGGAATCAGAACCTTGGCCACAATACGCCGGTTTGAGTGTTTCTCGAGTGCTTCCCGACCACCGGTGGCTTCGATCAGTTTGTTCTGTAATTCCGCCAGAACATTTACCGGCTCTTCTTTAGCCGGGGATTCCGGTTTCGCGGGAGGGTCCTGTGCGAGACTCAATAGTGAACAAGGAAGAATCAGTAATCCCAGAAGAACGACCCAGAGCCTGCCGGGTTTCCATCCAGTTTCTTTTGACATCTCGAATCTCCTCTTCAGCGGGATCAACTCCCATTCAATCTTTGATGTGGATTTTCATCCCAGGACCATCATCAACTCGCTTTTCGGCCAGTACCAGCACTTCCGTCAAACCAACGCAGAGCTGCCTTCAACACCGGATCACCCTCGTCGCGGATCTTCTGTACATCGACGGGAATCAGTTCGTCAGGCACCACCCCAGCACCCTCAAGCCGCTTTCCCGAGCGGGAACGATATCCAGCGATGGCGTACTGGAACAGATCACCACAGGGTAAACTTTCGATCATTGAAGGCAAAGCGGCTCCCGCCGTAGTTCGCCCAAAAATCCGAGCCACCTCCAGATCTTGCAACCCCTGGGCCAGGATCTCGGTGGTTGAGGCGCTTCCTTCATCGACCAGCACTGCCACCGGATTTTTCCACGGATCGAGCCTCGGATTGACAGCGAATTTCAAATCTGAATCGCGGGAGTGCATCACTCCTAGCTCGAGGCCATCCTCCTCGACCAGCCAACCGGCAATCCCGCAAGCCATCAGTCCCAGTCCTCCCGGATTACCACGCAAATCGAGAATGAGCCCAGGAGCTTCGGCATGATCTTCCAGAGCCTTCTGAAACCACGGCATCACTTGCATCGGTCCAAGGAACATATTGAACCTCAGATAAAGGAAACCCCCATCCATGATCTTCTTCTCCAGCCGCAGCGGAATCGGTCCGATGTGACCGAAACGAACCGGCCTACCAGTTCCCTTCGGAGTTTCCAAAGTGATCTCGACATCCCTGAGATCTCCCTGGGCATTCTCGATCTCGTAAGAGCGGGTCGAGCTAACGGCTCCTTGCATTGAAGCGGCAAGACCCTGCACCGGAAGATAACGGTTACCACTGGCAGACCACTCTTTGATGAGAGGCTCCAGTGGCTTCTTCCCGACCGAAACCACAAACTCACCGGGGACAACGCCAGCACTTTGAGCCGGACTGTCGGTCTCGACCCTGACAACCACGGCACGTCCATCCGAAACGCGTAATATGGCACCTGTCTCGGCACCACCACCTTGTCCCAGTCCTTCAGCAGCATCCTGGGGGATCAACGCAAAGTGCGAAAGTTCGAGCTCAGCGAGCAACTTCTGAATGGCACCGCGGGCCTCTTTTACCGTCCTTGCTTCGTTCATCTCATTTCCCCAGAACGCTTTCCACTGGCTCCATTGCGTCCCGAGGGCCTCCGAATCCCAGTAAGTGTTCTCGATCCGCTCACAAACGACCTGAAATGACTGCTGGTAAAGCTCCTTATTTGCCTTGGTCAAAGGGATCGATCGACCGGGAATTCCTACACAGCCGGAGAAACCAAAACCGCTTGCCAACAAGAAAATGATGAAGCGTAGCTTTGTTGTAAACATCGAGGGCTTCTCCTTCTGAGTATCTTTTTCAACGTAAATCAGAGGGCCTTGGTTCCAGATCAAGACATCGTTGTCTCACTCAGTGCATTTGTAGATATTGCAGATTCCGACCGTAGCCGACATCATCGAGGCGCATCTTCTCACAGCAGATCTTCGATGGAAGGATCCAGCATCAAATGGACACCAAGCAACAACCTGTCCAAATCGAGGTGTGCATCGAAGAAGCGTCTTGTGCTGAAGATATCGTTTCTGCAGGTGCAAATCGAATAGAGCTGTGCAGTGCTCTTGATCTGGATGGTCTCACACCCACCGCACAAGCTCTCCAGAAAACATGCCAGGCAGGAGTCCCTGTAACCGCAATGACGAGAATTCGCGGCGGTGATTTTGTTCTCGATGAAAATGACGTGAGCAGGATGCGAGATGAGATCTCCGCACACATAGAAGCAGGGGCCTCTGGCATCGTCATCGGAGCACTGACTCGTGATGGTGCTATAGACACGGTCTCGATGCGTTGGCTCGTTGATTCCTGCGCCGGAAGACCTGTGACTTTTCATCGAGCCTTCGATCACTGTGTAGATCGCGTGACTGGACTGGAACAGGTCATCGATTGCGGTTGCCAACGTTTGCTCACGTCTGGAGGAGCTGCCACTGCGAATCAGGGAATCGAAGAAATTTCCAGAATTGTCGAAGCAGCCACAGGTCGACTCGAAGTCATTGCCGGTGGTGGGGTCCGTCCAGGATCCGCGTTCAACCTGGTCGAAAAAACGGGAGTGCAATGGTTGCATCTATCTGCCCGACGAAAAGTTTCCGGCCAGATGCAAAATTGTCCGCCGCAGTTTTCCGTCGAACCGACAACTTCTTTAGACCCTGGACAGCGCTGGATCACAGATCCTGCAATTATTCGGGCACTCCGAGAAGAACTGTCCCGAGGGGTGGGCTAACCTCCATCGCTTCTTCATGGTAGCCTCCCGTCGCCCCTTGAAAGGAAGTCAGGACCTTGGAAAAGGTCGAACCCGATAATCTGAATGTGAAGTACGGCGGATTTGGTCGTACCTCCTGGCAGATTCGCTGGGAGGGCGGGAAGCTCTGCTGGCGTCGATTCGCAGCGGAGTGGACCGAGGTTGCTGAGGAGAAGATCCAACCAGAAGAGCAGCACTGGCTCGATTTCTGGCAAGCCCTGGATCTAAGTCGAATCTGGGACTGGAACGAAGTCTACTACCGGGCTGCGGAACGCTCCGACAAGGAAGAGTCAACACCGGATACCGAGGAGCTAGAAGTAAAACCGGATGACGTAATCTCCTGGTCGGTAGAGATTTTGTTAAAGGACGGTCGCCTCGTCGACTCCAGTGGATCGAATGCCGTTCCCGGAGCAACCCGTCAGTCCCGAAGCGGTCGAGGACAAAGGCGTGGGCAAAATCAGAAAAAAACCACCGTTGAGGTCAAGAAAACCGAGAGTGATTCCGATACCACCCAGCTTGATCCTTCCAATGCAGGAATCCCAACCGACACCTTTGATCAGTTTCTTACTGCCGTAAGGAACCTGATTGGAGGGAGAGAATTCGCCGATCTCGAAGAAAGTAATACTCCGAATACTCTTCACACTCAGTACCGCACTCTGACGCCAAAACGTAAGAATCGACCTGATCCATTCGCTGAGGAAGAGGCAGCTAGCAAGAAAAAGAAATCCAGCAAACGTAGTAAAATCGGCAGCAAGGGCTCCTCTTCAAGACGCAAACGCACCACCAGGGTTGGTGAAGACGGATCAGCGAGCAAAGTTTCGAGACGGAAAAAAACTCGACGGAAAAGCCGTAGTAGTGGTCAAGCACAGGGCGAAAAGGTCGGAACCGAAACTTCCGAAGCCACACCTCGTCGTCGAAAACGTCGTCGTCGAAAGCGTTCTGGTGCGCAGTCCTCAGGTGAGGGAACCACTCCGCAGCAAAAGACAACTAGCGGTGGTCCTGATGCAAAAAACCAAACGGCTACAGGTGATACTCCGACTCGGAAGAAGAAGAGGCGGCGGCGGCGGCGGCGTAAACCCGGCGGCGGTCCAGGCACAAACTCTGGTGGATCTTCTGGCTCCGGTGGCAACACACCCAGCTAGAGCCGACCAAACTTCGCCGCTACCAGGAGAACACGTTTCGGTTCACGGGGATCATTGGTGACGATCGTCAGCGTGCCTCTCAATAGAACCTCTTGCCGGTACTCCTCCAGCGAAAGAAATATGCGGAAGATGCGACCAGGTACCACTTCCTGGACTTTCACCTCGAAGAGTCCTTCTGGAAAACCCTCCAGAATCACTTCCTTCACTTCCAGGGTGAACTCGGGATCGACATTTTGAACCTGGATCTTCTTGGTCACGACAGGAACACCGTCACCAAGTAATGGGTCTGTATCCTTGTTACCAAACTGCAGGACTCGAGCGGGACTGACCTGAATCGGATCCAGGTGTTCGATCTCGACGTAGCGTCCAACGACCACCTCACGACCATCCTTTACACGAATCAACAGATCGAGAGGATCCTTGATGCTCTGCGGTGTCGGAGATGTCCCTGCAGTAACTTCGATCTCGTAGATACGATCCTCTTCAATATTGACGAAGTCAGTAATCTCGAAATTCCCGTTCCGGGAGCGAGCTCCTGCCACCTCAAAACCCAGATCCGTCGCGGCAATCAATTTTACTCGCAGGGTCTTTGAGTCCGACAGCAATCCGACCAACTGGATCGGTTTTGGATCGGTGCGAAACAAGTTGATGATATTCATGGAGAAGATAAACCGCAGTTGTGGCTGCTGTGGATCGTTACTCTCGAAGGTCACACCCTTGCGTGTTGATCCTGCCTTGACTTTTTTTGAATCGATCTCAATTCGCACTGTCGCAATCTCTCCCGGAGGAATCATTTCGGGAACATCAACGATGACGGTGCAACCGCAGGAGGGATTAGCCCTCCATATCTTGAGATCGGCATCTCCGTCATTGCGGATGAGGATATCTCTCTGGACGACTTCGCCCTGCAGAAGTTCGCCGTAAAAAACTTCAGTCTCGACGAACGCTATTTTCGGAGTCCCGTCAAAATTCGCCGTGGGCACGCTGTTCACAGCACTTTGGGCACCTGTCGCTACCGCCAGGGCTTTTGCCCCGATCAACAGCAACAGGATGACCACAAGCTGTGAGGAGCTCCTGATCGCGTTTGGCAGTGTCCAGTGTTGCAAGATCCAGTTTTTCTTCATCGTCGTCATTCTAACCGCCATAAAGGGTGATTTCGTCACGTTCCCGGGTCAAAATAGCCGCGGGAGGAATCTGATGAAAACGACCTCTTTGTTGCCGTTTATCCTGGTAGTAGCGTCCACCTTGAGTGCTTCGGAACAATTCCCGATCGGAATCCTCGGCGGGCGAGGTGAGGTTAAAGCGGGAAGTCCACTGCTAACCATCCTCTCCACCGATCCAGACTCTCCTGCAATCGTCGCCGGCTTGAAAGCGGGAGACCAGATTCAGGGAATCAATGGAACCCCTTTTACTGCCCATAGCAACAAGATTGATGATGGTGGAAACGGACCTCAGAAGGCACTGGGAGAAGCTCTCGACCACCTGGCCTCGCAAACCGATGAACAGCAACGCAAAATCGCTCTCGATCTCATCCGTGACGAAAAGTCGATCAGCCTTGAGATTTCATTACCCTTCAGGCCCGGTCTGGAGAGCGAAGAAGGACGGCAATTACTGGTCGCCGATGCCTGTAAGCAACTACTGAAAACCAGGACCCCAACAGGGTACTGGAATTCCCCGGTCGGTCTCACCGGCGATCGAGTTCTGTCAGCGTGGGCATTGGTTGCTCTGCTCTCGAGTGATATCGCAGAAAATCAAGAAGCGATTGACCAGGCAGCGGCCTGGCTACGCGGTCCCGATGGAAATTCATGGATCCCCGATGATCCGATGAAAAAGGGCCCCGACAATCTCGGCAACTGGGCGATCTCTGCCACTGCGGTTGCACTTTCGGAACATCGAATTGCGACCGACGACGAACGAGATGATCCGGTGATCGAACGCTGTTGTAACGCACTGAAATCAAGGATGAGCAAGGAAGGCCTGTTCGGACACGACATCGTTCCTGGCTATAGCAACAAAGGCTTCAATGTCATCAATACCCTCTCTCAGCTGGCCTGGGCGATGGGTTCTCAAGCAGGAATGACCCTCGACGAAGAAACCTGGTCCAAGAGCCTCGAGCAGATCCGCCGGTCGATCGATCCCAATGGTGGAGTTCGTTACTGGACGATGAAGGGCACCGGTACCGGAGATGCGTCTCTACGTACTTCTTCGATGGCATTGGCATTATCGATCGCCGATCAAGAAGCGGAGATGGCAACAAAACTGGGCCACTACCTCGCAACACATCCACAGAGAACCCGTGAAGCTCATGCAGTGGGATCGCTTGGAATGATGCTGGCTCCTTCGGCACTGTGGAGACTGGATCGCGAAGGATACTGGAACTTCGCGCAGGAATGGCGCTGGTATTTGTCACTGATGCATCGTCCCGACGGATCTTTGCATTACATCGGTGGCAAGAGAAACAACGGCGGCGACGGTTACCTGGGTAAGCATCGTATCGGCTGTATCATCGCCGTCTTGATCCTCACCCCCCCTGGAGAAAAACTAAGGCTGCACGCAACAAACGTGACACAAGTGGCCAGGATTAAGCCTGGAAAAGCCACAGAAGCAACTAGCCCCCCAAACTAGGCAGTGGGTGAAAGTGGTGGATGGCTATATGATGGGTGGATGTGGGTCGCCTGACCGAGATCAGGTTGCAGAATCCTGGATTTGGATTACATGCTCGCCTCAAGGAGATACGCGATGAGAACTCTCTTCTTCATCAGCACTTTTTTGCTGCTAGCTGCACCTTTGCAGGCACAGGTTCCGATTCCCCCCGGCCCGCCGATTCTCCTGGAACTAGGGACCATTCAGTACGACCCAGCCACCGGTGATGGATCGGTTTCGATGATGATGACGAGTGCGGTTCCCATCGCAGGATTTCAGTTCGATCTGGTTTTCGATCCTGCAGCAGTGCTACTGGTCTCAGCCACTGGCGGATTGGCCGAGGACTTCGGTTATCTCGTGGACGTGGGATCGAGCAGCGGAGTAGTGCTCGGGTTCTCCCTGACTCTGGTGGAAATTCCCGCGACAATCGTTCCAGGTGAACTGACGGTGATCGCCTTCAATTGCGGTGGTTGTCCAGCAGGAGCTCCAGAGATCTGCATCGAAGATCCCATATTCGCGGATGTCGCTGCCAACTCGATCCCCAGCGATGCAGGACCTTGTAACACAGCAGGTGGAGGCTCTCTGTATCTCAGGGGTGATTGCAATACCGACGGATCAGCGAACGTTGCCGATGCGATCTTCCTGCTCGCCAATCTGTTCTCCGGAGGAGCATTGAGCAGTTGCATCGATGGTTGCGATTCCAACGATGATGGTTCCTTGAACATCGCGGACGCAATTCATTTACTGGCTTTTCTGTTCTCAGGAGGGGCTCCCCCGGCACCACCGGGAGCGTTGAACTGCGGTCCAGATCCAACTACTGATACTCTCGATTGCCTGACTCCTGGACCTTGTCCCTGATCTAACAGGGACGTTACTGCGGACTCGGATTGGCCTGATACGCCTCTTCCATGCCAGCGGCCCAGCGGAAAGTCGGGAGGGAATCCCGATCGATGTCCCTCAGGTGGGGTTCATGACTTCTCTGCGTCGGGTGAACGTAACGCCACGGC
>Ga0310345_10003824_pt1 | contig 14064 bp, 15 predicted proteins | sample HC15DNA20500_MG_FD_204667 | JGI IMG/M metagenome (GOLD analysis project Ga0310345, IMG submission 204667) | Marine microbial communities from station ALOHA, North Pacific Subtropical Gyre - HC15-DNA-20-500_MG | ecosystem: Environmental > Aquatic > Marine > Oceanic | place: Pacific Ocean: North... | reverse complement strand
TGGTGAAAAAACTTATAAAACTCATTGGGTCAGCTCCTGCGAGTTTGCCTGTCATCAGGCCTGTGGCGGTAAACACTTTAAAATTCGCAACTTTTGCAATGCAGCGGGTTTTGCTGTCGGCGTGGTGTAAAGGGGCGCCCCCACCTGGTGTAAAGGGGCGCCCCCACCAGGCCCAGGGGAGAGCCGGTATAGCGTTAACCGTCAAAACGGCCCCACTCTCCCCGAAAGCCATGGCGCACGAGTATATGTGCACCTGAACCTAAAACAGCATACCGGCATATTCTGGTGTAAAACGGGTTTCCTCACGGATAGTGATTGTCTGCTCCAGTGCCGGTGCTTCTGTGCCGCCCCAGAAGTCTTCGTCCGGGGTCTCCTGCCGCTGTGCGAAATACAGTTCTGCTTGCATGTCGCCAAAACGGCTGATGATCTCTGCATCCGGGATGATTGATCCCGTCGCGCGATACCAGTTTTCACCTAGCGTATCGATCTCGTAGACGAGATTTTTCATCTCGCGATCAAAGAGAGAGTATTGTCCAAAAAGGACAAACTCGTCTTGCTCTTCCGCTGGTTCTTTGGCGGGTTCTTCGATCGGATCATTGATCGGTTCTTCAGGCTGTATCTCTGGTGCCTCTTCGAAAACCATCGGTTCAAACTCTGGCTCAGGCCCATATGTCAGGCCGCATACGTCTACATACTCGGGCGGGGACGCATAGCGAATCACCAACTCTTCGGGCTCATAGAGTATTTCAGGTTCTTCCGTGGTTTGCTCTTCCTCAGCAGGGGAAACCGTAGGCTCTTCCTCAAGCGAAGCATCCATCACGTCCGTGCAGCCTGACGGGTCAGCTGCGGCTTCGGTCGCCTCGCGCGGGCCAAAAAAACGGGCAAGCGGAGCCAGAATAGAAGAATCTAGATCGAACGAATTGCCACCCATCAACTGCACGACAAGGGCGTCGACATCGCTTTTTTCAAAGCCATGTGACTGCGTCCGGGTGAAGAATTGACTGTATCGGGACGAGGGATCAAGCATGCAAATCTCCTTGTTCAGGGAGACAGATTGACAAGGTGATGTCCAATACTGAAATAGGAAAAACTTATAGGTGAAAAAATTCATCACCGCCGCCATTGCCGCGGCCGATAACGGGATGCCCAGTTTTTATTTCACTATAAAAGATCTCACCGGCAGCCTTTCAGCAAATCTGAACTTTAGGAGCGTGTCATGACATCAAGCGTATTAGGCGGTACCAACAATACAAACATACAGCCCAATCAGAATGAGCCGGTTCGGAAACAAATTTCTCAACAGCTACAGACACCCAATCAGGTGTTTTTGCAGCACGCCGCTCCGAATGCCCTCCCTAGTATCGAAGACGAGATGGACAGTGTATCGATGGCTGGCACCCCGTTTTTGCCTGGCACTTCGCCTGCCCCGTCGGCTGGTGGACCCGCGCAGCTAAGCCACACTCAGCAAGCAGTCAACCAGCTCACTGACGCTGATGCATCGGATGCCGGCGCTGTTGGCACCGGCCGCCAGGCCAGAAACAACCGCAACAACATGCACCGCGACCAGTCCCGGCACCTTGGCAAGCAGGCCGCGAGCAGCCATGTCCAGGAAATGCTTCGCCGGATGCAGGAAGAAGCAGCGAAACAAAACTCATCCGCAAAAGACGATGTCGCCGCCTTTGCCAGAGAGAACGGTTACCCCGAGCTGGATTATGGCAGCATGGAACCCGGCGAATTTTTCGAAACCGGTTTGGGGAAAGCCATCAAAAACTGTCCCGAGGCCATGCAGGCCTATTCCGATGAGTTCTATAAGGTGTTGGAGCTGAAGGAAAAATTCCAGGGCGTGCCGGGCATGAAAACCTTTTTCAAGGAGATCGACAAGCAGGTAGCGGATGTTTGGAAAAACAGCAGTATCCTGCTGGCGGCAACCGGGGGTCCGAACACGGAGCACACTGTTGGGCCCGCCATTCAGGCGCAACAGATCCAGGAAAGCGACATGTTCTCGCTTAAGGAATTGATGCAAACCATGAACCATGATGACAGCTACGACCAGGGCATTCTTCATGGTGCCCAGGCGGTCGACCGGGATGGGTATCTGGATCTGAACCACATCAAGCTGGACGCATCACGAGGGCATGGCAAAACGCAGAATGTCCAGATAGACACCAGCGGCGATTCTGGCGCCATCAATGTCCTCAACCAGTTCAAGATGAACCGCATGGGCGGGCAATCCAAGATCTTCATGCATGTACAGCAACCCGGTACTGGTCATCGGGATATTGCCTTTGAAGTGCCGACGCAGGACCTGAAGTCTCCAGGTGAACTGGTTGGTAGGCTGAAGGATTTCAGACGCGTATTCGCGACCGAGGCAGTGGCAGATGAAAATGGAGGCATTCGCTTCGAATTCACCAATTTCGAAGAGCGAGTTGACGCGGCCGAAGACAATGAAATGGCGGTCGATGAAGACGCCGATCAGTGGCCGCGTCATGAACCAAAGAATGGCCTGTTCTCGCTTCAGCAGCTGGTTGAAAACAGCGAACTAGTTGAAAACAGCGAACTAGATGAAGAATTTAAGAACGGCTTTCTGGTGGGAGCCAGGATCCGGCGCGTTGACGGAAACATTGACCTGAGGCACGTACGCCTTGATGCCACAAGGGGATTTGGGCAGCCCATAACCCTTGATATCTCGCCTGGCGGGCAGAATGCCCAGTACGAGGATGATGGCATCGGTGTTATCACCACTTTCAAGATGGACCGCAGCACCGCCGCCCCTGTGCTCTATATGCAAGTGACGCGGGATAACGGCTCGCCACAGCGGTTCAATGTACCGACAGACGGCATCCAGACACCGACCGCGCTTGCCGAGAGGCTTAATAGGTTCCTCGATGCATTCCAAGATAATGCAACGATCGGGAATGACGGGAACATTGTCTTCAGGTTTGTACCAGCGTACGATCGGGATGACAGGGAAAGACAGGGAAATTCCATGATGTCACATATATCCAAATCTGAGAGCGAGATGATGCCGGATGACTTATCGGACGAATTAATGCAGACAATCGACCTGCATTTCGGCGCTACGAACAATAAGTCACCTTCAAAACCAGCTAGCATTCAGCCGAATTCCGACCAATAGGAGATCATCGAAATGTCCTCAACCCGCAGTTCCGGGGCGCAAGTAACCGGATTGGCGCCTTCTGCAGACAACGAGGCCTACCTCGAACTGCCTGACGTGCCGGAAGAAAAGCGCACACCAATCATAAAGGAAAAAACGGTTGCCAGCAGTACTGGTGCCCAACGGTAAACCTTCGCCGAGAACAACGAATTCTCGGTGAAGTACGATACTGGCCTGGTTTTCAAGCATAGTGCAACCGCGAGCGCGACGCATATCTCGAAGCCAAAGCCGCAGCGGGCCAATACACTCAACCTGAAAGGCATTGGGGTTCAGCCCGATGTAAAGTTGCAGATGTACACCAATACCCTGACGGCGACATATACAAGTCAGAAGCGAGAAATGCAAACGCCCGAGTTGACTGTGGACCTGACTATTCACGACCATAGGGCGGTGGTGACTGCGGGGGATACCTACATTGAGGTGAACCTGAATAAAATCGGGAATAAAAAAACCTTCTCGGCGAGCGTGTTTGACATCGCACAAAGTGTCATGAAAACAAACACTGAAAAGGATCCAGATGCCGTGGCAGACGAGATTCTTGACAAGGTCAGCAAGAAAAACAACCTCCACAACGACGAGGCGATTGCGAAGCTTAAAAAAGGCGTGCCGGACGGCATGGATATCGGCTCCCTGCCGGCAATGCAGGCGGCTTACCAGCCGATAGACGCAAACCGAACGCCAGTTCATTTCGATGTCTAGCTATTGGGCGACGAAAATGCCCATCGCCATCAGCGGGAGCCTTGCCCCCTAAATGCTCCCGCTCCAGCGCCCGGCCCATCCCCCTGGCCGGGCGCTTCGCCACATTCGGGCGGTTGGCTTGTCTCTCAGCCATTCTGCTCATGATCGGGGTGCCGCCCGTTGCCTGCGGCTTCTTCCCGGTACAGTAGGAAAGAGCATGCAACCGCTACGCTGTAGCATCATCCAGGGTTTCCTATTGCCGGCATTCCCGCCTCGCACCTGTCCTTTCGGAATCTAAAAAAACCACGCCAGCAAGGGTGGGCCTTCCAGGTTTGTCCTTCATGGGCCCCAGGTCACAGCGGTTTTGCCCAGAAGGCTATATTGCACGGACATCGGTGCAAGACCTGTCTGAAGGCTGAGAAAAAATCGGTATATTAGAAAACAAAATCAACAGAAGGGTGAACGGCACGCAGCGTTTGCTGCGCAAAGACAGATTGCTGTTGTTCAAGTTTCAGGCGGAAAAGGTTGACGGGTTCCGGTGGCTTTGGTTCCCGTTGAGCCTTGGCAAACTCAGCAGTGACAATGATCACCAGTTCAGTTTCCTCTGTCTTGCGTTCCCTTTGATCGAAAATCGATCCGATAATCGGAAGATCAAAGGCGCCGGGCAGGGATGTTCTGCCGTCACTGCCGACCCGCCGGACCAAGCCACCAACAGCGAAGCTCTGGCCATTTGTCAGCACCAGGGACGTTTTGATGCGGCGGCTGGAAATTGCAGGTACACTGGCGCCGTTGAGATTGATCAGATTTTCACCAAGATCGCTGACTTCAGCGTCCATCGACAGGTCGATCCTGCTGTCTTCAAGGATCACAGGCAAAAAACTCACACTGATGCCAAAGGGCTTGTAGCTGATCGTAAAGGCGCCGCTATCATCACCTCCAGGGACGGGAATAGGAATTTCCCCGCCGATCAGCAGTTCGGCCTCGCGTTCATGATGGGCGACCAGCGATGGTTCCGCCAGAATCGTGGCCAAGCCTTGTTGGTCCAGCGCACGCAGGACAGTATTGATGTCAAAATCGCCGAGTGCCCGGAGATCAAGGTACGGTGGCTCAAGCGTGTCAGAGGTGAACAATCTCCCATAAACGCCGGGCAGGTCCAGTAGCCCGTTCCAGCTGATACCAAGTTTTTCTGTCAGGCTTCGTGAGATACTTACAAATCGTACATGCAGCCTCACGTCACGCTGCCGCGTCACTTCCAGTTCGTTTGCCAGCAATTCACCCTTGCCCAAATGGCTTTCAACTGCCTCGCCGACCTTCTGCTTCAGCTGTTCCGATGCCACTTCACCAGAGAGGATCAATGTGCGAGACACCGCCCGAACATCAAGCGCCACATCCGGAAACCGTGCAACGAGCATTTCCTCGATGGCGGAGATGGGGTGCTTGACTTTCACTCGGGCTGCTGTGGCATCACCGTTGTCTGCAATCCAGATCAATTCCACCTCGCCGATTGCCCGACCCCACAATACGATTTGGTTTTCGCTGACGGCCTCGGCGTCCAGTATGGCTTCATCGCTGATGTATACTTTGGAAACATCTTTCTTCAGCGCAACCAGCATCGATCTTCCACGCTCGATTTCATAGAGCGCGTCGACCGTTGCACCTGCCTTCGAAGAAAAAGCGAACAAGACTACCAAGATGTATACACTGCGGATCATGAACCTGCCCTGTATTCGGAGATTTCATTAGCTTAGCTGGTACCCTGATCCTATTTCATTTTCTAACCATAAGTAAAATATGATGAAATTATAACTCTATAAGTTTTTTTATAGCTGAGAGCATTTACTCAACAGGGCCGTCAAAACTGCTAGGAACAGGACAGGGCAACTGGAATTGAGTCACCTGAAACACTCGGACCAAATTTTTTTAATTGTACCATTTTCCTGCATCTTGCGAGCCTGTTGCAAAACACAAGGATAGGTGATGCATGGCTGATGTACAGATAAAGCAAGCGACAAGAAACGACTTGGACATAATACGCATGATGTTGGCTTTTCTGGCGCATCATGAAGGACGTATGGGTGAATTCACGGTCACGGCAGAACATCTGGCGGCCATGTATTTCGGGGAAAATAGTATCTACACAGGTTACATCGTCTTTCTTGAGGCGCATCCCATTGCTTTCGTATCGACGACGGACGCCTATGCGTCGTTTGCAGGTGAGAAACTGCTGGTGCTTCAGGAGCTGGTTATCAAGCCTGCGTATCGCGGGCGCGGGCTTGGAAAGGCCTTGATGGCCTATTTGGCTAGGCAAGCCCGCGCCCAGGGCTATGCAGCCCTGAAATGGCTGGTGTTGAACAGCAACGAAAGCGCCATGAGGTTCTACGCGGGAATTGGAGCCAGCAGGATGGAGGGAATGTCTGACTTCATGCTTGCCGGGGATGCCTATGCCAATCTGGCGGCCTATGATTTAGAGCATCCGCCAGAGTTGACCGGAGGTCGCCATGGCAGCAGACAAAGTGCCACCACCGAGATGGCATGTTAGAGAAAATGAAGGCCTAGGATTATCAAAATGGAAATGGCTAGCAGGCTAGTATCGATCGTATCTCGCATGTTTGCGCCTGTCGAGGGGCGAACCTGCGAGACCTGTTCTGCTTGTTGTATTACGACGCAGATCAATACTGACGAACTCCGAAAAGACGCACATACGAATTGTACACACCTCGCGGCATGCGGTGGTTGTGAGATATACGCTCAGCGTCCGAAAGTATGCAGAAACTGGTTCTGCGCCTGGCGAAGGTTTGGCTCGCTCGACGACAGTCTGCGGCCCGACCGGTCAGGCCTGTTCGCCTATTTGCATTTTGGAAAAAATCACTATCTGGAACAGCCCTGTCTGATTGTAAGCTTGACCGACAGGAGTGCTGGCAAAGTGCCCTTCAGGCATCCCTCATTGGCAGCCTATGGCGCGCTTGGCGAGTCATTGGGCTTGCCCGTCTTGTACAAATTTAAACCAGGTGCAGCCGTCTTCCTGGATCGCGATGGCGCCATAAAGCCGTCTACGGACTGGCCCCGTAGCAATCCGTTTAACTGGCACGCCCATAGCCACGCTTGCTCCGAGGCGGCCCAAGAGGAGGCCTCGATGGTATCTTGAAAGCAGCAATAGCTTTCCCAGGCTGAGGGCATGTTTCCTCACTCAGACCAGTAACGCAGTCTGTTTCTGGCAAGGTCTGTCGCATATGGCCGAGGCCTGCCCAAACAACTTAAAAGGCGACACCAGAATCTCAGGCAATCAACAGGAAAGATTTATGTCAGACTATATTAACTCTGTACCTCCGTTTTCCCAGCCCCCGCAGGCTCGGGTGGAACTCCAGCGTCAGGACAGGCCGCCATTGCAGAATCAGCAAGGCTGGCAAGAGACGACTCAGACGGTGCCGGCCGGCACCGACAAGTCAACCTCGACGGTGCCAGACGATGCTTTCGACCGGCCGCCTGTCTCCGAACCTGTGTCCCGTGTAGTCCCTTCCAACGTGGCAGCAATTGACATCGATGTTGATATGGAAGAAACGCTTTGCACCGATGTCGATCTGATAGTGGATGGTGAAGACGTCACCGATCAGATCAGGGCTCTGCTAGTCGGCAAATTCGACAGCAATGGCGATCCACTGGGCTAGTTAACAGGACGCCCGACCTACACAGCTAAAAGACCCCAGTGCCGACCGTCTTTTCAAGAAACGTCAATTCTAGTTGTGGACCGCTTCAAGCAGGGTTTGGATGTCTATTTGTGCGAAAATGTGCCTAGGTACAGACACGGCGTACAGCGTTAGGAAGAAGCAGCAGAAGCCGCTTTTTACCGGCATGGAAATGGACTGTACATTGAGTTGCGGCACGAAGACTGAAATATAGAAAAGTGTCACGTCTGCGAGCAACATCAGAATTATGAGGGGCATCGCGACCAACACTGCCGTGAAAACGAGCAAGTTCAGAAGGTCCAGAAGGAAGTTCGGCGCCATCGAAAAGTTCGGGGTCAGGTCGACCAGCGGCCATACCTCAAAACTGCCATACAGCAGTTGGATCAGGCTTACCAGCCCACCGGTTTTGACAAAGACCACCATCATGAACAGCCACATCAGGATGCCCATGACGGTCGTCTGATCATTGGTGAAACTGTTGGCGGTTTCGCTGAAGCCAGCCCCTCGCTGAACATCGATGATCGCGCCTGCCGCTTCCGCTGCCCAGAAGGGCAATCCGAGGATCAGGGCCATGCCCAGTCCGAGGACAACTTCTTTGGCCGCTAGCAGCCACAAGGTTTCCTGCCAGTTGATCAGGGGGGGCTGGAAGGTAAACTCAGGGGTCAGGATGATGGGTAGGCTGACGATGATGGCCAGCGCTTTGGTAAGCAAACGTGGTAGGCGGAGAGTGCTGAATGGTGGCAGAAAGGACAGGATCACAAACAGTCGTACGCTGCAAAGGGTCAAGATGGCGACATACTGCCACATCCCTTCACCGTGCTGTTCCATTAGTGCCATGATTTCATGGTTCACGGTATGTTGTCCTCCGCTTCCCGGTGCATTGGCCGACATCCGCTCATGAGATGCTCAGTCTCCGTCAGCGACCTACGGAAACAGGGCACGATAGCGTTGCGTTTCCGGAGCCCGGCGCAGAGAGACAGCCAGCCTGTTGGTCACCGTTTTCAAGAAAGGCATCAAATCCGCGTGGTAGTATGCCTTCGGCGTGGAGTGTCTGGGCAAAACCCTGTGCGTCATCTACCTTGCCGGCGAGAATCAGGAACAGCAGATAATTCATTCCATAGTTTCGTCTGCTTTTGACATCCGACAGGATTTCCAGAAAATACTGTCGGGCCTCGTCATTGCGCCCCAGCATCCCAAGGCTGATGGCAAGCAAATTCATCAGTGACTTGTCGTAGGAGTGCCGCCGCATACCGACCCTGGCTATATGTTCTGCCAGATTGGCTGCATCCGCCTGCAACAATAGTCTGCCAACGGCAAGTCGTTGGGCTTTCGATATGAAAGGCAGCGTAGCCGCCTTGTCGAAAAATGCTCGCGCCTTGGTCTCATGCCCCGCGTCCCGAAGCTCCATACCGGCCTGCGCCAGCATCAAGGGGTTGGCGAACTCGGCGGTTTGCAAGAGTTTGTCGTAGGCCGTTTCCGAGAGCCGTGTGTTGTCGGCGGCATCAGCTGCTGCCGCAATCTCTCGCAGCCGCTGCCAGTATTCCAGGCCCCGCGGGTTCTCTGACTTTATGACGGCGCAGGCCCCCAAGAACAATGAGGCTGCGACCAGCATCAATAGAATCCGGCCGCGCTGTTGGGCCGACGTCCTCATTTCGCCGGTCATTGCACATATCCTCCCGCAGATTGTGGATTGCCAAGCCCGCCAGCGTCCATTCCCGGTGCCATCGCAGGATTGCCTGCGTTGTTCGCGGCTTCCAGATCAAGGTCAGCGACAATATCAATTTCGGCAAGGGCTCCGATTTCTTCAAAAGAAAGAACATCGATCAACAATTGCTGCTGTCGGCAATAGCTTGCCAGATGGCGTCGGTAGGTCATCTGGGTGACAAGCACCACCTCCGGGTTTTCTGCCAGCATTGCCTGGACCTGATCGAAAAAGTGATTTTTGGTCTCGGTCGGCAACACAAGTGAGCGGTCGCTCTCGCCGTCGACCATATAACCTTCAAGTGTTTTCTCACTGCTCCGATTAAAGACGAGGGCACGCAGCGTGCCTGTTGCACTCAGATGGTTTTGAATGATCTGGCGACCAAGCGCCACACGCACGAGTTCACCCAACTGGTTGGGATCCTGTACTTTTGGCCCTTGGAAGGCGAGCACGTCCAGAATCTTAGGTGCCTGCGTCAGGGGAACGTTTTCACGCAGGAGACACCGGATGATTTCTGTAAGCTGGGGAAGAGGAACTGTTTGCAGGGCTTCTTTGCACAGCTGCGGATAGTCATTTTCAAGTCCTTGGATCAGATTGTGGATATGCTGAATGTTGATGAATTCCCCAACATTGCGTCGTACCACCGACTCCGCGATTGCATTGACAATGTCGCGCTCGCTCAGCCTTTTTTCCTCTGCCTCCGGCACCTGCGCAACGGCAGCGCCCTGATCTGATGGTACGCGGACTAGGTCAATCACGCCGGGGATAGATTTGTAGGAAATGTTGCTTGCGTCCAACGCGGTCGCGAAGGCTCTTTCGAATACATAGTCTTCGCTAGGCGGTAGAATGATGTTGCCATATTGGCCGGCTTCATTGGAAATTCTCACTGCATCCTTGTCGGTTGCCACCAGTTTTGCGTCAAAGCTGGGAAGATCAACGCCAAAGGTCTGCATCAGGCGAAACAGGGTGTTGCGCAGGTTTTTCTTGATTTCCGGCAGGTCCGGTTCGGTGAAACGCCGTTCTGGCAACTGAAGCAGGATCTTGTCAGCAAGCTGTATGGTTTCGCTGTCGGCTGAGGCGGATTTGCCCGCTGCCGCTTCCATTTCGTCGTGATCGCCTGCCACAGACCGGGAGAAGAAGGCAAGGGCAAAAAGTGTCATGGCGATACTGAAAAAAGTTATAATTGGAAAGCCGGGGATCATGCAGAAACCAAGCAGTATCCCGCCAACAAGATACATGACCCGCGGCTTGCCGGTGAGTTGCTGGCCGATTTCGTTGGCAAGCACGGGAGAGTTGTCGGATGCCACCCGCGTTACGATGATGCCTGCGGCGATAGACAGGAACAGCGCGGGGATTTGTGCTGTCAGCCCGTCTCCCACGGTGAGCACGGAATAGAGCTCGAAAGCGGCACCCGCGGACACCCCGTTCTGCACCACACCAACTATCAGGCCGCCAAGAATATTGACCGCTGTGATGATAAGCCCTGCGATTGCATCGCCTTTGACGAATTTCATGGCCCCGTCCATGGCGCCAAAAAGTTGACTTTCCTTCGCCAGAAGAACCCGCCGTATCTTGGCTGCTTTGCCGTCGATCAGGCCCGCGCGCAGGTCGGCGTCAATGCTCATTTGTTTGCCCGGCATGCCATCAAGTGTGAAGCGGGCGGACACTTCGGCAACCCGTTCGCTACCTTTGGTGATAACGATGAACTGGACAATTGTAATGATGAAAAAAATGATCAGGCCGACTGTCAGGTTTCCCTGTATCACGAATTGCCCGAACGTCTCGATGATCGCACCTGCATCGGCGTTCAACAGGATCATTCGGGTTGTACTGACAGAAATTGCGAGCCGGAAAAGCGTGGCGATCAGCAGTAGCGATGGAAAGACCGACAGCTCCACCGGACTTTGAATATATAGTGAGGTTATCAGGATCAAAATGGCAAAGGTGATGTTGATGGCCACCAGAAAGTCAATCAATGGCGACGGCAGAGGCAGTATCATCATCAAAATGATGACAATAAACAGCATTGCAAGCAGCAAGTCCGTTTGGCGCGATAAAAGTGATAAGATCCGAGCCATCATCCCGCCTCCCGCCGCGCCTTAGTGACGGGCTATTTCTTCGAATATCTCAATGAAAAAGCGTGTCAGTTCAGCCCCCATGGTTGATGCCGACATCAGGATGGCACTGATGACACCGATCAGCTTGATCGTGAAACCCAGCGTCTGCTCCTGGATCTGGGTCAGGGCCTGCAACACGGCGATGGCAAGGCCGGCGGCAGTTCCCACCAGAATTGGTGGCATTGAGGCCAGCAGCATGAGATACATGCCTTTCTGGCCCAGGTAGCTGACGACGTCATATCCGGTCATGGCGTTGTCCTTTCAAGAGATTAGCCTGTGTAGCTTTCGATCACGCTCTGCATCAGACGGGACCAACCATCGACAGACACGAAGAGGAACAGCTTCACCGGTAACGCAATCATCACCGGCGACACCATCATCGAGCCCATGGCTAGCAGGATGTTCGAAACCACAAGATCGATCAGCAGAAACGGCAGATATAAAAGGAAGCCGATCTCAAACGCGGCGGATAGTTCCGATATGACAAAGGCAGGCACCAGGATGAGGATGTGGTTCTCGATTTGGGCTGTGTTCTCCTCAACCTGCCAGAGCTTGGCGGCAGACTGGGAGAAAAACGCAAGTTCCTTCTCGTTGACATGGCGACCAATGAACCCTTTGACTGGCGGCAGGGCTTGCTCCAGCGCGATCTTCCATCCATCTATGCTTTCAAGAGACGGGCTGTGCTGTTCTATTCGCTCTGCAATCTGCTGCCCAACCGGCATCCAGATAAAGATGGTCAGCAGAAACGTGATCCCATAGATAACCAGATTGGGCGGCGCCTGCTGGACCCCCATGGCGTTCCTCAGGATAAACAAGACAATCACAATCTTGGTGAAGCAGGTAATCATCACAAAGAGGAATGGCACGAGGGCCATAGAAGCCATTGCAAATAGCAGTTTGAGGACGCCGAAGGATTCCATGTTTCAGTAACGCGTCTCTAAAGGACGCGCCCTGTTCTCGGCGGTTCCCACCGTGTCCCACCCCGATTCCGGCGCGTGGCGCCTGCCCATGGATTTCAGCTCGAGCATTGCCTGGTCTGCCGACGGCTTGTTTTCAGGAAAATGAACAAACGACTTGCCGGAGAGCCAGGATTTGATGCTGCTCGCGACGCGCGCATGCAGGTTACCTTTCGCCATATGCTTATCGGAAAAAATCAGATAGACTCGGCGAATAACTTTCGGCTGGGCCAGGGCAAAGAATTCGAAGTCATCCACTAATGCATTGAAATAGACGGTAGAGGGCACGATGATGGGCTTGCGTAACTGGCGCGCGATGTTGGTGCCCCAGTTCATGTTACAGACGGTCAAATAAGAGTTTCCTTTTGCCTGCGAAAAGACCTGATGGCGGTTAAGCTCTTCTGCAAGAAAGGAATTCTTGTTGGGTACGATCAGTTCCAGATTGGCTAGCTCGGACCAGGTTTCAGGCCTTTTTTCAAACCGCGCGCTCTCTTCCTTTGGAAAGGCCACCCCGACAATTTCCTGCCACAGATCGATGCGGCTCAGTGAGTCTATGCTGTAGCATTTCGGCGTGATCCCGAAATGAACGTCGCCCTTCAGTACGGCATAGGGCAGCGTTTCATAGTCCGTCTGCTGGAATTCGATCTCGTTACAGTTCTGCTCCACTGCTGCGTCATAGGCAAAATTCGCCATGGTGATGAAGCTGGATGCAGTCATGCCGAACCGGCAGATCTTCATGTCTGCACCGCGGCGTACCACGTCGGGAATGCCTTCAAATTCATTGACAAGCTTGCAGGCCCGCTCGAAAAGCACTTGTCCTGCTGGTGTAAACTGCAGCTGGTTTCGATTGCGGTGAAACAGCTTGGTGCCCAACGAGGTCTCCAAGTCATTGATTGCAATAGTCAGCGCTGGTTGTGACACTCCTAACTTTTGAGAGGCTTTGGTGAAGTTTTGGGCACGAGATACCTCTATAAAGAACTTCAACTTTTTGATCGTTATGTTCATACAACACCTTTCAGACAGAATACTCAACTAAGCTCTTGGCAGACTTCTGCCATCGAGCGACGCACACCCGAGTTCTCGTTACTTACCTCCGAACAGAATTTTTACCCTTGGGCCGTGCTCGGCTTGCTTTGTGTTCGCAAGATCTCGAACGATTTTGACGTATTGGGGATGCCCGGAAATATAGATGGCCTTCCCGTTGGATGTCGGTCGCGGTAGCTGATCCTCCCGAACAAGGCTCATGGACCGCAACTGATCGATAAAAAGTGTTGAATTTCCCCCAGCCAATTCAATGACCGCGCTTTCCAGTTTTTCTGTGGTTGCTACGTGCAGGACTCTCCCATCGTCAAATATTAGGAGGTCGAAAACAGCCTCGACAAAATCCATCAAGTCGGCACAAAGGAACCTGTCACCGCGACCGACAACAAAACCCCTTACACGATCATGCACACGTGCACTTTTACCCATGCGACGGGCAACTTTCGATAATAGATCCGAGAGAGTGTATTCAACCGCATCAAGCCGACAAGTGACAACTTGGTCTTGTGCATCAAGCCCGCTGGGCTGCTGTGCGCTAGCCTCGGACGCATCCGAAAACGCGGCTGCAACAGCGAAAAACAGCAGTATTTTCTTGAGTTGTAGGCTCATGCGATTCTCTCCGTTCCGTATTTCGAGTAAAACAACTGGAGAGAGAATTCGCAACAAAATGAGATAAACTATAAAAAAATTATCTACCTAGATTAGGTATTTT
>Ga0310345_10003823_pt1 | contig 14065 bp, 10 predicted proteins | sample HC15DNA20500_MG_FD_204667 | JGI IMG/M metagenome (GOLD analysis project Ga0310345, IMG submission 204667) | Marine microbial communities from station ALOHA, North Pacific Subtropical Gyre - HC15-DNA-20-500_MG | ecosystem: Environmental > Aquatic > Marine > Oceanic | place: Pacific Ocean: North... | reverse complement strand
GCGCATCCAGCTCCGGCTTATAGTCCAGCCGTAACCGGTCGAACCGTCCCGCAAGGCGGTAGCCGGCATTGGGCACCGCCAGCACATTGTCGGTCACCCGATCGATCAGGTTCCGGACTGACCGGGTGCCAGCGGGATCGGCGGCGAACTGCCAGCCGCACCAGGCTCGCCGCGGCTCGGCATAGCGCCAGACGAAGAGCTTGCCCTCCTGCTGCCAGGCGGCGATGCTTCCAATCACTTCGGGTCTCCGGAAATCGGCGGTGTGCGCGCCGGGCTGACAAGCGTTTTTAGCCCTTCACGCACACCACCTGTTTCAGCGTATGGACGATCTCGACCAGGTCGGCCTGCGCCGCCATCACGGCCTCGATCGGCTTGTACGCCTTGGGCGTTTCATCGATGACGCCTTCGTCCTTGCGGCACGCGACACCCGCCGTGTCGGCGATGTGTTCGTCGAGCGACACCAGCTTCTTGGCAGCGGTCCGGCTCATCACCCGACCGGCACCGTGCGAGCAGCTGTCGAACGATTCCGCATTGCCGAGGCCGCGCACGATGAACGACTTGGCGCCCATCGAACCCGGAATGATGCCCATCACGCCTTTCGCCGCGCGCACCGCGCCCTTGCGGGTCACGAGCACATTCTCACCGAAGTGATTTTCGCGCTGGACGTAGTTGTGGTGGCAGTTCACTGCCTCCAGCTCCGCGTCGAACGGCTTGGCGATCTGGCCCCGGAGCGCGCGGATGACGTTGGTCATCATCATGCGCCGGTTGAGCGCCGCATAGTCCTGCGCCCAGCCGACCGCCTCGACATAGTCGTCGAAATGGTCGGTCCCTTCCGGGAAGTAGGCGAGGTCCTGATCGGGCAGGTTGATGTGCCACTTGCGCATGTCCTGCTTGGCCAGTTCGATGAAGAACGTGCCGATCGCATTGCCCACGCCGCGGCTGCCCGAATGCAGCATCACCCACACGCGCTGATCCTCGTCGAGGCACAGCTCGATGAAGTGGTTGCCCGTGCCGAGCGTCCCAAGATGCACGAGGTTGTTCGTGTTCTTGAGCCGCGGATGCTTCTCGCAAATCCGCGCAAAGCGATGCGCGAGCGTGGCCCAGGCCTCGACGATCGCCGGGGGCGGATCGCCCCACGATCCGTGATCGCGCTGACCGCGACCGACCGACCGGCCATGCGGCACCGCCTGCTCGATCGCGGAGCGGATGCCCTCGAGATTGTCGGGCAGGTCGCTCGCCACCAGCGAGGTGCGCGCCGCCATCATGCCGCAGCCGATATCGACGCCGACCGCCGCCGGAATCACCGCACCCTTGGTCGGGATCACCGAACCTACGGTCGCGCCGATGCCGACATGGACGTCGGGCATGGCGGCGACATGCTTGAACACGAACGGCATCTTTGCCGCGCGCGACAGCTGCGCGCGCGCCTCGTCCTCGACCGGCACACCGCGGGTCCACATCTTGATCGGCACGCCACCTTCGACGTGCTGGAAGTCATACAAAGCTTCGGTCATCTCGACCTCCTTCAAATGCAATCATGGTGCCGGCGACGATCGGCGGCGAGACATTGCCCTAAGCTATCCGGTTCCCCGGAGGCGGAGCCGGACCGCCGGACCTCCCGCATCGCTGCGGGCGCTCTCGCGCAGACTGAGCTACGCCCTATGAATTCCTTCCGGGGCGGCCGGCCCATTCCGGCCGCCCCGCATCTTCGCCGCCGGCTGGAAGCTTCGACCGCTCCCGTCCGACGACGATCTACTTCGCAGGACACGTGCCAACTTGCCGACAGTGCGGCTCAAATTCCCATAAGAGATTGATAATAGGGCGTTAGATTGAGCCCTGATTGTCGATCAGCAATTCTCCATCCGTTTGACGCCCGCCGAATCTCTATCGCTTCGGATCAGAGGTTATCCTATGGTATAAGCATGAAGCCCAATGTCGTGATCGGATTCCTCGGCTCCACGCTCGACGCCAGCAAGTTCGGGCCATCCCGCTGGAACAAGTGGCGCCCGACCGTTGGGCTCGCGATGCACGAGGATCTCCGCGTCGATCGGCTGATCCTGTTGCATGGCACACCGCACCGCAGGCTCGCGGAGTATGTCGCGGAGGACATTGCTTCGGTTTCGCCTGAGACGTCGGTCGAGATGCGCGTGCTCGACTTCCGCGATCCGTGGGACTTCGAGGAAGTCTACGGCAAGCTCCTCGACTTCGCGCGCGCCGAGCCCTTCGATCCGGAGGCCGAGGACTATCTCATCCACATCACCACCGGGACCCATGTCGCACAGATCTGCCTCTTCCTGCTCACCGAAGCGCGCTATCTGCCCGGGCGCCTCCTCCAGACCCAGCCCGAGCGCGGGACGCTCAACCCCGCGGGGATCTGGAACACGATCGATCTCGACCTGTCCCGCTACGACAGCATCGCCACGCGCTTCGCCGTTGCCGCGCAGGAAGGAACCTCGTTCCTGAAATCCGGGATCGAGACGCGGAACGCTGCCTTCAACCGCATGATCGACGAGATCGAGCGCGTGGCGTTGCGCTCCAAGGCGCCGATCCTGCTGATGGGGCCGACCGGCGCGGGCAAGAGCCAGCTCGCCCGGCGCATTTATGAACTCAAACGCCTCAAGCACCAGATCGCAGGGACCTTCGTCGAGGTGAATTGCGCGACGCTGAAGGGCGATGGGGCTATGTCCGCCCTGTTTGGGCACCGCAAGGGCGCCTTCACTGGTGCGGTTGCGGACCGGCCGGGCCTGCTGCGCGCCGCCGACAAGGGAATGCTGTTCCTCGACGAGATCGGCGAGCTGGGCCTCGACGAACAGGCGATGATTCTCCGCGCCATCGAGGACAAGCGCTTCCTCCCCGTCGGCTCGGACAAGGAGGCCGCCTCGGACTTCCAGCTGATCGCCGGCACCAACCGAGAGCTGGGCGAGGCCGTCGGTGCGGGCGCCTTTCGCGACGACCTGTTCGCGCGACTGAACCTCTGGACCTTCCAATTGCCAGGCCTCGCGGATCGCCGCGAGGATATCGAGCCCAATCTCGACTATGAGCTCGACCGCTTCGCCGAGCGCGAGGGTGATCGCGCAACCTTCAACAAGGAGGCGCGGCAGCGCTACCTCGCTTTCGCGACCGGCCTCGATGCGCTTTGGCCGGGCAATTTCCGCGACCTGGCCGCGAGCGTGACCCGGATGGCGACGCTGAGTCCGAAAGGCCGCATCGACCTGGACTGCGTCGAAGCGGAGATCCAGCGCCTGCAGCGGCTCTGGTCCGGCCAGAGGAACGACGTCGCCGATCTTTTGACGGAGGTCCTTGCACCCGAAAGGCTGGCCGAGATCGATCCGTTCGACCGGGTGCAACTTGCCGAGACCCTTCGCATCTGTCGGATGAGCAGATCCTTGTCGGAAGCGGGCCGCGCGCTTTTCGCGGCGTCGCGGACCCGCCGGACGTCGGCCAATGACGCGGATCGGCTACGCAAATATCTCGCGCGGTTCGGTCTGGACTGGTCGAGCGTAACGTCGACCTGAATGAGGCGTGACATACTCGATCCGGCGTAGGCCGCTCGGCGGCGGCCGGTGCCCTTGGAAGCGCGCGCGCCACCGCATGCGTCCGCCGGCTGCGAGAGTGCTGCGTTGCAGCTCCTTGCGGCGCCGGGTGCGCACCAACAGGCTGCTGTCAATCGGGAAGCTGGTACCGCTCAACGATCAAACGCCAGCGGCCCTCGCGATGTACCGATTGGCGGCAGGGGCTGGAGCGACGGCACGAGCGCGTTCGGCCTTGCCCAACCAAGACGGCGCGGCTTCGGTCTGCAGCGTTACCGTCGCGGCCAGCCCGCGGCCAGGTTACAACGCGCCCTGTTCGGGGAACAGGGTCCGGGTGGGGTTCATCGCATCGGTATCGATCAGCGTCTGCTGCACGCGGCCGTTCACCAGCTCGACGATATAGACCGAGCCCGCCTTGCGCGCGCGCAGCACCAATTGCCCCAGCCGGGGGTCGATCGTCACCCGCACGTCGCGGTCGAGCCCGGTATTCGCCCAGGCGGTGACCAGCCAGCGATCGGCGTTCCGCATCTTGCGGGCGAGGACGCGCGCGGTGTGATATTTGGAATCCGGGTTCCACGGATCGTTGATCTTGGTTTCGCCCACCACGTCGAACTCCATCGCCGGGGTGGTGATGTCCCACGAGTGGAAGGCGTGATTGCCGTCACCGGGCAGCAGATCGCCGTTGCGCAGGAATGGCTCCAAATAGGTGAACAGCGCATGGACCTTGGCGGTGTTGATCAGCCCGCGCACCTGGGTCGGCACGCTCGCGCCGACCACCCCGTTGGTGCGCATCGCCTGGAAGGGCGCGCCATCGCAGGTGTAATAGCCCACCGCCGCGCCGACCGCGCCCGAGGTGTAGATCGCCTTCATCGCGCCGATGTAGAGATCGTCGTCCGAAATCCCGCCGGAATCGCCGCCGTCCCAGCCCTGACTCACCCAGGGGAAGATCAGGCTTTGGCCCATGGTGCGGATGCCGCCGGCGTTGCGCAGGATCAGCGTCAACCCGTCATAAGGGATGCCCTGCTGCCCATGCAGGCCGGACCAGCCGGTGTTGTGGAACGCGTAATACATCTCGGGCGAGGCATAGTCGGAAACGGTCGGCTGGCCGTTCGCGTCGAGATATTTGTCCCACTGGAAGTTGTACCATGACCAACCCGCCCAGCGGCCGCGTTCGGTACCGAAGCCTTCGCCATACCAGCTATAGGCGACCGGCCGGCCCAATTGCAGATTGGCGTAGAGGGTTTCCTTGATGATTCGTTCCTGCCGCGCCTTGTTCTTGCTGAGGAAGCTGAACCAGTCGTCATTGCTGCGCGGATCAAGGCCTTGCGCACGCATCGCATCGTTCACGCGCGGGTCAACGCCCCAAATGTCCCAAGGGTTGTTGTCCCCGGGGAACCACAGGCCATATTCGCCACCATTGGTGACGAAGGTGAATTTCTGCCCCGTATCGCGCTCCAACCGGCGCGCGCTGCGGCCGATATGGTTGCCGACGGTGACGAACGATGAATCGGGCGCGATCGGGCTGACGATCGGCCGACCGTTGCGGATCACGATGTTGCCGTTGGCATCGCGGACATAGGTTTCGGGCGGCAGCACGGGATAGCCGGGATTCTGGCCGTTGATATTCTCGAACACCCCGTAAAGGCTCGCTTGGCCGAACACCGAGGGATATTTGCCGGGGTTGTTCTTTAGCTCGGCGAAGACCTTGTCCTCGCCATAATTGGTGCCGTCATCGAGCTGCCCGCCATAGCCCCAATATTTCATCAGTTCGAGCCGCGTATCCGACGACACCGCGCAGCTGGAAATGGTGAGCGGGAGCAGGCTATTGCCCGCGCGCATCGCCGGGCGATTGAAGCTGAGCACGTGATCGAGCGGCGTCGAGCCGCTGCCGATCGTGGTTGGATTGGCCTGGACGCGCACCACCACCGTGTCCGACGTGAGCACCTTGCCGTTGGCGTTAGTCACGGCGAGACGCAGCTTATAGGTGCCGGGCTTGTCCGCCATCACCCGCGTCGCCGGGTTGTTCGCCGCGAGGAACACGGCACGGGTGGGGCCGGCCAGCTGGGTCCATTGCGCCGTGCCGCCACGCACGCTGCCCAGCAGCGCGATGCGGGTATCGGGCAAGGTCAGCGTCAGGTCTGGCCCGGCATTGGCGGCATAGGCCGGGGCGGGCCTGGTGATGGCCTGGCCGGTGATGACGCTGACCGCGCCCGCGAGGGTGGTGAGCACGTTCGATCCGCCGCCGCTCGCCGCCAGCACCATGCCGCCCGCCAGCAAGGCAGTCGCCGAGCCGGTGGCGATCCACCGCGATTTACCCCGTGGCAAGTTTGCCATGTCGTGCTTTCCCCCTTGTTGTTGTCAGGTTGGGTTAGGCAACCTTTGTTAACCGGGGACGCAGGGACGTCTCTTGGCGCGGGTTAACCACTATGGCTGCGCAACGGCGCAAAGCGCGCGAGCAACGTCGACGGATCGCGCCGGCCGCCATGCGCTTGTGCCCGGTGGAGGGATTGTTTAGACCCGCTAGAACCAGGGGTGAAACGGATCGGCGATGCTGGGCGGCCAGCTTGGACGACGGCGATCCGGTTCGATCGCGGCACGGCGGCCGTCGGGCTGATGGTCGGGTCGCCATCGCTCGTCATGCCGGGAATTGTGCGCCGTCCCGGCCAAGCTACAAAGAGGATCGATGCCGCACGTTATGATTCGCCGAGCCCTCACGACCGCGCAAGCTGCATTTCTCCTGGCGCTCGCCGCATCCCCGGCGCGCGCGCAAACCTATTCGGATCCCGCCGGATCAGGGCCGATCGTCGGCGCGGTGAACTGGCTGCAGGGAACCTTGCTCGGCACGGTCGCGACCGTGGTGGCGGTGATCGCGGTCGCCTCGGTCGGCTTCCTGATGCTCACCGGGCGGCTCAATTGGCGCTACGGCGCGACGGTGATCCTCGGCTGCTTCATCCTGTTCGGCGCGGCGAGCATCGTCGGCGGCATCCAATCGACCGCCGCGCTCGGCAATTGAGATGAGCACGCTCGATCGCGATCCGCTGTTCGTCGCGCTCACCCGGCCGCAGATGTTCGCCGGCGTCACCTACAGCTATTTCGTGATCAACGCGGTGGTCACCACCGAGCTGTTCCTGATCTTCAAAAGCCCGTGGGTGCTGCTGGCCGCGCTGATCGTCCATGCGGTGGGCTATCTCGCCTGCCTGGGTGAGCCGCGCTTCTTCGATCTGTGGCTGGTGAAGGCGTCGCGCTGCCCGCGCGGGCGCAACCATGCGATCTGGCGATGCAACTCCTACCGCGCCTGAGCGCGGACCCGCGCGCCTTCGCCCGGGAAAGAAGCGCCGGCAGCCGCTTGCCCTATGCCGCGCAGATCGACGAGCGCACGATCCTGCTGCGCGACGGCAGCCTGTGCCAGATGGTGCATCTTGGCGGGCTGATGTTCGAAACCGCCGATACCGAGGCGCTCAATTATCGCAAGGCGCTGCGCGACGCGATGCTGCAGGCGATCGGCACCTCGCGTTTCGCGGTATATCACCACGTCATCCGCCGCCGGGTCGAGCCGCTGATCGAGGCGGAATTTCCCGATGCGTTCAGCGCGCGGCTCGATGCGCGGTGGCGTGCGCGGTTGGCGGGCAAGGCGCTCTACGCGAACGAGCTGTTCCTGACGATCGTGCGCCGGCCCCTGCAGGGGCGGAACGGCCTGGCCGAACGGCTGGCGGCTCTGATCGGGCGCGGGGTGGGCGCGGGCGAGCGCGCTGCCGCCTTCGCCGCCGAACGCCGCGCGCTCGATGCCGCCACCGAACAAGTGCTCGCGGCGCTTGGTCATTACGATGCGCGTGTCCTGAACGTCTATGAGACGCCGCACGGGCCCTGTTCGGAGCCGCTCGAATTCCTCTCCGCGATCTATAATGGGGAACTCCGCCCGGTGCGCCTGCCGCAGGGCGACGTCGGCGAATATCTACCCTATCGGCGCGTCAGCTTCGGGCAGGAAACGCTCGAAATGGCGGCGGCCGGGGCGCTGCCGCGTTCGTTCGCGGCGATCGTCTCGATCAAGGATTATCCCGGCCACACCACCCCCGGCATGTTCGACGATCTGCTGCGCCTGCCCTGCGAGCTGGTGGTGAGCCAAAGCTTCGGCTTCGTCGATCGCCAGGCGGGGCTCGGCCGGATGAATTTGGCGATCCGGCGGATGCGCGCGGCGGACGACGAGGCGGTGAGCCTGCGCGCCGACCTCGCCGCCGCCAAGGACGAGCTGGCGGCGGGCCGCGCCACCTTTGGCGAGCATCACATGACCGTCACCATCCGGGGCGAAACCCCCGAGCAGGTGGATACTGGCGTGGCCGAGGTGCAGGCCGCGCTCACCGATCTCGGCATCATCGCGGTACGCGAGGAAATCGGGCTGGAACCCGCCTTCTGGGCGCAATTCCCCGGCAATTTCCCGTTCATCGCCCGCCGCGCGCTGGTTTCCAGCCGCAATTTCGCGAGCCTCGCCAGCGGCCACAATTTCCCGATCGGCCGCGCCGACGGCAATCATTGGGGCCAAGCGGTCACCATCCTGGAGACGACCGCCGCCGGGCCTTACCACTTCAATTTCCACCAGGGCGATCTGGGCAATTTCACCGTCATCGGCCCCTCGGGATCGGGCAAGACGGTGGTTCTGAACTTCCTGCTCGCCCAGGCGCGCAAATTCCACCCGCGGATCATCTTCTTCGACAAGGATCGCGGCGCCGAGCTGTTCATTCGCGCGATCGGCGGCAGTTACGACATGCTGCGCCCCGGCGTGCCATCGGGACTCAACCCGCTACAGCTTGACGACACGCCCGAAAATCGCCGCTTCCTGATCGACTGGGTGGCGCGGCTGGCGAACGCCGGCGGCGAGCCGCTGTCGGCGGAGGAGATGGGGCGTATCAAGGACGCGGTCGACGCCAATTTCGTCGCCCCCGCATCCTATCGCCGGCTGCGCCATTTCGTCGAGCTGTTCCGCGGCCAGGCGCGGCCGCATGCGGGCGATCTCTGGTCGCGGCTGCGCCCCTGGTGGGGGGACGGCGAATGGGCCTGGCTGTTCGACAATGCCGAGGACCGCACCGATCTGGCCGCCGCCACGATCGGCTTCGACATGACGCGCATCCTCGATGCGCCGACGCTGCGGACGCCGGCGATGATGTATCTGTTCCACCGAGTCGAGGAACGGCTGGACGGCACGCCCTCGATCATCGTGATCGACGAAGGGTGGAAGGCGCTGGACGACGATGTGTTCGTGCAGCGCATCAAGGACTGGGAAAAGACGATCCGCAAGCGCAACGGCATCGTCGGCTTCGCGACGCAAAGCGCCGAGGACGCGCTGTCGAGCCGGATCGCGTCGGCGATCGTCGAACAGTCGGCGACGCAGATCTTCATGGCCAATCCCAAGGCGCAGGCACGCGATTACGTCGAGGGCTTCGGGCTGACGCCGCATGAATATGATCTGGTCCGCACCCTGCCGGACAATGCCCATGCCTTCCTGATCAAGCACGGCAACGATAGCGTCGTCGCGCGGCTCAACCTGGCGGGCGAGGCGGATTTGTTGACGATCCTTTCCGGGCGCGAGCGCACCGTGCGGCTGCTCGACGAAATTCGCGAACGCACCGGCGACGATCCGGCCGATTGGCTTGGCGAATTGCTGAAGGTCGCCTGATGCCCGCATGCCCCGCCTTCGATCCGCTTGGCCCCTATGTCACCGGGCTGACCCGCCTGGTCGATTGCCATGCGCGGACCCTGGGGGAGGAGGGCTATCGCGCACTTGGCTATGGCTCGCCGATCGCTGTTGCGCTTACCGGGTTGCTCGTCATTTATGTGGCGCTGGTCGGCTACCGGGTTGCGCTGGGTGACATGTTGAGCCTGCGCGAAAGCGTGGTCGGTGCGGTCCGGATCGGCTTCGTGCTGGCGCTGGCAAGCCAATGGCCGGCGTATCGGACGCTGGTTTATAATGTCGTGATCGACGGACCCGGCGAAATCGCCGCGCGGGTGCTCGCGCCCGACGGACTCGGCGGCGGCGACCCGAACCTGATCGACCGGGTGCAGGCGGCCTACACCGCGATCGAGCGCGCCGCGCGGCCGGAGCCGGTGACACCGCCCGCGGCCGCCGGGGCGGCTACCCCCGCACCCGCCGCGCCGGCGACTCCGCCGGGGGCCGCGCAACAGCCCGCCACGCCCGCGCCGATCACGCCGACGCTGGGCGAGTCAGGCGTCAATCCCACGATCAGCCGCGCGGGGCAGGTGATGCTGGTCGCGACGCTTGCCGGCGCGCTGTCGGTGCGGATCGTCGCCGGGCTGATGCTCGCGCTCGGGCCGATCGCGGTCGCGTGCCTGTTGTTCGGCGCGCTGCGCGGCGTGTTCGAGGGCTGGGTACGGGTGCTTGCCGGCGCGGCGCTGGGGGCAATTGGCGTGGCGGCGGTGCTCGCGCTCGAACTCGCGATCGTCGAGCCGCAGGTGACGGCGCTGCTCGCCGCGCGGGCGGCGGCCGATCCGGTGCCCGCCCCGCTGCTGCCCGGCGAATTGCTGGCGACGACCCTGTTGTTCGCGCTGGTGCTGCTGGCGATGCTGCTTGCCACCGCGCGGATGGCCGCCGGCTTCCGCCTGCCCGACACGGTGCTGCGCGAAGCGCGCGCCTGGATCGGGCGGATGGGGACGCCGCCGCCGGTGCTGGCGCTACCCGCCCCGCGCCTCGATACCGATCCGCGTGATGAACGGCCGCGCGCGCTCGCCGTCGCCGATGCGATCAGTGCGCGGTTACGCCAGGAACAGCGCGCCGGCGGCGGCGCGGCGCCAGCCGCCGCGCGGGAGGTGGCATCGGCCAGCGCGCTCGGCGGGCCGGGCGGCGCGTCGGCCCCCGCGCCGATCGGCCAAAGCTATCGCCGCACCGCGAGCCAACGCCGATCCGCCAGCGCCGGCCGGCGCGACGCAGCAGGATAAGTGATGAACAAGCAGACCGACGCCTATTTCGCACAGGCCGCCAGCTGGGCGGAGGATCGCCAAGCCTCGCTCCGCGCATCGCGCCGCACGGCATGGATCGTGGCGGGCGTCGCGGCGGCCGTCGCCGCGCTGGAGGCGATGGCGCTGGTCGCGCTGGCGCCACTCAAGACGGTGGTCCCGTACACGCTGCTCGTCGATCGCCACACCGGCTATGTCCAGGCATTGGAGGGCACCGGCGCCAACGACATCACGCCCGATGACGCGCTCACCCAGTCGCTGCTCGCGCAATATGTGATCGCGCGCGAGAGCTTCGAGATCAGCGGCATCAACGCCAATTACCGCAAGGTCGCACTGTGGTCCGCCGATCGCGCGCGGCGGGACTATCTGGCGCTGATCCCCGTCGCAAACCCCAACAGCCCGCTGAACCGCCTGCCGCGCACCAGCACGCTGGCGGTCACGGTGAAGAGCGTGTCGCCGATCGGACCCGGCGCCGCGCTGGTTCGGTTCGAAGCGCAGCGGATCGACCAGGGGCAGACCGGCGGGCCACGCGCGGCCTATGTCGCGGTGATCCGCTATCGCTTTTCGGGTGCGCCGATGGCGGTCGAGGATCGGCTGATCAATCCGCTCGGCTTCCAGGTGGTTCAGTATCGCCGCGATCAGGAGGCCGTGACGCCGCCCGATCCGCCCGCGTCCAGCGTGGCACCGGCAGCGGTCGCCGTAGCGCCGACGGTCGCCACGACGCCGGTCGCAGCGGCCTCCGCCACGGCCGCCCCCGAAGCGACGCCAGCCGCGCGTCGCGCGGCGCCGGTCGGCCCGCCGACCGCGCCCGGTTCGGGGAGTGCGCCCGGTGCCAACCTCCCGCCCCCGGGAGGAAGGCAATGAGACGCGCGCTCGTGCTCGCCTTCAGCCTGCTCGGCGCGCCGGCGGTCGCGGACGTGCTGCCCCGGCCGGGATCGGGTGATCCGCATATCCAGTCGGTGGAGTATGACGCCGAGCAGGTCGTCACGCTGCGGGTCGCGACCGGTTTCGCGGTGACGATCGAATTCGCCCAGGATGAGCGGATCGAAAATGTCGCGGTCGGCAACAGCGCCGCCTGGCAGGCGACGCCCAACCGCCGCGCCGATCATCTGTTCGTGAAGCCCGTGCAGGGCGGCACCGCGACCAACATGACCGTGATCACCGACACCCGGCGCTACAACTTCGCGCTGGTGCCGGCCTATGGCGGCGAGCCCGATCTGCCCTATTCGGTGCGCTTCACTTATCCCGGGATCGATCGCGCCCCCGACGTAACGGTCGAGGCGCAGGCGACCACTTATCGGCTGAGCGGCGATAAGACGCTGTGGCCAACCGCCATGTCGGACGACGGCACTTTCACCTCGATCATGTGGGCACCAGACGCGACGATGCCGGCGGTCTACAAGATCGACGCGCGCGGCAAGGAAGCAATCGTCAACGGCGCGGTGCGCGACGGGGTTTATGTGATCGAGGGCACCGCCCAGCGCTTCGTGTTCCGATTGGGCAAGGCGGTCGCGGTCGCGCGCCGCCAGGATGGCCGATGATCGCGCCGGGCGAAGACCCCCGCGCTACCCTGCCGCCTCCCGAGGACGTGCGCCCGGTCGTGGCGCTGCCCCGGAGCGGTCCCTCGGGGATCGTGATCGCGATCGGCTTCGCGGTGCTGGGGGTGCTGCTATTCCTGGCGCTCGACGCGCGGCGCCGGGCGCTCACCGCGCCGGAGCGCGCGCGCCCCGCCGTCGCCGCCGCCGGCGCCTTCGCGCCCGCGCCGCCGCTGTCCGTGCCGCCGCCCCCGCCGCCGCCCGCGCCGATCGTGATCGAGCGCGTGGTGCGCGCGCCCGCCGCGCCGGTGCCGGCGCCGCTGCCCGTCTATCGGCCGCCGCCGCAGCCCATCGGGTTGCCGGTGCCGCCGCCCGCGCCGCCTCGCCCGGCGAGCGGCGGCAACGAACCGGCGATGGTCGTCGATCTCTCCCCCGCCGACAATAACGGCGCTGCGGCGACGGGTGGCACCGCGACCGCGAGCGACGATACCGCCGTGCGCGCGACGATCATCCGCAACCGAGGATCGCTGGTGCCGCAGGGCACGCTGATCGCCGCGGTGCTGGAAACACCGATCGACAGCAACAAGCCCGGCCTCGCCCGCGCGATCGTCTCGCGCGATGCGCGCGGGTTCGATGGCGCGCGCGTGCTGATCCCGCGCGGCAGCCGGCTGATCGGCGAATATCGCGCCGACGTCGCGCCCGGCCAGCGCCGCGTGCTCGTGACCTGGACGCGCCTGATCCGGCCCGATGGCGTCGCGATCCGCATCGGCTCGCCGGGCGCGGACTCGCTTGGCGGATCGGGGCTCGCCGGCCAGGTCAACACCCACTTCTTCGAACGCTTCACCAACGCGGTGCTGCAATCGGCGCTGACGGTGGGGGTGAATCTCGCCTCGCAACCGCGTTCGGGCTCCGTTTATGTCGGGTTGCCCGCGCAGGCCGCCAATGTCGGCCAGTCGCTGCTCCCCAATGTCAGCCTGAACCCGACGATCAAGGTGCGGCAGGGTGCCGAAATCGCGATTTTCGTGGCGCGCGATCTCGATTTCGGCGGGGCTCCGTCCCGCCCATGAGCGGCGCCGCAAACGATCCCGCGGGGGCGCCGCCACGCTATCTCGACGCGTATCTCGGCCCGCTGCTCCCGGTGCTCGCGCGCGGCGACGTGACCGACATCTACATCAACCGACCCGGCGAGCTGTGGATCGAAACGCTGGGCGGCGCGCTGGAGCACCATCCCGCACCGGACCTGACCGAGGCCGGACTGTGGCGGCTCGCGCGGCAGATCGCGGCGCTCGCGCATCAGGGTATCAGCCGCGAACATCCGCTGCTGGCGGCGACCCTGCCCGACGGATCGCGGGTGCAGGTGGTCGCGCCGCCCGCGACGCGCGGCGACATGGCGATCGCGATCCGCAAGCACGTCGTCGCGGATCTGCGGCTGAGCGACTATGCAGCGGGCGGGGCTTTTGCGGGGACGCGGCTGGCCGCCGACGCGCCAGCCGCCGCCGTCGTCCCGAGCGATCCCGCGACGCTCGACAGCTTTCTCGCCAAGGCGGTGCGCGCGCGGCGCAACATCCTGGTTTCCGGCGGCACCTCCACCGGCAAGACGACATTCCTGAACGCGCTGCTCAAGGAGATCCCGCCGCACGAACGGCTGCTGCTGATCGAGGATACGCCAGAGCTTCAGCTCACCCATGCCAACGCCGTCGGCCTGGTGGCGGTGCGCGGCGAGCTGGGCGAGGCGCGGGTGACGCAGGAGGCGCTGCTCCAGGCGAGCCTGCGGATGCGGCCCGATCGCATCATCCTGGGCGAGCTGCGCGGGGCGGAGGCCTATACCTTCCTGCGCGCGGTCAACACCGGCCATCCGGGGTCGCTCACCACGCTTCATGCCGACAGTCCGGAAGGGGCGATCGAGCAATTGGCGCTGCTGATCCTGCAATCGGGCGCGCAGCTGCGCCGCGAGGACATCGTCCATTATGTGCTGAGCGTGATCGACATTTTCGTCCAGCTCGATCGGATCGACGGGCGGCGCGTCGTCAGCCGGAT
>Ga0310345_10003822_pt1 | contig 14068 bp, 16 predicted proteins | sample HC15DNA20500_MG_FD_204667 | JGI IMG/M metagenome (GOLD analysis project Ga0310345, IMG submission 204667) | Marine microbial communities from station ALOHA, North Pacific Subtropical Gyre - HC15-DNA-20-500_MG | ecosystem: Environmental > Aquatic > Marine > Oceanic | place: Pacific Ocean: North... | reverse complement strand
AAGCCAACCCTGATAAACCGGCTACTGGCGTCATAATCGAGGCGAGGTTAGATAGGAAACGAGGTCCTACTACAACGGTATTGATCCAAGGCGGGACTTTGAGTATTAGTGACTTCGTGGTAGCTGGAGGTGCTTGGGGAAGGGTTAAAGCATTGACAAACGATCAGGGAGGTTCAGTTAAGGCTGTAATACCTGGTACCCCAGTTGAAGTGTTGGGGTTCGGGTCCCTGCCAGAAGCGGGTGATACATTCTCGGTGGTAGATAATGAAAGATTAGCTAGATCTCTCGCCACCAAGAGGAGAGAATCCAAGGCTCGGCAACTAAATCAAGGTAGAGCACTTACTTTGGATCAGGTCGTTAACCAGATCGATGCAGGTGACGTAAAAGAGTTGAACCTGGTCCTTAAGGCTGATGTTCAAGGCAGTGTGGAAGCGTTACGCCAATCTCTGGAGCATATAACTGAAGGTGAGGCAAAAGTTAGAATATTACATGCAGGTAGTGGTGGTATAACAGAGTCAGATATACTTTTGGCCAGTGCGTCTGATGCCATAATAGTGGGCTTTAATGTTGGAGAAGAGCTTGGGATAGATAGAGTGTCTGAACGGATGGGCGTAGAGATACGCCACTACCAAATCATCTATCAGTTGATTGAAGATATAGAACGAGCTTTGCATGGAATTTTAGAACCGACTTACAGCGATATAATAATTGGTAGAGCTGAAGTTAGAGAGATTTTTCCATCTAAGAGAAATGTACAAATTGCTGGATGCAGGGTTATGGAGGGCCGTATAACCAGAGGCGGAGCGATTAGGATACTTCGTAATGGTGAAATTGTGACAGAATCCACCATAGCTAGTTTACGTCATTTTAGAGATGAGGTTAACGAGATAAACACGGGAGTGGAATGTGGAATAATGTTGCAAGGATTTAATGCTTATGAAACCGGAGATATCCTGGAAGCTCATCGGCAAGAACGTAACCCCATATAAACACGATTAACCGATCAAACGGAACTTTTTTTACAAGGCTGACGATGTCAAGAAGGGTCGATCGAATTAATGGGCTACTAAGGGAGGAGATCAGTAGTCTGCTAATGCGAGAAATCAAAGATCCGAGATTAAATGCTTTGCTGACTATCACGCAGGTGATAACCAGCCCAGATCTACGTAATGCTAAAGTTTATCTAAGTGTTTTAGGTAACCATGAAGATAACGTTAATGCTTTAGAGGGGATTAGGTCTGCCGCGACGTTTTTAAGAAAACAGCTGCGCGAACGATTGCGATTGAAGTACATACCTTTTCTTACCTTTGCAATCGACGATTCGCTTGAAAACTCTGATCATATATTTCGTTTGATGGACCAAGCAAGACTAGAATCTGCATCCTTATCTGATGAAGGCCCTATTGGTGAAGGTCCGGTCTCATCGACTACGATCGGTTCTTGAGTTTCAAAACAAATGGGATACAATCTCCAAAAATCCAATGTCAACGGTTTCATTAATTTCTACAAACCTCTCGGAATGACTTCTATGGAGGCTGTTCGTCGCATAAAGAAGCTTGCTGGTATGCCTAGGAAAATTGGACACGCTGGGACATTGGATCCTTTAGCTACAGGGTTGCTCCCGATCTGTGTCGGGAAGGGTACGAGGCTAATGGAGAACATACTAGAAGGTTCAAAAGAATATCAAGTTCAGATACAACTAGGAGCCGTTACAGAAACTTATGATGCCGAAGGGGAAATCCAAATAACTGGATCTGCTGATGGAATATATAGATCGGACATAGAACAGTGTATTAGTACATTTATAGGTAAGTCGGAACAAATTCCCCCCATGTATAGTGCGGTTAAAGTCAACGGGAAGAGACTTTATCAATTAGCTAGGGAAGGCAGAGAAATAGACAGAACACCTAGATCAATTACTATATATGATATTCGTGTCCTGACCTTTGATGAGCCTATGCTGACTTTAATGGTCCAATGTGGGAAAGGTGTTTATATACGCTCTTTAGCCCATGATTTGGGGCAAAGATTGGGATGTGGTGGATTTGTTACCGAACTGGAGAGGCTACGGTGTGGGTCGTTTAAAAAATCAGAGTCAGTGACTTTACTCGAGTTGGAAACGAAGACCTGTGATGATGGAAATGGATGGATAGGCTGCTTGGAACCTATAGATTTTGTCCTACAGGGACTCAAATCTGTCGTAGTTAGTGATTCCAATAAGCCACTACTTCTTAACGGTATGTCAGTTGACGTAGATTTTGAGCTCCAGGAGATCAGGGGGTTGGAATCGTTTCGCGCGTATGATACCGCAGGACGATTTTTAGCATTGGTTCAATGCGACCCTTTAACGGGTCTTTGGAAGCCGTTAAAGGTGTTTAACGAAAATAATACTTCTTGTTATGCTCCTAACTGAAAGACTCTCTGCACCTATCTGAAATAGCGGGAAATAGAGTGGTTTTAGTGTGGGTTTAGTTTTATGATTGTCGGGCGAGTCAAACTGGTCCCATTTTACCTTGACAACTGTTTTAGGGGCTGTATATTGCAGATAGGGTTCATATCTGTTAGATAGCTCGGGTATCGGTCGGGTTTCCTCAGTGGGTGCATGGTGATACAGAACGTTCGTCGGGGTCGGTAACAAGAGATTAAACTTAGTTAAACAGAGGGGTGAAGAAGATGGAAGCGTATTGCTTCAAATGTCGTAGTAAACGGGAGATAAAGAGTCCACAACAGGTCACTTTAAAAAATGGTCGCCCAGCAACTCAGGGAGTATGTCCAGATTGTAGTACTAAAGTCTTTCGGATTGGGAAGGCTTAGGGAATCGGAACGCGGCCTCACTGTGAGAAAAGGGTTGTGAAACTATCCAGGTTGACTTCTAACAAAGCTTAACCCGACCCCGAAGATTTTTGCAGGCGTAAGCTCCAATATAATTGGGGTTTGCGCCTAATTATTTAGGGAGTGCTGCAATGGATTTAGCAGCAGATTCGGATCATTCAGTGAGTTCACTAGATAACGGCGTCTTGGACAGTTGGTGATCTTAGGATGACGGAGGTATTAACTGCTTTGAAGCGCGCGGCTCAATTATGCTCTTCTTGCAAGTTTGATTTGACACACAGGTTGTCGTTTCGATTTGTGGATCCTGAGACCAACGAAGGTATATTTAAATGTTTCAGGTGTGGCTTATTTCACCCGCCAATTATAAAACGGTCTGTCCGCGTGGCGTTGTTAGTAGGTACCGTCTTAACTTTGCTTAACCAAGGTGATGCAATGTTGACTGGGGAGTTGAACATTGCCCTTTGTTGGAAAATACCTTTGACCTATTGCGTCCCCTTTGGGGTGGCTACTTACGGGGCATTGGCAAATAATCGGAATAAATAATTGTGACTGGTACTGATTGATCCCAGTGTATTGGTAGTTAGACGCTTAAAACTTTCTAATCACTGTGACGACTCTTCCTTTGATTTCTAGGTGCTCAGCAGGGCAGAAGATGGGCTGCATTTGGCTGTTGGCTGGTTGGAGCCGAACGGTGTCGCCTTGGAGGAAAAACTTCTTTAACGTAGCTTCTTCATCTAGTTTCAACCAAGCGACTACGGTGTCCCCGTTATCAGCCCTGGAAGTGGGCTGAACAATTACTATATCTCCATCATCGATTAAAGCATCTACCATGGAGGTACCGACGACGTTTAGGCCGAAGAGCCGACCGTATTTACGGTGCAGGTCTGGGGAGATTTCGACGGTATCAAGGTTTGGGTCGGAGGGCAGCTCCGAGAAAACGGGAATTGGTAACCCAGCTGCGATGTTGCCAATTATTGGAACTGTAGGTGTGGTAGAAACGGTTTGTCCCGATTCGTCTAAGAGTTCTATACCTCGCGATATATCTGGCCTACGGCGGATGAACCCATCCCGTTCCAACAATCTCAGATTATAGTCTACGACTGATGTGGAACTGATGTCGCACGCGTTTTGTATGTCGCGGACGGTAGGGGGAAGGCCATGCTCTTGGAGCGATTCATGCAAGTAGTCGAGGATTTGTTGACGTCGTCTAGGGAGTTTTACCTTTGTATACAATGGGCGCGCCTCCGGAACATGTGTTCTAAATACAAGCTAACAAAACATGTGTGGAATGTCAACGACATGATGACACATATGAGAAGAGAGCCGGGAGAGGGCGCAATGGAGTTATGTTACGGTGGGGATTATTGCATCTTGTTTAAGCGGATAGTTAATCGCGATTTACTTCGGGATGCTGTGTTTTTGTGGAGTACCCTTTTTTTAACGGCTATGTCGAGGTGGCTAATCGCAGACTGTACTGCGTCTAAAGCCATCGTCTTTTCGCCACCGTCGATGGCTTTGCGGGCGCCACTTAAGGCTGTCCGTACTGAGCTGATTATGCTATGGTTCCGGCTATATTGTTTTTGTGATTGTCGAGCGGCTTTTTTTGCTGGCACTAGTAACTCCAATTGGCCTAGTTGTTTATGCCCTTCATTATAAACAAGTTGTATCGAACGGGCAATTCTAAACGCATTTAGGTTTGATATGCTGAATTTACAGTATGATTCGCTGGAACCCTCGTAAAGTACTATACATCTAGATTGGTAACGCTTCTAGCATGTGCTTGAATGAAGCTTTTCCTAGGAGCTACAGCTTCACTCATGAGAGTGGAAAATACACTGTCGACCTCCATGACATCATCGATGTGAACCTGAAGCATTTGTCTTGATTCAGGATTCATGGTAGTTTCCCAAAGTTGATCAGGGTTCATTTCACCTAATCCTTTGTAGCGTTGTATCTGGATGTTTCGGCGACCATTATTAGCTACCATTTGTGATTCTTTGGCTTCTTCTGTATACGCATATTGTATGTTTCTACCAGATTGAAGTCGGTATAATGGCGGCTGAGCAATATATAAATACCCCGCATCAATCAGAGCTTGCATTCTGCGATAGAAGAAAGTGAGGATCAGAGTCCGTATGTGGGATCCATCTACATCAGCGTCTGTCATGATGATAATTTTATGGTATCGGACTTTAGTGGGGTCAAATTCGTCCCCCTCCCCTGCACCTAAGGCTGCTATTATGGATCTTATTTCATCGTGTCCTAATATTTTATCGGGTTGTTGGAGTACCCGTTCCACGTTAAGGATCTTACCTTTCAAGGGCAAGATAGCTTGAAAACTACGGTCACGACCCATTTTGGCGGATCCGCCTGCCGATTCTCCTTCGACGATATATAATTCTGATTTAGAGGGATCTCTTTCTGCACAGTCAGATAACTTTCCGGGGAGGGAGGTTCCGTCTAAAGCGTTTTTGCGTATAACGAGTTCTCTAGCCTTTTTAGCCGCTTCGCGAGCTCGCTGGGAAGTTAGGCATTTGTCTACTACCTGTTTACTATCCGCGGGATGACTCTCTAGGTAACGACTGAATCCTTCGCTGACTACGGACTCGACGATACTCCTAACCTCAGCATTGCCTAGCTTGGTTTTAGTCTGCCCTTCGAACTGCGGATTTTCTAATTTGACACTGATCACTGCGGCCAAGCCCTCTCTGACATCTTCCCCTGTCAGATTGGGTTGGTCATCTTTAATGAATCCTTGTTTTCGAGTGTAATCATTTATCACACGAGTCAATGCTGATCGAAAACCGGTGAGGTGGGATCCGCCTTCTTGAGTGTTGATACAATTTGCAAAAGAGTAGACTATTTCGTTGAAGCTGTCATTATATTGGATAGCGACTTCTACAGCCGTGTCATCTAAGGTCTTTTGGTAATAAAAGGGAGCGATTTGCATCACTTTACGATTTTTATTTACGCTTCGTACTAAGTTGGCTATTCCACCATCAAAGAAGTAAGTTCTTTCAATGTCTCCTTTGCGAGGTACACTATGCCACAAACTATTAAAGTTTATTTCTAATCCCTTGTTCAGGTATGCGATTTCCTTAAAGTGATTAATTAATAGGTCGAAGTCATAATCGATACTCGGGAATATATCTTGATCAGGTCTGAAACAAATAGTAGTACCGTGTTTGGTAGTTTTTACTTCTCGTTTCACCGGTCCCTTTGGGATTCCTCGAGAGTATTCTTGGCGATGGAGCCAACCATCTCGTTGAACCTCTGCAGTTAGTTCAGATGAAAGAGCATTTACTACTGACCCCCCGACCCCATGTAATCCTCCAGTGACCTTATATGCGCCGCCGCCGAATTTACCTCCAGCGTGTAACGTAGTCATCACCGTTTCTAGCCCAGATTTGCCTGTGGATGGATGTATATCAACTGGTATGCCTCTGCCATCATCTTCGACTATTATCAAGCCATCTTCGGCTATTGAGATCTGTACCTTAGTACAGAAGCCCGCCATAGCCTCGTCGACCGAATTATCGAGCACTTCAAATATAAGATGGTGAAGTCCCCGCTGATCTGTGCTTCCAATATACATGCCAGGACGGATTCGTACTGCTTCGAGCCCTTCTAGCACTTGTATATCTTTTGATGTGTACGCTGTCTTTGTTTGTTGCATCAGCTATCCAATTAACAATTTAAATGAATCTCAATGAATACATCAGAGATCGATCTTATTCTCATTTATTGTAAAGTATTATACCAGAGTCGTATCTATATAAAACTTTATTTTAAAGGTTATTATGCCTGTTTTTCGTGTGCCTAGAGATCTAAAACTTTGATGAGTTTGACTTATTGAGGAAAGTAACTCTGGCCTGTAATGAGGCTGTCAATAGCGATTCTGATTGGTTCGAAAAGCGGTTTCGGTAAATCGGTGAGTGGGAACCATTGCAAACTAGTAAAAGAGTCCTTTTCTTGAATTTTAGGGACCTGACTACCGATATCCCCTAAAAATTCAAAATCTAGGTAGTGGCGGTCATAGGCAATGATATTAGATACGCATAGGAATGTCATTCGATCCACGTAGATGCCAAATTCTTCAAGGACTTCTCGACGGGCGCAATCTTCGAGTGTCTCTCCGAATTCTAAGTGACCACCTGCGGATGCCCAGGTATTATCTCCGTGAGATCCTTGACGTTTCGCTAGGAGGACTTTTCCTTCTTGTACGAGTACTATTCCGACTCCGACTAACGGGCGAGATTCTTGTGAAGACATGCATTACAGTATAGCACCGAACTTTTCACAGGCGATTTCGGAAGGCGGTAAGATTAAACACTTTGGTTGCTGGGCAAGTCCTCTCATGCTAGACTTCTCGCTGTGCCAATTGCCAAAGCATTTTTATATATAAAGAATTTACGAATTATTCAGGTTGGTATGCTTTATGGAGAATAAAGAGAAAAAAGGTGTAATTCTTTCGGGGATGCGGCCAACTGGTCGGCTCCATTTAGGAAATTATTTTGGAGCATTAGAAAATTGGGTAGCAATGCAGGAAGAATATGATTGTATTTATACAGTTGTTGATATTCATGCTCTGACAACTGTTGATTCGCCTCAGGATATCTCCGATATCCAGCCTAATATATTTGAAATGGTACTCGATTGGCTGGCTGCAGGAGTAGATCCAGAGAAATCAACCATTTTTGTTCAGTCTCAAGTTCCTGAAGTAATGACCTTACATACTATTTTAAGCATGATTACACCTTTAGGATGGTTGTTGAGGGTCCCCACTTTTAAAGAGAAAGTTAGGCAATTAGACGAGACTGAGGAGAGCGTTAATTATGGTCTCGTGGGGTATCCAGTGCTCCAAACTGCAGACATAATACTTTATAAAGCTGATACAGTGCCTGTCGGTCAAGATCAGCTTCCACACTTGGAGTTAGCTAGGGAAATAGTGCGTAGATTTAATACACGGTTTGGGGAAACTTTCCCAGAGCCACAAGCTAAATTGACGGAGGTCCCACTAATAGTTGGATTGGATGGTCACCAAAAGATGAGTAAATCAATTGACAATCACTTAGACTTGGCCGCAAGTGAAGATGAGACAAGCCGGCGTGTGTTAACAGCTTTTACAGATCCTGGGCGTTTGCGGCGGTCTGATCCGGGGAAACCCGAAATTTGCAACGTGTATTCCTTGCATAAAATGTTTAGTGCAGCCGAAGAGGTTAAATCGGTTTACGGCGAGTGTACTAAAGCTGAACGAGGTTGCGTAGATTGTAAAAAACAATTGGCTACGAATGTTAACAGTTTCCTGGAACCGCTACGAGATAGACGAGTTGAATTTGAAAAAAGACCTGGATTGGTTAAAGATATATTAGGAGAAGGCTGCGAAAGAGCCCGTAAAATTGCCAAAGACACCATTGGAGAAGTTTACCAAAGAATGGGGTTAGTTTAATGCCTGGTGATCACACTTCTATCCCTTTATCCACATCTGGGCACACCGCGTTAGATGTGTCCATCAAAGTGGCTAAAGAAGGTGGAAATATTATACGTGACCGGTTTCTGACTGAAAAGAAGATAAGCTTCAAAGGAAGATCTGATATAGTCACGGATGTCGATGTAGAAGTTGAGAACCTGGTTCTTGGCAAACTCAAATACGAATATCCGGATTTCAGTGTATTAGCCGAAGAGTCGGCACCTATCCAAACAACCTCCGAGTATACATGGGTAATCGATCCGATAGATGGTACACGAAATTACGCGGAAGGGATCCCTCACTTTTGTATTCTAGTGGCTTTGGCTAAAGGTTCCGATGTTGAGTTGGGCATTACTTATGATCCAATCACGGAGGAGTTGTTCACAGCCCAGAAGGGTATGGGGGCCTTTCTAAACGGCGATCCAATCTCTGTTACTAATAAAGAAGAGATTTCCGAATGCCTCTTAGGTTTTGATCTAGGTTACGTGGATCAAAAAGCTGGGACAGCACTAGATATGATCAGGTCTTTGTGGCCGGGATTTCAGAGTATGCGGCTGATGGGGTCGGCTGGGCTTGGAATGGCATATGCGTCTGCTGGTCGACTAGATTTATATTTCCATCATTCACTATCACCGTGGGATATGGCTGCGGGTTTGATATTGGCTCGGGAGGCTGGAGGAGCGGTGGTTGATCGTCAGGGGAATCCTGCGAATTTATTTACTCCTAGTGTAATTGTCTCAAGCCCTCGGACCATTCAAAATTTTTTAGTTAATACGGATGGTATGGAATGGAGAACAGGATAAAAAGAGTTGAGTAATTAAAACAAAATCCTAAATTTGTGGTTTATATGTTAGAACATGTGGTGGATCTTGAAACGTTGGTTGCATCTATATTGGTTGGATATTTGTTAGGATCCATCCCATTTGCCCATTTAGCAGCTCGGCTGAAAGGCGTAGATATTTTTGAAACAGGAAGTACCAGAGCTGGAACTGCTAACCTGTTTTGGAATGTGGGTCGTCGTCTAGCTTTATTAGTTTTTCTGGCAGATGTCGCCAAAGGGAGCTTGGCGATTTTTATAGCAGGATTGATGGACATAAACGGTTCTTGGATGTTGGCGGCCGGAGCAGGTTCTATATTGGGGCACTGGAAATCAATATTCACCAACTTCAGAGGCGGAGATGGAATGGCTACTTTGATCGGAGTCAGCTTGGCAATGTCTCCCATACTAGCCTTTATATCAGGGATAATCGGCCTGTTGGCGGTAATAATGTTCTGGAAATTTGCCTTTAGGTCTGCCCTAGGTTTGACGGTTTCTTTTTTAATAATGATATTTCTCAGCCAGTATTACCAGATTGATCGAGAAATAATTTCGGTGTTGAGTATTCTAGGAGCCTTAGTCTTAGCGTACAATGTGTTGCGCCATAGCCGACATGTTGAGATTGCCGGAACTAACAACGTCAAAATAATGGATGTTGAGATTCAAATCCAAGAAGGTGATATTAATGATGCGAAAGGTGGTGATGAAAATTAATCATGGTCCGTGTTTTATATAAGGGTAGATGACCTGACAAGAGCTCTTTCAACGTCTAATTGTTGATAGCAGGATATTGGTATGTTTCCTACTGTAGTCTCCTCATAATGTCCCACTGCAATACTTGCGATAGGTACTCATCACTTGGAGCTTCTTCTTCTAGCGTTGGATCTAATGTTATAGATCGATTGAGGTATTCCAGACTTAACGATAAGCAATCTAATTTAGCATGAAGTCTCGCCAGGTTGTAACAAGCTGAGGAATAGTTGGGATTACTTTGAATGGCTGAGTAATAGTGGGATAGCGCAGATTCTAGATTGTTAAGTGCCTCGTAGGCCGCTCCTAAATTGTTTAGGCTTTCAGCGTATGTAGGGTTCAATTTGAGTGCCGCTTCGTAATCGCTTATGGCCTGATTGTAGTCTCCGATTGAATCGAAGGCCAATCCTCTATTATTGAGTGCTTCGACATCGGAAGGGAGGCTATTGATTACGTATGTATAGTCGCAAATTGAATCGTGAAATTCCCCTAAGAGGAATAAAGTTTTAGCACGATTAAAAAAAGCGTTTACATTTGTGCCGTTGTAATCAATAGCCATGGTGTAATCATCTAGAGCTGCCTGATGATTTCCTATTTCATCTAGAGATGCACCTCTATTGAGGTAGGCGTTTGAAATCGCAGGGCGTAATCTTATTACTTTGTTGAAGTCGCTTATTGCGAAGTCGTGTAAGTCTATTTTTGCGTGTACTATACCTCTGTTGTAGAGGGCTTGTACGAAATTAGGATTGATCGAAATAGCTTGGGTATAGTCATCGATAGCATTTAAACTATTGCCTGTTTCATCATAGGCATTTCCTCGTTGATAATAACCCTCTGCAAATCTAGTGTTTTGCTGAATTGCTTTATTTAATTCGGCTATCGCTTTATGTAATTTATTTGATTTTATGTGAGTTATACCTAGATTGTATCGAGCACTGATGTGATATGGGTTTTTACTTAATATCTTTTGATAGATATCTTCCGATTTTTGGTGGTCTCCTAACACAAAGAATGCATTTGCCCGCGCCATTTCCAGCCCGATGTCGTAGTGAGTTGGTTGCAGCATCAGAAGATCTACTAAAAATTCTTTATCGGCTGCAGATAGACTCGGTTCTGGTCTAGACAATGGTAAAAATGAAGTGCCGATAGAATGCTCATTGAGATACGAGGCCAGTTTTGATAATAATTGGGATTGATCTGACATAAATAACATTCCGGATTATGGCTCGTATTTAGAATATCATGCTTAGGTTGTTTTAAGCTCATAGTTGCATTGAATAATTTTTAAGGGACTCTTACAATATTGTATCAAATGACATCGTGATATTTTGGGAAGGAGGGTTTATCGTGTCCCAAAGCACTGAACCTGAAATAATAGTTTATACTCATCCCGATTGTGCTTATTCTGCAGCGGCTAAAATGGATTATCGCCGTAACAAAACCTCGTATACTGAGATAGATTTGTCGAAGCAACCTGACAAAATTGAAGAACTATTGCGGTTGACTGACGGGGAGAGAATAACACCTGTAGTAGTCTGTGGAGATCAAATTACAATCGGATTCAAGGGTGGCTATTGAGAGTTTTAATGAGAGACTGTAAGTCTCTTACTTTTGTTTTTTAATTATAGTCAAAATAGCTGACTATTGCTTCTTGAGACTCCACATAACCCGTGTTAGTATTTTGCGACTTAGCAACAAGGAAGGGTTATATGACGGCTGACCTTAATAAAGACAAACAAGTAGCTTTGGAAATGGCCCTCGGAAGGATAGAAAAAGATCATGGGAAAGGGGCTGTTATGCGTTTGGGAGAGATAGCTGAGCGTATCTCCACGGAAGTTATTTCTACCGGATCTTTAACGTTAGATATGGCTTTAGGGGTAGGAGGTATACCAAAAGGTCGGGTAACCGAAATTTATGGTACAGAATCAGCCGGTAAATCTACATTAGCTATACATATTATGGCAGAAACCCAAAAGGCAGCAGGGACTGCTGCTTATATAGATGTAGAACATGCTTTGGATCCTCAATATGCTGGTAATTGTGGGCTTGATTTAGAAAGTTTGCTTATTGCCCAACCAGATAGTGCAGAGCAGGCTTTAGATATAACAGAGCAATTAGTACGTAGTGGCGCTATTGATACGATAATAATTGATAGCGTTGCAGCTTTAGTTCCCAGAGCTGAGGTGGAAGGGGATATAGGTGATACTCACATAGGGCTACAAGCTAGATTGATGTCTCAGGCGTTGAGGAAGTTAACCGCTACCATACATCACTCGAACACAGCGGTGGTTTTTATTAATCAGATCCGAGAAAAGGTCGGTGTTATGTATGGGAGTCCAGAGGTAACACCAGGCGGTAGAGCTTTGAAGTTCTATAGTTCTGTCAGGATAGATCTTAGGAGAGTTGAGTCTATCAAACAGGGCTCGGAAATAATTGGGAGTAGAGTGAGGGCGAGGGTTGTCAAAAATAAAGTCGCATCGCCATTTAGAGTTGCTGAATTCGATATTATGTTTAACCAAGGTATCAGTAAAATGGGAGATATGCTTGAATTAGGAGTTGCGTCCGGAGTAGTTAAGAAAGCCGGTGCTTTCTATTCATATGGTGATACTCGTCTAGGCCAAGGGCGGGAGAATTCTAAAGACTTTTTGTCACAACATCCAGAAATTGCTCAGTCAATTGAATCTAGAGTGAGAGGAGAATCTCCTTCTTTGGGAGAAGAAGGCGTGCAGTCATCTGGAGACAATTGGCCCGTACCTGAGGATGCGTCTAACTCGACTCTTGAGACTGGTAATGAATCAGAGGAATAGTTGGGGCGAATTTGTTCAAATGAAACCGATTTGATTGGTCGAGAACAGAACTATATTGCGAACTCGCCTCCTGTAGGTTTTGAAGAAGGTCTACGCGTGGCGCTAAGGTTTATCTCTTATCGGTCTCGTTCTGCCATGGAAGTTCAACGTAGGTTGTCAGGGCGATTTAGTTTCGAGGTGATAGACGCAGTAACGAATTGGCTGATCGATAATAGATATTTGGATGATAGACAGTTTGCTATCCAATGGAAAGATTATCGAGAACGTTTGAATCCTAAAGGCCTCAACCTAATCAAAGGGGAATTGAAAAAGTTCGGTATATCAGAAGAAATAATCGATGATGTTCTTTTGAAAACCGATGAAGAAACTAATGCTTATAATGCAGCAATTCGATTTGCTAGAAAAAAATTGCGGGAAGATCTGGATTGTAGTGGTCTTACGAGATTGATTCAGCCTTATTTAAAAAGGCGCGGCTTTGAGAACGGGGCAATCCGAGCTGCGATCGGTCGCATATGTTCTGAATTATTTGCGTAGGGGCTGTATGGCGAGAAAAATTGCCGCGAGCGTTGCTAAGACTCCGTAAAAAGGGCTGATGAAAAGCCCTGGGAGTTGTAAACCAATTACGAAAGTTGTCGCTACAGTTGCACCGGCTATGGAGGCAAGTAGGGTTCCCCGCTTTCGGTTGACTGAACGACTGATTAGATCTCCCGAGATGAATCCGAAAGGGATAATCAGGAGTGATGTTAACAGGAATGCTATGGCATTCGGGAGGACTAATAACAATAGTTGACTGAGGAACCACCACAAAATGCTGCCGAAGAATGTGAGTCCAATTGCAGTGGCGGCGGATTTTAGATAATGGCTTGGTTTAACTTGGTAAGTGGGCATGGGAGCGGATTTGCCGCATTCCTTACATCGGATACCAACGTGAGCCTGAACCATGCAGTTGGAGCAGATGGCTTTGTGGCAGTGGCTGCAAGAGAGCCCTGTTTCCAGGTTAGGGTGCCAATAACAATGATGGGGATGTAGGGCTTGTTCAACGGTTCGCATATGGGATATAAATCACCTTCTTAAGCTATGAGGCTACATCTAGGATTGTAATTTTAACGTACGGTTGTCCCGGAGATCGAGTGGATTTGGTTTGTTAGACTGGCTATTCATGCAGGACCTCTGCTGATCCAGGTTTGCCTGTCTGCGATGTCCCTGTCATGTAACAGGCGGTTAAGAAACACATGTTTTTTGGGGATATTACCGTGTAAGGACTCGAGATTCGAGGTAAGCCGTTTAACTACCATCAACAGTAAACAACCAGATGCAATGGTTAGAGATAAGGGAGATTGAGATATTACGAATGACCAGATCACGATGGAGCACAATGTAAGTAGAACCCAA
>Ga0310345_10003821_pt1 | contig 14075 bp, 8 predicted proteins | sample HC15DNA20500_MG_FD_204667 | JGI IMG/M metagenome (GOLD analysis project Ga0310345, IMG submission 204667) | Marine microbial communities from station ALOHA, North Pacific Subtropical Gyre - HC15-DNA-20-500_MG | ecosystem: Environmental > Aquatic > Marine > Oceanic | place: Pacific Ocean: North... | reverse complement strand
GGCTACGAACACAACATCGCGCCACTCGGGACGGATGCCGAGCGGGTCCACCTCTGCCAGCAAGATGTGCTCGACACGATCGGCTCAAAAGCCGATGCAACCTGTGCGTTTAACTTTTCATACTGCGTGTTCAAGGAGCGTCGGCAACTGCTCAAATATTGCCGCGCCGCAAGAGCCGGGCTGAGCACCGACGGCGGATTTTTCCTCGATATCTGCGGTGGATTGGAGCTTGGGGCCGAAATCATCGAACGCACCAAGAAGGGCCGAGGCATTACCTACGTGTGGGATCAAAAGCCGTACGATCCGATCAATGGACTCGGGGTCCGCCACATTCACTTCGAGTTTTCCGACGGTTCACGCATTAAGAAGGCGTTCACCTATGATTGGCGGCTGTGGTCACTCCCAGAGTTATGCGACGTGCTCCGCGATTCTGGATTCAGCGAAGTGGAAGTCTATTGGGAAGGTGACGATGGAAGCGGCAAAGGCAACGGCATCTTTAGACGACGATTGACCGCCGAGGAAGAAACCGCCTGGATCGCGTACATCGTTGCCTGGCGTTAGCATCTAATAGTGCTCGTCACCGGTCTTCGGCAACATCGGCCAAACTTCAGACGGTTCGCCGTCGACCGTCGCACCAGCGTGCATCACGCTATTGGCCACCTCGAGAAACCGCACAGGGAAACCCAGCGTCGGTGTAGACGCGGCATCAAGCACATTCATCTGCGCGGCACTCAACGCTACGTCGAGACTCCCGAGGTTGGCTTCAAGCTGTTCCAGTGTCCTTGCCCCGATGATGGTGGAGTCAACGCCCGGCTTTGCCTGCACCCAGGCCAACGCGACGGCAGCGGGTGACGTCTTCAGTTCTCCACTGATCCGCACGAGCTGGTCAATGATGCCGAACACTCGCTCGTCAAGATCCTTGGTCACGCGTACGCTGCGCCTAGCCGACGGTCCGGATGAAGTACACCAGCGCACGGCGTCGTCAACGTTCTCCCGTGTGTATTTGCCGGTCAGGACCCCACCGCGCAGCGGTGACCATGGCGTGACGCCCAAGCCAAGTTCCTGCGCCATGGGGATCAACTCACCTTCGACAGTCCGCTCGATCAAGGAATATTCGATTTGGAGCGCGATAAGTGGTGCCCAGCTTCGAAATCCCGCCGTCACCTGTGCCTGCGCGACCTTCCAAGCGGGTGTATCTGAGAAACCAATGTAACGAACCTTGCCAGCTCCAACGAGGTCATCGAGCGCACGCATTGTCTCGTCGATCGGCGTGAACCGGTCCCAAAGATGCATCCAGTAGAGGTCGATATAATCAGTCTGAAGGCGGCGGAGTGACTCGTCACATGCTGCGGTCAACGATTTCCGACTCGCACCACCGGCATTCGGATCGGACGGATAGAGATTCGCGAAGAACTTGGTGGCGATGACTAGTTGGTCTCGGCGCGTGCCATGCGCTCGTACGTAGTCGCCAATAATCTTCTCAGAGTGGCCCTTCGTATACATGTTCGCCGTATCGATGAAATTGCCACCGCGCTCAATGTAGCGTGTCAGAATTGCGCCAGCGCCGGCCACGCTCGACCCCCAGCCCCAATCTTCGCCAAATGTCATGGTGCCGAGGCAAAGGGGACTAACGCGCAACCCAGAACTGCCAAGGGTAACGTAGTGGTCGAGCGACATCGCGTTCTCCTTTGCGAAATGTCAAAGTGAAGGTGCGCTGGCGCGTCTTGCGTCACCTATTCTACGGCACCGGATTTCAGACGGAACTCACCGGTTGCGGCATCTTGCTCACGATACAGGTCGTGACACGACGCGCACGCTGCTCGGACCTGCCCAACCGCCATCGTCATCGCACCTAAGTCAACACGCTCTGTCGACAGGGCGGTATCCAGCTCGTCCATTGCCCGAAGTGCAGCGCGTACAAAACCGACCGCGTCTTCTTTCTCGTGGTCACGCCAGAACGTGATCGTCGTCGCCAGTTGTTCGCGTGAGCGACTCAGACGCTGTTTGGTCGTCGGATAATCCGCGGCGTCAAGCGATCGCATCGTCGCGGTGAAATTTGGTCCGAGTGTTTCCATCGCAGCCGCGAGATGGCCTGCCGTATATATCGGGTACGGGTTTTGCGCCGCGACGAGCACCACGAAGGTGCCGAGCAGTGTGCCAAACAGGAGCACACGTTGCGGACATCCACATCCGCTAAACATCGGTGAGACGGTCGAGCTGTCCAGTACTGTCGCCAAGCGCCTCCACCGGCACGCCGAGCTTATCGAGAATGGTCGTGTGGAGATTTGCCAGCGGAGTATCGTCTGCGTAGCGAACATACCGTCCGCCTTTGATTCCCGTCGCTGTGCCTCCGATCAAGGCGATCGGTAGATCGTCATGGAAATGCGTATTGCTATCGCTGATGCCAGTGCCATACAGAAACAGCGTTGAGTCAAGCATCGTGCCGTCACCCTCTGGTGCGTTAGCCAATTTGTTGACGAGATAAGCGAATTGGCGAAACTGATACTCATTAATTTTGTGCAGACGCTCGAGCTTCGCCGGCTCATCTTGGTGATGCGATAACGGATGATGTGAATCAGAAACTCCGATCTCTGGATAGGCACGCCCGCTCACTTCCCGCGCTAGCATGAAGGTGCTAATGCGCGTCAAGTCCGTCTGATACGCCAACGCCAACAGGTCCATCATCAACGTCGCATGCTCGGCGTAATCGCTCGGCACGCCAACTGGCTGGTCAACGACTGGCAGTTCACGCGTGCTCTGATCCTCCGCCATCTGGATGCGGCGTTCGATGTCGCGCAGCGCGTCGAGGTACTCATCGAGTTTCATCTGGTCACCGGGACCGAGGATGTGTTCGAGTCCTTTCAGTTCATCGCCAACCGCGTCGAGAATGCTGCGGTCACGGCGCAGCCGCTCCATACGGGCTTCTGGGTCGGTGCTCCCGCTGGTACCGAAAAGACGCTCGAAAACCGCGCGCGGATCGTTCTCGATCGGAAGTGGCGTGGTCGGCGTCCGCCATGCGATCGTATTCGTGTAGGCGCAGCTTGCGCCGCCGTCGCAGTTGCCGACCATGGCGTTGGATTCAATACCAAGCTCAAGGGAGGCAAGCTGTGTCTCCTTCGCGAGCTCACGTGCGGCAATTTGATCCATCGACACGGCCGCGAAAACGTCGGCACCGGTGGTGATCTTGAACGGCACGCACGTCAGAAACGTACCGGCCGAACGTGCATGGTCCCCGCCACCTTTGACAAGGTTGGCTGATTCATCGTCGAGCCCGCCACAGAGCAGAACCCGGTCTTTGAAGGCGCTCAACGAGTGCAACGTCGGCGGCAACTCAGCGAGTGGCCCCTCCTCTTTCGGAAACCAGTACGGCATTGACATCCCGTTCGGCACGTAGAACACACCAAAACGACGGACCGGCGCAGCAGCGGTTCGACGTTGGGCTGTCAATGCCGGCACCATACCATCGAGCAGCGGCAGCGCGATGGCCGCGCCAAGGCCACGCAAGACCGTGCGGCGTGGTAAATACGTCTTAGTGATGAACATATCGTTACTCCTCGGCGGTAACCTTCTCGTCCCCATCCGGTGCACGGCGTCTTTGAAACGGGTTACTAGTGACAATGGCCGTAACAAGCGATGACCACCGATAGTCGTCTTGTTGCAGGTCACGGGTGATGCGACGAATGGTCGGGGCGTCGTAGTAATCGACACCGCGGCCCAACGCATAGGTCAACAACTTCTCGGCTGCCGTACGGACGAACTCATTGTCGCCCTCTGCTAGTAGCGCCTCACGAAACGTGCGCGGGCTGTCGATCGTGATGCCTGATAGTGTAATGGCCGAGTTGATCTCAGCACCGCCGTCGGTTTCGCGCCATCGGCCAATCGCGTCGAAGTGCTCCATCGCAAACCCCAGGGGATCCATCCGTCGGTGACAGCTTGCGCAGACCGGGCTGCTGCGATGCTGCTCCATCCGCTCGCGGAGTGAGGTCGGATTGCGCTGATCATTTTCCGCAAGTGGTGGCACGTTCGCTGGTGGTGGTGGCGGCGGCGACCCAAGCAGCGTCTCAAGAACCCATTTACCACGAAGCACCACGGAGGTCCGGTTGGCGTACGACGTGACGGTCAGTAAGCTCGCGTGCCCGAGTAGACCGTGGCGTCGATCGTCAGTCCATGACATGCGGCGAAACCGGCTACCATAAACGCCGTCGACACCATAGTGATCAGCCAACTGCTCGTTCAAAAACGTGTAGTCAGCTCGTAGCAGCTCAGGTATCGGACGGTCCTCCCGCACCTGACTCTCAAAGAAAAGCTCTGTCTCCCGCACCATCGCTTTGCGAAGCGAGTCGTTGAACCCAGCGAACAACGCGCCGTCGGGGTCTTGCGAGTGGATGTTTCGAATCTGCAGCCACTGGCCGACAAAATCGGCCATGAACCGCGTCGCTCGTCGGTCGCCGAGCATGCGACGCACTTGATTCGTCAGTACTGCGGGCTGGCTCAACTCGTCGCGCGATGCGAGCTCCAGAAGCTCATCATCTGGAATGCTTTTCCACAGAAAGAACGAGAGCCGTGACGCGAGCTCCAAGTCCGTCAGCCGATACACTTCACCAGGCTGCGTATCCACTGGCTGACGTTCGACGCGGAGGAGGAACTTTGGCATGGACAATAACGCTTCGAGCGCACGCTCGATGCCCGCGTCGAAGTCACGGTCTAACCGACCCTCCCTATAGACGACCAGCAGTGGGTCGATATCACGGTCCGTCACGGGACGCCGGTACGCGCGGCGCGCGAGTGAACCGAGGATCTCCCGTGCACAGACTTCCTCCACTAGTTGGCTGCTGTCCGCTGGACGGCACGTGAAGATCCGTTGGCGGCTCGGCGTATCCTCTGGCACCGTGCCGTTGAACGGGCCCGAGATATAGACCATGTCAACGCCGGGCTGGTCCGTGGTCATGCTCGGTGACGGCGCCGAGTCGGTGAAGGCCACCGACACGAGTCGCGTGCCGGCCTGAATTGGGACGCGAACTTCAAGCTCGTGGTCCGCAGTCATCCGATACTCATGCAGTCGCTGACCGGCAACATCGTCCTCGGGAACGGCAATGAGCTGGCCGGGATCCGGCCCAGGATATCTGCCACCGATGGCGAACCGTCGAATGAGGGAATGGTCGACCCGAACCTCGATCTGATGCTCGTCTTCGGCGATGCCGTCGATCGTCTCGATCGTCTCGTTGCGTTTCAACCGTATCGCGAAGACATACTCGCCATCGAGCGGAAACGTGTGCCGAACCGCCACTCCACCATGAGTCGCAAAGGGCATCGCCTCGCCAGCGCGAAGGTCTCGTCGCTCGTAACCGACCTTATACACCTGCATCACCGGCCGGTTATCCGGACTGCCGACCGCTGCGCGACTAATCTTTGTCGCAGCGGTGATGTAGCGAGCCATCAACGACGGGGTGACGGAGAGGACGTCGGCGTTGTTGTCGAACCCGAAACCGGCCATATCGCTCGGGAGCAGGGCTTCGCCATCGATCTCAAGTGCAAGCAAGTCGTAAACCGCGTTGACATACTCAAGACGGTTCAGACGACGTGATGCGACACGCCCGGGATTGGGTTCATTCGCCGCCGCGCGGTCAAGCGCAGTTTCGAGCGATATAGCGAATTGATCGATCGTCGCCGCGTCCGGCCGTGGCCGCCCTTCGGGCGGCATCTGTCCACTGCGGAGTTTTCGGACCACTTTCTCCAACACCTCAGCATTCGCATCAATCTGTGTGAGGTCGACCTGGTCGAGCATCAGACCACCCGTCTGGAGCCGCTCGTTGTGACACGAAATGCAGTAGCGCGTGAAGAGCTCATTGGAGATCGGACCATTGTCCGACTGAGCCCGAGCGACAGGCATTGCAAGAAGACCAATGAGCCCAACAAGGCCAGTGACACCAAAGGTCCGGAGTAGCTTCAGCATGTTTATATAGATACCCTGACGAACGTTCTGAGTATATCGCCGCAGCCGCCCTCAACCGCTTACAAATCCATGTGGACGGGACGCATAGGAGTGCATATAGTGGCGATAATTATGCAGTTTTTAGGCACTACTCGCTGGTTCGCAGTCCCGGTTGTCATTGTGATGGCGGTCTTCGGTGTTGACCGGTCGCCCGCCCACGGCGAGGACCATCCACTGGTTTCGGCCTCCGCTGACCAAGATTGGCCGATAGTTGCACAACTGCTCGATCAAGGGGCCGACGCCAACGCGGCTCGTGCCGATGGGTCGACGGCCCTGCTCTGGGCCACGCACTGGAACCAAATCGACGTAGTGCGTCGGTTAATCGCTGCTGGTGCTGATGTCAACGCCGCAGACGACCATGGCGTAGCGCCACTCGACCGCGCAGCTCAGAACGCCAGCACTGCGATGGTAACCACCTTACTCACCGCCGGTGCCAACGTGAACGCCATGCAGACCAGTGGGCTGACACCACTCATGGTCGCGGCGCGTACCGGGAGTGTTGAGGTGGTACAGCGGCTCCTAGACGCGGGCGCTGACATCAATGCTGCCACAACCGAGACGGCGAGCACGGCCTTGATGTGGGCGGCGTCAGAGCCACATCTTGACATCGTGCGTCTCCTGCTGAACCGTGGGGCCGACCCAACGACATCGACCATTAAAGGATTTACGCCGTTGATGTATGCCGCACAGAACGGCGACATCGAAACCGCAGAAGCGTTGATTGCCGCCAGCGTGGATCTCAACGAGCCAAGTGGCGACGGCACACACATCTTGCCTTTTGCGATTGTCAATGGCCAGGACATCTTTGCGCTGTTTCTCCTTGAGCACGGAGCCGATCCGAATGGCTCGATGAACGGCGTCTCCGCGTTACATGCCGCGGCTGGGAACGTTGGCATGTGGCTCGGTGACTGGTATCGGCGCCATGGCCGGGGTGACCGCTACGCGAGATTTAACCGCACGAGACTTAGCTCCGGACAGCGACCGCCACTAGTCAAAGCGCTCTTGGCGAACGGTGCCGACCCGAACGGTCGCATCACGTCCTCCGCAATGGTCATGAGTTACATCGGCTATCCCAAGAAGGGCGCATTCGAACCGTTCGCGTGCGGGACTGGCGACCTGCGTGGTGCGACACCACTCTGGGTCGCGGCGTACGACATGAACGGCGCCGGCGGGCAGGTGTTTAGTGTTGGCACGAGCCGTACGACGAGCAGTGCCGAAACGCTGCACACGCTCTTAGACGCCGGTGGGGACCAACACCTGACGACCGCGGATGGGACCACGCCGTTCATGGCAGCTGCAGGGCTCGGCCGTGCCACATACACGCCACGGGAACCGCGAGGAGTCCGTTCCCCAAGTGCCGAAGAGGCGGTAAGGGTCTTATTGGCAGCTGGTGCCGATATCAACGCGACCAACGAGGCCGACTTCTCTGCGCTCCACGGCGCGGCATTTCGCGGATTGAATGAAGTAATCGAGTTGCTTGTCGCCGAAGGCGCCGACATCGATGCCCGTGATTTCAGGGGTCGCACGCCATACCGAATGGCCGAGGGCTCCAAACAGTCGTTCCAGTTCCAGAGCTGGCCCGAGACCGCGGCACTGTTGCAGCAACTCGGCGCTGATACCACCCTTGGCATTCCTGGGACTGTCCAGGAACGTCTCCGCGACGTGCCGGTGAATACCAGCGCTCAACCCTGACCCAGCTCTATCCACGCGGAGTTCGCGAGGTTCTCGATGCGACAACAGACGACGCTTGCAACCGTCCTCCTCACCCTCGGTGTTGGAACTGCCGCCGTCGATGCCCAGCCGTGGCAGACCTACGACACTTCGAACGGCGAGTGGCGGAGCTACGCCGGTGACATCGGAGGCAAGAAATACTCACCCCTCGACCAGATCGACGCACGTAACTTCGCCGACCTCGAGCTGGTCTGGGAATGGATGTCGGTCGACAACATGGTGAGCCAAACGACGCCCGGCGGTGGCGAGTGGTCGGGGCAGCTTTCCGACATCGTCGACGCGCTGGTTGAACAGACGCCCAATCTCTACCGCGAAGGACACCCACCGAATGCCACGGGGTTCCAGGCGACACCATTGATGGTGGGTGGCGTCCTCTATTTCAATACGCCGCTGTCTCAGGGGGTCGCCGTGGACGCGACGACCGGCGAGACGCTTTGGGTCTTCAACCCGAAGAGCTACGAGGAAGGGACGACGACGATGACCGGCACGTGGCGCCAGCGGGGCGTCGCGTACTGGACCGATGGCGATACCGATGAGCGCATCTACTGGGGCACTGGCAACGGCTATCTCGTCTGCGTCGACGCGACGACCGGCCGGCCATGTCCAGACTTCGGTCCGAACGGCAGCGGCATGGTCGACACTATGGTCGGCGTTCCGCGCGCAACGCGCGGCGACCGAGACTACCTGAACGCGCTGACCTGGAGCATTCATTCCCCACCGATCGTTGTTCGCGACAAGGTAATTCATGGCTCGCACGTCGCCGACCGGCGTATCACGAAGGAAGCGATCCCAGGGTGGGTCCGCGCGTGGGACACGCGCACCGGCGAGCACGCCTGGGACTTCCACACCGTGCCAAACAGCGCTGACGAGTTCGGCGTCGATACCTGGCTGAATGAGTCGTGGCGTTATTCGGGAAACGCCAATGTCTGGTCGATGCTGGCGGGCGATAACGAGCTCGGCTACGTCTACCTGCCGACCGGCACGACGACCAACGACTACTACGGCGCCGACCGGCTTGGCGACAACCTGTTTTCGGAAACACTGATCGCCGTCGACGTCGAAACCGGCCAACGGATGTGGCACTTCCAGGCGGTGCACCACGGCCTGTGGGACTACGATTTCCCGACGCATCCGAATCTGCTCGACATCACCGTCGATGGCCGAGAGATCAAGGCGATCACGCAGGTCAGCAAGCAAGGCTTCCTCTATGTCTTCGACCGCGCGACAGGTGAGCCAGTCTGGCCGATCGAGGAACGTCCGGTACCGCAAGAGACGAACATGCCAGGCGAAGTGCCCTCGCCGACGCAACCGTTTCCGACCAAGCCAGCGCCGTTCGACTATCAGGGGGTCACGATTGATGACCTGATCGACTTCACGCCGGAGGTCCGTGCGATGGCGCTCGAAGCGATCGACGGCTTCCGTCTCGGCCCGCTGTTCACCCCACTCGACCGTCCGATCGAAGGCGAAACGCGGGGCACCATCATGCGGCCACCAGACGGCGGTACGGCCGGCTGGTCTGGCGCCGCGGTCGACCCCGAGACCGGTATGTTGTATGTGCCGTCTCGAAACCAGGCGACCGTGATCCCGCTGTATCAACCCAACCCGGCTCTCGGGGCAACGATGGGCTACACCCACGGCGCGCCGGAACGGGATCGTTTGGACCGGCGAGGCGACATCCGAGACGTCCCGCGTATGCCGCAAGGGCTGCCGCTCCTCAAACCCCCATACTCGCGGATGACGGCGATCGACATGAACACGGGCGAGCACGTCTGGTGGGTGCCGACCGGCAACGGCGACCGCTACCGTAACCACCCACGGCTTCGCCACCTCGACCTGCCACCGCTCGGCGGCGACAACGGTAGCAACGGACCGCTCCTGACGAAGACATTACTGCTCTACTGTCTCACTGCCGGCGGGACGAACGGCGGGCCACGGCTCGTCGCCTATGATAAGACGTCTGGAGCCGAGCTCGCATCGATTGATCTACCATCAGGCGGTATCGGAACACCGATGAGCTACATGGTCGACGGCCGGCAATACATCGCGCTGACGGTCGGCGGCGGGCCACGGCTCGTCGCCTTTGCATTGCCGGACTAGCGTTTCTCGCGGAGAGAGGTCATGCCATGCGCCACGTACGCATACTCATCACGATCGTTGTCATCATTTTCGTCGCGTCGGTCGCGCGCGCGCAGCCTTGGCAGACCTACGACACCTCAAACGGCGAATGGCGGAGCTACGCCGGGGATATTGGCGGAAAGAAATACTCGCCACTCGATCAGATTGATGCCAGTAATTTCACCGACTTGGAGATCGCGTGGGAATGGACGTCCGTGGATAATCGAGTCAGCATGTCCACGCCCGGAGGCGGAGAGTGGTCGGCGCCGCTCGGCACCATCGTAGACACGCTAATCGCCGAGAACCCGAACCTCCACCGACCTGGACACCGGCCAAACGGTTCTCGGTTGCAAGCCACGCCACTCATGGTGGGGGGCGTTCTCTACTTCAACACGCCACTCTCGCAGGGCGTCGCGGTTGACGCCACCACCGGCGAAACCCTTTGGGTGTTTAACCCGAAGGTGTATGAAGAGGGCACACCGCCCATGAGTAATCCGTGGTCCCAACGCGGTGTTGCTTACTGGACCGACGGCGAAGGAGACGAGCGCATCTTCTGGGGAACTGGTAATGGCTACATGGTCTGCGTCGCAGCCGAAACCGGCCAACCGTGTGCCGACTTCGGCCCCGATGGCAGCGGCATGGTCGACACCATGGTCGGCGTGCCACGCTTAGACCGAAACGACCGAGATTATCTAAACGCCATGTTATGGGGCGTGCATTCGCCACCAATCGTGGTTCGGGACCGCGTGATCCACGGATCCCATGTCGCTGACCGCCGTATTACCAAAGAAGCCGTTCCCGGCTGGGTCCGGGCATGGGACGTGCGTACCGGCGAACACGCCTGGGACTTTCATACGGTACCCAACAGCGCCGACGAGTTCGGTGTTGACACCTGGGGGAACGAATCATGGCGCTACTCGGGTAACGCCAACGTGTGGTCGATGCTAGCCGGTGACAATGAACTCGGTCACGTGTACCTCCCGACCGGTACCACGACAAACGACTTTCAAGGAGCCGACCGTCCTGGCGACAACCTCTTTTCCGAAACACTGATTGCGGTGGATGTTGAGACCGGCCAACGCGTGTGGCACTTCCAGGCGGTTCATCATGGCCTCTGGGACTACGACTTTCCAACTCATCCCAACCTGGTCGACGTGACGGTCGATGGTCGCGATATCAAAGCTATCGCGCAGGTGAGTAAGCAGGGCTTCATCTATGCCTTTGACCGCGTCACCGGCGACCCGATCTGGCCCATCGAAGAACGCCCGGTTGACACCGAAACCAACATCCCTGGCGATATACCGTCACCGACGCAACCCTTTCCGACCAAACCTGCACCATTTGATTATCAGGGGGTGACGATTGATGACCTGGTGGACTTCACGCCGGAAATCAGAGCGATGGCGCTTGAAGCTGTGGACGGTTTCAGACTGGGGCCACTGTTTACCCCGCTTGACCGCCCAGTTGAAGGCGAGACACGTGGCACCATTATGCGACCACCGGCTGATGGCACCGCCGGGTGGGCCGGGGCGGCTATGGACCCGGAAACTGGCATCCTCTACATCCCATCACGGAACCGCATTACCGTTACGAACTTGTACACACCAGACCCGGCCCTCGGTGCCACTGTGGCTTACACGCACGGTGCACCGGAAGAACAGATGCTCGATGGCAGCGCTCCGCGTGGACCGCAAATGCCACAAGGCTTACCCCTACTCAAACCTCCCTACTCCCGAATGTCAGCCGTGGACATGAACACCGGTGAATACGTCTGGCAAGTTCCAACGGGGGAAGGCAATCGTTTTCGGAACCATCCACGATTACGAGACCTCAACCTGCCGCCCCTCGGTGGTGACAACGGAACTAACGGACCACTTTTGACTAAAACGCTGCTGTTCTACTGCTTGACAGCTGGTGGAACGAACGAAGGGCCTCGACTGGTCGCCTATGACAAAAACACGGGGGATGAAATCGGATCGGTGGACCTCCCGAGCGGCGCCATCGGAACCCCAATGACCTATATGGTTGATGGAAAACAGTACATCGCGCTCACGGTTGGTGGAGGCCCACGTTTGATCACCTTCGCACTGCCTGGCTAGCGGTGCAACAAGGGGTACTTGTCACACAGAACGCCGTTCAACTCGATACTTGGAAAGGATAACGAGATGGCCGACGGCAAGCAGTACATCGCGCTTGGGATCGGTGGTGGGCCGCGGATGGTAGCGTTCGCCTTGCCGAATTAGTTTCGAAGAGACTTTAGCTGGGCCACCGCTCGCGTACGTGCCTGCAGAAAGCGGCTCGCCTCGAAGAACATCCAACCACTCCCGGGAACAGGGAAGCTTCGTTTCACTATACGGTCACGGTTTTCTTCCCGGACATGCCCGACCATCGCCCCGACAATAGAACGCCCGACCGAGGAGCTTGCCTCCGGGAATAATCGAATTTCAGGATGTTCGTCCTCTGGCGCCGGCTGTACCGGCACAATTCGCCTACCGGCTTCCACTGAGCTGCTGTAGCAGTTCGACCGTGCTCTGATGAGGCGACGCGTCACCGCCACGCCCGGAGCCACGCTGCGCGACATCGATTGCCGTCAGTCCAGCTGCGTTCGTCGCGTCGATGCGCGCCCCCTGCTCGACGAGATACGCGATGACCGTGTCGTAGCCGCGCCGGGCAGCGGAATGAAGTGCCGTGTTCCCGTCTGCGTTGGCGGCGTTGACGTCGACGCCCAGTTCCGCTGCAAGGATCACTGCTTCAAGCGTCACCGTTTCTCGCGCGATTGGGTCGGGGTCGCGGCGGGTGCTCCGGACCGGTGCGCTCTCGGCAATCCGACCGAGACGGTCGACCGCGACGAGCGGAGCGCGTCCGCCGAGTCCCGCCGCCGCCATCAAAGCCGTCGTCGGCCCTTCGTCGATGATCCGCCGGTCCTCAGTCACGCCGAGCGAACCGGGCCAATAGGTCGGATGGTGCACGGCCAGTGGATCGGCGCCGAGTTCGGCTAGGAGGTACATGATGTCTGGCACGCCAAAACGGGCCGCGAGCCAGAACGGCGTCGCGCCGACGTAGGACGGGTGGAGATAGAAGTCGACGGCATCGCGCCGAATCGGCGTTGCCCGCACCACCCTCACATTCGGATCGGCGCCGTGCTCGAGCAACGTGCGGACGAGCTCGGTGTCCTTACGCAAAATCGCCGCGTGGAGGGCCGTGTAACCTGCGTCGGCAGCATCGGGGTCAGCACCGCGCTCAAGCAAAAAAGACGCCACGTCGCCGTGCCCGCTGTGGGCCGCGACAACTGTCGCGCTCGTGCCGTACGGCGAGGTGTCGTCGACGTTGGACCCGGCGTCGACAAGCTCCATCGCCGACGGAAGATCACCGACGCGCGCGGCGAAGAGGATCGGCGTGTAGCCACCCTGCTGTCGCTCCTCGACGTACTCGGGACTCCAGGGGTCTGGCGAGGTCTTCACCACCTCGGTCCAAACGTCCGTGCGCGCATCGACGTTGGCGCCGCTCTCCAGTAGCGCTTGGACTACATCAGTATGCTGCTGGGCAACCGCCCACATCAACGCCGTCTGACCGCGCGCCGCCGTCACTTCGGTCGCGGCGCCGGCGTCGAGCAGCTGGCGAACAACGTCGCCATTACCGCTCCGCGCCGCCGTCATCAGCACCGACTCACCCGACGGGAGCGTCGAATTCGGATTCGCGTCGGCCGTGAGCAGTTGCCGAACCATCGCCGCACTACCGTTCTCGGCAGCGCTCCAAAGTGGTGTCACGCCGAGATCGGTCGCGGCGTTAACATCCGCGCCTGCTCGGATCAGTCGCTCGGCGCCGTCGTGCTCGTCCCAGTGGGCGGCCCAATGCAGCGCAGTCGATCCATCACCCTGGACCGCCGTTACATCAGCACCCTGGTCGAGCGAGGCTCGCACGCTGTTCCAGTCACCCTTCCGTGCGGCATCGACGAGCGGTGACTCGGCGCCACCCGCACCGAGGCTGGCGTAGGCAAAGACGGCGATGGCGACTAGCCTGAATGTTGTCATCCGTCAGACCTCTGAGAGCGTGTCGATCGGCAGCCGCGTCGTGCTGTCACCAAGGCGGTCGAGTGGCATGTCGAGCTTCGCCATCAGTGTCATGAGCAAGTCAGCGTTCGACGTGTCTGCAGGAAACCGTAGATGGCGTCCACCCTTGATCGTGCCGGCCCCGCCGCCGAGCACCAGCAACGGTAGGTTGGTGCCCTGGTGACTAG
>Ga0310345_10003820_pt1 | contig 14077 bp, 10 predicted proteins | sample HC15DNA20500_MG_FD_204667 | JGI IMG/M metagenome (GOLD analysis project Ga0310345, IMG submission 204667) | Marine microbial communities from station ALOHA, North Pacific Subtropical Gyre - HC15-DNA-20-500_MG | ecosystem: Environmental > Aquatic > Marine > Oceanic | place: Pacific Ocean: North... | reverse complement strand
CAAAATCGATCTCGAAGAATTTCCCCTGACGTACTCCGGTGACCTTCTTAAAACCAATATTGTGCAGACTATAATGGATGGTTTTTCCCTGCGGATCCAAAACACTCTTTTTCAGGGTGACATAGACTTTAGCTCGCATGGAGCACCAATGCTCCTTTCCTAAAGTATTCAGTCTCCAAAAACACGCTTAAATATCTTATCCACATTTCGCAATTGATGTTCTAAATCGAAACTAGTCTCGATCTCAGTAATAGTCATTCGGTTTAGAATTTCTTGATCTCTAAGCACCAAATTCTTAAATTCTTCTCCTTCGGACCAGACTCGCATGGCATTTCTCTGCACCCATTGATACGCCTGCTCTCGACTGACTCCCTTACGTGTCAGGTCGAGAAGAAGTTGACCTGAAAAGATCAATCCTTTCATTAACTTCAAGTTTTCCAGCATACGGTCGGGATAAACAAAAAGTCGGTCGAGGAGTTGGCTCGTCTTGGCCAGCAGATAATCAACCAATATGGTAGAGTCAGGCAAGATCACGCGTTCTACTGATGAGTGAGAAATATCCCGTTCGTGCCAAAGTGTAATATTCTCTAACCCAGCCTGCAGGTTAGATCGAACGATTCTTGCCAAACCACAGATTTGTTCAGAGGTTACAGGATTTCGCTTGTGGGGCATAGCTGAAGAACCTTTTTGTCCAGCAGCGAAGTACTCTTCCACCTCACGCACTTCCGTTCGTTGCAACCCCCTGATCTCCGTCGCAATTTTTTCTAGACTTGCAGCAATTAGTGCCAAGACTGCCAGAAATTCCCCATGACGATCCCGCTGAACAATCTGTGTGGAAACTGGGTCAGCTTCCAATCCCAATTCTTGACAAACCGCTTCTTCGACCTCTGGCTCCAAATGGGCAAAGGTGCCGACTGCACCTGATAGCTTACCAACTCGGACTCCTTCAGCAGCTCTCTTTAGTCGTATTCGATTCCTACAAGCTTCTTCATACCAAACCGCCAACTTGAGGCCTAGGGTCGTCGGTTCAGCATGAATCCCATGGGTCCGACCAACCATAACTGTACTTTTGAATTCATGGGCTCGTCTATGTATCACCTCTAGAAAACCTGTCAACCCCTCCATGAGGAGAGTCGAAGCTTCCCTCAGTTGTAGAGCTAAAGCCGTATCTACCACGTCTGAGGAGGTTAAACCAAAGTGAATATATCGTGATTCTGCGCCCACAAATTCCGCTACTGAAGAAGTGAAGGCGATAACATCATGTTTAACCTCCCGCTCTATTGCATCTATCCTCTCTATATCGAAGTTGGCCTTTTCAAGAATAATCTCAGCCGCAGTCCTCGGAATCAGACCACGTTCAGTCAGTACTTTCACACAGGCCAACTCAACATCTAACCATTTCCGGAATTTGTTCTCAGGAGACCAAATCTTTCCCATACGGGGTTGAGTGTAGCGCTCAATCATATGACTCTAACCTTTCAGGGGCCAGCCCAGGATAAAACTAGATTATAGTAGCTAACCCTGTTCGATCTAGACCTAGCTACCTTGTTGAACTAAAGGCGAATGACTGGACTCGGACTAGATCGACGGGCCATAAACAGTCGGGATAGGTTAAAACCCCTCTTTTCCAGTGCCTTGCGGGCTACCATTCGAGCAAGATCCGGGTGATTGTTATTCTCACTGAGATGGGCCAAGAAGATGTTACCAGCTTTGCCATCAAAGTCTTCTGCAAAGAATTTCCCCACGCTTTCGTTGGACAAATGTCCGTGGCGCCCCATGATACGTTGCTTCACTGCCCAAGGATAAGAACTGAGACGCAGCATCTCAAGATCATGGTTTGACTCCAGGACCAAAACGTCACTGGCCTCCATCCGGCATCGAACTAACTCAGTAATAAAGCCCAAATCCATCACGTGAGATATTTTAAGTCCTTCAGCTTCGAGAGTGAAGGCTAAAGGGTCTGTAGCATCATGCGGGATGGAGAACGGGGAAATCTTGAGATCACCAACCTGAAAAGATTCTCCAGCCCTAATGGACTCCCTCTTTTTCAGAACGGGCTTAATGGTAAGTGCCTCGTATGTAGCCTCGCCTACAAAGGTAAGAATATCATACTGCTTCAGGAGACTTGCCAAGCCTTTGACGTGATCTAAATGCTCGTGCGAAATGATTAGAGCATCAATGTCTTCCAGAGCTTCTCCTATAGCTACAAGCCTTTTAGCAATTTGATTTCGGCTGAATCCTACATCGAGGAGCAACTTAACTCTACTGGTGGCAATGAAGGTACAGTTGCCGGAGCTACTGCTTCCCAACACTGAAACTGTAACCGCCACCCTTGACCCACCTAGCTGATTGGAAAAAAACTGGAAGTTATCCTGAATATTAGCTTCAGGGCTCTTGAGGATGTCAAAAATGCCGACGAAGTCTCTGATAACAAAGTGCGTCATCCATTCAACTTACCTAAAGACCTCTAGTTGCAAGCCAGATCATCACGAGTAAACTTCACTCCGTTCAGATTACCCAACACGGTAAGGGCTACCTGCTTTGTCTTGAAGAAACTCGCAGCCAAGGCTTGAATCTCATCTTCTGAAACCCGTTCGATATGGTAGATCATTTCGTCTGGAGATGAATATTTTCCAAAATAGAGCTCCTGTCGAGCCAAGTTTGCCATCCGGCTAGAGCTAGATTCCAAGCTCAGCAACAGACTACCTTTTAAATGATCTTTAGCACGGCGCAGTTCATCTTCCTCTACTGGAAGTGTCTTCAGATCACGAAATTCTTGAATGATAGAACGCACTACTTTGCTAGTAGACTCGATCGACGTCCCCGCGTAAACCGACAGACACCCCGTATCCTTATAAGAGCTTAAGCCGGAGGCAATCGCATAGGCTAAGCCTTGCTTTTCCCTAATTTTTTGAAACAAACGAGAACTCATACCGGCACCAAGAATGACATTCAAAATATAACAAACAAATCGATTGTTGTGGGTGAGGGAACACGCCGGAACACCCAAACAAACATGTGCCTGTTCCAACTCTCTCTTGGTACGTACCGAGATCAGGCTCTGTGGTTCTGCTGCAGCAAGAACATGTCCGTTTGACCGGGTCTTCAAGTGACCAAACATCCTGAAAACCAAGTCCACTATACTATCATGATCCAGATTACCCGCTACCGAGATGATTAGTTCTTCGGGAGTGTAAAAGTCCTGAAAAAATTGCACTACTTCGTCCCGATCTAATCTGCTGACAGTTTGCTTAGTCCCTAAGATGGGCTGACCAAGTGGCTGATCCTTCCAGAAGTTTTGAGTAAAAATTTCATAAACCAAGTCATCGGGTGTGTCTTCTACCATCTTGATTTCTTCAAGAACCACACTCCGCTCCCTTTCCATTTCCTCAGGATCAAATTGAGGATTTAGAATGAGGTCCGATAGAATATCAAAGGCCAACGGCAAGTGGTCATCCAGAACTTTAGCACTATAACAAATGGTTTCTTTACCCGTAAAAGCATCTAAATAACCCCCGATGGAATCAATCTCTTTCGCTATATCTTCCGCTGATCGTTTTGCCGTACCTTTGAACAGAAGGTGTTCAATGAAATGGGCAATACCGTTGAGCTCCCTCGTTTCGCTCCGAGATCCTGTTTTTAGCCAAATACCCACCGAGACCGAACGGATGTGAGGCATACTGTCGGTAAGAACGGTTAGTCCATTATCTAAAACTTCCTTCTTGATGTTTTCCATGAAGTCCGTTTTCTAGTGGCAGGGTTATTCTTTGGAAATAAAACTCGGGTGCGAGAGAGAGAATTAATCGAAATACGTGGACGAATTCCTGAGTAGGCAAGCTAACATAACCCCGTTGGGTTTTCAACGGAAAACTATGGACAGAATCTATAGATTTAAATAATTTAATATCAATATTTTATCCTAGAGATAATATTCTGAGTCTATTCTCATAGGTCTCTCCTAGATCGCAGAAACAACCCTTAGTTCGTTACAAATAAAAAAATTTATGTGGCTCCGACCTCAGTAAGATAATACGGGATGAATACACAATCAAACGAGTTGGCCTATAGGCCAACACACAGGCTACTTCAAGGTTTTCCGGCCTACATCCGGCAGCCAAAAGGATCCGACATCTTTACCGCTTGTGGACAATTACATCTGACTTAACAAACTGGCCACTTACGCTAGATTGTCTAGCCTAATTAGCTCGATATAGTTGACCTAATTACTCTAGTAATCCCGAATCACATTCACTTCTTGTGTTGAAATCAACTTATAGCGAACGTTCCGCCAGACAACGGTAGATGTAAATGAGGAAATCATGAGGGTATAAACCGTTAAGGTAGCAACTAACGGTCCTAGAAGGAGATATCCCCACCAATCCCTATTGAGAAGAAGTCTCTCCTCTGGGTGGATGAGTTTGACCATTAACAACCGGAAAAATCCTCTAATTACACTGAGTAAAAAAATCGTTCCGACAAGAAGTACAAGTACCAACCCTTCTTGGGACTGACTCTGTCCCACTCGTCCCACTTGCCAGGACAACCAGAACAGCTGACCCACGGCCCACCACCAAAAAAGAACAAATGGTAATTCTGACAGGAGAGCAAGGGTCCAGAAGCGTTTCGCATATATCTTTGTGATTATTATTTGACGAGTGGACCATTCCAATAGCTCTCGCCAGGTACATTGTCCGTAAGAACTCACTAAACATCGAGGTTGATAGTAAATCTTAAGCCCAGCATTTCTTAGCGCTGCCGTGAGGGAGTAATCATCACTGATAGAACCCTGCCAGTAAGCCAAGAGGTCAACCGCCTCCACTGTCGACCGTTTAATAGCCATAGAACCTCCCCAGGCAAAGTTATGATCATGGTCTCCCAACAAGGAGGATATGGCTCCATTCCAGGACGCGCGCAGAACACTGGAAAAATTCCCACGAAAAGGGAAAAAACACCGGTAGCCAGTGGAGGCCCCCACATTAGAATTCTTCAAAGGAGACAAAAGATCACGTAACCAATAGCGATGCGGTCTTCCGTCTGAGTCTGCGAAAACTAGAACCTGCGAGCACTCGTCCGATTGCCTGAGACCTTGGATGAGGTTGTTTACTTTTTCACCGCGTTTATCTGAGAATCCTGCAACCACGAACTTTACCCGGCGATGGGGAAATACTGACACCGCTTGGTGAAGTACACCCAGAGCAACATCCCTTTCTGAAGCAGTTACAAATATAACCTCATAATCTTCGAAATCTTGATTGAGGATTGCATGTATATTCTTCTCCAACTCATAGTCAGTTCCCTTACAGGGGATAATAACTGAGGTTAAGGGCATCCAGTAATGTGGAGATTGCGATAGTTGCGCGCGGATATATCGATGATAACGCAGGCTGTGCCACACTCCGGCCAGACCTTTGAGAAGCATTAAAGCGGCTAGAACATCAAAGACTCTGTCCATGAATATCGATTCTTTGACTCCAAGCTTAGTCCCATCGGAAAACCCTAACTGCCACCCCAACTGAGATCAGACACCAGCAGCTGAGCCCAACGAATTGAAGTTCCATATCAAAAAGGCTTACGCCTTCCAGTGCAATGCTTCGCATTGCGTCGGCTAAGTACGTCAAGGGGAAGAATTCGCTGACCGCCTGGACCCATCCTGGAAGATTTGAACGACTGAAGAAAACACCAGAAAGGAGCATCATGGGAAGCGAGACCGCATTGGCCAAGGGAGCCACTTGATCCTCTGTTTTGGCAATGCCGGCCAATAAAAATCCAATCGCCAAAAAGACGCACCCTCCCAACAATCCAAAAACGAAAAACTCCACTAAGTTTCCCATAAAATTCAAATCGAAAAATAGAATTCCAACTCCCAGTAACACAGTCATCTGGCTCACCAGGACAATGAGGCGCATGGCAATCTGAGCCACAATGAAATCCTGGGGCTTAATGGGGGTAACCGATAAGCGTCGCAGCACTCCTCGTTTCCTAAGAGAAACAAATCCAAAGGCCACGCCAAAAATACCACTCTGCATAATAGCTAGAGAGATCATCCCCGGCAGTAGGAAGTCGATGTAGTTCCGTCGTTGACTTGTCACTAAGCGACTTTTCATTCTGATTCTATTCACCAATGGACGTTCAACAAATATCATGTCATCAAGAACTTTCCGTAATACCAACAGCCCCAACTGTGTCTCCTGGGGCGTGGTGTTGTTGACTAGAACTTTAAGCTCATTTGATTTCAAAGGGTCAAATGCGGAGGGAATAACCAAAACCAGATGACGTTCTCCGGCCTTTAGCTGATTAAGCTCATTAGCCTCCGATCCTTCACTAAGTTCTACTGTCTGGATCTTTTTAAGTCTCTTGACCAGTTGAGTCGCGTGCTTACTCCCTTGATGGGTCACACCAAGTCTTATTTTTCCCAAATCCTCAAAATTGACAAATCCGAATAAGCACACCATGAATAGTGGCAATAACATGGTCCATATCAGGGCTTCCCTCTGCCGACTAAACATCTTGAGTGAAGCCAAGGTTAGTTTCCACTTAACTTTTATCATTTATACCTTCAAGGAGAACCTGTTTCCAATAGCTTCCAAGGAACCTCCAGAGAACTGTTACCGCATACGTCCTAAATCAACCACCACTCTGAAAAACTGCCTCTTCAGGCTATTCCTTCTTCAAGGAATGGCCGGTTAGGTGAAGAAAAACATCTTCCAAATTGGCTAAACGCTCTACCCTCTCCTTACTAAATCCCGTTGCCAGTAGATCGTCTATTAGCTTTTGAGGTTCGGCATTTGCAACTATTTGTCCACAATCCATAATGGCAACTCGATCACACAACTCCTCGGCCTCCTCCATATAATGGGTCGTCAAAACGACAGTCTTTCCTTCAGATCGAATTCTCCGGATTACTCCCCAGAGGTGTCGTCTAGCCTGAGGATCTAGTCCTGTGGTCGGTTCGTCTAGGAAAAGCAAAACGGGATCGTTAACAAGTGCTGCTGCTATAGAGAACCGCTGCTGCTGTCCCCCCGAAAGTTCTAAAATTTGAGCCTTACTACGCTCAGCAAGATCAACTTCTTCAAGTAGCTTTTGGGGATCGACGATCTGCCCATAGAGATCTCCGAATAGGTAAAGCAACTCGGTCAGATTTAATTTATCGAAGAAGGCAGCAGACTGCAGCTGTACCCCAATTCGCTGCTTAATCTGGTAAGCGTGCTTCTTGACATCTAAGCCATCTAGAACAACAGTCCCACCATCAATGGGCCGAAGTGTCTCGATCATTTCGATTGTGGAGGTTTTTCCCGCACCGTTGGGACCAAGGATGCCAAAGATTTCCTTTCGATTGACTGTAAAGCACACTTGGTCAACCGCTATCAGTTTTCCATATCTCTTAAATAGATTGTCGACAGCCAGAATTAACGATGACACTTAATCCTCATTGAGAACGTAGAGCCTTGCTACCGGCCAACAGCTCTTAAAAATCAGTTTTGATCCGAATGGTCAATTACCTCAAACTGGAGCATTCCTTGTCCTGCTTCAAGCCGATTTACCAAATACAAGTGCTGCAGAAAGAGCTACATGATGTTAGAAAAGAGTACCCTATCTTAAGTTACAAAGGATGCCTTTAACTCTCCTAAGCTATAGCAACGTATTCTCAGATTTGGTACCTTAGTGTATTTTAGTTAGCGTTCCAGTCAACAAGCTTCGAGTGCCTAATCAAATAAGAACATAGGGCCATACCTAAGACAATTGTTACACATGCTCTGCAAGAACAAAATCTCAATAAGGTACGGTTCCTCACTCACAGAGTGCAGCATAACCTACATTTCCTCTGCTCTACTACCATTAAACCCAGTCAGGGCACTAGAGGATAGAAATCAAATGCCCCCAGCCTTCGAGAACTAAAATGATCGAAGATTTTACTACAGCTTGAATAACGACCCCAAGAGAAGTCCAAATCTGGTAGAAGCCATTAATGATCATGCATTCTATTTTGACCAGGTCAGAGGGACAGTTTGAAGCTCTACTGTAGTATAAACCTAGATGAAAAGGAGTAGGAGAATCTTGTTACACCAAGAGAAGACAGCCTGCACTGCTACTGAGGCTGGAAATTTTACCCCATTATTGGGATTTAGTCTGAGTTCCTGAATCGTAGACGAGTATAATCAATGAATCAATCCACATATTACCTCCTTTGGACACTATTACGAGGTTTATTTGTCATATACATACTCATCGTTGGGGGAGTCTACCTGCTCCAAAGAAAGCTCCAGTACTTTCCTAATCCCCAGGAGGTTTCCTCCCCAATAGGTTCCGAATATATAGACCTCAAGACTGTTGAACTGGTAAGCAATGATGGAACCACAACCTTCAGCTGGTATTGGCCAGGGCCAGGGCCCATCACTCTCGTTTTTTTTCATGGCAATGGCGGAAATCGGGGCAATCGTCTCAGTTGGATTCAGGAATTCCATCGGAGAGGCTATGGAGTCTTCATTCTGGATTACCGAGGTTATGGAGGCAGTGCTGGGACTCCAACGGAGAATGGATTTTATCAGGATGGTCAGGCCGCCATAGACTGGCTCCGGGAAAACACCCATCAGCAACTAATTTACTTCGGAGAATCCCTAGGCTCAGGGGTGGCCGTCGAAATGGCAATTCGACACCCCCCTGCTGCCCTGATCATTCAATCAGGTTTTTCCTCTGCAGTGGATGTTGCAAGAAAAAGCTATCCCTATCTGCCAGTCAGTCTGATAATGAAAGACCGTTACGAGTCCCTGAAAAAAATTGACGGCCTAACTTGCCCTCTGCTGGTAATCCACGGTCAAGGTGACTCGACAATTCCATTTAAATTGGTAACAGCACTATATGAGGCAGCTCCTGGACCCAAGGATTGGTTTTTGGTGCCAAAGGCAAATCATAACGATGTAGCTTCGGTAGGAGGTCAATCTTATTGGAACAGAATTGAGAATTTCTTACTCACTCAAGTCATAACCTCTCCTAAAAATCCGTTGCGTGCTGAATAACTGGAGATGAAATTCGGTGTAGGTTTGAAACTGATTCTCAATACCCTACGTTTAGCGAAACCTTGAGTAAACTATTCGATCACCAGCTAGGCAACCTTATCTTGGTTTTGACTTGTAACCTCCCGTCTTCGAGATCATTATAGTATCAGTTCTTACTGTATTTTCTTGACATCAGTCGCAATTCTTGGAGATAAATCATTTCTTGATTCTAAAGGAAATTTTGAGGTACTCTTTCGATGTTTGTGACTGGTGGTTCTATGATGCGACGAACCGCCCTACCAAGCCTTCTTGAAATTAGTTTCAGGTTGGCTACAATACCAAACGGGTTCTGGCCCAGGCTGAACTTCCTCAAGGAAGCATTTGGAAGTTCGCTAGCGAACCCATTTCTCTTAAAACTAAAGACAACATTTTCTATCTTGATTAGGGACTACGGTGAATAGCGTGACGGAATCTTTTTCCCATGATGTGTTGTTGGTGGGTGGTGGTGGGGCAGGCCTGAGAGCAGCTATTGCCGCTTCCGAAGTTAACCCGGATTTAAATGTGGCAGTAGTTTCTAAGGTTTATCCCATGAGAAGTCATACCGTCTCCGCTGAAGGCGGCGCGGCTGCCGTTATCAAAGCTGATGACAGTCTGGATGAACATGCTTACGACACCATCTCTGGTGGCGATTGGATGTGTGACCAAGATGCAGTCGAGCTATTTGTCCAGGAGGCTCCCTCGGAAATGTTGAAACTTGAACATTGGGGTTGTCCTTGGAGTCGAGAAGCTGACGGGCATGTGGCTGTTCGACCCTTCGGTGGGATGAAGAAAGAACGCACATGGTTTGCAGCCGATAAAACTGGCTTCCATATGTTGCACGCACTGTTCCAAACATCTTTAAAATACAAATCTATCATTCGCTACGACGAATGGTTTGTTACTAAGCTACTAGTAGATGACGGCCGTGTTCAGGGTGTAGTGGCAATTGAACTCATGACAGGGAAAATCCATGCCATTACCGCTAAGGCTGTTATTCTCTGTACCGGGGGTTGCGGAAAATTATTTCCTTTCACAACCAATGCCAACATCAAGAACGGTGATGGAATGGCCTTGGCTTATCGAGAGGGAGTAGCACTGAAGGATATGGAATTTGTTCAATACCATCCCACAGGGCTTCCGTTCACTGGGATTTTAATCACCGAAGCTTCTCGGGCAGAGGGAGGATTCTTAATCAACAAGAATGGATACCGCTACCTGCAAGACTATGATCTAGGTACACCCCAACCTAAGCCGGTCCTACGTTCGATGGAGTTGGGCCCTCGAGATCGCCTGTCACAGGCATTTATGAAAGAATTAGGGCGGAAACGGGTCCTCAATGGACCCTATGGGCCTTATGTTCATCTAGATCTCAGACATCTGGGGGAAAAACTTATAACCACCAAATTACCATTCGTTCGTGAATTATGTCTCAAGTATGAAAATATTGATCCTGTCACGGAACTGATTCCTGTGAGACCTGTAGTTCACTATATGATGGGGGGCGTCCATACCGATATTCATGGAGCTACACCCTTAGCCGGCCTATTCGCGGCTGGAGAGGTGGCTTGTGTCAGTATTAATGGAGCCAACCGGCTAGGATCTAATTCTCTTACCGAGCTTCTAGTCTTTGGTGCCCGTGCCGGAAGATCAGCGGCTGAATTTGCCTTGCAAGAAAAACCATTGAGTTCAACCATTCTGGCTCAGGCAACAGATGAGAAGAACAGACTAGAGCAACAGTTCCTTCATAAAACTGGGGGGAATGAATCCATCGCCACTCTGCGGTCGGAGATGCAATCAACTATGGAGGATAGCGTAGGGATTTACCGGACAGGGGCCTCCCTTCAGGAGGCCCAGTCCAAGCTTCAAAAACTAAAAGATCGTTTCCACCAAGTGGCTATTCAGGACCACAGTCACACCTTTAATACCGAACTAACAGCCGCCTTGGAACTTGCGTTTATGTTAGATGTGTCCGAGGCTGTTGTTGCGGCTGCCCTGAATCGGACCGAATCCCGCGGAGCTCATCAGCGTATTGATTTCCCGCAACGAGACGATACTAAGTTTTTGGCCCATTCCTTGGTTTCTTATGGTAAAGATGACCCACCCAGGATAGCATATTTGCCTGTGACCGTTACTCGCTGGCCCCCAGGAGAGCGCGTTTATGGCCGATAAACGGGTAACATTCCGGGAGCTTTTGATAGATTTACCGGACCCTTCTAGGATGATTGGCTCTATAGAAAGCAAACATGTTTTCTTTCTGGACCAATCAACATTCAAGAGTCAACAACACTAAAGGAAATATGGCTGAAACAATCACTATCGAAGTTGCTCGATACCGACCTGAACAAGAGACTACTCCTTGCTTTCAAGAATTTCAGGTGCCCTTTACTAAGGACTGGGTAGTCTTAGACGCTCTGAACTACATTAAAGACAAGCTGGACGGCTCTCTCTCTTTTCGCTGGTCCTGTCGTATGGGCGTCTGCGGAAGTTGCGGAATGACGGTTAACGGTGAACCCAAGCTCACTTGTGCTACTTTCTTATCCCATTATCAAAAGGGACCCATCCGAGTAGAGCCTCTTAAAAACTTTCCGGTTGTCCGAGACCTCGTCATCGAAATGAGTGATTTTTTGGATAAGCTTCAACGTGTAAAGCCCTGGATTATAGAAGAGGATGACACAGCCCCAATGGAGGCAGAGTATTTACAGACCCCAGAACAGTTGGACAAATACAAACAATTCAGTATGTGTATCAACTGCATGATCTGCTACTCCGCTTGTCCTGTCTACGGGCTAGATTCCGATTTCATCGGGCCCGCAGCCATTGCCCTAGCACAGAGATACAATTTAGATTCTCGCGATCACGGGAAAGAAGAACGTCTCGATATTCTCTCTCAGCATGAAGGCATTTGGGACTGTACGTTTGTGGGTGAGTGCACAAAAGTTTGTCCGAAAAACGTTGATCCTGCCGGAGCGATTCAGCAGTACAAACTTGAAGCAACCAAAGAATGGTTCAAGGCCTTCCTGAAGCCTTGGAGCAAAAAATGAAGATATCTCCAGCTCACCGTCAATATCATCCTAAATGGTATCGCACTCAAGTTTCTACCTATTGGTGGAGCCACGAGTGGCCATACCTTAAGTTCATGCTCAGAGAACTCAGTAGTGTCCCTGTAGCATTCTTCGTTGTCATCATCTTATTTCAGCTCGGGTCCCTGAGGGAAGGGCCTGAATCTTATCTTGAGTTCCAACAGTGGCTAAAAAATCCTATTCTAATATTTCTGAATGGTCTCAGTTTTGTTTTCGTACTTTTTCACACGATTACCTGGTTCAACTTAGCACCCAAAGCAATGGTCATCCGCTGGCGAGGCAAGCGTATCCCAAATCTCCTTATATCCTCTCCAAATTACGTAGCATGGGTGGTAATCTCTGGACTCATGATCCTTCTTCTGACAAAACAAGGTTAACAGATGGTCAATCGGTCTAACGAACCCTTTCTGTGGGCTCTCTTTAGTGCTGGAGGGGTGTTGGCAGCATTCTTTTTGCCTGTTCTTCTCTTTCTTTATGGTCTGGCCTTTCCACTAGGATGGTTGAACCCACTCACTTACCAAGAAACCCTTGAGCTAGTTGAATATCCACTGGCAAGACTGATCTTGTTTTTAATATGCTCACTCTCCTTCTTTCACTGGGCTCATCGATTTCGTTTCACCCTCCACGATGGACTACAGCTCAAGCACCTGAGTAAACTGATTGCCGTTTGTTGTTATGGGACAGCAATTGTAGGAACGACTACTGCAGGTTATCTGTTGTGGCATTTTCCCTAGGTTCAAGACCCTAGGGAAATTCGGGAGCACCGCTAAGGGAGAATGATTTCGACGGATGATGATTGACGAGGAATTTGGGAAGTAAGAATGCCCACAACTTCGTAGACTCCCAATTTAAGTTCGTTCCGCTCATTGTCCTTCAAGTTCCATACAACTTTGAATTTCCATTCTTTTTGGGGTAGAAGAGCTTGGCTGCGGACAACCTGGGTAAAAAAATTACCCTTCGACCAACGCCAGACCTCGAAGCCGCTATCCTTTTCCCTGACAAAGAAATCATAAGTTTGGCTGGAAACAAAGTTAAAGCCTAAAAAATATTTTGCCGTATTCTTGACACTCAATAACAAATCCACTTCATTTTTTTTCTTCTCAACATGCAGACTGATCAAGGGATTGGTCTGAGTAAAGACAGTCTTAGATCTGGACTGCCCGTCCGACCTTTCTTCCCAGTATGATGTATCCCCAAACATTTCACCGTTAACTAGAGCTGATTTAAGCCGGAAGAATTCCGATCCCCAATCGAAAAAAGTGCCAACCTCCATTATACCCAAACCCCGATCAAAAACTATTTCAAGCCCTATATTATCGCAATCTGAGCAAGTAAGGTAGCTCCGGCGGTTAGCAACTGGATAACCCGTACCTCCCAAGGAATGGTCAAAATTAGCATCCGTCGATCCATCCGCGGGAAATAAGGGAACTTCCTCCCCTTCTTGCCCCTCAGGAATCAAGCGAACAAACCTTTGAGTCGATTGATCGTAACGAATTAACAAGTTCCGTTTACCCTCAAGGCCTGGAACAAAGGGAAGTTGATTGAAAGCATAGTATGTTGTCCATCCAATAATTGGCCTGGCGATGATTTCGATTTTCACACGCTCAGTTCTTTTAAAACGGCTATCTATTCGGTCATAAATCCACCGGTTCCCAAGCTGTAGTGGGAGATAATCTGGGTCTAAAAAAATGACCTTTCCACCCTCGATGGCATCGGCTGATTCTTGAAGACCAGAGTCTTTTAAAGTAGGGGGCAGACCATTACCAATCTGGCCAAAAACCCACCAAAAGGTAAAAATGAACTCGAAGACTCGCTTCTTTTTGATGATTTGGTAAAAAAGCACCATCACAATCTAGGCTAAGTCCCATACCCCCTGCAGTGAAAAATAGTCATAACGTCAATATTAATTGTCTCATTCTTGTTAGACTGCTAACACATTTATTGATATCAGCACGAGTAGCGAAG
>Ga0310345_10003819_pt1 | contig 14081 bp, 19 predicted proteins | sample HC15DNA20500_MG_FD_204667 | JGI IMG/M metagenome (GOLD analysis project Ga0310345, IMG submission 204667) | Marine microbial communities from station ALOHA, North Pacific Subtropical Gyre - HC15-DNA-20-500_MG | ecosystem: Environmental > Aquatic > Marine > Oceanic | place: Pacific Ocean: North... | reverse complement strand
CGTCTACATCTAGGTCGCCATTAAAGTCTGCGTTCCCTGCAAGCGTTAAGGTCGAAGCCATATCTACAGCTCCGTCAATGTCAACTACATCTAAATTAGAAGTTCCGTCAACATCTAAATCACCATTAAAGTCTGCATTCCCTGCTAAAGTTAGTGTTGAAGCCATATCAACAGCACCATCAATATCTACAACATCTAGATTGGCTGTGCCATCAACATCTATATCTCCTGCAAGATCAATTCCTGCTGCACCTGCTAAGACTAGATCGTCTGCGGATTCATCCCAGAGCATATAAGCCCCAGAAGTAGCTCCGAAGAACTTGACATCATAGCCTGTGTCATCGACACCGACTGTAACTTTACCGCCAATATCTATGTCTGCCAACGCATCAACGACCTTGGCTCCTGCTCCTGCACCATCCATATAGACCAGTTTTGTTGCACCTGTCGGAATCGTGACATTTGCGCCTGTTCCTTGTGATACAGTTATTGATTGAGAACCGCTTGTCGCATTCTCAATAATTTGGAAACGACTAATTGTATTTGGAGCAACTGTAAGCGTTCTGGTTGCTGTTAAAGAACCACTTGATGTAACTTTAAAATACATAGCACGGGCAGGATCTGCTGCGCCATCGGCTATAGTGGTTGTTACATCTGCATCACTGGAAAAAGACTCTTGAGTTGCATAACTCACTGCTTCCCCGATGAGCTCTAAATTTGTGTTGGTTGATGTGCCCCAAGTTCCTGATTCATCACCCGTGGCAATCTCTTTTAACCTAAGATCATTTACATAAGTTGCCATATTAAGTTCCTCTTAGTTTTGTTAATAATACCTATTTTTATTCTTCTACGCTACTAATTTCCATTCTGGGTCTTGTGCATCATCTATAGCTGCCCATTCTGGGTCTTGATCAGTGTCGATAGTTCCCCACACAAGTAATTGACTTATCCCACCTGTTCCAGTCAATCCAGTCAATGCAATATCAACATGAATAGTAACAGTTAATGAGCCGAGTGCCGATGTCATGGCACTTTGTGTTACTGCAATAATATTGTTGCCAATAATGCCAACGCTGGCTATAGCACTGGTTCCAGCAAGTCCTGTTGGATAAACATTGGCAGCACCAGTAACAGTTTCATCGCCTTGAGCAACTGTGGAAGCTGTTCCACTGACTCCTGTGATTGCAAATCCTGCTGCGAGTACAGTGCCTACTGCACCTGTGCCCGCCAATCCTGTTTCAGCGACTATTGCACCACCTGATGGAGTGACACTGGCTAATGCGCTGGTTCCTGCGACTCCTGTTTCGGTTACATTGGCTTGACCAGTTGCAACAACTGTACCAACAGCACCTGTACCAGCAAGTCCTGTTTCTGTTATATTAGCGTCACCAGTAACAGTTTCTGTACCTAGTGCGGTTGTCCCTGCTAAACCAGTAAGTTCAACAGCGACTGGCTCACCCCAAGTGCCAGAATTCCATGTACTCCGACCCCAGCCAGTAATATTAGCCATTGGCTAACTTACGCTATTCTGATAACAGCGTTACTTGCGTCTGCGGTTGGAAAAGTTATGGTAAAACTACCTGCGGTACTGGTTTTGTCTCCACCAAAATCAAAGACTGCAACTGAAGGATCACCTGTAGCTGTGTCATTGAAGATCATGCAACCTCTTGCAGTGATGGTACAAGTACCAAAAGTCAAATCAGCAAAATCGGTAAACGCTGTGGTTCCCGAAGTAGTTGGGTTTACATTGGTTAATGAACCGCCTTTTGCTGTGTAATTTGTACCTGATGCTTCTTGGTTTGTACTATAAGCGGTAGTAGAAGCGCTCATAGTTGCTGAACTCGTATAAAGAGCCAACTTAAAAGTATTCCCACCAGTCGCTTTAAAATTATGTACCGCTTGCATAAGCTCGCTTTTGAAAGAAGTACACATCGCCTGTGTTATAGCCATTATAGCCTCCTGATTATATTCGCTAGGTCCTTATGTCCCTGAGCTTCCAATTGATTACATACTGTACAAATATGGTTATTAATAGCCTCTTTCATATAATATGTAATTATAGTATGACACTGGTTTTTAAAAGCATGGGCTTGCGCTCTAATTGGTTCTGGTGCTGTGTCGCTCACCGAAACCAATTTATCAGTAGCCATATCTGCAACTTCTGCAACTGTATGACCTCTGCCATGTGTTGTTTTTACCCCCAGATCACCTATGGATAGTTCGAAAGGATCTGTTTCCATTAAAATTTCTCTGGTTCTGGAGGTGTTAAACTAGCTGTTATATCTTTTCTTCCCGAAACTCCAAAAGGAATTTCTTCATTTAATTCAATTTTAGAAAACTCCGTTACTTTTAGTTCATCTTCTTCTAAATACACTACAGGTGGATTCTCAAGCCTGTGATAACCATATAGTTTTTCCTTTTCTGGGATATTTGTGTCCAACATAGGTGAAGTTGCTGCTATTGAAACATCAATACCTTGTGCCATGCACTTAGCTAACCAAAATTCACAACAGGCTCTTCCTAGTTCACCAAAATGAATATTAGTTGTGTAGCTGAAATCTGCACCATAAAGACTGATTTGTGATACTTCCTTGTATAAAGCAAACGCAATTGCGTAGGCTATTGTATTATTGAAATAACCACAATTTGTTGTTTTTATTACTTTTTCAAGGGGATATAGCTTAAGGCTTGGAACCCTTTTGTCCAATTCACAAGAATAAATAGGGCATTTTAGTCTTGGCAATATTTTTTGTAAAACCTTGGTCTGTGGTCCAGCATCATTGGTTTCAAAGAATCTGGACACAGGATCCATTAAAAATACTCGGTCTGGTTTAACAACCGCACACATGGAATTGATAGCCCAAACTTCATCGTATTCTTTGCTGTGACTAATGGACATGTGGTAGTCAAGCTGACTTTTACCCATAGCTACGATAGCAACTTTTTTACCGTTTAGTTTTTTATCTTTTCCCTTACCGTTAATCATTGTGGTTGTGGTCTCAATTTACCGTATCTATACTGGTCTCTTGTTCCAAGAGCTTCATTAAAGTTTTTAAGTTTTACAATAGCATCTTGAAATTTAGCTTCAAAATATTGAAGATTATTTGGGTCTTGTTTCATGAATATAGAAGCTTCCACTAACGCACCATACAATAAAGCATCTTCCGCATTGGTAGAAAGCCAAGTTGTGCCACTATCTCCCGCAGCAGTCAATGAACCAGGACGATAAACATAATGAAGTTCAAAAGTTAAATTGGCGTTAGGTGTAGGAGCTAAAATAAACGTATCTTCATCAAACGAAGCATAGTATTTGGGGGCACCTGTTGTTGCAGCAATAGGGGTGTAGTCTCTGATCCAAGTAACCTGTTTTAAAAGTAGATATGTGTATTTACTGTCTGAATCGAGCACTGCTAAACTAAGAGGGTCTAAATAATCACTTGGTTTTCCTAAATAAGTGCCTCCTGATGCAGCTGTTCCCGTAACATTTTTACGGAATTCATCTAATTGAACTGTTTTCAGTATCTTTTCCTCAGACAGCTTAATAAACGTATCTAAAGTATTGGTAAACGTCGTCTCGTCATTATCCATATAGTTCTGGATTGTCGTTTTTAAACCTGAATATGTAAAACTCATGTTGTCACCGTTATTGTTCCTAAACTTGTTGTTCCTTCAAGACCTGTAAAATATGTTCCTATAGTATCAGCCGTAGTGTCTGTCATTGGAGATGCAGCCCCAGCAGTCACAACACCCAATTGGGCTTGAGGTAAGGATACCTCAGGTCTGGGTTGATATAAAGCCTCTGGGTCAAAAGTCTGTTTTGCTGGAATATCTTGAGGTTGTCTAGGCTCATAACATTCAGGACAAACCTTCAAATTGTTCCACTCTACTCTCATAGAAAGATAGGGATACGACCACCCACAACGATCACAAATGGCTAGTGAGTGCGTCCCTTTTGCATAAGTCATATATACGTCGCTTTTGGCACTAGGTGAAGACTTGCTCTTCCTCTATCTTCGTCTTGCGCTCTCTTAAGATCCTGTTCATAGATTTGCTGTAACATAGGTACTCTTTCAGGGTTCTTTTTAAGAGACATATAGTAAGCCAAACCAGAAACCATTGGCGGAATAAACCGACTTGGTATTTCTTGATCTTCCGCAGAAGCACCTACATCATCTATTCTCTGGATACGATAAGATAAGAAAATATCAGTAGAATTTGGAGGTGTTGGCCAAAGATACAAAACAGGAGTAGTTTGTCTATCGACAAAAAACTCCGTTGGTCTAGCCTCTGTTGTTTTAGTGGGGATATTTAGATATTCTTGCCGACCGATTCTTGATAACTGATAATCTGTTTGAATACCATTAATAGTACGTCTAAGGACAGCTTCCAATATATCGATATCATAAGCGTTCAGCGTATAGCTTGCTGTGCTTTCAGTTAAAGTTAAACTGACTTCAGCTATCGTCCAGATATTAATGCCTCGGTTAGACCAATCTGCGAACATAACGTTCATAGACCGTCTAGCTGTTGCGGCATCATAACCTGTCCGAGCTTCTAGCCCAGCAAGCTCATATGCTTCTTCTATTACTTCTCCTGTATCTAATGAGAATGTTTTAGTACCCGAAGTAGCCATGATCTAGGATCCTGGAGCTTCATAATACTTCAAAAATTCACACCATACAGTGTACTCATTGCCTGCGTCAGATGTAGAAGGGACAACAAATAAAACATCGCCTGAATAACCAGACGCTGCCGTATTTTGTAATCCGCCTATAGTGCTGAAATCAAAGGTATTGTCATAAGACATCGTTAAAAAAGTAACATCAGTGGTTGCGTCCCAATCAAGAGAAGCAGGAGCATCAGTGCCTCCGCCAACTGTATACCAAATTCTATTCAGTGATACATGTGCGCAGGACTCACCGTTTAAAGTAGATGTGTTTAGTGCAGAAACATCTACTAAAGTAGTGCTACTAGCACTTCCGTCTGAATAAACAGAACAATAAACGATGAGCTTTCTTTCACCATCATCTTGATTAGTGGGACCTGTGACTGTATTAGCCATAATTTATCCCCCTATTAAGCGTCAGCAAACGGTGTTACTAAAGTTCCTGAACCAAGTATGATTCCTTCTACTGCATATTTTGCAGAAGCTATTGCAGTACATCTTACGATGCTTCCTGCAAGTCCACCTTTGGTAGTTCCGTTCATAGTAATAACGTCGTTGGATGCGCCAGAAATAAAGGTTTTACCTGTTGCATCAGTTACTCCTGTGTAAGTACCACCAACAAATTTGTCTGTGCCATCCGTTAAAATGTCCATATCTGTGGCTGCTGTAACAACAACAAACATAAATTGAGCGCCCAAATTGTTAGTTTGGTTAGGATCAGTGTCTTCTGTTGGAGCTGTAACAACAATACTAGGTAAAGTAAATTTACCGTCTGCGTCATTGCAGAGTAATATTTTTCCTGCGTGTGATGCTACTGTTATTGATGTATCCGCTGTGAGACTCACAACGGCAGCGTTTCCTGCGGAAATAAAACCAGCTAGTGATCTGACTGGACCTGAAAAGGTTGATTTTGCCATAATTCTTTCTCCCGAAAAAATAAGTCCTACCGTCTTGGCTTAGTCTGCTAGGTCAGTCTGTAGGACAAGTTATCCCTAGATAAGTAGATGCGGGTTGAGTAAGAAACCCCCGCATCACAGGTTCCATATTTCGCTCGCGTTTAAGCCCTATGCTCCTGGGGAACCAAAGATACCGCGCCAATCAGACCAGCCGAAGCTGTATCTTTCTCTCGCTTTGTATCGTACATTTCCAGTTTCAAAATCGCCTTCCATATTAGTGGAAACAGCGGTTCTGACGAAATGTTTCATTCCATTAGGAACATCAGTTTTAAGGAACCACGCGTCCGTGTCAGTCAAATAATGATTAACAGCATAGCCATCAGGGATCATATTCATGTTCCTAATAGCATTGATGTCATTATCTGCAGTTGAGACACGTCCAGGTGTGTTCAGTAACCGATCTGCAATGAACTGTAATGCTGGTGGCACAATTAATCGTTGTGCTTGAGCATTAACTTTCAGACCTCGTTCATCTTTAAAACCAGCAATATCAATCAATGCTTGTTCCATAGATGTTTCATTAAGATCTGCTGCCGTACTTAGTTCGTTCTTCAGGTCTCCCGCAGTCAATGATCCATGATCAGTGGCAAAGAGTTCTTTACCATCTCCTCCTGGATATGTACTACTAAAACCATTATTCAACACATTCGCAGCTTTAACCTGCTTAGTTTGTTGCATTGAACGAGCAAGTGCACGGGTGTACCTTGCAGACAGGGTATCATAGAGATTGTCTTCCATTGCTTCTTCAGTCAAAGAGAACGCTAGTGCCACTGTATTATGTACATAACGGGCTGTCCAAGTTTCTTGGGCAGTGTCATATTTAACTGCAGCGCCTTCTCCTTTAACTGCTGCTTCTCCAAAGCCAGAGAGCATCACTTCTTCCTCATAAGCACGATCAGAACTTTCGGTATCGAAAATCATCGTGTGCTCATCGGCGTAACGTGCATACTCCAGTCCGAATAAAGCATTAAGACCTGGAACGAGTTCTTTAACGAGCTGAGCTCTATTAATTGCCATTACTTATCTCCTTATTCAAATGGATTAGCAGGGAAACGGAAGTAGGCTCTAGCATTTGCGCCTATTGAATTGCTTGGAGTGTCGACAAAGCCAACACAAAGAGCAACACCAGAAGAAGTAGTAGCAGTAACGCCTTCAGCAGAACGACCAGTAGATGTACTACCTGCCGTTGTTGAAAGAGTGTACTTATTGCCAATAAAAGTTACCGCTGGTGTACCAGCCGTAAATTGTGCCTCATAAACGATGTCAGGATCGTTATATATGTAGGCTTTAGCATCTATACTTCCTAGAGTCGCCACATCAGCAGTCCAATATCTTGAAAACACTGGAGTACCATCCGTCTTCTCATAATAAACGCCAGCAAATACTCCGATAGGAGCTCCCGTAGCCGTGCCTTGAATAAGATATCCGCCAGAAAGATTACAAACATCGCCACTATAAATAGCGGTGTCGTAAGCACTTTGGATCCTCATTTGAGCAGGTCTAATGGTTCCACCAGTTAAATGATAAGATGGTGTGAACCCATTCGGGTCATTAACATTTGCCATAATTTATTTTACCCATAGTAAAAGGTTAATCTTCAGAAAGATCCCGTTTTGTACCAAACTCCGTTTTCGTTTTACGATTCGGTTGTTCGATAGGCATAATGGGATTACTTTCCCTCATTAGTTCAGAATCAACAGCCTGCATAGACTCATCTGTCACTCTTTGAAAGTAATCAGTTCGTTCATCGACTATTGTTTCGTCTATTTTTGCTAAGATTAAGCCACCAACGCCAATAACACCTGCGTGTTTTCCATCATCAATTGTGGGACCTTCAAACTCAGGATGAGTTTCAGCCCTCACTGGCTCGAATCCTTCACGAATACGCTTAGACATATTCGTTTTGTCTTCTTGCCCAAGGATGCTTTCACGAATCCAGCGATACTTGTATCCTGGAGGTGGTTTAGGTGCGTCTAAACTAGACGGTGGTTGCCAAGGTTTTCTGCGAGTTTTTTCTACTCGTACTTCAGCAGAACGGGAGTTACGGTCTGTCATATTATACTCCTATATTAGACGTACTTTGCGTACTCTTCGGGTGGCACACCAAGTTTCTTAGCAATTGCTAATTGACTTGATGAGAGTTTTACTGTTCTGGTTTTTCTAGTAGTTGGATTAGCTCCAACACTCGTCCGACCAACAGCTTGAACTGAAGGAGTTTTTGAGGCTTCTTCTGTTGTTTTCTTTTTTATTTTAAATTTTTGTGGAAAGGCTTTAGTTATTCTTTTATTTAAAAGTTTATAGTAGTCTCCTGCGCTAGGATCAATTCCTTCCTCTTGCATTTGTTTATCAATTGCGAATGCTGCAGCAGTCATTACTGGGTCTTTCCCAAACCATTTATTTCGAGGTTGTTGTGCCCAAGCCGTAGCTCTTGGATCAATAGGAGGAGGGTGTGCGCCATTAGTTTCCATCGTCTCTCTTTGTTTTTGAGTACGAGACAATGTTTCTTGTTCAACAGCTAATTTTGCAATATTCTGTTGCGAAGCTAGTTGTGCTTCTACATCCGCTTCTTCTACAGCTTTACGATATTGATCTTTTGCCATTTCAAGTTCACTACCGACCCTACTGTTGTATTCTTTGAAAAGAGCATCATCAGTTTGAGAACTTTTTTGTTCAAACTGTTCAACTTTAGTTTTTAAGGTATTAGCAACTCGAAGAGCTTCATCTCTTTGACGTTCTGCTTCTCGTTGGTTATAAGTGAGCTTATCGATTCGTTTTTGAACCTTGTCACTGTACGCTTCAACTTCTTGTTTATGTTCGTCAGAATTAGCTTCCTGAGACTCAGATTTTAAAACCTCAGGTTCTTTTCCTTCTTCTGTTATTATTTGCACTTCTTGCCCTTCAGGGCTATCTTCTTGTTGCATGGTTTCCTCCATGAATTATTTGAGTTTAGCGTAAAATTTTGCAATAGTAAAGTATTTCATGCTCCGATAATATCCTCGGGGTCGTTTATTAGTGCTAAAATTTCATCGTCGTTTAAAAGGCGCAAGTCTCCTCCATCAATTTGAATGCGAGCACCTGCGTAGCGTCCGAAAATGACCCAATCCCCTTTTTGACACCATGGTCCTTCAGGAAACTTGACTGGATCTTTATACGCATCTGGTCCAAGAGCTACAATATAGCCTACAACTGTAGTCAAACGCTCTCGTTCTACAGTTTGTCGTGCCAGATAGATTCCACCTTTTGTCCTCTCTGCAGGGGCAAAAGGTAAAATAAGTAACCGATAACCCGTAGGACGAGGCAATTTTTCAGCTAAATCGCCTTTTTTAAGGTCATCTGGGGTAAAATTAACGGGTTTTGGCTTTTCAGGCTCTTCAGAGCCAAAATTTGCCACAAAAGGGGGTATTTCCTTACTTTCAGCTTCAGTTTTCATCTGGTGTCTCCATTCGTTTATGCAGCCCAATTATTTCGTTTTCAATGAAGTTTAACCCCGATAATTCACCAACTATTCGTTGATATTGCTCAAAATTACGAACTCCACCAACAGAAAGCGTATTTTTAAGCTCTTCTTGTCGTTTGCGGGACTGTTTTAGTAAAAATTCAGTCGCCGTTAGCCAATCCATAGGTTATTCTTTAATCCATTGGATAAAACTAAGTCCTTTAGTAGCAGCACCGCCACCTTTAGCCTTTCCTTTTACCGCTTTTAGTTCCCCAGCACCTTCCGTGTTCAGTTTAACTGGGTTCTTTTGTGGTCCAGGATAAAGTTTAGACTTTTTAGCCATTTTTTCCTCCTATTCGGTTCTAGTTTGTATATCTGCTTCCCGAACATTCTTTAAAATGTCGGCATAAGTGCGCTCAGACTCAGCTATTGCTCCCTGAGCATTCTTTTCTCGTTCTGCAGCAATCTTAAGCTCTGCAATTGCCTCTTGAGACTCAATTTTTTCCTGTTCTACCTTCCTCTTTTGCTCTGAGGCTACTGCTCTTTGGCGAATTTCAGCTTTTTGGAGTTCGATAATTGGGTCCATCTTAGCTCTTTCTTCAGCTTCCTCTACAGCTTTAGCTCTTCCTGTGACTTCTGCAGTAGCTTGAGTCGCTTTTTGAGCAATCTCATTTATAATTTCTTGACTTTGCTCTGGAGGCATCTGTTGTAGCTGTTCTAATGGTGGTAATTGTTGCCCCATTGCCTCTTCAATCTGTAGTCTATACATCATAGACTGATGTTCTTGTATATTAGAACTAATCATCTGAACAACCATCTCATTTTTCTGTGCGATAGGATTTTGTACAAAAGCAGAATGAGCATCAATATAGGCTTCATGGTCTTGCCACTCAAATGCCTTGATTGGTTGTCCTGTCAATGCTGCCTGCTGTTCACTGATTGGGTCTCTAGGTGGTACTTCTGGCTGTTGTTTAAATAAAGTCTGTGGGTTTTTAATCTCTAAAGCCTCATACATTCGACGATAAGCCTCCTGTAGATTATGTATTTCAGGTGCAGCTTGAGCCATTTGTAGCTGTTGTTGTGCTATCATTACCCGTTGTGCCATAGAAAATATGTTTGGATCACTAACTGGTAATACATCAACACGATCATCAAAATCTTGAGCCATAACTACCTGTTGACCTTGTTCTGTCATATAGGGGTATTCTGGTGGTAAGTAAGTGGCGTAAACTTTAGCTAAAAGCCTAAATTCCTTCTTTTGAGCAAAATGTAAGCGTTTATGTATAGCCGACATTACTTTAGTTCCTCGTTCTAGCATAGCTATAGTGGTTCCTACAGGGAGTTGTTGACTACCAATATCACCAACTTGCATATCTGCAATAGAAGCAAAACGTCTTCCTGATTCAACTAAAATGCCTAAAAGTTGCGCTAAAACAGCAGACGGCTCTTTATACGGTAAAGGTAATAAAGAATCCTTGATTGTAGCCCCTGCTATATCAACATCCCTAAATTCTCCAGGTTGTAAAGGTTCGTCTTCCCCCTGAATACGCATTCCACGGGCTTTAAACCCCGCAGGTAAATTAGCTAAAGTTCCAGCATCGATCAATTGTCGTAAAATAGAGGTAACAGACTTAGTTAAGCCACCAATCATGTGAATCAAGCCAAAACCATAAAAACCCAGTCCTGGCAAAAATTTATATTGAACAAAATAGTCTGTTTTCTTGTAAAGTGGATCCTCTTCTGCCCAATTACGACGAATTGCTAGAATTTGATTCATGTCTTCACAAACTGTAACAATATAGGGGCAAGCAAAGCCATGATCTTCAATTTCTGTTAAATTAAGCTCTACGTGCATTTCTAGAACTGTATAAAGTTCATTATTTTCTGCATAGCTAGGCTGTACTCCTTCTAACTCTTCCATTTTTTCTTGAACTTCGTTCGGCTGAAATGAAGCAGGTTGTGCTAATTCAATATCACTGTAACTTCCATTTAATTGCATTTTCAATAAATCATTCTTTGTCATCGTCATAACATGAGTAACTCGTGGAGAACCTGAGAGGTCGGTAGTCGAGTAACTAACCACTAGATCTTCCGCTTTTACAAATTCACTAACAGCACGACTGAGCGTTGTATCAAAATAAATTTTCTTAAAAGCGCTACCAGAAAGCGGTAAGTAGAATAATAATGAGTCCATCTCAGGGTCGTACTCTTCCATGACATGACTAATTTGATAGTTCATGAATTCTTTGACCCTTGTTGATTGAGCTACGATTTGAGGATCATGGTTTCCAACAACCTGTACTTGAACAGGTCCACCTGCTGGAAGGAGTTCCTTATACGCTTGTGCTTGAAACTGAGTGACAGCTTCAGATAAAATTGGATGATTAACTCCGCTAGCTCCCTGAAACGGCTGTGTCCGTTCTTCCTGCCTAATGCCCAATAAGTCTAAACCTTTACTAAAAGCCTCGTACCAATCTTTACGAGACTCCTTATCTTCTTCATATAAAGCGACTAATTCACTACTTAGGGACTGAAGGACGTCCTCCTCTAAAAAATCTGCTAAATTTTCATTAAAGGGGATAGGTTGTTGTGCTGCCTCAGGCGCTACTTCTCCCTCTTCTAAGGGTACTTCTATTTCTATCTCTACAGGTAACGGTGATCCAGAAGGAGCAGAATCGCCATTTATGAGTGGTAGTTGCTTATCAATAGGTGACATAAGGCTTCACTCTATCATATGTTTTCATTAATAGTAAACCCTTTCCCTGTGTCGATGGCTCTCAAAAGTATCTTGATAGTCTGATGGTAATTGAACAAACCCACCTTGACGGAAGCGCAAAACAGCCTGTGACATGGAGTCAACTAAGTCGTCATGGTCTCCGTTAGGGAATGCTGCGCACTCTTCAACAACTTCAGTTGCCCAATGGTCGTCAGACTTCCAAACCATTCCTGACTCAAATAAAGGCGTACAGGCGTTTACTCTTGCCACTTTGTCTGATCCTTTACTTGGTGTAAAGTTTTGTACAGGAATACCAATTTTTCTCAGTTCTTGTGTTAAGGGTGTGCCACTCCCTTTAGCCTCTATAATAACGGTATCGGGTTCCCAATGCTCGTAAAGAGTCAGGGCTTTTTGTTTAAGTTCAGGGAATTCTAAACGGGCTTTTACAGAGTCTAATAATATTAAATGCGCTACATCCCCTGAATAAAAGTTCTCACCTATTCTACCGTGTGGGTAAAAAACTCCCCACGTAGTTATAGCAGAATAGTCTGCGGTCTCGGTGCGTAGGAAAGCAGTATCATAACTTTGAATGATGTATTCACACTCTGGTGGTTTTTTCTCTTTCCACTCTTTCCACCATTCTCTCTTGATCAACGCTCCCTCTTCGGCAGTAGGGTTTTGCATATATTGGGCAAACCATTTTGGTCCATTGCCCAATGCTGCCTTTATTCCCTCTAGTTCTTCAACTTTCCAGTATTCTGGCCAAACTGCATCGCCACTGGGGAGAATAGCAGGTAATTCAATCAATTCCCACTGATCGTTCTGTGGACTACGCGACATATCCTTTAGTAAACGTCCTGTCAGGTCTTTTGTTGACCATCGAGTCATAACCACGACAATTGCTCCTCCTGGCTGTAGCCTCTGGCGAGGTCCCGACGTGTACCACTCATAAGCATCGTCCAAAGCTACTTTAGACATAGCGTCTTGTTCTGAATGAGGATCGTCAATGATGAAGAGGTCTGCTCCTCGACCTGCGATAGCGCCTCCCGTTCCTACCGCAAAGTATTCTCCTCGAGCGGTGGGCTGCTTCTCTGACATAGTTTCCCACTTTCCTGCTGCCTTTGAGTCGGGATTTAGGACGGTTTGGGGAAAAATACGCTTATAAATATCGGATTGAATCAAATCTCTGACCTTGCGTCCAAAGCGCACCGCTAGGTCTGCGGTATGTGTTGCCTGAATAATCTTGAGCTGAGGACTGCGACCAATGAGATAAGCAGGGAGTAAAAAACTCGCAAATTCACTTTTCGTGTGTCTTGGGGGCATATTGATAATGAGCCGTTTTAATTTACCACTGGCTATACGGTCAAAGGCTTCGGCTACTATGGTATGATGATGTCCTTGGATGAATGCTGGCCATTGACTCTTGACAAAAGTTAAAAAGTCCGTTTGAGACTGCTCAATCTCATTGAGTTCTTTAAACCGCTCCCCGAGCTCGTAGTATTCCTTGAGCGTTTCTTCGGGAAGGTTTTTGAGGTTAGATTTCATTCCCAAGCTTGTTTCCATGATTTTTCAAATTTGGCTGCTTCTGAATGGTTCTCAAATTCAATAAATTCACCTGTTTCCATGGCATATTTATAGGCATCGTCCCCGCTATCAAACTTATGATAGCCTTTTTCTGGAGTCCAAATGACCATGGGCACTAAAAATCCAGGAGTGGAGTCATCTAGTGCTCCAAAAGTACTCATTCTATGAGTATAAGGGATACCTTCTTCTGTTGGGTAGGGTTTATATTTTTCTGGGTCTAAGATTCTTTCTACAAAATTCTTGTCTTTATTTGCCTCTAGTATAGAAGAGACTTCGGACAAAGGAAGTTTCTCTTCATTCTCTGTGTATAGTGGTTTTTCAATCGCCATTAAATTATATACTTTCGGTCATCATATAAGGGTTGAGTAACGGGACCACCAGTATTTTTACTCTGTTTAGATAGATGATATTCTAAAGCACGGGCTAGACTACCGTCCAGGAGTTCGTCCTCGTAAGCATGGTTAGCGTTTTCAAAACCAATAAGAGCGGTAGAAAGTCCTCTCAGGGTCATGGGTTCTGTAAGGTTTAGTTCTTCGTCTGGACCTATGTTCATTCTACCTGTTACATATTCTATGTGTTTCTCATAGTTTGGGTTATCCTCCCCATAAGGAGAAAGGGTATTCAATAACTTAGTTATTGTGTTATCGCCTCTTGAAAATTGAGTTAATACATTAATCGCCCCTGCTCTAATTCCTGCTTCGGGGGAGATAAAGCGTTCAAACT
>Ga0310345_10003818_pt1 | contig 14084 bp, 12 predicted proteins | sample HC15DNA20500_MG_FD_204667 | JGI IMG/M metagenome (GOLD analysis project Ga0310345, IMG submission 204667) | Marine microbial communities from station ALOHA, North Pacific Subtropical Gyre - HC15-DNA-20-500_MG | ecosystem: Environmental > Aquatic > Marine > Oceanic | place: Pacific Ocean: North... | reverse complement strand
GGAAACTACGTGCACCGGAACACCCGCCTTCAGAAGCAACGTAGCGCAGGTATGCCGCATCCCATGGAACTTGATTCGTCGGATGCTGGCGGCTTCGATGATCTTGTTGAACTCTCGCTGGCCAATGTTGTTCATCTGAAGCGGATCCCCGAGCGTGTCAACCTTGCTGGACAACTCCCCCCACTCCTTCGCAAAGACTAGCCCCTGGTCTTGGTAGTGAGCTCTGTTTCGTAGCTTGATCTCTGCCTGGTGACTTCTGTGTTTTCGAAGTAGAGCCACGGTCTGAGTTGCAAGGGGAATGGTCCGCATATTGCTGTTCTTGGTTGGAGCAAATACGGGCGTCCGGCCCGGCTTCACCAACTGCTCCGTAATGCGGATGGTTCCGGCCTTCAAATCGACACTCGACCATCGCAGCCCGCAGAGTTCTCCCTTCCTGGCTCCAGAATCCAAGCCCAGAGCGTAGAGGTCCGCTGTCTGGGTCCCAAAGGCTCTGGTGGCCTGTAAGAACGTCTTGGCCTCAGCCTCATCCCAGCAGTGGTCAATCACGTCCAACCGGCCAGTCGGGGCCTTGGGAGTATTCTCGACGAGTTGGCACACATTTCGCTCGACCAACCGTTTCTTTTGGGCCGATTTCAGCGATCGGCTAACCACAGCGTGATGATGCTCAAGCGTCCTCTGCGCGAGGGTGCTTCCCTTCTCCCTGTAATACCGCTCCAAGTGGACTGCGTCCAGCTCCTGCAAGAGTATCTGTCCGAGGCTCGGCTTTAGGTGACACTCGATGATACTCTTGTAGGTCTCGTAAGTCCTCAGGTGCCGCACAGGCGGCTTGACGGCTACCTCAACCCAGGTTGTCTAGCCATTCTCCAAACGTCAGCTTGGTCGGCTCTGTGAGGGTGTTGTGGTTGGTTTGGTGAAGCAGTTCAGTGAGTCTGCCTCAGCCTCCCGCTTCGTCCCTTTAACCGTGTACCACCTTTGCTTACGCTTCTTCTTCCCGGTCTGTGGGTCAACCTGGTAGCCCAGGTCCAGAATGATGCTCCAGGAGCCCCTGTAGCGTTGTTTCAAACTTCCTCTAGCCAGGAGTTAGTTACCCCCTTTCCTCGGTAAAAGCGCTAGACAAAAAAGCCCCGACATCAGCCGATGAGAGTCCTTCTAGTTGCTACACCACAAAGGCGGCCAAGTGCCGGGGCAATTTGAATTGTACGAGTTCTCAACTCATCAGAATACCCTCGTAGTGTAGTGTCAGCCATCGCACACCCGACCGCTGACGCTGGCAAGCGCGGAAACGAACCTCCGTGGGGCGAGGGAGAGACGATCCCGCCCCACGCCCACGGAAGGCAATCTCCGGATTACTAGGCCCGCTCAGCCAGGGTCACAAAGGGCGAAAGCGTATCGCTCCCGCTCTGCGACGTCTTCGGCACCATCCTGCCCGTTACCGGAGAGGGTTTTAGCTACGCAGAGCTTGAAGACATCTCGGATCAAATGCGCAACGTGCTCCTTACCATCCCAGAAGTCGCCAAGGTTGAGGTCCAGGGCATTCAGGAGAAACGAATCTTCGTTTAATACAACAATGCGCGGCTGGCCGAGCTCGGCGTCTCGGCCTATCAACTGATGAACCTCCTCGACAGTCGCAATATCGTGCTGACTGAAGGCCATATTAACACCGGAAGGGAGCGAATCGCCCTGGAGCCATCCGGCACCTTTGAGTCGATTGAGGACCTCGGCAGAACCATCGTCACCGTCGCCGGCAGGTCGGAGATGATCTATTTCGAAGACATCGCGTCTATTTACCGCGACTACGTAGACCCTCCCAAGGAAAGGGTAAAATCCTCGGGAAAGCCAGCTCTAGCCCTGGCCATCTCCCTTCGCGAAGAAGGGAACCTGATCCAGCTTGGGAAGCGGGTAGAGGCGGAGGTGAGTCGTCTTCAGGATCTGTACCCCATCGGGCTCGAGTTCGACACCATCGCCTTTCAACCCGGGGTCGTGGAGCGAAAGGTCGAAGATTTCGTCAGTAATCTGGTTCAGGCCGTCGCCATCGTCATGTTGGTCATGTTCGTCACTCTGGGTCTGTGAACCGGGCTGGTAGTCTCGTCGTTGATTCCGTCGACCATAGTCATGAGCCTCCTGATCATGTCCTTTCTCGGTATCGGACTGGACTAGATGTCGTTGGCCGCTTTGATCATTGCTCTGGGACTGCTGGTTGACAATGCAATCGTGGTTTCGGAATCGATCATGGTGCGGATGTCCACGGGAATCAAACCCATCGAGGCTGCGGTGAAATCAGCCGATGAATTGCGCGTCCCCTTGTTGACCTCGTCGTTGACCACGGCTGCCGCATTTCTACCAATCTATCTTGTCGAATCCTCCACCGGAGAGTACACGGCTCCCCTGTTCAAGGTGGTTAGTATTGCCCTGATATGCTCCTGTATGCTCCTGGCTTCTCTCCTTGACCCTGATCCCGATGCTCTGTGTATTTTTCCTCAAGGTCAAGCACGTGCCCCAGGAGGAGCGCCAGGACTTCAGACTCTATGCCTGGTATCGCAAGATTCTTCTGTTCTCCCTGCGCCACCGTACACTGAGACTGCTCTGGGTCGTCCTGATCTTCGGGTTGGCACTACAGGGCTTCGGACTGATCCCCAACGTCTTCTTCCCGCCCAAGGATCAAGCGATGTTCACAGCCGAGTTCGATCTACCTATCGGGACTCCAATTGAGCGGACTGAGGCTTTCGTCCAGCAGTAGAGAGCTTCATCGAAACCGAGCTGAAGACGGGGCCCGAGCGTCCCCAGGGAGTCACCAACTGGGCAACCTTCATCGGGCAAGGACCTCAGCGTTACACGCTCACCGATACACCGACACAGAGGAGTCCTGAGTACGCCATGATGCTGCTTAACACGACCAGCTATGCGATCGTTCACGACCTGATCCCCCGCCTGGAAACCCACTTCCTGGAGCGTTTTCCCGACGTCAAGCCCACCATTTTCAGCCTTCTGAACGGTCCGCCGGTTGAGGATCCCATCGAGATTCGGATCTCGGGAGAGGATGTGGATCAGGTCTTTGCCATCGTCGACCAGGTTAAGGCCCACCTCTCGGCGATTCCAGGCGCCAAGAACATCAGCGATAACTGGGGCGCGCGCACCAAGAAATTGGTGGTCAGGATCGATCAACCTCGGGCTCGACGTGCCGGTCTGAACAGCCAGGACGTCGCCGTCTCACTGCAGACGGTACTGAGTGGCTTCGAGACCACCAACTATCGAAAAGAGGATAAGATCATTCCCGTCACGCTACGCTCGGTAGCCGCGGATCGGCAAGACATCGGAAAACTCGAGAGTTTGAATATCTTTTCTCAGCTCACCGGAAGTGCGGTCCCACTCAAGCCGGTCGCCGATATCGATATCACCTGGGAGCCAGCCAAGTATCTGCGCCGCGATCGCCTGGCTACGGTCACCATCTCTGCCGGGCACCTCCCCCCCCAAAGTCTGGAGCCCTACCCATCGGCTGAGCCCCTCCCTGCCATGAGAATGCCAGCTTCTTCATCCACTGATGCCAGCAGCGATAGACCCAGCACGAAGAAGAGTACGACCACGGCCATGCCCACGCGCTGAGTTGAAAAGATCCGGGTGAGCTCGCCCAACAGCAGGGGACCGAGGAAGGCGGTGGCTTTCCCGGAAAAGGCGAATAGTCCGTAGAATTCATTCTCCTTACTGGGCGGCACAAAACGACCCAACAGAGATCGGCTGGCGGACTGGTTCGCTCCCGCACAGGTTCCCACTAGAGTGGATGCCATCCAGAACACCCAGCGGTCGTGTGTCAAAACCGCCGCCATGGCCGCCAAGATGAGCCCCCACAAGCTAATCTGAATGGTTCGCTTACTTCCCACGTAATCGTCCAAGAACCCCAGGGCAAAGGCTCCGATCCCAGCTGCCACGTTGATGACGATGCCAAAGATCATGAGTTCCTCGAAGGAAAAACCAAATGTGCCCACGGCATAGACACCGCCGAAAGCAAAGATCGTGACCAGGCCGTCGTTGTAGAAAAGACGGGCGAGCAGAAACTTCACAATCTGTTCATATCGCCTCACCTCCCGAAAGGTACCGACCAATTGACGAAACGACGCTGCCAGGATCCCTCGTTCTCGCGTGACTGCCGATTTATCCTCTTTGACCCAAAAGAAAATGGGCAGGCTAAACACCGCGAACCATCCGGCCACGAGCAGGGTCATTGCCCTGAAGTTTTCGCCGTTCTCCCTGCTGAATCCGAACCAGGGCTCCTCCGGCTGTACCAATGCCACCATGGCTAACGCCATCGCGGACAACCCACCCAGATAACCCAGTGACCAGCCAAAACCGGAGGTGCGTCCGATCCGCTCGGGATCAGCTATATCGGGAAGAAAGGCATTGTAGAAAACGGTACCCATCTCGAACGCAATATTGGCGAGGGTAAAAAAGAATAGTGCCTTTACCACCTGGCCAGGCTCGGCGGTATAGAGCAAAACCGAGGCGACAACCGCCACCACAGTCGATAGAAACAGCAGCAACTTTCGGTAACCTCCACGGTCGGCCAACGCTCCCAGTGGCGGTGCAAGCAGTGCGGAGACCAGAGCCGTAACCGTCAGGGCCCGAGACCAGAGAGACGTGCCCGTGATCTCATCTGCTGCCATCTCCTTGGTAAAGTAGGCGGCGTAGATGAACGTGACCACCAGAGTGGTGAAGGAAGAATTGGCGAAGTCGTACATGCACCAGGAGAAGACCGACAGCTTGCTGTGAGGTGAGTTGGTTGTCATTGCTTACAGGTTACACGTTGCAGGTCGAATGCGTCTGAACGTCGCACGTCCTTTGGCCGGCAGCAGACAGCTTCGGAACTGACAGCTGCGGAAACCTGAAACTTTGAAGACTCAGCACCAGTGACCCCTGACCTGGGACGTGCGACGTTCAGACGCATTCGTGTAACCTATGATCTCCATGCGCGTACTCGTAGTCTCGCCCTACCACGGCGGCAGCCATCAAAACTGGGCCGAAGGATACCAGGCCCACAGCAGTCATGAGATAGAACTGCTGACGCTTCCAGCTCGATATTGGAAGTGGAGAATGCATGGCGGAGCCGTCACCCTGGCCCGACGTCTCCTCCAGACGGGAGAGTCTTTTCCCACGATCATGGCTACCGACATGCTCGATCTGACCACCTTTCTGGCCCTGACGCGCTCCCTTACCACACACGCATCCACCGCGCTCTATATGCACGAGAACCAGCTGACCTATCCCCTGCCTGAGGACCCCACTAGCGGGCCCATGAGACGCCAGTTGGGTGAGCGCGATCTACACTATGCCTTCGTCAACTACTCCTCGATGCTGGCAGCCGATCATATCTTCTTCAACAGCCGATTCCATCACGATTCACTCTTTTCAGCCCTCCGACGTTTCCTGAAACACTTTCCGGATCCCCAGGAGCTGGCAACAATCGAGCAGCTGAAGGCGAGAAGTTCCGTCCTGCCTGTTGGGCTGGATCGGTCGAGTCCACCACCTTCCGGGGACAAGCCCATGCCGCCCTTGATCCTTTGGAATCAGCGTTGGGAATACGACAAGAATCCGGCCGAATTCTTTGACGCGCTGTACCGGGCATCCGAGCGCAAGCTCGATTTTCGGTTGGCGCTGTGTGGGGAGCGGTTCAGCCAACATCCCCAGAAATTCGAAGAGGCCAAGCTACGCTTAGAGGGACATATAACCCATGTGGGGTTCGCAGAGAAGCCCGTCTATAAGCGAATTTTGGACGAGACTTCGGTGGTTTTATCCACGGCCCACCACGAGTTCTTCGGAATCAGCATCCTGGAAGCCGTGGGGCACGGCGCTTTCCCTATACTGCCCAGGCGGCTAAGTTATCCCGAGCTGATTCCCGAAGAATTTCACAAGGACTGCTTGTATGAAGGGTCGGAGCAACTACAAGAGCGGCTCTACTGGGCTCTCTCCCAACCCCAAAAAGCCAGAATCGTAGCCTACCGGATCGCGGCCTCTCTAACGAATCTTGAATGGCAGAACCTGGCATCCCGGTATGACCTCGAGCTGAGCCGCATCCACGGTCCGGCCGTTCACTGAAGATTAAAAAGGCGGCTCAGGAGCAGTTGCAGGGGAAACCGTCCTAGAGTCCCGCCCGCCATCGACTTCTCATTGAAGGCCTCGACCTCATCCGCCTCGAGACCCTCGCCCCAGATGAGAACCGGAAGCGGGTCGGCTACGTGCTGGCCACTCTCGCTGAGGGTGGCATGATCCGACGCCACCGCGATTCTGAGGGGATCCTCACTCGCTTCTAGAAATACTTTGAGGTGGGCATCCAACTTCTCCAGGAAGGCAACCTTAAGCTCGGGTCGCCGATCGTGCGCGGCGATGTCCGCTCCCTTGATGTGCAAAATGACAAGATCATCCCGCTTCAGGGATGCGAGAGCTAGTTTGACCTTGACTCCAAGGTCGGTGTCCAAATTCGCCGTCATGGCGGGAGATGTGATGTTGCGGGCGCCCAACCACCCAGCAAGTCCCAGCACCGTTCCATCTCCGCTGATGCAGGAAAGTCGCAGGGGAATACCCGACTGTTCCAGCGGAATAAGTCGATGCAAGCGGCCGGCGCCTCGGGTCAGAATCGCGTTGGCAGGGGGCAGCCCTTTGGCACTCCGCTCTAGATTCACGGGATGCTTGGCCAGCTTTTCCCGGACCATCTCTTCAAAAATTGAAAGTGCCCGAGCCGTATAGACCGCTTTTTCGTCATCTGGGTCAACGGGTCGCGGCGTCAAAGGCAAGGACCCTTCGACACCGTCACCAGGATCGCTGCCCACGACTGCAGTTGAAAGATTTTCCCCTCGAAGAACGATGGCCAGGCGATGTTCGGTCGAGGACTCGACTCGGACCTCGACCTCCTGCGAAAGGCTGCCGGGAAGCGGCATTCGATCGATGACACGAGCCAATTCGGCCGCTTCTTCCCGAATCCTACCTGCTCTCCTATCGATCACTCGACCCCTCTTGTCTAGACAGGCGAAGTTACCTCGGAGGGCAACGTCTCCTGCTGACAACTCGATTCCAGCGCCTAGTGCCTCTACCGGGCCCCTCTTCATGGCCAATGGGGACTGGCCGAAAAGGGACAGACTGCCCGCGGCAGTATCCGGTACGACCCCGGGTGCTACCGGGTCTGCAAGTCCACACTTACCCTCCTTGGCCAACCGATCAAGAATGGGAGTATGGGCAGCCTCCAAAGGGGTGCGGCCTCCCAGCGCTCGAACCGGACGATCAGCGACTCCGTCAATGATCAACAGAAGAGTCGGAACACCGGGCTCCGGTCTGACGACCGGGCCAGCCTCTGTCAAGTAAGGAACTCGCTGCTGCAAGAAGTCCGTGAACACCCGGAGAACTCTGCCCACCGGAGGATCTGAAATGGAGGAATCCACGATAGGAATGTCGTGGCTTTCCACTTCTTGAAGAATAAAGTCATGGAGAAAACGGATGGAGGAAAAATTCTCCAGATAGGGCTCTGCGCGTCGCCCACTCATCCGGGCGCGGGACAGAAACCGAGCTCGATGAGCCTCCTGGTCCAGACAGGAGAGAACGAGTGGAACTTGGTAGGCTTCGCCTTCAAAACCGGCAAAGGGGATCAGCGGAGGGTAAAGGTGCACCCCTTCCACCAGGATGCTTCGGTTCTCCACGATCGCCCGCTCGACCACGGCCCTTACGCCGACGCAAACTCTGGTGGATTGTTCCTCGAAGGTGGCTAGCACACGGGAGGTGAAGTCCTGCTCCCCAGATGCATCCCCGGCTCTCTCAGCAGATGTTCCTAATGGGGGAACCGCCTCGAAACTGGAAGTGTGCAGCGCCGGAAGCATGCTGGTGGAGAAAACCATCCGCATCAACTGTCGAATCGTGTCGGTAGAGGTCACCCGATAGAGTCCCAGTAGATGAGCCAGCTCCAAAGCAAGGGTAGATTTACCAGTACCGCTGGCCCCGCCAAGATAGACAACCAGCGGCCGGGGAAGATGCTGAATCCGCCGGACCAGCCGGTAGCGCCGCGCCGTGTCAGCCCCCTCGACCCTTTCCAGGAAATCCTCTAGCCGAGTAGCAAGCTCCTGACTCGACAGCACGGTGGTTCCCTCCTGCTTCAACTCGGCCTGGAACTGATTGACCAACTGGTAACTGCGATCCAGGTCCAGGCCAGATCCGGCCAGGCTTCGCGCCAACAAACCCCGAGAGAACGGCTGTCGCTGGGAATTACGAAGCACATGGAGCTCCGCAGCGATCTTCACCGGGTCCTGTAGATTGGATGGCAGAATCTTACCGAAAACCGTCTCCAGTTCTTCCTGGATCAGATCGAGGATCTCAGAAGTTGTGACCTCCTCCCGGCCCTCTAGCCGGCCGCGTATGGACCGCGCCACCGCGTAGGCATTATCAAAGTCCAGACCCCGAAGCAGCAGGTCATGGGTAATCATGCCCTTCAGAAAACGATGTCGTATCCCCTGGGACGTCACTACCTGCAGAGGCTGCTGATCAGCTTTTTTACGGCTCATATTCTTTCGCTGGATTCGTGAATAAAATGAGACTTGCTACTGCCTTTCATAAATGCGGTAGCCATCCTCAAGACAAACGTAGCAGTGAGATAGCCCGAGTTCAAGATGTCCAGTCCCCTTTCGTTCAGGCTCGGAGCAGACCTATTGCAGCGTCTGTTCTGCCAAGGACGCTGTGTCGATAACTATCTGTAATGGGTTAAGATTTAGGAGTCCCCACCGTTCTCTGCCATGCGGAAAGAAACAATACTGCTTGTAGAAGACGACAAATCGATCCAGGAATTGGTCCGGTATTATCTCTGCAGAGAAGGTTACCAGGTCTTTTGGACCGGCCTGGCGGCAGAAGCTCTGAAGCTGGTGAACAAGGCCCCCCCCCGACTTGATCCTGCTGGATCTCATGCTCCCCGACCTCGACGGGCTGTCCCTGTGCAAGGTCCTCAGAACCCAATCCGAGACCAAAGAGATCCCCATCGTCATGCTGACCGCTAAAGATGCAGAGTCGGATATGGTTGCAGGGCTGGATTCCATTCTTGAGTTGCTGGATCAGAAAGGTCTCCTGATAGTACTAGAAATACGTTTACCGATGAGGAATATCATAATGAGGAATATCGTGAAGAGGATCTATTCGTTTTCTGTACTGATACTGTTGGCTGTGTCTCCCCTTCGCGCCCAAGATCAGCAGGAATTGCGCTCGAGACTCGAGACTCTGGAGCAAGAGGTCGCGGACCTGAAGCGTCTGCTCCTGAAGATAGAAGAGAAAAAGCCAGAGGCGTCTCAGAGCAAGGCAACAACCATCCCCAGGCCCGATCCGTCTTCCCTTCGTGCCTATTGGAAGGAAGGAATTCGAATGGACTCGACCGACCAGAGCGTCAAATTCAAACTGGGGGGAAGAATCCTGAACGATTGGGTCGCGTTCTCCGCCGATGATTCCGTGGACCGAAACTTTACTCCAGTGGGGGGAACTGAATTCCGCGCTGCTCGCCTCTATATGTCGGGAACCCTTCACGATCGCGTCGAGTTCAAAGCGCAGTACGATTTCGCCCCTATCAGCACAGCTTTAAAGGATGTCTGGATTGGAATCAACAAGATCCCGGGTCTAGGAAAGTTTCGCATTGGCCATTTCAAAGAGCCTTTTGGTCTGGAGTTGATGAATAGCAGCCGCTACATCACCTTTATGGCACGTGCCCTGCCCACTGCATTGATGCCGTCAAGAAACACTGGCTTTCTGTTCACCAACCCCCTGGCGGGCCAACAGATGACCTGGGCTGCAGGCGTATTCAAGGATACTCCCGACACGGCTATCGGGCTCGGCTCGGAGAACTACAGCATGACCGGTAGGTTTACGGGGCTCCCTCTGTATCAGGACGAAGGCAGGAGACTCGTGCATCTGGGTGTGGCGTACAGCCGGAGAAACCCGATCCTAGATACGCTGCGTCTGAGAGCCAGACCTGAAACCCATCTCTCCGACCGGTGGATCGATACTAGATCCTTTCCGGCGCGATCCGAGGACCTCTTGGGCGTGGAAGCCGCTCTGGTCCAGGGCCCCTTCTCTCTGCAAGGCGAGTATGTGAGAGCTGCGACCGACTCTCCCGGGTTGGGAGATCCCTCATTCAACAGCTTCTATGTCGCTGGCAGCCTCTTCCTGACCGGAGAAAATCGACGCTACAAGCGGGATACAGGCACCTTCACTCGGGTGCGGCCCAAGGGGAACCTGTTCGGTGGCGAAAAAGGGATAGGAGCCTGGCAGCTGGCAGCTCGATATTCCCGCCTGGATCTCAACCACCGCACTATCCTGGGGGGCGAGCTGAATAATTTAACCCTTGGGCTCAACTGGTTTCTGAATCCGAACACGCGAATCATGTTCAACTATGTCCTGGCGGATCGCCAGGATATCGGAGAAGCCAACATCTTCCAGACCCGCTTCCAGGTAGATTTCTGAAGCCGTCAAAGATCCCACCGAAGAGAGCCTGACATTGCCATCCAGGCCCACTTGGGTTAGCTTCCCCGGGGTATCTCAAATGGACACCAAACATCAACACGAACTTTCCGTTGTCATCCCGGCCTACAACGAGGCGGAAGGCATTTCCCAGGTCCTGTCCCAGTGGACCACCCAACTGGACGAGCTCTCAATCGATTATGAGATGCTCGCCTACGACGACGGTTCCACCGACGAGCCGGGTACAATCCTGGAGACGTTGGCGAGGACCAACCCCAGGCTGCGGGTTACCCGGCACTCCAATCGAGGGCATGGGCCCACCATCCTCAAGGCCTACCGTGAGGATGGGGCGAATGGGTACTTCAAATCGATGGGGATGGTGAGATTTCGGCCGCCCAGTTCTCAAAGCTCTGGGAGAAGCGCAGTGCGTTCGATTTTCTGCTGGGCTATCGACAGGGTCGAGAATCCGTCTTGGCACGACAGATCATCACGAAATGCTCCCGACTCACTGTGTCCCTTTTGTTCGGCCGCTCGGTTGGAGACGTGAACACTCCGTTTCGTCTCATGCGAAACCAATCTCTGAAGCCCCTCCTCGTCCACCTCCCCAGCAATGCCTTCGCCCCCAATATGTTCCTCTCCGGCTTGGCTGGTAGGGCCGGACTCCGGATCCACGAAGAACCGGTCATCCACCAAGGACGCGTAACCGGCGTCACTCTCCTGGTCAAGTGGACCCTGGTCAAAGCCGCTCTCGATAGCTTCGTCCAGACGGTAGCCGTGGCATACAAGGCACGACAAACGATCGGGACAAAATGAAGGCCCCCGGACGGATCGTGATTCTGGGCGCCGGACCCACTGGCTTGGGCGCCGCCTACCGTTTACAGGAACTGGGAATAGACGACTTCCTACTGCTCGAAGGCCGAGAGACACCAGGAGGACTTGCCTCCAGCTACGTGGATGAAAGGGGCTTTACCTGGGATGTAGGAGGACACGTTCAGTTCAGCCACTACACGTACTACGACTCGGTCCTGGATCGAGCGCTGGGAAAAGATTGCCTCTTCCACGAGCGGGAATCGTGGGTCTGGATGCGGAAACGGTTTATTCCCTATCCCTTCCAGAACAACATTCATCCTCTGGATACCGAGGATCGGTTGCGGGCCTGGGAAGGACTGGAGCGGGCGAGCAACCTCAGAAGCAGCGTCGCACCCAGGAACTTCCAGGAATGGATCCACTCTACTTTCGGCGAGGGAATCGCGGAGATTTTTCTAGTACCCTACAACCTGAAGGTGGGGGGATATCCGCTGGAGTCGATCTCGATCGGCTGGATGGGAGAGCGGGTTGCGGTCCCCGATCTGGAGCGCATCCGCCAGAACTTGAAGGAGAATAGAGACGATGTCGGCTGGGGCTCCAATAGCCGGTTCCGCTTCCCACTTCGCGGAGGAACCGGGGCCATCTGGAATGGGGTCGCCAAGCTGCTGTCACCCGAAAAGCTCCGGTTCGGTTGCCGGGTAACCGAAATCGAGACGCTCCAGAAAGCGATCCAACTCCAGTCGGGAGAACGGCTGGCGTTCGATACCCTGCTCACCTCCCTTCCTCTGGACGCCCTCTGCGGCAGGTGTACTGATCTGAGCCCGGCGGCCGCCCGGGCGGCCTCTTCCCTGGTGTACAGCAGCTGCAACATCCTGGGAATTGGACTGCGAGGAGGCAAACCTGAAACGCTGGCGAAGAAGTGCTGGATGTACTTCCCTGAAAGTAACAGTCCGTACTACCGCGTTACCGTTTTTTCCAACTACTCTCCCAACAACGTTCCTGAGGGAGAAGACCACTGGCCACTGATAGCCGAAGTGTGTGAGTCGCCCGCCAAGCCCGTCGATCAGTCCAGCCTCGAAACTTGGACGTTGGAGGCCATGAGGAGTGACGGCCTCATTTTTCAGGACTCAGAAGTAATCTCCTTCTGGCACAAACGAGAGGAGCGCGGCCATCCTACGCCTTTCCTGGAGAGGGATAAGGTCCTGGCCGCCATCCGTCCCGAGCTGGAAAAACGCCGGATTTTCTCTCGCGGCCGCTTCGGAGCCTGGCAGTACGAGGTCAAGAACCAAGACCATTCCTTCATGCAGGGAGTGGAAGCGGTGAACCGAGTTCTCGGCATCGGGAAAGAATTTACGATTGACCGTCCCGCCTACACCAACAGCGGTGTGTTTCTAAAGTGAAGAAGGCTCGGAGAGTAAATAAGTAAGGCTAGGAACTGAAGAAAATGGCGGACCAGAAATCGACAGATCTACCTTCCACCCCACAAACGGTAGCCGAGTTGGAAGAGAATCTGAGCACACCCAGTGCCCAAGCCGTGGAAGCCATGGGCCGCCTCTCGGGCGATCTCATTCTGTTGGGCGTCGGGGGAAAGATGGGCCCCACTTTGGCGCGAATGGCGAAGCGGGCCTTGCAAGCGGCGGGCATCGATCGACGGGTGGTTGGGGTTTCACGTTTTTCCGAAGCGGGTCTGCGGGAGCGGCTGGAAGAGCTCGGAGTGGAAACCATCGCCGGCGATCTGCTGGACGCAGACTTCGTCGAATCACTGCCCCAGGTCGCGACCGTGGTCTATATGGCGGGCTTCAAGTTCGGAGCAAGCACGGATCCATCGATGACCTGGGCCATGAATTGTTATCTGCCGAGCCTCGTCTGTCGGAAGTACCGCAACAGCCGCATCGTCGCCTTTTCGACCGGCAACGTCTATGGATTGGTGGCCAACCACCGAGGAGGCTCAGTCGAGACTGACATTCCAAATCCGGTGGGCGAGTACGCCATGGCCGCACTAGGCCGGGAGCGAATCTTCCAATATTTCAGCCGCTCTCTGCCGCTTCCATTGGTACTATTGCGCCTGAATTATGCCACCGAACTCCGCTATGGGGTGTTGGTGGACCTGGCACAGAAAGTCTGGACAGAACAGCCGATCGACCTCACGATGGGCCATGTGAACGTGGTCTGGCAAGCCGACGCCAACGCCATGGCGCTGTCAGCCCTGGAACACACCGCGACTCCCCCTCTTATCGTGAACAGTGCGGGAAAAGAAATCCTGTCCATCCGACAGACGGCGCAGGAGCTGGGACGACTGCTGGACAAACCCGTCCACCTCACGGGCAGTGAAGCGCCTGATGCCCTACTGAGTGACGGTAAAAAGGGGCATCGAGTACTAGGCAAACCGCAAACCGGCTCGGCTCAGATGCTGCGCTGGACCGCCGACTGGATCCGCCGCGGCGGCGAGACGCTGGGAAAACCCACAGAGTTCCAGAACCGCGAGGGCAAATTCTAAGCTGAAACTTCATTTTAAGATTTGGATGAGAAACTGACTTAACCTAAGGCTTTAGAATGGGATAGGTACTTTTTCAGGCAATTGTTTAAAAAAGAGTGGCACGCCTTCCAGGCCGTGATTGTGGGGTCTCCGCCTCCACGGGCCGGTCATCACGGGCAGGGCTGCCCGTGCCACTGCAGGACACTGAATTTTCCTTCTTGAATGGGGCAGCTCTGCGGGGGCGGGACTGAGCTGAAACAGATTAAGGATTCTTGTCGAGCGGAACGGCGACAAGAATCAAGAGTTGAAGTAAATCTGGGGTTCAGCGGGCTTTGGA
>Ga0310345_10003816_pt1 | contig 14085 bp, 11 predicted proteins | sample HC15DNA20500_MG_FD_204667 | JGI IMG/M metagenome (GOLD analysis project Ga0310345, IMG submission 204667) | Marine microbial communities from station ALOHA, North Pacific Subtropical Gyre - HC15-DNA-20-500_MG | ecosystem: Environmental > Aquatic > Marine > Oceanic | place: Pacific Ocean: North... | reverse complement strand
GTATCTGACAAGTCTGAATTCCTTGATCTGTGCACTAACTTAAATGTCCCGGTACTGCCTTATTGTCGACTGGACAAAGAAGTAGGCCAACATTATCTTAACTCTTGCAATATCCCATTTCCGTGGATTCTCAAACCAAATAGAGGAAGTGGTGCCAGAGGATTTATGGTTGTTTCCGATCGCTCTCAACTTGAATCTCTTAACGTTTCGAAGTTAGATGGTTACCATGTTCAGCAATACTTGAAGTGCGCAAAGCAGTATAAGTTTACTGCAAGTTGTAAAGATGGAAATCTCTTAAATGGAGTCTGTTTGCACAAAATTCGATATTTCCCTGTGTCGGGTGGGAGTTGCACTTTTGGTGAAATCGTCGATATCAAAGAGATTAGCGATATTTGCTCTAAAATTATTACAGAGTTAAAGTGGGACGGGATTATTGATTTCGATATTTTGTCTCCAGGGCCAGATGAGTATTATCCAATTGAAATAAACCCCCGTCTTCCTGCTTGTGCGAAATACTCCCATTGTGCTTGTGTCGATCTAATAGACGATATTTTTGTAAGTTTTCTAGGAGTGCGACCAATAAATCATAAGTGGAGATCTAGCAAGTACGTCCACTTTATTACATTGGATCTAGCAAGAGCGATCGCACTTATTTTCAGTCTTAATATTTCCGGGATCAGTGATTTCACTAGAGCGCTACTAAGTCGCGCTATGAGAGTTGATTACTACAGAGAGTTCAAGTTTTCACTGGTTTCTTCGCTTTTGGTACAGGCCTCTAAAGTAACGAATTTTCAATTTTTGAAAAATAAATTTTTTAAAAATGGATAACGTGTGATGCAATCATTTAATAACTTGAGATTTTGATGAAGATTCTTACTTTTGACCTGGAAGACTGGTTTCACTTATTGGAAGTGCCTGGGATTGCTGGTCCCGATACTTGGTCTGGGTTTTTACCTCGCTTTGAACAAAATCTGCAGCGTATCGTAGAAGTGTTAGATGATAGAAATATTAAGGCAACATTTTATTGCTTGGGTTGGATAGCTGAAAAATACCCGCAATTAATACGAAACTTAGTGGAAAAAGGTCATGATATTGGTTGCCATTCTTATGCACACCAATTGGCTTATACTCAGTCACCCACAGAATTTCGTGCAGATTTGAAACGGGCTTTGAGTGCAATAACAGATGCAACAGGGCTGAAAGTTGAAGCTTATAGAGCGCCAGGTTTCTCTGTGACACAAGAGAATCTTTGGGTATACGATATTTTGTATGAAGAGGGAATAAGGTATGACTCATCAGTGTTCCCGGCTAGTAGGGCTCATGGTGGTTTATCTGACTTTACACTATCTAAACCATGCCTTCTCAAGACATTGGATGGGCATAGAATTTTCGAGCTGCCTCTGTCTGTAATGCATGTTTTTGGGCGCAATTTTGTTTTCTCTGGAGGCGGTTATTTTCGAATCCTCCCATCCATTGCTCTAAATATGCTGTTTTCCAAAAAGCAATACGTTATGACTTATTTCCATCCAAGGGATTTCGATCCAGGCCAACCAGTCGTCCCAAATTTGACTCGCTATAGACATTTTAAAAGTTATGTTGGGTTATCGAGTTCTATGAAAAAATTAATTAGATTGCTAGAGACGTACGAGTTTGTGAGTGCTAGAGATGCAATTGATTCGATGGACTGGAATATGGTAGAAACTGTTGATCTGGCTGCTTTGTCTAACTAGCTTGCTAGAATTTTCAATTGTATTCTTTGTTGCAGCTTTGTTAGTAACTCATAAGGCTCAATCTATTATTCATAAATTTAGCCATGCGTGCTTCTTATTCTCTCGGTCATAGACTTTGTTTGTACTATAGACTTTGGTGCGAATGCTAGGGGATATAGTCCTACTTCGTGTATTCATTGAATACCTCTCTGATGATAATATTAACTCTACAATTGCAGTCCGTTTTCCTTAGATGCCTACAAAAAGGTTTTTGTCTTGAAATATCGCGCTGAAATTGACGGCTTGCGAGCACTTGCTGTCGTCCCTGTAATACTTTTCCACGCTGGATTTGAGCTATTTAGTGGAGGTTACGTAGGTGTTGATGTGTTCTTTGTGATTAGCGGTTATTTGATAACCACAATCCTCATCGAAGATATAGAGAGCAATAGATTTAGCATAGCTAACTTCTACGAACGCCGTGCGCGAAGAATATTGCCAGCACTTTTTTTTGTGATGCTTGTTTGCATTCCTTTTGCGTGGATGTGGATGCTTCCAAGTCAAATGAGAGATTTTTCACAAAGCCTTGTAGCTGTCAGTTTGTTTGCATCAAATATTCTATTTTGGACACAGAGTGGCTACTTTGACCCGGCTGCTGAAGACAAACCTTTGCTACATACTTGGAGTTTGGCTGTTGAAGAGCAATACTATCTGTTGTTTCCTATCTTTCTTATATTGGTTTGGCGGATTGGGAAGAATAAAGCTTTTGGGATGATCGTTGTCATGGCAGCAATCAGTTTGTTGTTAAGTGAGTGGGGCTGGCGAAATAAGGAAAATGCAAATTTTTTTCTTGCACCTACACGTGCCTGGGAATTATTAGCTGGTACTTTAGCTGCATTTATTGTGCAAAAGCGAGGCGTGCAAAAGAGTAACTTCTTAGCGCTGCTGGGGTTGGCAGCGATCGTTTTTTCAATCTTCGCATATGATGAAAACACTCCATTCCCTAGCCTGTATGCATTGGTTCCCGTGATGGGTGTTGTATTGCTTGTCTTGTATGGGAAGAAGGAAACCATAGCTGCAAGACTGTTAAGCAATAAAGCAATGATTGGTATTGGTTTAATAAGTTACTCTGCGTATCTGTGGCATCAGCCGCTATTTGCGTTCGCAAGAATAAAATCCGTAGACGAACCATCTCATTTACTGATGGCATTGTTAGTGTCTAGTTCAATAGCTTTAGCATATTTTAGCTGGAAGTTTATTGAAACACCGTTTAGGAATAAGGGAAAAATTAACGTAACTAAAATATTTGTATCGTCGTCTGCAGGCTTAATCTTAGCTATCAGCATTGGAGTAATTGGTATTATTAACTCTGGGTTTCCAAGTAGGTATGAATATACTGGAATTGGCGTTACGGGGAATAAACAATTGACAGATTACTTTGAACGTAAGACTGAATCCTGTTCGGATGATTTTTCTGATGTTGATAATTTTAATTCATGTCTAACTACAAATAACCAATATACGGATGTAATTATTGTTGGTGATTCTCATGCGTTGCACTTGATGCCCGGGCTAATAGAAAGTAACTCCAACCTGAATTTTAAATTCATTTATCTGGATGGAAATCCTTTTTTAGAATATGACTATTTTGAAGATGTTGAAACGTACTTCACAAGCACGGAAAAAAATAAGATAGTAGTGTTCTCAATGGCCTATTACGTGAGGCATGAAAGTTTTGATAATTTGTATTCAAGCTTGAAGCATAATGTTAAAGCGTTTAGTCAAGGAGGGCACAAAATTGTTTTTGTGACTGACATTCCTACTTACCTTATCGATGCAGAATCTTGTAACTTTTTAAGTAAAGATGGAAAAATAAACAAAAATTGCTCAATTACTAGAAATAGGTATGATGTTCAAAAAAATATCTATTCAAGTGCGTTGCAGCGACTCGTCGATGAACATGAGAATATTTCAATCGTAGATTTAGACGATTATTTTTGTGATGAAATATCATGTAGTATGATTGTGAATAACGCCCTATTGTACTCTGATGATGATCATTTAAATATAGCGGGTAGCATATATGTTAGCCCTGCAATAATTTCAAAAATAATGGATTTATATTGATATTTTTATACGGATCTAAATTCCATGTGGCTATTGCTTGACCAACTTAAAAATTAATAGTTATATTTCGTGATGTGAGTGCCGATTATTAGTGGAGTGCGCCGTTGTTTATTGAGCTCTTACGTTTTTTTATTCCCGTTTAATTGGCTGTTGATTTGGAGGCATCACAAGATTGGTAATCTGGTTTACAGGAATCTCGGGTGCCGGAAAGACAACTATTTCCCGTTTGGTTGAGGTTAGCATAGCTAAGGATTTTCCACAGGAGAAATCGGTTATTCGCCTGGACGGCGATGTGCTTAGAGCTGGTTTGTGTCAGGATCTTGGCTTTTCGGTGACAGACAGAGCTGAAAATATTCGCAGAACTGCGGAATTAGCCTCTTTGTTATCTTCATTAAATCATATAGTTATCGTTGCCTTAATATCTCCCACAGCTTCTGATCGCAACAAGGCTCGGCAAATTATTGAATCCAATCGAGGGCGCTTTATTGAAATTTACATCGATACTCCCTTGGAGGTAGCGGAAAAACGTGATGTCAAAGGGTTGTACAGGAAAGCCCGTAAAGGCGAGTTATCAAACTTTACTGGAATTGACTTACCTTACGAGCCGCCTATGAACCCACAGTTAACCGTATCCACAATAAGTGAATCTCCTGAGGAATCTGCCAATATGGTTTTTAAGTACCTGAAAAAAGAGAGACTCATTTGAGTTGCTTTAATTTTCAGCGTGTAGAATTTAAGTTTTAACTGATCTGTAGGAATAAAGAGTTAATGTTCTTTATTAAGCCAGTCGAATAATCTAATTTTGAGCTCATTGCACTTTCTATTGATGATGTCTTGGTTCGCACAATCTTTTTCAGGATCAAGCCGAGATAATATCGCCGGAAACTCTTTTTCAACTAAAGGGTTGCAGGTTGTAATCTTCTTTCGTTCAACGCCGGATGCATAATCATCAAACTTAAAATCCCCCCCGATAATTTGATCTGATAAAACCAGGCGAGCATTGGGAATACCATAAGCGTCTGCGACCACGAGACCATGCAGGCTAGATGAAAGGATCACTTTACAGCTGGCAATATCGCGACAAACTGCTTCACAGGCTCTTTCGACATCTATTACTCGGTAATCCGGGTTTCTCTCCAGTGACTTGATCAAAGCATGTGTCTTATCCACATAGTGTGGTACAACACCTATCAGGTTAGTCTTTTCAACTTCTCCCACCAGGTCTTTGGCTAAAATACCGGGATCACCCAGTAAAATCTCTTTCCCTGATAAATTGGCATATCGCTGACTGAGTCGGCCTCGCAATGCCAATACCTCGCATCGGGGTAAAACCACACGTTTTGGTCTAATGAGACCCGTTCCCCAAAGTGCTAATGGTTGACGTCCGGGTAAGCAGTCATGCATAGATCGTCTTATCGCCTTACTATATGAGTTCCAGTATCCCAGAATACTGCCTACTGCAAACAGATCAGCTTCGGCGTGCTCTGCATGATTAATGTCAAGGCCCGTAATATGGTTGACCAAAGCGGGTGCAAGGTCGTCACCAAAATTCGGAGTCTCGTGCTTTTTGTAGTAAGAGAGTTTGATCGTACGCATAAATCAGATTGACCGGAAACTGTGGGAAACGGTATAAAGACTGTTTAGTTAATTGGCTGTAAGTGCTCCAGTGCTATATCAAAGAATAATAAGAAAAGCTCGTTCCGTCACGCGAAAAGCGCAGTTTCAGATTTCCATCAAGAAGCAGCTTGTCACCAGATGGGAGTCTGATTGCCATACCATGCCGTTGTCAGAGAATCACTGGCCTTTATATGATGCCATCCACAAAGCCTATTGGGTAATTCAAAAAAGCATCCCTGATATCGCCTACGGGCAGACATTCAACGACAAGATCCAGTGGCTTAAACTGTTCGGTCAGGATGCTCGAATGATAGAGTTGACTGATAAATTAGCCCTCAAGAAAGTCGTCGATACAAAGTTGGGAGAGGGGTATGTTGCCCGGACGCTCACTCAAGCTGACCGATATGAGGCGTTAGAACAGAAAGATTTGCCGCCGCAATTTGTCCTGAAAGCCAATCATGATTCCGGGTCGGTGTTTTTTGTGCACGATAAATATCACTTTCCAGCGCGTTATTTCCAATACCGTCTGGATCGTGCTGTGCAGCGGACCTTTGGTCAGTCAGGTGGAGAATGGCAGTACTGGCCCATTCGCAAGCAGGTTTTTGCCGAGGAAATGCTGCCCTTTGATAACGGCGCACCACCACCGGACTTCAAGTTTCATTGTGCCAACGGCCATGTGCTCTGGCTTCAGTATATCTATGATCGCGGGCGTTATACCAAAGAGGTGATAACAGACCGAGATGGCAGGGTGATGGGGCTGACATTTGATCAGAGCATGACCAGTGTATTCAACTTTCAACGACCCGGTAACTGGCAGGCCTTGGTTGAGGTTGCCGAAACCTTGTCACAAGGCTTTCCGTATGTTCGGGTTGATCTCTACAACTTGCCTGGCAGAATCGTGGTTGGTGAAATGACCTTCACTCCCAAAAATGGTATGTACCAGTCGGAAGGCAACGTTGAGCTGGGGAAATTGCTTCCTTTAGACCGAACCAATGTACGAGAACTGGTTTGTGCTGAGTACCCCGGGAGGCCTTCCAAATGGCACTGGTAAACCCAGCGGTCAAAGCTACACTAAAACGTGTGCCGGGTTTGACTGGCTTTTGGGGATACCTGCAGTGGTTGCGAAAATATAGTCACTACCAGTGGTTACGACTCTTTTTACCGCTGCAACTGCGCTTTCCCGGTTTATTTGGTGTCAAACAGCATAACCACCACTTATCAGCCCCTGTCATTGTTTCCTTGACCAGTCATCCTCCGCGTTTCTGGTGTTTGGCGCTGACGTTACAATGCTTGCTGCGCCAGAGCGTAAAGCCGGATCACCTGATTTTATGGATTGCCCACGACCATCAGTCGCTATTGCCAAGATCAGTGCTGGATTTACAGCGTTATGGTCTTAAAATCGAATTCGTGGATGACTGGAAACCCTATAAAAAGTTGTTACCCGCAATCGATAAATTTGGCTTTGATGTGAACCATGTCATTGTTGACGATGACATGTATCAGTCACCGCGATGGTTAGAGACTTTGCTTGCGGAGCCGATGTCAGACGAGGTGGTTTGCCACTTCGGTCGTTACTGGCGAGATGAGGACGGCCATATCCCAACCTATCGTGAATGGCCTGCGATGTCACCCGGCGCAGTATCAGAACGTGGTTTCCTGATTGGTCATGGAGGTGTCTGGTTCCCACCGAACAGCCTGGGTCCTGGGGTCTGCAATTACAACCTGGCGAAACAACTTTGCCCCATGCAGGATGATATCTGGTTAACCTGGCATGTATTAATGCAGGGCAAACGAATTCGAAGGACTGCCACAGCCACGCGACGCTTTAGTTGGCCCGGTGCGGATGCTGATGGTGTGGCGTTGTCAGATCAAAATAATCCACCTGAGGGTGGCAATGATCTAGCGGTGAAGCGCATGATTGCGCGTTATGGTTTTCCGGCAAAATGATGCCTCATCTCCCAGTAAGACAATTGCGCTGAGGGCAGGAAGCTTTGAGCCAGAGCTGATTCAAACGCCTGCACTTTAATAGATCCATCTTTCCTTAACAAATACAAGTGATCATAACTCCCACGATACAGCACAGCGTAGATTTGATAGCTTTCCGGCTGCGAGCGCAGGTGTGCGTAAACGGCAAGGGGGGCTCGGTACACACCGTCCTGTGTGTCTGACCAATCATAAGTGGCAATGAGGCTTTCCTGCACATGTTGTAGTGTTAGTTCGCAGAAGGATTGACTGCAATGATTATCCAGGTCGGCTGTATCGGCGAGGTGAATGAAAACCAGGTCGGGCCTTAGTGCATCGATGTCTGTCGGCGTCACGGGATTGACTGCAAACTGTGCGGTATTGAGCCCGACCAGATCAAATTTTTGTCCTGGCAGCCAATAGGCAAAGCGGCCTGCCTCAGTGAGGGCAAAGCGGCTGGTGGCAGGGGGCTGTTTTGACGACAGCCAGTAGGGGAAGGTGTTGATATATTCGTCGCTACGAAGGGTGTTAAAGAGATTGAGGGTGGTGTGTGCGTAATTAACCACGGCCATGCTCAACAAGCCTGTCACTGCTACACCAGTCAATGCTAGGGCAACGATAGCTACATAAGGCTTTTTCTGGAAACGTTGACAAGCACTAATTGTGAGTTTCATCAGGTCTTTAAGATAAATTGCACAGCAAAGTATTAACACTGTCGTGGCGGGTGCCTGGAAACGATCAGCAACATTTTGATGCTGCGTGGCAAACATGAGGGCAAGAAGTAAGGCGCCAACGGGTAGCGAGGCTACCAAGACTCTCCATCGCTTTCGCATCGCAGAAAAGGCGATGATCGCTGCGACCCCCAAATAAAAGTTATGCCTTGCCCAGGCAATGTGACCACTGATGCCGGGCAGCGACGCTGAATCCGCACTCTTGACGATGAGTGGCAACGGCAGCCACTCGCCAAAGTAATGCCAGCGCCAGATAAGGTAGATCAGTCCAGCCAGAACAGCGCCGGACGCTGTGATCAGATACGTCCTGAACTGTGGTTTACCAGCGATAAGAAAGAGTCCGATCAGGGAGGCAGTCATCCCAATCAACACACCATCTGGTCGAATAAGACCCAGAACCAGGCTAATAATGGGTACCCAGCAAAGTTGCTGCGCGTCTCTCCGATAAATCCAACGAAACAGCACCGCCACAACGGCACAGTAAAAACCAGTGCTGAACCCGGCTAGGGAGGCCATCGTGATCTGCGAGGTCAGCAGCAGTAATGCAAGCAGCAACCCCATCAGGGCTGATTGCCTGGATTGCGTCTCGGCACGTGCTAAATCGAGTGCGAACCAGGTGATCAGCGAGAGTCCCGCGCCATTGATAGCATGTGCTGCCAATGCAATATCTGCACCTATAAATTTCGCCAATGCCAGCAATACCATCCACAGAAAATCCGTTGCGCCTTCGGCGGGTTGGGCACCGGTAAAATAGGTAATACCATCACCATTGGCCAGGTTGTTGGCATAGATCATGAGGATGTAGGCGTCCTCATGCAGGTGGCCGGTCAGTAATAACCAGCAGGCCACACTCATGTAGATGATAAAGACCAGGGCAGGCATCAGCATCATACGATTATAAAATGGGTGGTGCATGCGCTTGGGACGTACTTGTCAGCGAGCGGAAAAGATCATTATTCTGGCTTAAGGTTTCATAGCTGCCAGAGGCGATGATTCGGCCCTTGTCCATCACAAAAATCGTGTTGCAATGTCTCACGGTACTCAGGCGATGCGCGATGATGATCACTGTCTTTTGTTTACCGATCTCATCGATAGCCGCCATGATATGGCGTTCGCTGATACTGTCCAGCGCGCTGGTTGCCTCATCCAGCACGAGCACTGCCGGGTCGTGATAAAGCGCTCGCGCAATACCGATACGCTGACGCTGTCCACCTGAGAGCTGTACCCCTTGCTCACCGACGACGGTATGAATGCCCTGTGGCAGATGATCCACGAATTCGTGAATATGCGCGAGTTTAATAGCTGTTTTCAGGCGATTTTCATCGATATCACACTCAGGCAGGCCGAGCGCAATATTATCCCGAATGCTGGCGTCTACTAGAAAAATGCTTTGGGGAACATAACCGATACTGTTCTGCCAGGCGCGTCGGGTGTGATCATTAATCGTTTCCTGGTCAACACGCTGTGAACCTGAATCCGGTTGCAACAGGCCCAACAGCATATCGACGCAGGTGGTTTTCCCGGCCCCGGAGGGACCAACAAACGCAACGGATTGGTTAACCGGAATCGTCAACGACACGTCGCTGAGAGCCGGTTGTGATTTTCCAGGATAGGTAAAGTTCACTTGATCGAGGGCAATGTGCTTTTTTGGATGCAAGGTGAGGTCAGTTGGTTGGGGCGTTTCAATCGTTTGCTGTGACTGCTCCAGGTCATCCTGGATGGCGTGCAGGGCTGGCAGGTTGCCACGGACTTGCGCCAGACTGGCATAGATTTGTTGAAACGCGGGTAATAGCTTGAAACCCGCCAGAGCATAGAAAGAAAGCAGTGGCATTAATTGACTGGCATCGCCATTGTTTGCTTTCAACAGATAGAGTACCAGCATAATCACTGTGCCGAATGCCGTCAGTTCGACCAGGTAACGCGGCAACTGCGCGAAGGCGTTCATATTACCCTGTTCCCGGGCTAATCGGCGTGCGCTGCGTTGGTAGTCGTCAATGAAGTGAGGTTGTCGCCCCAGCAACATCAACTCCTTGATTGCGCCAAACCCTTCTGTCATTAAGCGATAACGCCGTTTTCCGGCGGCAACCGTAATATCCCCCATCCGAGTCAGCCGTTTGCGAACAGTGAGATACATCAGTACATAGACCAGCAAAAATATGAGCGCACCGATACTGGCTGCTGCCGGATTGACCAGAAAAACAGTGGCCAACAATAAACCGGATGTCACCAGTCTCGCATTCAATTGCAGTAAGGGGTTGATAATCTGCGACATGACCCGGTGACATTCACCCGCGAGATGATTGGTCAGTGTGGCACTGTGGTGTTTGGTATGGAAAAGCCAGGGTTGCTCCAGATAATGGCGGTAAAGGCGAATGCTCATGTCAGCACCCAGGCGCTGTCCAGTGTGAATAATATGCCAGGTAGCGACCATGCTGGTCAGGCTGCTCAGTGTCAGCAGGGCGAGTACGCTTAAACCAGACAGGAATAGGAAGGCGTCAATCGAGTTAACGCCACTGGCTTGATAGAGGCGAGATAACCAGCGGTTATCTGAAATGGTGCTGGCATCGCTGACCACGGCCATAAAGGGCAGGATAGAGGCGACGCCAATCACCTGGATGATGGCCATTAACAGAATCAGCCATTGCAACGTAAGGACCTGTCGCCGTTGTGATGTCGTCAATAAAGACCATAGGTGGCGAATATCTTTCCACATGGTTACAGCTTGCCTTTCAAAGACTGGACCAGTGGGGCAGTGCGAAGGCGATCATACAGCCCGGTCGCTTTCAGAATGGGAACAGGCATCATGATCAGCTTACGACGCCAGTTGCCTCGATCCAGCCGGATATGTTCAAACAAGCCGTCAGCCTGGGCAATACGAAAATCCTGTGTTTCCCACCAAGGTTGTATGACCCGTTCTGGCCAGGTGATGTCAAATGGATCATTTGCTGTAAAGCGATCGCCCAGTGTTTCCAGCAACCAGTCACGACGGTACAGGGCTGGATTGTCGGTATAGTTCATGTAACGTGCTGTTGTTTGCAAAAAGTGCGGCTTAACCGCATTGCGCTGTATTTTGTCCGGGTAAACCTGCTCAGGGTGATCCATCCAGTAAAGTGCATTAAATAAATGACTCTGCCAACGTTGTTCGTTGCCAGGCACGTTGTCGGCCGCCCAGTTGGGTTCGCCGGGATGTTGTCGACTCCGGTAAAGCACGACATCGACGTCATTTTTCTCCAGCAGCTCAATACCATCGGTCAGCTCTGACGGGTCGGTTTTGACATTGTGGATAAGCCGGAAATCATTTTGCAGGTAAAGGATATAGGGATGCAGGGCACGCTCGGCCAGGTAACGGTAAGCAGCGCCGATACCGATGTTATTGCCAGCGCCATAGTATTGCAGGCCATAACGCTTGGCGATGCGAATGTCCTTGCTGGAGATTTGCTGAAAAAAGATCAGCTTGTCATCGCAACTATCCAGAAGGCCATGCTTCTTATAACTCTCCAACGTGGCCAGCAAGGTTTTGTGTGACTGCCAGCTCAATATCAGCAGGGAAACAGGAATCATGTCGCACCTGTATGATTGGTCGCACCAACAAGGTTTATCGGTGAGTTCAGAAAACCGTTGCGTATCAAATGCGGGATGCCTTCGTCAGAAAAATCCAGTCGCGCCAGGTGGCTGTCATTGACGTAATGATGGCAATTTGTGTCTGGCTGTAGTGCCCGTGTTTTTGATATCTGATAGGTATCGGGTAGTCGCTGCATCGTATTGCCCAGCGTTGAGAACAGGGCGGCCCATACGGTTTGTTCCAGCCAGACTAGGTTCGGGCAAGGCTGTCTCAGATAGTAGGCAGCCAGTGATTGTTCGACAAAATCCAGGTCGTAGCAGTTGCCGTCAGGCAAATAAAACAGGCCAACATTCACCTTGCTGATGCCTGCAACGTTGAGCACTGCAGGCCAACGATCGACTGGCCAGGTATAGGCATCTTGCCAGTCACTCATAAAGAAACCCTGGCGCTGGGTGATGGTCTGGATAATTTCATCCGGTTTCTTATAAAACAGGACATCCGCATCCAGCACCATAAACGGTCTGTCCTTCGAAAAGTGTGCGAAGTCCAGCAGTTTGATCGCTGGCCAGGAGTAGTCAGTTACCCGGTAGCGGAACGCATAAGGGTAGTTGGCCAGTGCTTGAGTCATGTCGTCATTTGCCTGGGCAAAAGGTATGATTCTCGCCTCGGGGAAATGCGCCTGCAAGGTTTGTAAATGAGTCGGTTTTAATGACCCATCGTCATGGATGATAAGCCTCGGCTTCAGCTCACTGTAGTGCAAAAAGCTTCTCACGGCCCAGAGGCCGTTAATAATGTCTCGAGCACAGAGCAGGATATGCAAGTCAAACGCGTGATGTCCCAAACCGGTAACAGGTGGCAGCTTGAGTATGGTTTGCGTCTGAGACTTGCGGCGCCAGACCGTCCACTTAGTCATTGCGCGTCGATGTAGTGCTTTTGCTGTGGCTTTGGGATGCCTGATTCGCCTGATACTGCGTTTAGGCAGACGACTGCTGAACAGACCGGCCACGCCAGTGGTGTGATTGATCAGAGAAACATCCATCTCCTCAGGATGACGATAGGAGAGTATGGTGAATAAACTTTCTTCGGTCCCCATGAGTTCATTATCAAGCGTCTTGGCCAGTAAGCCTTCAAATCGTTGCTGGATTCGGTTGATCGTCTTAGGATAGCCCCCGAAAACCCCACCTTTACAGCAACGATCAATGAAATCGGTGCCACTCAACCGAGCCATCGCGTCTCGTTTAAAGCCGTGCACTTCTGTGTTGCTGACGTACGGTTTGGCCAGCATGCGCAGTTTGTTGGGCTCCTTTACAAATTGGCGGAAAAACGTTTCGTTAATCAGTTGATGCTCCCCAGGCATCAAGTGCATGTGGATGCCCGCATCGATCCAGATGTAAGGACCGCCATCAGTGGCTTGATTGGCCGCCTCTGCCAGCCAGCGGAGCTTGCTGTTAACCAATGGAATATACAGTGGCAGTTCTGCCATGGGCGAGTGCCGGAGCCAGGCTGCCTGGTTGAGCCACTCAATCGATTGGCGAATCTCCTGAATCTGCTCGAAACCTGGTGTTTGGCTGAGCTGATCCTGATTCAAGGAATGCAGCTTGGTAGGTTTGCCCTGTCGCCACTTCAGGATTTTCTCATGCAGTGATGGTTGAGCATGAATCTCAAAGGGAAGGTCGAGTTTACATAAGCGTTTCAGGCTGTTTTCGTAAGCCCGCCACTGTCGGCGATAGCGAGAATGAGCCTGGTTGCGTCCGATATCCAGCAAGGCTGTCACTAGGGTTGGCTGTGGCATGGTGATATCGGGCTTTCCATTCTGTTTTGCTTTTTTGCTAGTTTAGCAAGGGGGTGCTGACATGGTCTATAAGCATAGAGATTTTGAGCTATGTCACAGTTTTTGTTTCTTGTATCATTAATCAGTCAAGTTCTTTGAATAATGGACGTTAATGGAGTTAAGTGTTAAAAGATTTGAAAAGACAGATAATAATCTGCATTGAGATCGGAAAAGGTGGGGGATATATGGCGCTGAAAAGAAAAGACCGGCCAGCAGCTATTACAGAAGCAAGAGAGCAGTTTATCTATGTCATCCTGGCAATGATGCTGATTGCCGGAGCAACCGACTGGTTTGGTACAGTTTTCTCTGGCTGACGGGCGAAGAATTAACTCCGCCCAAAATTATCCTGTAATCGGACAATATCGTCCTCTCCCAGATAACTGCCGCTTTGCACCTCAATTAGCTCTAGTGGCACTTTGCCCGGATTGGTCAGTCGGTGAATTTCCCCAAGCGGAATATACACAGACTGATTTTCCGAGAGTATACTGACTTTTTCACCCACCTGAACTTCTGCTGTGCCAGTGACCACAATCCAGTGTTCTGCCCGGT
>Ga0310345_10003815_pt1 | contig 14086 bp, 13 predicted proteins | sample HC15DNA20500_MG_FD_204667 | JGI IMG/M metagenome (GOLD analysis project Ga0310345, IMG submission 204667) | Marine microbial communities from station ALOHA, North Pacific Subtropical Gyre - HC15-DNA-20-500_MG | ecosystem: Environmental > Aquatic > Marine > Oceanic | place: Pacific Ocean: North... | reverse complement strand
CACCCGTGAACTCTACGCTGCACAGGGCATGTATTATGTCGGACCGGTCCACCACGGACCGAACATTATCCACTCCAAGGTTCCGATCCGCTCGATCGACGATTTCCGCGGCCGCAAGATGCGCCTGCCGGGCGGCATGGTCGCTGAAGTCTTCACAGAGATCGGCGCGGAAACCACGGTTCTGCCGGGCTCGGAAATCTTCCCGGCACTGGAAAAGGGTACGATCGACGTGGCCGACTATGTTGGACCGGCGGTCAACTACGCGCTCGGCTTCAGCCAGGTTACCAACTACATCTCGATGGGCCCTCCGGGCTTCATGTCGCTCTACCAGCCGGTCGACTTGATGGACATCACCGTCGGCATGGATGCATGGAACGCGCTATCGCCTGAAATGCAGCAGTTCGTCGAAATGGAAACGCATTCCTATTCGGACATGCACCATGCGGCCATCCAGAAGGCGGACCAGGAAGCCTGGGCGAAGTTCGAGGCCGACGGCACGGAAGTCACCCGCCTCACTCAGGACGATGTCGAACTGATGACCGAGGTGGCGGTGCCGATCTGGTACAAATACGCCAACCGCGACAAGGATTCGGCGCGCATCTTCAAGATCCAGCTCGACTACATGATGTCGGGTTCGCTGGGCTACGTGACGCCGGAACAGGTTGCAGGCCAGACCCTCGACCTGTAAGCGACACGCCTGAAGCAGGGATACCGCGCGCAGCACTCGCCTGTTGCGCGCGGAGTTGTTTCATATCGCATTCTGAAAAGACGAGCATTTCATGCCGGGGATCGATTTCACGCTACCGCACTGGGCCTATTGGATAGGCCTGATCATCTTTCCGCTGGTGGCAATGGCGTTGGCGAACCGCCCTCGACCCGAGGAGCGGCGATACACATTACCGCTGGCCTATCTGATCCTTGTTACCGGCGGTATACTCGGCCTGCATCGGCTCTATCTGAAAAACCTGCTCGGACTGGTCTTCCTGCCGATCTTCGGCTTCATCCTGTTCGCCAACAGTGCCGCCAACGATGCGCGCTCCCAATTGTCCGACGCCAACAACCTGCTGCGCGTCGCCGAACGCACGATCCAGCGCGAGGAACCGCGGGTTGCCTCCGCACAAGCGGAAATCGCCGAGCTCGAAGCCGAGTTGCGCACCGCAGAAGAAGACTCGTTCGCCCAGCGCAGTGCCGAACGGCGGCTGGAGCGTTCGAGGGGGCGCATCGCCACGGGTGAGGAGCGGCTGGCCGAAGCGCGCGCCGCAGTCGAGGAAATGCAGCCGCAGGTTTCAGGCTTTGCCGCCGACCGCGCCTTCTGGAACGACAGTGCAGCCTACGCCTTCTACCTGATCCTGGCGCTGATGGCGGTTGATGCGCTGCTCATGCCGATGCTGGTGCGCAAGGCGAACGCCAACATCACCGAGGAGCCGGTCAGCGAGGCTGAGCAAGCGCTCAAGAAACTGGAAGCGCAGGAGCAAAAGGAAGACAGTTCCCACGTCTCGACCGGCTGGACCGGCTGGATCGACCGCCTCTCACTGTGGTGTGGTGAATTTGTCAGCTACTGGGCGGTCATTGCGGTCTTCGTCTACTATTTCGAGGTAATCTCGCGATACGTCTTCAACTCGCCCACCAATTGGGCGCACGAAGGCATGTATCTGATGTTCGGCATGCAGTACCTGGTCGCAGGCGCATATGCGATGCTGACCGAGTCGCATGTCCGGGTCGATATCCTGTATGCCAACATGTCGGCGCGGCGGAAGGCGCTGGTCAATCTGACCACCTCGGTCTTCTTCTTCATCTTCGCCGGCACGCTTCTCGTGACCAGTTACATCTTTGCCTTTGACGCGATTGCGGTTCCGTCCGGTAATTCGGTCATTTCCGACTGGGCCAGAGGCCAGACAACGTTCTTCGAAATGCTGGGCAATCTGTCGCTCCGCGAATGGACGAATCCGAACATCCGCTGGGGTGAAATCTCCTTCAATGAATGGGAGGTGCCGTTGTGGCCCATGAAATGGGTAATGGTCATCGGCGCCATCCTGCTCATCCTGCAGGGCGTCTCCAAGATGGCGCAGGATCTGCGCACCGTGGTGAGGGGAGCCTGACATGGGTATCGATATTTCCATCGGATGGCTCACCATCATCATGTTCGGCTCGCTCATCACGCTGTTGATGGCGGGGCTGCCGCTGGCCTTTGTAACTGGTGGCCTGGCCTGCGTTTTCCTCTTCATTCTGGGTGACGCTCAGGCTCTCAACATTGTGCCGAGCCGCATCTTTCCGCTGATGACCAACTATCAGCTGTCGGCAATCCCCCTCTTCATCTTCATGGCGGCAATGCTCGAACGCGCGGGCATCATCAACGAGATGTTTGACGTCATCTACAAGGTGCTGGGCGCGGTACGCGGCGGGCTGGCCTCGGCCACGATTATTGCCTCCACCATACTTGCCGCCATGGTCGGCGTCATCGGAGCCGCTGTGGTGACAATGGGCATCATCGCCCTCCCCGCCATGCTGAGGCGCAAATACGAGCCCAAGATCGCCATGGGATCGATCATGGCCGGCGGCACGCTCGGCATCCTCATTCCACCGTCCATTCTGGCAATCATCTATGCCGTGGTGGCGGAGCAGTCGGTCGGCGAACTGTTCATTGGCGCGGTGTTCCCCGGCCTGCTGTTGTCGGGCATGTACATCGCCTATGTGACGGTGCGCTCCTACATCAATCCCGAACTCGGTCCACCCATCCCGATTGAGGAGCGCGTCTCGACACGCGAGAAGGTTGGCCTTGTCTCCAAGATGTCGGCACCCATCGCACTCATCGTCATTGTGCTCGGTGTCATCTTCACCGGCGTCGCCACGCCTGTTGAAGCGGCCGGCATCGGCACATTTGGCGCATTCATCGTCGCTGCCATCCACCGCAAACTCGATTGGCAGACTGTTCGAGAAGCATGTCTGACGACGCTGAAAGCCTCGGCCATGGTCATCTGGATCATGTTTGGCGCGACAATCTTTGTTGGTCTCTACGTCCTGGAGGGGGGCCAGCAATTCGTCCAGGAATTGCTGCAGGGCTTCGGCCTCGGCCCTTGGGGCATCCTCATCGTCATGCAGATCGTATTGATCATTCTTGGCATGTTCCTCGACTGGGTCGGTATCCTGCTGCTTTGCGTGCCGATCTTCGTGCCGATCATCAAGGCGTTGGGCGCGGCTGCATTCGGCCTCGACAGCACTGAAGATCTGGTCCTGTGGTTCGGCGTTCTCTATCTGGTCAACATGCAGATGAGCTTCCTGTCGCCGCCGTTCGGCTATGCGCTGTTCTACCTGCGCGGCGTGGCGCCCGACTGGATTCCGATGGGCGACATATTCCGTTCGGCGATCCCGTTCCTGATCATTCAGATAATCGGGCTCGCGCTTTGCATGTTTTTCCCGGAGATTATCACCGCCCTGCCCCGGGCGGTCTACGGGTGAGGCGGGAGCGGACATGGAAACGGTCACCAGCTCGGACGGAACCAAGATAGGCTTTGAACGCTCGGGCAGCGGCCCGTCGCTGGTACTCGTCCACGGCGCAAGCGCGTCGGCCATGCGCTGGGGCAATATTCGCCCGGTGCTGGACAAGCACTTCACCGTGATCGCGATGGACAGGCGTGGGCGTGGTGGCAGTGGCGACATTGCGCCCGGGGCGACCTATGCGCTTGAACGCGAATATGACGATGTTGCCGCCGTGGTCGCCAAGGCTGAAGGCCCGGTGGTCCTGTTCGGTCATTCCTACGGCGGACTTTGCTCGCTTGGCGCCATGCCAATGCTGGAACGGGTCTCGGCGCTGATCATCTATGAAGCTCCGGTGCCGGAAGGACCTTTGTTACCCGAGGAGCTGCTGGCACGCCTCAACGATGCCGCGCGGCGCGACGACCGCGAAGCCATTATGAAGATGTTTTGCGAGGAAGTGGTGCGCATGCGTCCCGCCGACATCGCCGCATTGCGCGCTTCGCCAGCATGGCCGGCACGGCTGGAGGCTGCGCACACGATCCCGCGCGAAATGCTTGCTGTCGAAAGCTTCTCACTGGCGGCGACGAATCCCGAACGCATCGAAATTCCGACGCTGCTGCTGCATGGCGGCGACAGCCCCGATTTCTTCAAGACCTCCATGGCCCGGATCGCTGATGCGATCCCCCATGCAATCTCCATTGCGCTTGACGGTCAGCAACATGTCGCAATGGACACCGCCGCTGAAATGCTGACTAATACGGTTACCCGTTTCTGGAATGAAGTGAGCCGGTCCGGCTAACGCAGACCGACCGCGTCTCACACCCCCGCTGTCGCCTGCGGCTTGCGCCACGAGTCCAACCAAACCTCCCGCAACAGCCCGGTGGCAAACCCGCGCGTGATATGCGCCTTCTGCGAAAAACCCCGGCTGCGCATCAGTTCCCGGTTGAGTGCGGGCAGATTGTAGAATGGCACGCTGGGATACTCGTGATGTTCAAGGTGGTAGCTGACATTGTGCGGGCAGAAGAACCAGCGTTCCCAGAAATACGGGATCACCGTGCGCGTGCCCGTCATTTCTTCGCTGTAATCCATCGTCTCGCCGAAATGCTCCGCCACCGAGCGGATATAGAGCAGCAGGAAAAACCCGGTCAGATAGGGTATGGCCCAGTAGAAGAAATATTCGGTCCACCAGCCACCTAACGTCAGGATGACAAAGACCAGCGCGTAGCTCCCATAGCGCAGCAGCTTGTAGTTCAGAGACGAATGGTCATCTGCTTGCAGCCTCACAAAAGCTGTGTGCAGGTCGCGCATCGAACTGACGCCAACGAAGTAGCCGGCGACATTGAGCAGCGCGAAGCGCATCTCCTGGGGGAAGGTGAATGTTCGCGAACCGAGCTTCGCCACCCAGTCGGGATCCTGATCGGTATTGAGATAGCGGTGATGCGCCAGATGATTGATCCGGTAGCCATCGACGGTGACGCCAACGGGCCAGGCGCAGAATACGTCGCCAATCCAGTCACTGACCGCCTTGTTCTTCATAAAGCGGTAATGGGCGAAGTCGTGCATCAGCACCGCAAGAGCATGCATGCGTCCGGCGATGACCGGCACGGCCACCAACCAAACGAGCCAACTCTGAGTCAGCTCGCTTATGGCAATCGCAGCGGCGATAACCGTCCAATCCAGAACGATTGCCATGACCGTCCGCCAAGGCTGCAATTGCGATAGCGCCTTGATCCGTCGCGGTTCGATATGCTCTGCGGACTGGACCATCAGTCTCTCCCGCCTCTACCGGCCGGAACTCATCCGGCCGGTGCCAGCATAGCACCATATTGCGGCTCGCTGAACCGGCGAAATCAGCGCTGAAGGTCTGCGATTGACCGATGGAGACGATAGGGCGTCAGGATAGTTCCTTGCGCACGATCGCGGCACCGTCCGCCATAGCCTTCATCTTGCCGAAGGCGATGTCACGCGGCAGGTATTTTAGACCACAATCGGGTGCCACGATCACATTTGCCGCATCGATATGGGGCAAGGCCCGCCGGATGCGTCCGGCCACGGTCTCCGGCGTCTCTATCTCGGGGTCGGAAAGGTCAAGCACACCCAAGATCACCTTTTTGCCCGGCAGCTCCTCAAGCACCGAGCAGTCGAGGTTGGATTGCGCCGTCTCGATCGAAACCTGGCTGCAGGAGCAATTCTTCATTTGCGGCAGGAACGAATAACCCTCCGGGCGCTCGTGAATGATCGCAGCGTAGCCGAAGCAGATGTGAACGGCCGTTTCGCCGGTGGCTCCCTCAAGCGCGGCGTTGAGCGCCTCAAGCCCGTATTCTTCCGCCGCCTGGGGCCGGGCCTGCATATAGGGTTCGTCGAGTTGCACGATATCGGCGCCTGCCGCAAACAGATCCGCGATCTCTTCCTTCACCGCCTGCGCATAATCCATCGCCGCGTCGGCCACATTGGAGTAATGGTCATTCTGCGCCTGCTGGCTCATAGTGAACGGACCCGGCACCGTGATCTTGACCTTGCGGTCGGTGTGCCTCTTCAGGAATTTGAGGTCGTCCACCTCAACCGCGTGCTTGCGTTTGATCTTGCCAACGATACGAGGAACCGGATTTGGATGCCCTGACCGGTCGAGTGCGGTTCCCGGATTGTCGATATCGACACCCTCCAACGCGGTTGCAAACCGGTTTGAGTAGCTTTCGCGTCTGATTTCTCCGTCAGTGATGATGTCGAGACCCGCCTTCTCCTGTTCGCGTATAGCGATGACGGTGGCATCGTCCTGCGCCTCTGCCAGAAACTCGTCGGGAATGCGCCAGAGCTCCTTGGCCCTGGTGCGCGGCGGGAACCTGCCGGCCAGTTTCTTGCGGTCGATAAGCCAGTCGGGCTGGCAATAGCTTCCAACGAGTGATGTAGGCAGCAGCATGGCGTCTCCTCCAGACGGTTCGTTCAACACGTTTTCATGACAATGCGTTTTTGGATCTCTTTCAGGACATTCCAATCATTGATTCCATCACGGGGTACCGGGCAAAGGTTCGGCTTATTCGCGAGGCAGTCGCGCGCAGTTCGGCCAGCCGCTCGGCGATGAGCTGATCCACATCGACATGGCCCGAATAGCCCGACGAGTTGATCGCCGCGATGGTTTTGCCGTCGCCGCGGCGGATCGGAACCGCGAGCGCGGTGATACCGTAATCAAGCTGATCGACAGTAGCCGAGTAACCGTCTTTGCGCGCTGCGGCGACGAGTGCTCTGAGCTTCTTCTTGTCGGTAACAGTGTTGCTGGTCAGTGCAACCGGCGTCATTCGGGTCAAGTAATGGCGCAGCGCATCGTCATCGAGGCCAGCAAGCAGCACGCGTCCTAGCGAAGTGGCGTGCGCCGGATAGCGAGCGCCGACCACGGCGGTCGCGCGCCGCGCTCGCTGTACCGAGCAATGCGCCACATAGACGACATCATCGCCGTCGAGCGTCGCCACGGAGGAAGCGTCACCAAACAGATCGACGATTTGTCGAAGATCAGGTTGTAGCAGCTCGTCGATACGCGCGGAAAAGTAGAAAGCCGAACTCAGACTCATCACACGCGGACGCAGGTGAAACCGCTTGTTGGTTTGCCCGACATAGCCCATTTCCATGAGCGTGATCAGGCTGCGTCTTGCAGCCGCTGGTGAGAGCATTGCCCGGCGGGCTACTTCGCTGAGCGTCATCTCGCCATGGGCGGCATCGAAGGACTCCAGGATCGTCAGGCCCTTTGCAAGCGCCTCGACGAACTCCGCGGGTCGTTCAGTCCTCTCACGCGTGCTGGTCACCGCCTCAACCAATCGGCCAGATATCCCCCGTCACTGAGGCGCCAAAACGAAGTCGAACTTGAATTTGGCGTCGGGCTTTTGCTTCAGATCGAGGCCCGCAAGTTCTTCCTCCTTCACCGGCTCGAGCTTGGTGATGAGTGACTTGCGAACGCCGAAGACCGCATCTCCGTCGAGATATTCCGTATTTTCGAAGAACACTTCCGTGGTGATGTCCTGCATTCCCTCGGCGCGAACGATGTAGTGTAGATGCGCGGCACGCCAGGCATTGCGTTTTCCGGCACGCAGCAATTCACCCACCGGCCCGTCATAGGGAACAGTGTAGGGCTTCGGCAGCACCGTCGTGTAGTAGTACTCGCCCTTTTCATTGGTAGTGAAGACGCCACGCAGATCGTATTTGTCCTGGCCCTGCTCCTGTTCCTGGATTGGATAGCTGCCGGCGGCATCCGCTTGCCAGGTGTCCACGATGGCGCCGGGAAGCGGATGATGCAGCGTGTCGGTCACCTTGCCATAGGCCAGCACGCTGACGCCGTCGCGGTCGTCGGCAAGATCATCGCCCAGTGCCTTGACCGGCGCCTTGTCGAGATAAAACGGGCCGAGGTTGGAGCCTTCCGTCGCTCCTCCCTTGGTATTGATCATGTCCACCAATGCGGAGAACCCGAGCACGTCCGAAAGCAGAATGAATTCGTGACGCTCCGGGGTGGAAATCTTTCCGCAATCATAAAGGAAGTTGAGAACCCGCATCCACTCCGCATGATTCAGATTCGTCTCTCGCGTGTAGTCATGAAGATGGTCAATCAGCTTTTCCAGCAGGAACTCGAAACGGCTTCCCTCTTCTGCCGAAAATGAATCCTTCACCGCCTGCGTGATCGTGAACTGGTTGATGTCCCGCATTGCTTCTCCCTCCTGCCTTTCCTGGCGGCTTTGTTCGCCGCAAAAGGCTCAACCCGATGCGGCCAATGCCCCACATTCCGCCTTGACGGAAACTAGTTCCATCAATATTTTTCGGCAAGAGCAAATTCCTTCGGCAGCCGAAAAATCATCAGGAGTGGCAAGCATGCGCATCGGAAAACAGGATCACGCCTATACCGCGATCGCAACCTCCGATGCCGACTCCATTACCGTTCGCGGTTTCGACCTGTGCGATGAGCTGATCGGCGAGATCGACTTCACCGATTATTTCTGGCTACTGGTGACCGGTGAGAAGCCAGGTGACGCACAGCGCCGAATGATGAATGCCTGTCTTGCCGCCATTGCCGAACACGGGCTGGTGCCCAGCGTGCAAGCAGCCCGCATGACGCTCGCCGCAGGACCGGACGCCTGGCAGGGAGCCATGTCGGCGGGGCTGCTGGGCATGGGATCTGTTGTTGCCGGCAGTTCGGAGGTGTCAGGACGCTATCTGGCGGAGTTGCTTGATCGCGCCAACGAGACCGGACGCGATATAGCCGATGTGGTCAAGGAAAGTCTTGGAGCATTGAAGGCCCAGCGGAAGAAGGTGCCCGGCCTCGGCCATCCACAGCACAGCGCGGGCGATCCGCGTGCCGACAGGCTGCTCGCCATTTGCGACGAACTGGGGCTTTCCGGCGCATATGTGAATGCGCTTCGCGTGCTGGCTGAGCACGCTCCGGGAATAATAGGCCGACCGCTGCCAATTAATGTCTCTGGCGCCATTCCGGCAGTCATTCTCGACGCAGGATGGCCACTTGATGCCATTAAGGCGGTGCCGCTGCTCGCTCGTGCTGCGGGTCTTTCCGCACATCTGTTCGAGGAATCTCAGCGCTCGATCGGCTTCATCATGTCCCACAAGGCCGATGAGGCGATCGCCTATGATGGCGTTGAATCCTCTGCGAAACGCAAGAAATCAGCGTGAGCGAAGAGGCATGGTGAAAATCCTCAAGGACATACGCGTTATCGAGCTTGGCACCTATATTACCGGCCCGGCCGCAGGCATGCATCTGGCTGACCTCGGCGCCGATGTGATCAAGGTGGAACGGCCCGGTACGGGTGATCCTTTCCGGGCGTTCAAGGGCGGCCTCTACTCCCCTCACTACCAGACCTACAACCGCAACAAGCGTTCCATCGCGCTCGACACCAAACAGCCCGAAGATCTGAAGGTCTTGCATGATCTCGTGGCAGGTGCCGACGTGTTCATCCAGAACTTCCGGCCCGGCGTTGCCGACAAGCTCGGCGCTGGCGAAGCTGAACTGCGCAAGCACAACCCGAAACTCATCTATTGTTCGATTTCCGGTTTCGGCAATTCGGGCCCTTCGGCAGACCGCCCGGCCTTTGATACGGTTGCACAAGCGGCAAGTGGTTACCTGCGGCTCCTGACGCCTCCGACCAATCCGCGTGTCATCGGCCCGGCAATCGCCGACGCCGTTACCGGACAGTATGCCGCCATGGCGGTGCTGGCGGCATTGCTGGAGCGGGACAAATCCGGCGAAGGTCACCGCATCGACATTTCCATGTTGGAGGCAATGGCGCACTTCAACTTGGACAGCTTCACACACTATTTCTCGGTCGGAGAGGTGATGGGACCGTTGTCGCGCCCGGTCGTCTCACAGTCCTACACGTTCGAGTGTTCCGACGGAAAGTGGGTTGCGATCCATTTGTCGTCTCCGGAGAAATTTTGGGAGGGATTGCTGGAGGCGACCGGTCAGCAACAACTCAACAACGACCCCCGTTTCAACGAACGGCTGGAACGTATCAAGCACCAGGACGAACTGATCGAGCACTTCACGCCCGTATTCAAAACCGATACCCGCGACGGCTGGTGCAACCGGTTGCTCGCTGCCGAAGTGCCGCATTCACCCGCCTACGATTCCAACGAGGCGCTGGAAGATCCGCAAGCCAAGCATCTGCAAATCGCAGTGTCGGCTGAACATCCCGAAATCGGCAAGTTCACCACGGTTCGGGCTCCGTACAGTTTCGATGGCACACCAGAACTTGATGTCCGGGCTCCCCCGCTGCTCGACGAGCATGGCGGGGAAATTCGAGCCGAACTGGCCCAGCGAGGTTCACGGTAGTGGTAAGCCGGGGAAGGCACTAGCATCACGATCCGGCAAGGATCGGTAACCATCTGACTGCGAGGTTAACAAGCTCGGGAACTCGAGCAAAGAGTACGGAAGGCTAAGGGAGGAAAACCAATGAAGAAGCTTCTGGGACTGCTTACGGCAGGCATGATTGCCCTGCCCACATCGCTCATGGCGCAAGAGACGATCAATCTGACCGTCGCATCGAGCCATCCGCTGGTTGTGCCATGGGTAGGCATGATCAAGTCGGTATTCATGGCGAAGACCGACGAAATCCTCGCCGAGAACGGCAACTACAAAATCGAATGGAACGAGGCGTTCGGCGGCCAGCTCTACAAGATCAATGCAACGCTGACCTCGGTCGAGGAAGGCATCACGGATATCGGCTGGGTATTCTCATTCCTGGAGCAAGCCAAGCTTCCGCTTAGCCAGGTATCCACCAACTCACCGTTCGCGACTGACAATCCGCCTGTCCTGCTCGACGTGATGGAAGAGCTGCTTGAGAACAACGAAGACTTCCGCAACGAATGGGAGCAGCACAATCTGAAGGTTCTTGGCCTGACCGCCACCGACCTTTACGATTTCTACCTGAAGGACCCGATCACCGGTATTGACGACATCGCCGGCCGCAAGATTTCAGCGCCCGGCGTGCTGGGTAACTGGCTGCGCGGCACGGATGCCAATGCCGTCGATGGCGCCCTGCCGACCTACTACACCGATGTCCAGACTGGCGTCTCCGACGGCGTGCTTTCGCTGGCATTGGGCGCCCTGCCAATCAAGCTCTACGAGGTAGCCCCCTACATCGCCCGCTTTGATGGCGGCGCAGTCTTCTCGGGTGCCGTGGCGATCAACCGCGACAGTTGGGACGGACTGCCCGAAGAGGTGCAAAATGCCATGATCGAGGCCGGCAAGGCCTACACCGAGGCGCACGGCCAGGATCTGGTTGACCGTCACGAATTTGCGCTTAACAAGATGGTTGAACTCGGCGCTGAACAGGACCCGAAGGTCCAGATTCTGCAAATGCCGGAAGGCGAAACAGCGAAATGGGCCAACAAACTTCCCAACATCGCCGCTGACTGGGCTGCTGCAGAGGAAGAGCGCGGCAATCCCGCCAAGGCATTTCTCAAAGCGTACATGGAAGGCCTGCGAGCCCACGGCGAAACGCCGGTCCGCGACTGGGACAAGTAGTCCGCAGCTTTCATGCCTCAGTCTCAAAAAACAGCCGGTGCCCGCAATGACGGGCACCGGACCGGCTACCTCGCCCTGCTCTGGCAGCTTACGGTAGATGGCCTCGCTGCCCTCGGTACCATCCTGATCGGCGTCCTTATGCTGATTATCTGCGCCGACATTGTCGCGCGTAATCTGATGGGTTCATCTCTGCCTCTGATCACCGAACTTGGCGCTCTGACGCTTGTTATGATCGTCTATCTGCAGCTTGCGGCCACGGTTCGCGCAAACCGGCTGGCACGCACGGAGATATTCTTCGAGGCCTTCAGGCAAAGCCGTCCTCGGGCAGGTGCGGTCCTCTCGGCAATATTCGATCTGGCCGGCGGATTGCTGGTCGGACTTATCGCATGGTCAACCGTTACGATCCTCGAAAAGGATCTGGCATCCTCTGAATTCATCGGAGTGCCGGGCATCGCCACCATGCCGACATGGCCGTTCAGGGCATTGATCCTGATTGGTGTCACAGTGGCAGCGGTGGAGTTCCTGCTGCGCACGGTTGGCGCTCTGCGCGAAGGCTTTGCCGCCGGGCAAACGCCGGGGGGCAGTCAGTGAGTCCGGTCGAAATCGGCAGCTACGCGATCGTTGCGCTGATCGTGCTGATCTATCTCGGCATGCCGATCGGCATCTCCATGTTGGGAGTATCCTTCGCCGGTGTTGCGCTCATCCGCAGCGACACGGTGGCGGTGCGCATGATAGGTGCCGTCGCCAATGACTCACTGCGTGAGTATCTCTTCGCAGTCGTGCCACTCTTCGTTCTGATGGGCCTGTTGGTCACAGTTTCGGGAGTCGGCAAAGACACGTTCGACGTGTTTGAACGCCTTCTGAAAAAGGTGACCGCGGGACTTGGCATCGCCACCGTGTTTGCCAATGCGATATTTGCGTCCATCACCGGAATTTCGATTGCCTCCGCCACTGTGTTCGCACGCGTTGCGGTGCCGGAAATGGTCCGTCACGGCTACACAAAGCGGTTCGCCACAGGCGTCGTCGCGGGTTCATCCGTGCTCGGCATGTTGATACCGCCGTCCCTGCTCATGATCGTCTACGCCGTGCTCGCAGAAGAATCGGTGGGCCGGATGTTCCTGGCCGGGGTTGGTCCAGGGATTCTTCTGGCGCTGGTGTTCACTGTGACCATTGTGCTTCTCGCTCGAAGCCGACAGAGCTTCGTTTTCGACAACGCGAATGACACCGCGGAATATGAAGATCTCGGCGCACTCGACGTGCTGCGCAAATCGGTTCCCATTGTCACATTGATGTTGCTGGTGCTTGGCGGGCTGTATGGCGGCTTCTTCAATCCCACCGAGGCGGGCGCCGCAGGAGCTTTCGGTGCGCTTGTCATCGCGATTATGCGCAGATCGCTAAGGGGCAAGCTGTTCTGGAACCTGCTGGTCGAAACAGGACAGATTACGGTTTCGGTCCTGCTTCTGATAATGGCGGCTACCTTCTTCAGCCGCATGTTGGCACTGTCCGGCGTTCCCCGTGAACTAGCCGAATTTTTCCTGTCGGGACCAATCGGGCCGTTCGGCTTTCTCTTGATCTATCTGGCGTTGATCATCGCCATGGGATGTCTGATCGATTCCATCTCGATCATGCTGATCCTGCTGCCGATCGCCCTGCCGGTAGCGGCTGCCGCCGGTTTTGACTTGATCTGGTTTGGCGTTCTGACCGTGGTGGCGGTCGAGGTTGGTTTGCTTACGCCGCCATTTGGCTTGTCGGTTTACACCATCAAGTCCGCGATGGATGACAAGGACCTCAAGGTTGGCGAAATCTTTAAAGGGGCGCTTCCCTTCGTTTTCGCGATGCTGATCACCATCGGCATCATTATCGCTTTCCCGCCCATCGCCACCTGGCTGGCCCGGCTGTAACTCAGGGGAGATACAATGAAGAAGCTGCTGTTCATGTGCGGAAGCCTCCGCGCCGCCTCATCATCACGTGCAACGATCAAGGCCTTGTCGCAAACGCTAGATGGACAATGCGAGTTGGAGACCGCCGATATAGGTGGCCTGCCCCATTACAATGCCGATATCGAGAATGATCCCAATGTTGAACGCCTGAAGAAGCAGATCGGCGATGCGGACGGTGTCGTCTTTGTCACGCCCGAATACAACTACAGCGTCACGGGCGTTCTGAAGAATGCGATCGACTGGGCATCGCGACCCGCCTACGAGTCGGTCTTCAAAGACAAGCCGTGCTTCATCATTACCATCTCGGGTGGGGTATTGGGCGGGGTGCGCGCCCAGTCCCACCTCAAATACATCTTGAACGGCATGCTTGCCGTACCCTACGCCGGTAAGGAGGTAGTCGTGCCGCAAGCAAACGCCAAGGTGAAGGACGGCGTGCTGGAAGACGAGACGATCATCGCGTTCGCCACCACGGAACTGAAGGCCTTCATCGCCAGTCTGTGATCCCACGACATACTGCCAGCAGCCACTACTCTTCCCACTTTCTTGCCCACTTGTGTCAAGTGGGCAATCTGTGGGGTCTTTTGTGGTTGCCGAACCTCCCGTAACATCCAATAATTTCAACACGCCCGACTTGGAGGAGTGGCCGGAAGGGCGAACCATT
>Ga0310345_10003814_pt1 | contig 14088 bp, 12 predicted proteins | sample HC15DNA20500_MG_FD_204667 | JGI IMG/M metagenome (GOLD analysis project Ga0310345, IMG submission 204667) | Marine microbial communities from station ALOHA, North Pacific Subtropical Gyre - HC15-DNA-20-500_MG | ecosystem: Environmental > Aquatic > Marine > Oceanic | place: Pacific Ocean: North... | reverse complement strand
AACCGGAGTTTGCCGTCTTCAAGGCGGTGTCTGCCAAGCCCTTGCGGGCACCGTGGGTCGAGTTGAAGTACTCGATAACGGTCAGGCCTTCCTTGAAGTTCGAGATGATCGGGCTCTCGATGATCTCGCCCGACGGCTTGGCCATGAGGCCACGCATGCCGGCAAGCTGCTTCATCTGGGTCGGCGAACCGCGGGCGCCCGAATGGCTCATCATGTAGATGGAGTTCATCGGTTTCTGGCGGCCGCTCTCGTCGTCCACCTGTACCGCGCGGATGCGCTGCATCATCTCGTCGGCGACCTTGTCGCCGCACTTGCCCCAGGCATCAACAACCTTGTTGTACTTCTCGCCCTGGGTGATGAGGCCGTCGTTATATTGCTGCTCGTATTCCTTGGTGAGCGCCTGTGTCTCCTCGACCAGCTTTGCCTTGGTCTCGGGGATCACCATGTCGTCCTTGCCGAAGGAAATACCGGCGCGGCAGGCGTGGCCGAAGCCAAGCTGCATCACGCGGTCGCAGAAAATGACCGTCTCTTTCTGGCCGGTATGGCGATAGACCGTGTCGATCATCTTGGAGATGTTCTTCTTGGTCATCTCGGTGTTGCAGATGTCGTAGGGCACATTGTGATGCTTGGGCAGCAATTCGCCGATGATCATGCGGCCTGGCGTGGTTTCGTGGATCTGCGAAACCGGATTGCCTTCCTCATCGATCGTCTTGAAGCGGCCCTTGATCTTGGTGTGCAGCGTCACGACGCCGGTTTCCAGCGCGTGATGCAGTTCGCCCATATCAGCGAAGATCATGCCTTCGCCGGGCTCCTTGTCCGCAACCAGAGACAGGTAATAGAGGCCAAGCACCATGTCCTGCGAGGGCACGATAATCGGCTGACCGTTGGCCGGGTGCAGGATGTTGTTGGTCGACATCATCAGCACGCGGGCTTCCAACTGGGCTTCGAGCGACAACGGCACGTGAACGGCCATCTGGTCGCCATCGAAGTCGGCGTTGAATGCCGCGCAAACCAGCGGATGAAGCTGGATCGCCTTTCCTTCAATCAACACAGGCTCGAACGCCTGGATGCCGAGGCGGTGCAGCGTCGGAGCGCGGTTCAAGAGCACCGGATGCTCGCGGATGACCTCGTCGAGGATATCCCAGACTTCCGGACGCTCTTTTTCGACCAGCTTCTTGGCCTGCTTGACGGTGGACGAATAGCCCTTGGCGTCTAGACGCGCATAGATGAACGGCTTGAACAGTTCGAGCGCCATCTTCTTGGGCAGGCCGCACTGGTGCAGCTTCAGTTCCGGGCCGGTCACGATGACCGAACGGCCTGAATAGTCGACGCGCTTGCCGAGCAGGTTCTGGCGGAACCGGCCCTGCTTGCCCTTCAGCATGTCGGACAGCGACTTGAGCGGGCGCTTGTTGGCGCCGGTGATGGTGCGGCCACGGCGTCCATTGTCGAACAGCGCATCAACGGATTCCTGCAGCATGCGCTTTTCGTTGCGGATGATGATATCCGGCGCGCGCAGCTCGATCAGCCGCTTCAATCGGTTGTTACGGTTGATGACGCGACGGTACAGATCGTTGAGGTCGGACGTCGCGAAGCGGCCGCCATCGAGCGGCACCAGCGGACGCAAATCCGGGGGAATGACCGGCACGACCTTGAGAATCATCCACTCGGGCCGATTGCCGGAATCGATGAAGTTCTCTACGACCTTGAGCCGCTTCAGCAGTTTCTTGGACTTGAGTTCGGAGCTCGTTTCAGCCAGTTCGACGCGCAGGTCGGCGGCGATCTTTTCCAGATCCATCGCGGCCAGAATGTCGTGGATCGCTTCGGCGCCGATCATGGCGGTAAATGAATCCTCGCCGAACTCGTCAACGGCCAGCAGGTATTCTTCCTCGGTAAGAAGCTGATACTCCTTCAGCGAGGTCAGGCCCGGCTCGGTGACGATGTAATATTCGAAGTAGAGAACCCGCTCGAGGTCCTTCAGCGTCATGTCGAGCAGAAGGCCGATGCGCGAGGGCAGCGATTTCAGGAACCAGATATGCGCAACAGGCGCCGCCAGTTCGATATGGCCCATGCGCTCGCGGCGAACGCGCGAAAGCGTTACCTCGACACCGCATTTTTCGCAGATGATGCCTTTGTACTTCATCCGCTTGTACTTGCCGCACAGGCACTCATAGTCCTTGATCGGGCCAAAGATGCGCGCGCAGAACAGGCCGTCACGCTCCGGCTTGAAGGTGCGGTAGTTGATGGTCTCCGGCTTTTTGATCTCGCCATAGGACCAGGACAGGATCTTGTCCGGCGAGGCGATGGCAATGCGGATCGCATCGAAATTCTGCGCTGCGGCAGGATTGTTGAAGAGATTCATGACCTCTTGGTTCATGTCTTCGTCTCCCTGGGGCGTCTGCCCCGCTTGCGGCTATCTTCCCGGGATTTGGGACCAGCCGTGAAAAGAAAGAATTGGCGGAAGAGCGGGCGGCGCAAACACCGCCTGCCCTTTTTCATCGAAGGCTTATTCGGCCGCCTCTGGCAGTTCGCCATCATCCATGCTGTGGTCGGCAACCGGCGGCTTGGTGTCCTCAAGTTCGACATTGAGGCCCAGCGACCGCATTTCCTTGACCAACACGTTGAAGCTTTCGGGAATGCCCGCCTCGAAGGTGTCGTCGCCACGCACGATGGCCTCGTAGACCTTGGTGCGGCCGGCAACGTCGTCCGACTTGACCGTGAGCATCTCCTGCAGCGTGTATGCCGCGCCGTAGGCTTCCAGTGCCCAGACTTCCATCTCGCCGAAGCGCTGGCCGCCAAACTGCGCCTTGCCGCCCAGCGGCTGCTGGGTAACGAGCGAGTACGGGCCGATGGAACGCGCGTGGATCTTGTCGTCCACCAAGTGATGCAGCTTGAGCATGTAGATGTAGCCCATCGTCACCTTGCGGTCGAACGCCTCGCCCGTACGCCCATCATAAACGGTGGACTGGCCGGAAGACTCCAGGCCCGCCTCTTCGAGCATGGTGACGATGTCCGGCTCATGCGCGCCGTCGAAGACAGGTGTCGCGATCGAGATGCCATCCTTCAACTGGTCGGCGAGCCTGACGATGGAATCGTCGTCATAGTCGGCTACCGGCTCGTTGCGCTCATTGTCGCCATACAGCGCCTCAAGCGTGCCTCTCAACGGCTTGATGTCGCCCTTCTCGTGATAGGCTTCCACCAATTCGCCGATCTTGCGGCCCATGCCTGCGCAGGCCCATCCCAGGTGCGTTTCAAGGATCTGCCCGACATTCATGCGGCTCGGCACGCCGAGCGGATTGAGCACGATATCGGCATGGGTTCCGTCTTCCAGGAACGGCATGTCCTCGACCGGCAGGATGCGTGAGACGACCCCTTTGTTGCCATGGCGGCCGGCCATCTTGTCGCCGGGCTGCAGCTTGCGCTTAACAGCTACGAAGACCTTGACCATCTTCATGACGCCGGGCGGCAGTTCGTCGCCGCGCTGCAGTTTCTCGACCTTGTCCATGAAGCGTTGTTCGAGCTGCTTCTTGGAGTCGTCATACTGCGTGCGCAGCGCCTCGATGGTGCCCTGCAGCTTCTCGTTGGAGACGGCAAACTGCCACCACTGCGAGCGCGGGTAGTCTTCAAGCGCTTCCGCCGTGATCTTGGCGCCCTTCTTGAAGCCCTTGGGACCGGCTGCCGCTTCCTTGCCGTTCAGCATTTCGGCCAGACGGCTGTAGACGTTGCGATCGAGGATCGACTGTTCGTCGTCGCGGTCCTTGGCGAGCGACTCGATCTCCTCGCGCTCGATCGCCATGGCGCGCTCGTCTTTCTCCACGCCGTGGCGGTTGAAGACGCGCACTTCCACGATGGTGCCGAAAGCACCGGGCGGCATGCGAAGCGAGGTATCGCGGACATCGGAGGCTTTCTCACCGAAGATGGCGCGCAGAAGCTTTTCTTCCGGCGTCATCGGTGATTCACCCTTCGGCGTAATCTTGCCGACGAGGATGTCACCCGGGCCTACTTCGGCACCGATATAGGTGATGCCTGCTTCGTCGAGATTCTTCAGCGCCTCTTCAGAGACATTGGGAATATCGCGAGTGATTTCCTCGGGCCCGAGCTTGGTGTCGCGGGCCATGACCTCGAACTCCTCGATATGGATCGAGGTGAAGACGTCATCACGCACGATGCGCTCGGAGAGCAGGATGGAGTCCTCGAAGTTGTAGCCGTTCCACGGCATGAACGCGACGAGCACGTTGCGGCCCAGCGCCAGATCGCCCAGTTCGGTCGACGGGCCATCGGCGATAATGTCGCCCTTGGCCACGATGTCGCCGACATTGACCAGCGGGCGCTGGTTGATGCAGGTCGATTGGTTGGAACGCTGGAACTTCTGCAGCCGGTAGATGTCGACGCCCGACTTGGTCGGATCGAGATCTTCGGTTGCGCGGACAACGATACGCGTCGCATCAACCTGGTCGACAATGCCGGTGCGGCGTGCGCCAATGGCGGCACCCGAATCGCTGGCGACCACCGGTTCCATGCCCGTTCCCACATAAGGTGCTTCGGCGCGTACCAGCGGCACGGCCTGACGCTGCATGTTTGAACCCATGAGCGCGCGGTTGGCGTCATCGTTCTCCAGGAACGGGATGAGGGCCGCGGCCACCGAAACGAGCTGTTTCGGTGAGACGTCCATCAACTGCACGATTTCGCGCGGCACGAGCGACACGTCGCCCGAATGGCGGCAGGTCACGAACTCGTTGACGAACTGGCCCTTGTCGTTCAGCTCGGCGTTGGCCTGTGCTACGTTGTAGCGGGCCTCTTCCATGGCCGAGAGATAAACCACCTCGTCAGTCACCTTGCCATCGGCGATCTTGCGGTACGGGCTCTCGATAAAGCCATACTTGTTTACACGAGCAAACGTCGCCAAGGAGTTGATAAGACCGATGTTCGGGCCTTCAGGCGTCTCGATCGGGCAGATGCGGCCATAGTGGGTCGGATGCACGTCGCGGACCTCGAAGCCCGCACGTTCGCGTGTGAGACCGCCCGGTCCAAGCGCCGAAAGGCGCCGCTTGTGGGTGATCTCGCTGAGCGGGTTGGTCTGGTCCATGAACTGCGAAAGCTGCGAGGAGCCGAAGAATTCACGCACCGCGGCAGCCGCCGGCTTGGCGTTGATGAGATCCTGCGGCATGACCGTATCGATCTCGATGGACGACATGCGTTCCTTGATCGCACGCTCCATGCGCAGCAGGCCGATGCGGTACTGGTTCTCCATCAGTTCGCCGACCGAACGCACACGGCGGTTGCCGAGGTTGTCGATGTCGTCGATCTCGCCACGGCCATCACGCAGATCGACCAAAGTCTTGACCACGGCAAGGATGTCTTCCTTGCGCAGCACGCGCACGGTGTCTTCCGCATCGAGGTCGAGGCGGATGTTCATCTTGACGCGGCCAACGGCGGAAAGGTCGTAGCGTTCGGTGTCGAAGAACAGCGACTGGAACATGGCTTCCGCCGTTTCCATTGTCGGCGGTTCACCCGGACGCATGACGCGGTAGATGTCGAACAGCGCATCCTGACGCGACTCGTTCTTGTCGGCAGAAAGCGTGTTGCGGATGTAGCCACCAACATTGACGTGATCGATGTCGAGGATCGGCAGTTCCTTGATGCCCTGCTCCTCGATCACTTCCATCGCCTTGGCGTCGATTTCCTCGCCCGCTTCAAGCCAGATTTCACCGGTCTTGGCGTTGACCAGATCCTGCGCCAGGTAACGGCCGTGCAGCTGTTCGTCGGCGATGCGAAGCGCCTTGACCTTTTTTTCGGTCAACTGCTTGAGGACGCGAGCGGTGAGCTTCTTGCCCATTTCGGCAACAACTTCACCGGAATCAGCGTCAATCATGTCGGCTTCGGCCTTGGTGCCGCGCAACCCATCCGGGTTGAACGGAATGCGCCAGCCTTCCTTCTTGTCCTTCTTGTAGTCGGTATGGGTGTAGAAGGTTTCGAGGATTTCTTCCGGGTCAAGGCCCAGCGCCATGAGCAGCGAGGTCGCGGGAATCTTGCGGCGGCGGTCGATACGCGCATGCACGATGTCCTTGGCGTCGAATTCGATGTCGAGCCAGGAGCCGCGATACGGAATAACGCGGGCTGCAAACAGCAGCTTGCCCGAGGAATGGGTCTTGCCCTTGTCGTGGTCGAAGAAGACGCCCGGCGAACGGTGCATCTGCGAGACGATAACGCGCTCTGTGCCATTGATGATGAAGGTGCCGTTATTGGTCATCAACGGCATGTCGCCCATATAGACGTCCTGCTCCTTGATGTCGCGAACGGATTTCGCGCCGGTGTCCTCGTCAATATCGAACACGATGAGGCGCAATGTCACCTTCAGCGGGGCGGCATAGGTCATGTCGCGCTGGCGGCACTCTTCCACATCATATTTCGGCGCCTCGAAATCGTAGCGCACAAATTCCAGCATGGAGGCGCCGGAGAAATCGGAGATCGGGAATACGGATTTGAAAACCGCCTGCAGGCCTTCGTCGCCGCGCCCGCCTTCGGGCTCGTCGACCATGAGGAACTGGTCATAGGAAGCTTTTTGAACCTCGATGAGGTTCGGCATCTGCGCCACTTCCCTGATATTCCCGTAATATTTGCGAACTTTCTTCCGGCCGTTGAACTGAACTGCCTGGGATTTCTTCGCCTGAGCCATGTGTGCTCCTCGTCAAGTGTTCGCGGCTGACGTATCGGGTCAGTTTCCGGCCAGCCTCTGGGAGTGGCTGGGTGGAAACCGGCTGTCGATCGCATGACCGGTTAATGTGCGGTGCCGGGGCAATATCCGGCTTTACCCTGAACTCGACCCGCATATGCGCGGGGAAACTGCCGCAATCCGGACTATCCGATCGTCCGGCCTTCGAACGCTTTTTCCGGCTTTGTGCCCGATGCCGGAGACGGGATTGGCTCCGGGATATATGTGACCCCGGAGCCGATTCGCAAGCTTTGCGGGCAAACCCGCAATGCCAATTACTTGAGCTCGACTTTTGCGCCTGCTTCTTCGAGCTTCTTTTTCAGTTCCTCGGCTTCGGCCTTGGCCACACCTTCCTTGACGGTTTTGGGTGCGCCTTCGACCAGGTCTTTCGCCTCTTTCAGGCCAAGACCGGTAATGCCGCGGACTTCCTTGATGACGTTGATCTTCTGGGCGCCGGCTTCGGTCAGAACGACGTCGAATTCGTCCTTTTCCTCGGCTGCGGCTGCTTCACCACCACCGGCACCGCCGGCTGCTGCTGCAACGGCAACGGGTGCTGCGGCGGAAACGCCCCATTTTTCTTCGAGCATCTTGGAAAGCTCTGCGGCTTCCAGGACGGTCAGGTTTGAAAGGTCATCAACGATCTTTGCAAGATCAGCCATGTTTCAGTTTCCTTCAGTTCGAACTTTGACAGATGCGAAAACGGCCTTACGCCGCTTCGTCCTTCTGGGCATAGGCTCCGAAAACGCGGGCAAGCTGGCCTGCCGGTGCGTTGACGACCTGCGCAATACGGGTCGCCGGCGTGTTAATCATGCCGACGATCTTGGCGCGCAGTTCGTCCAGTGACGGCATCGAGGCAAGCGCCTTTACGCCGTCGCTGTCGAGACTGGTGGCACCCATGGCTCCGCCAATGACGACCAGCTTTTCGTTGGTCTTGGCGTAATCCACGGTTGCCTTGGGAGCAGCAACAGGATCGGGCGAATACACGACAAGGGTCTGGCCCTTGAAGAGTTCGCTCATATGCTCTGCTTCCGTACCCTGAAGAGCGATCTTGGCGAGGCGGTTTTTCGCGACTTTGACGGAGCCGCCGGCTTCCTTGACCTTGGCGCGGAACGCACTGATCTCGGAGACGGTCAGACCGGTGTAGTGCGCCACGACCACTGCACCCGCATTGGAAAATGCGTCATGCATGGAAGCGACGAACTCGCTTTTTTCCGCTCTATCCACTTCTGTCTCTCCACTTTGACATCTTGCCCGCAGGTACGATGCCGGTTGACTTTGCCGCCCTTCCTCCGCCCGCTCCGAAGAGACGCGACAGCACCCGAACGACGCTTCAAGGTCCTGTCCCCTGACGGTCGGTCCTCTTGCCGGGCAAGCCCTGAAGAGGAACGGCGCAAGGCCAACGAGTTCGAACCGGCGACGGTTACCCGCCGAAAAATCCGGTTTCTCACTCCCATCTCATGCAGGTTTCGGTTTCCCGGCATTAAGGCCGCTGCATTCGCATTCGCTCCAGCTTTGGCCGCCCGCAATCTCGGACAGGTAGTTCCCGCAAACAAAGGCATGGCCCGGGTTGCGGCACCGGCGGTTTCCCACCGGATTTAAGCCGCGGAGAACGAGCCTCCGCGGAAACTGGTTCAGCCCGCGTTCAACACGCTGGCGGGATCGACTTTCACGCCCGGCCCCATCGTCGAAGAGATGGCCACGCGCTGCAGGTAGGTGCCCTTTGCGCCAGAAGGCTTGGCCTTCATGATCGCATCGGTGAGCGCAAGGATATTTTCCTCGATCGCCTTGGCATCGAAAGACGTCTTGCCGACGCCCGCCTGCACGATACCCGCCTTCTCGACACGGAATTGCACCGCGCCGCCCTTGGCAGCCTCAACTGCAGCCTTGACGTCGGCGGTCACCGTGCCGACACGGGGGTTCGGCATAAGGCCGCGCGGGCCAAGCACCTTACCCAGGCGGCCAACGAGCGGCATCATGTCGGGTGTTGCGATGCAGCGGTCGAAGTCGATCTTTCCGGACTGCACGAATTCCATCAGGTCTTCTGCGCCAACGATATCGGCACCGGCAGCCTTGGCTTCCTCGGCCTTGTCGTCCTTGGCGAATACGGCAACGCGGACGTCTTTGCCGGTGCCGTTGGGCAGTGTCACCGCACCGCGGACCATCTGGTCGGAGTGGCGCGGATCGACCCCCAGATTGAGGGCGACCTCGACGGTCTCGTCGAATTTGACCTTGGCGCGTTCCTTGACCATGCCAACAGCCTCGGAAAGGCTGTAGAGCTTGTTGCGATCGATGCCCTCGCGGGCATTGTTCATACGTTTTCCAGCCATGACTTAGCCCGCCACCTCAAAGCCCATCGAACGGGCAGAACCTTCAACCATGCGCATCGCAGCTTCCACCGTGTCGGCATTGAGGTCCGACATCTTGGTTTCGGCGATTTCGCGCACCTGCGCAGATGTCACCCGGCCGGCGGGATTGCCGCGGCCCGGCGTCTGCCCGCCCTTCTGCAGCTTGGCGGCCTTCTTGAGAAAGAAGGAAACCGGCGGCTGCTTCATGTCGAAGGTGAACGACTTGTCGGCGAAAATGGTAATGGTGACGGGAATCGGCATTCCCTTTTCCATCTCCTGCGTCTTGGCGTTGAACGCCTTGCAGAATTCCATGATGTTGAGGCCGCGCTGACCCAACGCCGGCCCGATCGGGGGCGACGGTGAGGCGTTGCCGGCCGGCACCTGCAATTTCAGGTAGCCTGTAATCTTCTTGGCCATAATTCCTGCCTTTTCACTATCCGGTTCAAACCGGCTGTTTCATTTCACCCGGATATCCGGGCTGCAGTCGCGTGGTGCGGGTCGAACGGCCGGCCGGGCCGCAATCGCCTTCCACGCATTCTTTCAGTCAATTCTTGCGCATCACCGCTTCGCGGCTCTACGTGCGATTTGACTTTCTTGACCAACCCTTGCGTTCAACCATACGCGGTTCGCCATGCATTTTGACCAAACCTTGCGCGCACACACGAATTCACGCCCGGTCTGGCCAATACGATCAGAGCTTTTCGACCTGACCGTATTCAAGATCGACCGGCGTTGCCCGCCCGAAGATCGAAACTTCCACCTTGAGGCGCGCACGCTCCTCGTCGACTTCCTGCACCACGCCGTTGAACGAGGCGAAGGGCCCGTCGGAAACGCGTACCTGCTCGCCGATATCGTATGAGACAGACGGCTTGGGCCGTTCCACGCCCTCCTGCACCTGGTGCAGAATCCGGTTGGCCTCGGCTTCCGAAATCGGCATCGGCTTGTGGTCGGCACCCAGAAAACCAGTCACCTTCGGCGTGTTCTTGATCAGGTGAAAGGTCTCATCGGTCAGGTCCATCTTCACCAGCACGTAGCCGGGAAAGAATTTGCGCTCCGAGTCCACCTTGCGTCCGCGGCGAACCTCCACGACCTTTTCGGTCGGCACCATGATGGACTCGAAATGGTCTTCCAGCCCCTTTTGGCGCGCCTTTTCCTCAATGGCTTCCGCCACCTTCTTCTCGAAGTTCGAGTAGGCGTGAACGATGTACCAACGGTGTGCCATGCTAAATCAGTATTTCCTCGTAAGACCTGTCTTCCAAACCCGCGGCGGCGAAACCGTCAGCTTCCCAGCTCGAGAAGCATGCCAACGCCCCAGCCCAGAAGCTGGTCAACGGCGAAAAAGAAGATTGCGGCGAGCAAAACCATGATAAACACCATTACGGTGGTGATCAGCGTCTCGCGCCGCGTCGGCCAGGTAACCTTTGCAACCTCGGAGCGCACCTGCTGCAAAAAGGTGAAGGGATTGGTTTTTGAAGCCATTGCTGCAATCCGCCGCTGCGATCCGAATAAATAACAGTTTCCAGACACGAAAGGCTGCCGCCGACCCAAACGGCCAATGGCAACCCGACTGACTGCAAGGCCCGCCCATTCTTTCGGCGGGACAGGAACAGGCTGGGAAATCACCCTGAACACAGCACAATGCGCGCCAAGCCGAGCTATCGGCTCCACGCGCTCGCGAGTCCGGAAGCCGCTAGATATAAGGTGAAACCCCAAAACGCAAGAGGGTTGCCGCAAATTCCTGCGCTGCGGCCACCACCACCGGAAAGACCTGTTGTGCGGCGTACTAATGCGTAAACGGCAAACCAATCGAGTCGCAACGAAAGGACACCGACGCAAGGTGACTTTCTGCACTTCTGAAATCCGGCAAAGTCCTCTAGATTGGAGGTCCGATCATCCGGACCCGAAATCATGCCGTTTGCGAAATACCTGAGAGCCGGTCTTATGCTTTCCCTCGCCGCGTGTGGCTGGGTTGCGGCTACGGCTGCCGTCAAGGCGGACGATCTGTTCGTGGTGATCGGGGTGGACCCCCTGACGCCCGAAATCGAGGCCGGTTCCGTCTACCAATCCCAGCAAGGGCAATCCGAGTTCATCTATGTGCCGCAAGGAGTGCAGATCGCGCTCATTTCCGAAAATGGCCAGCGCTACCTCATTGCCGGGCGCAACGCCGTGCTCGCCGACACCCAATCCCTCTCGGAGTTCGAGATCGAGCGCATCGAGAGTGCCGAACCAGGGTTCTTGAGCCGGTTGTTTGGCATCGGGCTGCCCACAGAGTTTGTAGCGGCCACAAGGCGTTTTGGCGCGGAAGACCTGAAGGTCAGCCCCGGGAGCGTTGCCGATCTTTCCACCATATTCGTGGACCTGCTCGGCGAGACAAACGATACGCCAACCTTTTGCCTGTTCTCCGACACCGCAACCATGCGGCGCAGCGACGGAGCCGGAACGATACCACTCACTCTTGCAATCGGCAGCGATGAGGTCAGCGGTTCATGGCGCCACGGCGAAAAGGACTTGGCGCTTTCCGGGCTCTCCCTGCCACCGGGCGAAGCGGTCGAGGCAAACCTGAAAAAGGGGTTGAGCGAGCGCAAGCTGAGACTGCGGCGCCTTGCAGCCTCAACGCTTGAAAAAGGCATGTTGTCGACCATCGCAACACTGGCGCGCAATGACTGCACCATCCAGGCGATGCTGTTGTCAAATGCAGTGAAGCGCTGACTGGCATCAGACGTCACACAGGCCGAGAATTCATCAGCGGACCGAATAGATTGCTATTTCGTCGATATGTGCTTGGGGTCCCTGCCCGGCGGACTTCGCGTGATCGGCAATTTCGTATTCGCGCTCGATGGCTTCGGTCAGCTTGTGGTCGTTATCTCCGGAAGGATCAGACATGGCTGCAACCGCATCCGCAAGGGAAACGCCAAGCTCGTCAAGTCCGAGCTCGCTTTCGATCGATCTGATAATCGCGGCGCTGTTTTCATGAATCTGAAGTTTGCCGAATTCGCTGCGAACGGCTTTCGCAAAATCGCGGAAATCTGTGAAATCTTCGCTGTCGATGCCGAACTGTTCACCAACCGCTTCGAAGAGCTGCATCTTGATCTGCGTAGCGCCGCGATGAGTAGCGCTGAAGAGATCACTTGCCAGCGTGCCCTTGGCTGTGTTCGCGATGCCGGCCGGTTGAGCAACTGTTGGTGCCCCGGACTGCGCTGCCGTAAAGTCTGCGCCAGCGCCGCCAAGGCCGTAGGACCGGCCAAGTGATACATTACGCAGAAGGGCAAGTGCTGAAATGGCGGTTTGGCTGTCGATGTTCATTGACCAGTCCGCCCGCAGATGGCCGCGCTCCAAGGTTCACCTCATTCTTTACCGAATGGCGTTAAGGATGCATTAACGATGGTGTCGGGAATGGTGACACTTGTCGGGATTGGCAGGGGCAGCAGGGTTCGAACCCGCGACCTGCGGTTTTGGAGACCGCCGCTCTACCAACTGAGCTATACCCCTATCCCGGTGGCGCGGAAGCGCACCGCAAACAGGGCGGCTTCATACTTGCAATCCGAGCAGCGTTCAAGTGATATCAACCCATGCCGTGTGCTGCTGCAGGAACCTCTGTCGGGGGGTCGAATGAACCGGATTCCGTTTCATGAACTCAACAAACCGCGCAGCGCCTTGGCGTCAGCGGACGCCAGAATCGGCAGTATCTGCTCCACCTCGTCTATGGGCAAATCCCACCAGCGTAGTTCTTCCAGCATCTCGATTGTCTCGCCGTCGAAGCGCTGGCGGACCGGTGTTGCAGGATTGCCCGCCACAACCGTGTAGGGTGGGACCTCGCCACCAACGACCGCGCCTGCGCCAACAATCACACCATTGCCGATAGCGGCCCCGGGCAGAATCACAGCGCCATGTCCGATCCACACATCATTGCCGACGAGCGTATTCCTGCCCTTCGAGAACTCCGCCACGAAAAGCGGCATGGTGTCGTAGTTGAAGACAGCGAAGGGATAGGTCGTGAACCAGCGTTTGGGATGGTCGGCCGAGGAGGTGATAAACCGTGTGCCGTGGGCGAACTGGCAGAACTTGCCGATTATCAGCCTCTCCGGCGCGCCGGGATGCAGATAGGGCGCGATGCGAGCGGCATAGTCGGCGACCGGTTCAAAGTCGTTGTAATAGGTGTAGTGGCCCACCTCGATATTGGGGTGGTCGATGACCTGGTTGAGAAAGACAGTATTGGTGTAGAGCGTGCCGTCCGGCAGGGTGAGCGGATGGCGCAGTGAAGCGTCGAGCAATGGCATGAGGCTGCGTTCCCTTGTGTGAACAGGGTCAGGGTGGATTTCAGCGCAGAGCCTTGTCCATGACGGCTTCCTTCCAATTGTGAAACGATAAATTTCCGGTGTTCAGGGAAGAACGATTTCCTCGCCAGGCACAACGGTAATGCGCCGATCGACGAGATGGTTGAAGCTCAGGCCTGCCTCGCCCGCGACCAGGTCATAGCAACCCGCCGAAACCTCAAAGGACACGCTGTCGCCCGGCTCGATCACCTGTCGCTGCGGGCTGACATTGTTCTGCTGGTCTTGGCAATCGAGAAACGTGACGACACCAACTGTATAATCGGCGATGTTGCGGATGGTCACTGTGCCGGTCGGCTCGCCTTCGCGAACCAATTGGAGACCATTCCCCGAACCGGTGCTATCGCCGGCTGTCTCGCTGCATGCAGCCAGCAAGATGGCAGTGGCAAGCATTGCTGCCAAACAGGTCAGACTACGCATTCACACACACTCGCTCGACGGTTTAGGGCGCCAGCCGATTTAGGAGTTGCCGTCTGACCAGATTAGCCGACTGGCAGGGGATGGCGGTTTCGCGCGGGGCAAAGAAAAGGCGCGGCGATGAAGCAGCCGCGCCTGTTCGCGATTACTCGATGATATTCGCGACGATTCCTGCGCCGACGGTGCGTCCGCCTTCGCGGATGGCGAAGCGCAGGCGCTCTTCCATGGCGATCGGCACGATCAGTTCAACCGTCATCTCGACGTTGTCGCCCGGCATCACCATCTC
>Ga0310345_10003812_pt1 | contig 14092 bp, 10 predicted proteins | sample HC15DNA20500_MG_FD_204667 | JGI IMG/M metagenome (GOLD analysis project Ga0310345, IMG submission 204667) | Marine microbial communities from station ALOHA, North Pacific Subtropical Gyre - HC15-DNA-20-500_MG | ecosystem: Environmental > Aquatic > Marine > Oceanic | place: Pacific Ocean: North... | reverse complement strand
ACCGATACCAGAGCCGTACCCACCACCGAGACCGATACCAGAGCCGTACCCACCACCGAGACCGATACCAGAGCCGTACCCACCACCGAGACCGATACCGGAGCCGTACCCACCACCGAGACCGATACCGGAACCATTTCCTCCACCTAGACCACCGAAACCGAAACCAGGACCACCGAGGCCGAGACCACCAGGACCAGGACCATGGCCGGGACCAGAACCAGGACCACCACCGGAACCGATTCCACCTAGACCACCGAGGCCGAGACCACCAGAACCAGGACCACCACCGGAACCGTTACCACCACCGAGACCACCAGAACCAGGACCACCACCGGAACCGTTACCACCACCGAGACCAGGACCGATACCAGGACCACCGAGGCCGAGACCACCAGGACCGTTACCACCACCGATCCCGGTTCCAGCTCCACCACCGGGACCAGGACCATGGCCAGTTCCACCGAGACCACCGGGACCATGGCCAGTTCCACCGATCCCGGTTCCAGCTCCACCACCGGGACCAGGACCATGGCCAGTTCCACCGAGACCACCAGAACCAGAGCCACCATACAAAATAGCTCCAGGACCAGGAATACCAGAAATACCGAGACAGAGACCGGCGGATCCGTTCCCAGAGCTTAGCCAAGCGCCAAGGTTTCTTGCTGGAGCCAATCCAGCTGCTGAAAGATCAAACCTTGGGCGACTGCTTTCTTTTGAAGCGCCTAAGTTTGGTCCTAGCTTCAGAGGAATGACTAGGCTAAATCCAGAGACAAGGGAAGTTAGAAACCATCTAGGACAGTTTTACGGTTACTTCTACCACGACAATTCTACCGGATGGAGACTCACAAAAGATGCTCCGACAAGGATGCAAGATGGTACGTATAGTGCCCCAAGAAATGCTCCCGTAAGCGTACATCAGGGAATGGCAAGATGAACATATATTAAATTTAAAGGAGGAAGTTATGGCAATTCCGAGAAAAGGACGTGGAAGAATCTTGGACATTGATGCTGGTAGTGGCGGAGGCTTGTTGGGCTTGAACTCGGCATCAGGTCTTGGTCGAACATCTATGCAGGGTCAAGCTGAGGGAGTCGCTCGTCCGGTAGAACTTAATGAAGGAATAGACCGATTGAGAAAAAACCTGACCGGAGGTTCTAGAGGACACCAGGCGTTTAGAAGATACTAGATATGAAAGATAAAAATACCAGGTACTGGCCTTATAAATCAGGCGATGCCTGGGGGATTTGTGATGTCTGCGGATTCAGATATTACCATTCCGAGCTGCAAAGGCGTTGGGATGGTTTGATGACCTGTGGCCCTGACTGGGAAGACCGTCATCCACAGGACATTATTACAGGAGTTAGGGAAAAGATTTATATAGACGATGCGAGACCAGAGGCGTCTGATACATTTCTAACAGCAACTGAAGTTACTGCTGATGACCTCTAGGTGAAAAATGGGACTCTCAGGATCGTATGATTTTACGTTAGCTCGTAGAGAAATTATTAAAGAAGCATATGAAATTATAGGAGCTATTGAACCAGATGCGACAGTTAGTACGAATGAGGAAGCTTCGGCAGTTAACTCGCTCCAGTTACTCCTCAAGGACATCCAGTCGTCAGGGCTTTGGCTACACACCTATAAAGACTGTATCCTTTTCCTTGAAAAAGACAAAACCCAGTACAGCCTGGGGCCAAGCGGGGACAACGCAGCCGAAGAATCAGATGTCGTTTCGACAACCCTCAGTGACGATCACTCAACCTCGGCCACCTCGATTAAGCTCACCAGCGGAACTGGAATGGCGAACTCGGACAAGATCGGAATCGAACTCGATGACGGAACAGCCCACTGGACAACCATCAGCTCAGGGGGTGGAACCACAACAGCCGTTGTCGCTTCAGGAGTCGCTTCAGCAGCAGCCAGCGGAAAGACAGTTTATACTTACACCTCAAAAATCCAAAGACCCCTTCTCATCAGGGACACCAGTTGCCGAGACTCCAACAACGTAGACGTTCCAGTTAGTATTGTTTCGCTTTCCCACTACCGATCCTTATCAAACAAGCAGAGCGATGGCGACCGCCCTATTGAAGTTGCTTATGATCCACAGCTCACTAACGGCATTCTCAATGTCTGGCCAAGAACCTCTAACGTAGTTAACCGGCTGGTATTTTCAATGAAAAGACCGGTACAGAATGTTGACGGTTATGGGCAGCACGTCGAGATACCTACAGACTGGCTTTCATGGTTCACCTGGGAGCTAGCATACAAGCTTAGTTTTAAACAGCCTTTGCCGTTGCAGGAGAGGATGTTAATCAGGAACGAGGCTGATCGATTAAAAGGCTCCCTGCATGATTATGAAGACACCAGTTTTTTTATTGATCCGGTCAGGAGAAGAGGATAAATGGCAAGAACAGTCAGTCGGGTAAAAGATATTAATCCCCTGATAGATCCTACTTACTGGCTAGAGGGTCCTCCCGACGATTTTACGGCAACCTATCTGTTGATAACATCTAAGCAAGACAGGCCTGTCGCCCAGATGACCAGACCGCCAAGGACAAGTCATTTTAAGGAGCAGCAGTATTGGCAACTCCAAATTTTAAGGGAAGTAACTTACAGGGAAACATCTACAGTTAACAGCATCTTTGAAGATCCCGGCTATTGGGCTCTTGTAAGACCGGCTGATAGCAGGAATTCTTTTTCTACAGGATCATCAAATGCATAGGGAAATACAATTTGGTCAAGCTTACGCTAACCTGAATGCCAGTCAAACTCCTGAAGGGATGGTATCTGTTTTTACCGATGGCTATTTTGATGAAGCAAAGGACCATGTTAAGCGTGAAGGCCTGACTATATTCGCTACTGCTTCCGGAAGTGCAGCTATTGACGGGATTTATGAGACCGAATCAGTCAGTCCGGGTACAGTTTTAGTAGCAACCGGAGGAACCATTTACAAGATGGCAAGCAACGGATCCTTTACAGCTTTAAGCGGAGCAAGCTATGACAATCCTGGGACACCGATTCGTTGGGCTGAAGATTTTACACACGTATATTGTGCGTCTGGTGGAAAACCACACCGGGCTGACCTTAGCGCTAATACTCTGGCTGATATTAGTGGCAATTCACCGACTTCTTGCACTCATATCGTCTGGATGAAAAATTTCCTGTTAACGAACGGACTAGATACATCCGGAGCAGGAAACAAGGGAGACATTCACTTCTCTGATGACATTGCTGACAAGTATGACCTCTCTGATTCATGGGAGGTTTATAACAACGAGGCCCATCCGGATGATTGTGAAGCTCTACTAAGCGACTGGGAAGAAGTTTATTCCATGGGAAGCCACTCTATTGAGGCTCGCTATAACGACGGAAGCACACCCTTCGGTAGGCTTGAGGGAACCTTCGTAAACTGGGGAACGGTGGCTCCATACAGCGCTATTTATATTAATGGGCAACTGTATTTCCTGATGGAAAGAAGCAGCGATATAAAGGTTGCCCGTATAACCCAAAGGGTTCCTGAAGTTATTTCATGGCCCTATGACAGCCTGATTCGTGGTCTGGCTACCCACTCAGACGCCCGTGCTTTTCCTGTGGTGATGAAAGGAAGGCCCTTCTATGTAATTACATGGCCAACCTCTAATATTACGCTAGCGTACAATATCGAGCAAAACAACTGGTCCCGCTGGGGCCACTGGACAGGAAGCGCCCACGACAGATGGCTGGGTAATTGCTACTGTTATTCAAGAAGTCATAACAAACATTATGTTGGCGACAGGCGAGGCACTGGTAAGATTTTTACTGTTGGTGGGACACAGGATGATTCCGGAACAATCCGTATGGAACTGCGAAGCGGATTTATTTCCGGTCAGAGCGAAATGTCTAAGTTTAATAATTATGTCAGAACAAAATCAACAGGAGCTTCGTTCACTCTTCAGTACAGGGACGACGGGACCGGAAGTTTCGGGAACTCCCGCACGGTAGCCAATCCTAGCGGGAAGTTTCATACTCGTACAAATCGGTGGGGATCGTACAGGCAAAGACAATGGGAGATCCTTCACACCAATGCTGAAGCTTTTGTTTTCTCAGAGTTTGTAGAAGATTACCGGGAAGGAGTACACTGATGGCAGTCGGAGATATTACCTATATCAAGGTTGACCCAGTTGTATTAACAACTGGAGCAGTAACGATCTACACAATTCCCAGCAATAATCATGTTGTTTCTATGGAGCTTTGTCTTTGCAATACAACAGGTAATGCTCAGGAAACTATTGTTTATTTTATTAACTCTGGAGCTTCAGCAGCCGATAGCAAAGCTATTATTAAACATGATGCTTCAACTGGTCTTACAGATGGTGAAACAAGGTGGCTAAAGTTCAACCAGTTCCTTGGAGCTGGGGATTTTATCCAGATGTTGAACAATAACGGAACGGCCGTTACGGTACATTTATCCATAGTGTTGAGGTCTACAGCATGAGCGTTTCTTCTAATAAATCTACTGGTGTCACAGAGGATCAAGTTAACACTCAGGTTGACAATGCGTTAAATACAGCTATACCGGGAAGTAATACTACTGACAGTGTCAACGATATCCTGTTAGACAAATTAGAACCAAGACTTCCTACTGGTGGAACTATCTCTATCCTGACAGAAGCACTAGTGAACTCTAATTGTGATACGGCTGTAGCGGATGGTCTTAATGTAACTATACCAGGAACCAACAACACTAATTCAGTTAACGATATCTTGTTAGACAAACTGGTTCCCGTACTTCCTGCTAGTGATACTATCTCTACACTGACAGCAGCAAATATTAACACTCAATGTGATACAGCTGTAGCAGATGGTCTTAATGTAACTATACCAGGATCTAACAACACTAATTCAGTTAACGACATACTGTTAGACAAACTGGTTCCCGTACTTCCTCCTAGTGCTACTATCTCTACACTGACAGGAGCTAATATTGAAGATCAATGTGACAATGCTTTAGATAATGCTGTTACTACATCTAAAACTGCTAATTCTATTGGGTATAGAGTAGCTAGCATGCATGACAGACAAAAAATGAAGTGGCAATGGGCAGCCTCGTACATTCTTCTTGGCAGTGCTGGATCGTCTGGTGAGCATGCTGTTGTAGATTTGGATAACAAAGAAGGATTTCTTAGTTGTGTAGATCTATTTGTCGATTCAGGAGTGGCTGGAGCCCAGGCTGACTCAGCCTTCACCCTCAATGTGGAGTTAAATGATACTGCTAGTACTGCTGTATCTCTTTGTGCTTCCGGATTGTTTAATACTTACTGGAAAGCTAACCGGATGTGGTCAGCTACAGTATCCCAAAATGCTGCTGGGGTCGCTGATTGTGTAAGATTTCCTATCAACCTTCCCTTCACCTCAACTACAGATGCTTTGAAGGTATACATCAACTTGACTGCTGGAAGTGGAGGCGGTGCTGTATTTTTAATGGTTAACTATGGAGAAGTGATATGAGTCACAAGTTTTATGCACACCTTAAAACAATTGATGGAGTAGAGAATGTTGTCTGTGGCTTTGCAATATGTGATGAGTCCTGCAAAAATCCAAACCCAGGTTTATATACTGAGCTTGAGGTAGAAGAACCAGAACCTGACCACAAATTATATGCAGGAAAGCAATGGAACTTTGAAACAAAAACATTTTCTGAGGAAAGTTTTCTTCCAGTTTATAAGTCTGAAGTTGAAGTAGAAATTCAGCCAGCTACCGATGAATTTAATAAGTGGAAAGAGATTCATGCTACGGCTGTAGAGACTGGAATGCCCGATGCAGTTCTAGAGAATTTGGTTGCTAAGAAAAATGAAGCTTCTGAGAAACTACAGGATATTTTAAATCAGTGGGATGCTGCTGAATAGGAGTAGTTATGGGAATATACCGTCCGCCAGATACAAAAACTAAAACTGAGCCTACTAAGACAAGTTTCTGGGAAAGCGTTTTTAAGGGTGTTACAGATATCCTTAAAGGCCGTCCTAAAAAAGTTTACACTGATGAAAAAGGTGTGGAGCAAACAGTAGATGTGGGCCGTCCATTATGGCAGGACTTGCTTCTTGGTGCTGCTGGAACCATCCCATCTGTGATTGGCGGAATTAAAGCCAGCAAAGAAATGCAGCAGGCTTACGACCGGTATGCATTGGCCGGAATGAGAAGTGTTGAGAGAGCACAGGATATCTCATGGGCAATGTATGAGCAAGGGCAAAAAACTGTTGCCCCATGGTCTCAGGGAGGAGCTCATACTTTCAACAATCTTTTGCAGGCGATTGGCCAGCCATCAGGGCAAACAACGCAGCCGGGAGGAGCAGTTTCTTACGAGGATTTAAATTTTCCTCCATCAGCTATCCCCGAAATGGTAGATCTCCCTGAAGCAATCGGAGGGAATGAAAGATTAGGACCAGGATACGGAACCTTTCCCCCAGAGATGGTTGGTCGAATCCCAGAGCCTGGAACCGGACCGCCAGATGGTTTTCCTGATAGATATCCAAACTACCCCGGAGGACCAGATCCAGACTACCCAGATCCTATGGATCCTGATTGGGGATGGGATCCCAGGTTGCCTGGAGATTCCAGACCGCCAGGAGGAGGAGGTCGATATCCGTATATGGGCGCAATGGGAGCTGAAGGTTTATCTGGAGCTCAATCTTTCCTTCCAGAGAGCCAGTATCCACCAGACTTTGCTCAAGTTCCACAACTTCCACCGGACTGGGGATCACAACTTCCACCAGATTTTCCACCACAGCCAAGGACTCCACCGCCTCCACCGCCAGATTCAGGACCGCCAGATTGGTGGGCTCCACAACCAAGCCCAGTACCAGGTCAACCAGTAGGACCGCCACCGCCTCAAATGCCAGTCCAGCCTGATCTTGCTCTTTTCGATCCTGACCAGGAAAGACTACAAGGTTTGGTAACTGATCTTGCCGTAGCTCAGGCATCCCCGCCTACAGGAGAGAATCCGGAAGCGTTAGCTGCTTATCAGTCACGAATACAGGAAATTGTGGCATCAGCTCCAGCCGGATTCCAAAGCCAATCAGAGCCGGGCTCTCCCGAATACCTTTCAGATCTTCAAGGATTTGTTCAGCAACGGCAGGCTGAAACAGGATATGAAGGTTATGATCCTGACTGGAGAAACAAGCAGGAAGAGATGTACAGGACTTCACTGGCATTCCAGCCTCCGGGAGACAAGATTATTACTACTCCTACTAATCCTGCAAAAGTAAAACATCCTGCCACTGGTGAAAGAAAGAATGAGGCCATGAGCAGGCTTCTTGGGATTGAAGCTAGAAACTGGATGGGCTCTGACTTTGAAGCTTCTGGGCATTTTGAAGTTGATCCTCAGACAGCAGCTCTTGTTAATCAAAGTACTGGACAAACAGTAGGACACTTCTTTGCTGATGAAACTGGGTGGAGACTGGATCCTAATCCTCCTACGAGGGATGGTCTGAGATGGATAGCTCATCCAGAATCAATAATCAATGCTCATCAGGGAATGCCCAGATATCATGCCGATGGAACGGTTAATAAGGATTGGGAAAAACCTGAAGAACACGCAAGGATGAGATCTTTGTCTCCAGAGGACAGGTATCAGATACAAAGGAATGCTTTGCTAAACAGAAGCCATGACAAGATTAATTGGCCTATTGCTCCTGAACAGTTTATGGCTTATCAGGACAAAGGAAATTCAAAAATAATTGATGCTTGGAATGCAGGTGGCAAGGAAAAATATATTGGTACAAAGCTTGCTGAGCAAAATAACAGGGTTAGGGATCTTCTTGCTAAGGCTGAGGGCGGAAGACAGTCAGATATTGATGCAGCCAAGGCCGCGGCAGATTCGTTTGCCCAGAGCAAAAGAGAATATGATCAGGCAATGGCGACTTCAAACACTGCTGAACAGGAACAATATCAAACTAATCTTGATTCAGCAAAGCAAGGATTAGAAGCATACCGGTCTGAAGCAGCCGATTATAAGAAAAGAGTAATGGGTGAGTATCAAGAGGAAATGGGTCAATATGGTTCAGCACTTGAGAAGTATCAAGCAAGGCAACAAGTTACTTCTGATGCTCAATTTATGGGAGGACCCGATGCTGGATTCGGTTTTCCTTCTACCGATCCTTGGGCCGACCACGGTCCGGCACAACCTCCATCAGGCCCTCCGGCAGACGATAGAAGCTACACTGGAGGATCCGAACATTTTAACGAAGAAACCGGAGAATACGAATATCCCTCTGATACCGTAATAGACGACTACGGAGATCCAGGACCAAGTCCAGGACCAGATCCAGGTCCAGGTCCAGACCCAGGTCCAGTAACTGGGTTTCAAGATCCGATGAAAGAGATGTATCCCTGGTTGTTTGCCGATGACTTTAGAATTAAGGAAGATCCCTACAGGGAGACACCTTTCCAGACAAGACCAATCGATACGAGTTTAGCCCTGGCAAGGAGGGAATCAAGAGCAGACTATCCTGGCGGTGGATACAGGCGTTATCCTGCACCTGGTCCTCCGGAACAAGATCCCAGAGATAAGTATCCCTTGCCCCAACCAGGCGGTCAACCCCTCTACCAAACACAGGGGATGACGTCTCCAGGACAACCAGGTCCAGGCGTTAGGTCTTATGGTCCTGGAGTTGAGATGCAATCCCCCATGGGAGGTGGCATTAGAGAGCCGGGAGGTGGCATTAGAGAGCCGGGATATGGTGATTGGATTCAGGATCCCTACAACATTGAACTTACACCCCTGTATCAATTTAAGAAAAAGTATGGTGAAAAAGATATCCAGCGACATCTTGCGGCTACGGGTCAGTTAAGATCTACCTACGGCCAGAATACTATGATGCGCTTTTATGACAAGATTTTGGGTGAGGCAGAGCAGGAAGTTTTTGAGAGAAGAAAACAAAGAGAAGACCTTGAGTATCAAAGAGATTATCAGGCTGGTGACCGAGATTATCAAAGATGGTTTCAGGAACAAGAGCAGGCTTATCAAAGAGATTATCAGGAAGAAGCCCGATTATTCGGACGCCGGTCAGGTATGAGCCAGCAAGAATACCAACGGGCCCTAGAGCGAGAGCAGATCGCCAGGACTCGTGAAGAGCAGTTATACGGACGACGCTCATCCGAAGAAGAGCAACAGTATGGTCGATCCCTTGAAAGAGAACAAACCGGTTATGGCCGATGGCTCTCTGGGGCAGAGCGTGGCTATCAGCAGTATATGCAACAAACAGATCGTGATTACCAGAGAAGACTTGAGCGTGAAAAATGGACGCAGTCACTAAAGGAATCCCAGCTTAATCGTATGCAGATGGCTTCAGGTCAGGGATTGCAGGGAGCAGTAGCAGCTACGGCTGGTGCTGACCAGGCAAGCCGAACCCTTACTGGGTTAGCTGGTCAGGCTGGACAGATACAGGGATTAGCTGCTTTAGGCAAAGGTGAACTCGCTTCTGGAACGTCACAGTTGATAGGAGGCTTACCTGGATTAACGATAGATAAAATTTCGTCACAAAGACAACCCCAGCCAACATTTGGTTGGGCAAGAGGATAACGCAGGAGGATACTATTATGGTTTTTAAGTCTCTGGACATCAGCCAAGTATTAGGGCGAGGATCAAGAAGTCCTGGCATGGATACTCTCGCTGGACTTCGGGAGCAAGTTGACAGAGAGGAACGGAAGCGGCAAGCCAAACGTCAGGAGAAGATGCAGATGTTTGGGCTTTCAATGCAACATCAGCAAATCAAGGAACAAAGACAACAGTTCGATCAGACACATTCTCTGAGGAAAAAAGAGTTAAAATTCAAAACCGATCAGCATCAGCTTGCAAACGTTAGTAAAGCTATTTTTGGACAGGCGATGAATAGAGCACAGGAAAGCTCCCTTTTAGGGAAAAATAAACATCTTAGTTCTATACAGAAATCTAAGGAAGATTATGACAGTATGGTTATTAACCTTGATACCGGAGCCCTACGGAAGTTAGGGAAGAATGAGTCTCCGAACGAAGGCGAGACTCGCCTTGATCAAGGTGCATGGTATGGGCAAATTGAACTATGGAGGAAAAATGCTGGGGCGAAGTTGACACAACTCCAGACCTTACTAAGTTTCGCTAAGAGCGAGGGAGATACCGACCGAGTTAATGCTCTAAACCAAGAAATCGCAAAGGCCGCTGCAAGACTACATGGTGTTCAGGATGATAATTTACTAAACATAGCTCAAAGAGGCAAGACCATTACCTCTAACTTTGCTTCTGCGGATGTGTTGGAAAACGTTTGGGTGGTTGCTCAATCGATACCTGATAAACCACTGATAGATGCATTACAGTCTGTGACTGAAGGGGAAGTCGAGGAGTTGAATGATGCTTCGTTTGAACAGCTAAAAGCCGCCGTGACTCTCCTGTTTGACGGGCAACTAAAACACCTTCAAACTGAGGTTCGAGCAGGCAGGCAAAGCCTGTTAACCCCAATCCAAATTGAGTATACTCCTGTCCGGAATGCCGTTACTAATGAACAACATTGGCAAGCTAAAATAACAAATCGTCCTGTAAAGGATATGTCTAAAGAGGAGCTTTTAAATTCGGGATTACTGACACTGGCTTCTAAGGTTGAGGCTCTTGGAAAAATAGCAACTAGTAAGATGACGTGGAAAAGATCCCACGACTTGAACCTCCTGAAAAACGCTATTGACAGGAATGTGTGGGGAACAGGTACAGATGTCAATAGCAAGAATCCCCAAAAAAGAATTCGAGCCCAGATTAATGAGGTTAGAGAGGCGATAAGCATAAGGAATAATCTTAATGGAACTTGGATAGACACCGAAGATAAACTTCGTCAGGTTACAAATACAACGTTTTATAAAGACTTGATGAATCGTCCCGAGCCCTACCTTTACCAAAGGTTTATTGCAGGTTATGAGGAAATTCAAAAGAACAAGGGCTCTATAGATGAAGCGCAACTTACTGAATTCGAGACGAATGCAAACGAATTTCAAAGACTATATGAAAGGGCCCAAGCAGTCCAAGACCAAGCCCACGATGTAGTAACAAAGCAAATGTCAGTACTAGATAGTGTGGCCCTAAATCCAACGTTAATCAAATACTGGAAAGAAGGTCTTTCTGGGATAGAATCTTTTGAATCGCTTGGTGTTGGCAAACTATTTGCGGATGATAACCCGGCATTGATGGAATTAGCAGCTATGTTAAAAGCTAACAACCCCGGAGACACTAGGAAAATTGCAGATCTTCTTGCAAAGCGGGGTTCTAAGATAGAGGCAGGCGCTGCTCAGCTTACAGGAGGAGCTCGTGCTCCAAAACCAGATAGCTATAAACAAATCTACACAACTCTGCTGAAAGAGCTTGGGGCACTTCAAGAAGAACACCGATATAAAGGTCCAGACACGGTTCAATCTCTTTGGGCAGATCCTAACAAACCTGCTGTTACACCTGCTGTTACACCTAATGTTCAGCCTAATGTTCAGACTGTCGACACTACGCAACCATGGCCGGTAGGTAATCCATACGAACCTTATATGAATCAGGCTGGTACGCCTGCTGTTACACCTAATGTTCAGACTGCTGTTACACCTAATGTTCCACCTACAGTTACACCTGCAGCCTTCCCTGGGAACGAGCTCTTAGGTGATCACGACCAAGAAGGAGGAGCTGTTGAGACTACAGATGAAGATGAAGATGTACTAGCCGATGTATTAGCTACCCTCAAGGATACGCCTTTTGGGCAGCTGTTAGGAAATACCAAGCGACCTATGCCTGGAGAACTTCTTCCAGGACCAGGTTACAGGGAACCGGTTACCCCTGTCTCAGGAATACCACAACCTCCACCTATGCTTGGAGACCCACTTTCTGAACCAGCACCTCCCGGACCAGTTACTAGCTGGGGACCTCAGCTTCGTCAGGGACGCTCGGTTTTAGGTTCGCTTAAAAGTTTGTTTGACAGACAACACGCCGAGGATAAAAGAAGTGAAGAAGTAGGCAGGGCGCTAGGTCATCCTGTGAATTGGGAAAAACATATAAAAACTCCAAGTAATGTTTTTTCAGCAGGTCCAGCAGCAGCGCTCAGGAAAAAACGAAGTCGTTCCGCACCTAAACCATCTGAGCTTCTAAAGGATAAACTTGAAAGACTAGTCGGAAGCTCTAAGGTTAGTCTGGAATTTTTCCCATCCGGTGGATGGCCTGAGTTCTCCGCATCAAAAAGCAGTGAATATCTAAGAGAGATGGAAGACCGGGGATACGATTGGGAAACAATCGCCAGAATGGAGCAGTCTGGGTTCAGTTCTCCTCACATGATTGGAACTCCTGACTGGGAAGCACAAGCACAAGCGTTCATAGACAGTGAATGGGATTTTTGATTCTAAGAATATAAGATGGAGCGACGTTAAATAGCGATGCCAGAAGAAATGCTCACACAGTACCGCTCTCCAACAACCAACCGCATTTACGGTTTTAATCAACCTGTCTCTCTGGAAGTTGCAAAGAGATACGCAGCTATTATGGATGCTAAAGCTGAAGATAAAAATAGACAGGAAGCTTTTAAAAAAACATCCGAAGAAAGATCGAGATTAAAACAGGAGTTAGTACCCGAAGTAAAACCTAAGTCTCAAACAGGTCCAGCAGCAGCTCTCCGTAAAAAACGTAGCGGTTCCGCAGACTCCGGTAGTTACGACGACGTGAGCGCTATGTATTCCGCAGGTAACAGGGTGTCAAAACAATTTAGTGATTCTTTGACTAGGGGAGCCTTGTTTGACACTCCAGCAGGGCTAATTAATACTGCAGGATGGGTCCACGACATAATGGACGATTACATGGAAAAAGCGTCGGTTAAAGTGGAGCCTCTTACCGGCGGCGAGGGGTCTTTAAAGGGCATCACTTACCAGGACGAAGACGATCCGGATGATAATTGGGGAAAGTATCTAAGAGCAGTGGGCGATTCCATATCCAAATACGGGCTTGAGAAGTTTCCTGAATATAAAGGAAGCAGTGAGGCTGAGCGTTGGGCTACTGATGTAATCCCAAACGCAACGGGCAACCTTATGGGGTTTGTAGCAGAGTCAGCGATGACGGGTAGCGTAACTACGTTAGCAAGGAGGATTCCAGGTCATCTTAAATGGGGTATACAGGTCGGGAAGCAGATATGGGCGACCAGGAAAGCTAAAAACATAAAACAAATTTCCGAGATAAAGCAGGTAAAACATTTTAAAAAGACAGCAATCCAGGGAGCCACGATACTGGGTCCCATGTTTGGACTGGGAGAATCCCAAGCAGAGATACAGGCTTACGACTTGGAGCATGGAAAAGGCAGGTTCGAGCAAGACAAGGGAGCGCTTGGGGTCCTGCTAACCCGTATAGCCGGGGCTGGTAAAGGGTATATGGAAACAGCATGGCCTACGGTCAGGCATCTTTCCCGTTTAAATAAAAGAACCAACGGGGAATTTCTGAAACGATTACAAGGACTTCTTAGAAGAAGTGAAACCGCAGGTACTGCTAGTAAAAAAGCAGGCAGGCGGGGAATCCTAGCGACTGATTTGTTTCAGGGTTTCGTCGACGAATACCTGGCAGACAGCCTCACACAGTATGGTTGGGATAGGTTCAGGAAAGATTATCTTGAACTCAAGAATGAAGTCTCTCTTTGGAAATCACTTTCATCTGAAGATAGTTTAGCAGAGGGTGCTGCCGGTGCGCTTTTCAGAGGAGCGATTGGGGTTCTTGCAAGAAAAAGAGGGTGGGATCGAAACCGAAATCCCAAAGAGTTTGCTAAGAAAATGGCTGAGACTGATCAAGGTAGTCCAACCCCTGAGGGTGGGGTAGAAAAGGAGGTAGTAGGCGAGACTGTACACACAGACAATGGTCAGCTAGCAAGTATATTAAAGACTGAAGATGCTGCTGATGGAAACTGGAAAGGTGACAAATTCCAGATTTGGGATCCCAAGAAAAAACGAGTACTCATTGTGCCCAGGGATAGTCGTTTGGGACAAGACTTGTTGCTTCCAAAAAAAATAAATGATGATAAAACTGATTTAAATCAGGAAATATCTAGGAAATATGACCAATTGCAGGCAATGGAGAAGGCTAAAAAG
>Ga0310345_10003811_pt1 | contig 14092 bp, 12 predicted proteins | sample HC15DNA20500_MG_FD_204667 | JGI IMG/M metagenome (GOLD analysis project Ga0310345, IMG submission 204667) | Marine microbial communities from station ALOHA, North Pacific Subtropical Gyre - HC15-DNA-20-500_MG | ecosystem: Environmental > Aquatic > Marine > Oceanic | place: Pacific Ocean: North... | reverse complement strand
ATTTTGTCGTCAATGCCGCTCGCCCGCAGCGCGTGCCAGTACAGCGCTGTGTTGATGGCGATGACGGGTTTGCCAAGTCGTTGCTCCGCCCTTCCCGCCTGCGCCGCCATGGCGAGATTGGTGCCGCATTGCAGCACGGCGTCCACGTCCATCGCGCCGAGTTCGTCGAGGGCGGCATCCATCTCGGCTTCGGTGGTACTGGCGATATCGGTAGGGCTCGACCGCTTAAGCCCGATGATGCGCACGATGTCGTATCCCAGATCGGTGAAGAAGCGATGCACGTTCACGTCGCCGATGGGCAGGTAGGGCGTCAATATCCCGATGCGCCGCGCGCCATATGCCTTGAGTGCTGCGTCGGCAGCGTCCGAACCCATGGTCAACGGCAGATCGGTCCATTCCGAAAATTGCGCGGCGAGCTTGCGGCTTCCCTCCAGCCCGCCCCAGAAAGTTTCCGACGACATGCCGATGATGAGGTGATCCGGGCCGCAGGTAAGAACCGCGTCCAGGGCCACCTTCGTCCCCTCTTCGATCAGCTTCATGAACGCCGCCATGTCGTCATCGGTCTCGAAGCTCGCGTTGGGGACGGCGACGCGCGAGATGTGATTGGTCACGCCGGACACGCGCATGTCGTCGAATTCCGGCTGAACGATCGTGTTCGTTGAGGGAATGAGAACGGCGAATTTCCGCCGCCAGCCCAGTAGATCGGTCATCTCGATGGTCTTCCTGGCCTACCTGGCCAATAGTGCAATTTGAGGGAACGCCAGCAACAGTCCGATCATTGCCAGCATCGAAAGAACGAAGGGGCTCGAGCCGATCATTACATCGGCGATCGAACCACGTTTGCGCACGCCCTGAACGACATACAGGTTCATGCCCACCGGCGGCGTGACCAGTGCCATCTCGATGATGATCATGAGCACGATGCCGAACCAGATCGGGTCGTAGCCGAGACTGAACACAATCGGCGCGAAGATGGGGGTGGTGGCAATCATCAGCGAAAGCGATTCCATCACGCAGCCCAGCGCCAGGTAAAAGGCGATGATGAGAAGCATGGTCCAGAACGGGCTGAGTTCGGTGGAGCGCAGCGCCGCGGTAACCGCATCGACCAGATCTATCCCCGAAACCACGAAGTTGAGAAACGAGGCGGCGATCACGATCAGCATGATCATCGCGGTCGCTTCGGTGGTGCTCAGCAGAACCGAGCGCAATATCCCGTAGCTCAGCTTTCGCCGCCAGAGGCAGATCACCACGGATGCCATCACACCGAGCGCCGCCGCTTCGGTCGGGGTGGCCAATCCCCCATAGATCGAGCCGATGATCGCGACAAAAACCAGCAGCGGCGGCAGCAGTGAAGGCAGGCCGCGCATGGCCTCGCCCCACTCGAAGCTGAAGCGCCTGCCGCCGACAGCAGGCATCGCCAGACTTATGATCACCAGGGTCAGGGCAAACATGGCGGCCATCAGCAGGCCGGGTACCACCGCAGACAGATACAGGCGCGTCAGCGAGGTGTCGGTGATGACGGCATACAAAATGAGATTGATCGACGGCGGGATCAGGATGCCGAGCGTGCCGCCGGCGGCGAGCGTGCCGGTGAACAGCCTTTCATTGTAACCGTTTGCCTTGACCTCCGGCAGCGCCACGGTCGTCATGGTTGCCGCTGTCGCAACGCTCGATCCCGATGTGGCCGCGAACATCGCCGAAGCGCCGATATTGGCGTGCATCAATCCGCCGGGCAGCCATCCCAGCCAGCTTCGCATCGACTTGTACATGTCAGAAGCCATGCCGGAATGCAGCATGAGTTGGCCCAGCAGGATGAATAGCGGTATGGCCACCAGGGTGGGCGAGGTGCTGACGGACCACGCGATTTCTCCAAGCGCACGGCTCAGCGGAAAAAATGCGTAAATCTGGTCGAGCAGAATGCCCAGCACGCCCAGGACCGCAGCGATGGGAATGCTGATCGCCATGAGGCCGAGCAGCAGCAGCAGCACGAAGTAGATCATTCGGCGCGATCCCGGTTGCGGGAAGCAACGTTCCTTACTTCCGCATCGACGATTTCATTGGTGTCGGGTGGTGACAGATGCGCCTCGATCCAATCCCACTTTCTGCCGGCAACCGCCACCGCGGCAACGAAGCAGTAGTAGACCAGAACCGCGAAGAACAGCGCGAGGCCGGCCAGCCAGACACCTTGCGGAATGATCAACGGCAGACCGAGCGTGGAATTTGACCTGGAGGCGGCTTTCCACGAGGCTGCGAATACCACCCAGCCGCGCGTAAGGAGGACACCCGCAAAGAACACCAGTGCTGCCAGGGCCAGCAGATCGGCGAAACTGCGAAGTCTCTCCGGCAGCGCCGAATAGACGATGTCGATGCGGATATGCGCCCGCTTTTCGAAGGCGTAGGCCAGAGACAGCGACATCGATGCCGCGAAAAGATACCCGGATACTTCATGCACCGGGCCGATCGACCGTCCCGTCAGTTGCCGAAACACGATTTCGGCAACTGTCAGGACGATGATCGTGACCAGGCACAACCCGCCCAGCAGGGCGCACGCCCTGCTGGCTTTCGATACGAACTCCTGCATCGCCAGGCTGTCAGTCGGCGCTCACGCCGACGATCTTGCCGATCGACTCGTTCCAGGGAGCAGCACAGCTCTCGCCGCAACGCGCAAGCCATTTGGGTACGACGGTTTCCTTCAGCGTTTGCGCCCGCAGCGCCTCATCCTCGGCCGAGGCGCTGACCAGCGTCATGTTGCCCGGTTCTCCGAACGGGCATTCGCCGCGCCCGATCAGGCAGTCGAGTCCCTTGGCCGACTGATAGGCGACGTCTTCCCATACGGCGTTTTCAAACTCGTCATACTGGGCTTGCAGGAACTGCCTGTCCGCATCGGTCAGGCTGTCCCATTTCTCCTTGGAAATGACTGTGGCAAGATTGCTCCAGCCAAGACCCAGATCGTAGACATAGCTGGTCACCTCGAACCACTTCTGCTTGTAGCCGGCCAGTGTCGCCGTTACGGCGCAATCCACGACCCCACGCTCAAGCGACGGAACGACATCTCCGATCGGCATGGTGACACTCGAGGCGCCGAACGATTCCACGAATTCGGCCAGAGTCCTGTTGGCTGTGCGCACCTTGCGCCCTTCCAGCTCGGAAAGGCTGTCCAGCTTTTCCTTGCAGTAAAGCACTTGCTTGGGATAGGCGAGAACGCCCATCACGGTGGCGCCGTTCTTCTCCAGATAGTGCTTGTCGAGAATGGGCTGCCAGGCCTCGGATATCTCGCGCGCCAGTTCCACGGTGGGCGCAATGCCGGCCAGGTCCACCGCCTCGCTCATCGGGTCGTCGGAAGCAAGATAGCCGAGGATAGGCGTGGCGGCGTCGGCGACGCCCTGCTGCACCAGCCGGAGCATTTCAGTACCGTTCAGGCCCGCCTCGTTGAAGGGCCTCACTTCTGCGGTAATCTTGCCATCGGAGCTTTCGCTCAGCTTTTCGGTCCAGAAGGGTTTCTCCATATCGGCATAAAGCGGCATGAAGCTCGCCGAACCAATCACCGTCAGCTTGGTGGAAGATAGCTCCTGAGCGGTGGCGCTACCCACGAGCGCGCCCGCCAGGAAAAACGCCGAAATTGCTGATCTGATCATTCTATTCTCCTCTCTTTGATATCTATTCTGCGGCTCCGTGAATTGCGCCGGCCAACAGGCCGCCGCAGTTCAGGCTCTCACGGTGCCATCTGCATCCCCGCCAATCTGGTTAGGTCCCTAAGTAAATTATGCCAAGCGTCGGGGATTGTCCATCCCTTTCGCTTTGGTGCCGCATCCGCAGGCTGTACGTCAGCGAGCCCTTGTCGTCCAAACCCTATCCGGGTCGGCTGAGTCAGGACCCTAGCGATAGCCGCCGCCGGTAATCGTGATTGTTTCACCGCTCACATATCCGCTTTCGTCGGCCGCCAGAAAACAGACCGTATTGGCCACATCCTCTCCACTCGCCAAGCGGCCCATCGGAATGTGGGCATGCAATCTCTCCTGTTCCTCCGGCGGAAGTGATCTGTAGCGCTGCGTTATGCGGGCGTCTTCGCCCGGCAATGTAAGTCCGGGGCTGACGCAATTGACCGATATTCCGAACGGTCCCAGATCGTTGGCGAGCTGCCGGGTGAAGCCGACCAATGCCATCTTCGCGGTGACATAGGGCAACCTGCCGCGCACGGTGCCGGCGGGACCGAACATGCCCTGGCGCAACGAAGAGGAGATGTTGATGATCCGTCCGTGACGCTGCGCCTTCATGCCCCCGGCCAGGCCACGGGTGAATCGCATGCTGCTGGTCAGTGTCAGCGACATGACGAACTCCCATTGCTCGTCGGTAATGGCCTCGATGTCGTCACCGGGCTCGTCGCCTCCGCCACCCACGTTGTTGACGAGGATGGAAGCCGCACCAAGCTGCTCCTCGATCCTGCGGCAGGTGCTCGCAACGGCGGCCGTGCTCGTGGCGTCGCATTCGTAAGCCGCAAAGCGCTGTCCCTCGGCAGCCTGCCCCCCGTCCAGGGCTCTGCGATCGATCGGCTTGATATCGACGGCTGCCACGTCAGCGCCCCGCGCCCATAGTTCACGGGTAATGGCAGCGCCGATCCCCCCGGCTGCGCCGGTTACCACTGCCAACCGTCCCTTCAGACTGTTCATCACAGTTTCCCGTTCCCTGCTTCCGTCGTAAATTGTAGGCTGGTATACCAAAACTTCTTCGATCCGTGTAGCATGTGCCAACGGCTTTTTCACCGCCGGTAAAATCACTTCACGCATTCGCGCGCAAAGGACAGGGCATGACCGAAACAACCAGCGTTCCGCCCAACCCGGTCTTTGGGGCCAATCGTCTCAAACTCGGCATTTTCGGCACCAATGGCAAAGGGTCCGCTCATACGCTTGTACCCGAAACCTACAAACCGACCTGGGACAATGCCATCGCCACAGCCAGACTTGCGGACGAAGCCGGCTTCGAGGCGATCGTCGCCTATGCGCGATGGAAGAGCTACAATGAGGACCGGCCCCTGCATCCGGCCGGCATCATCCTCGACCCTTTCACCTTCTGCGCCGGCGTGGCGCAGGCGACTTCGCATGCGGCGGTTTTCGCCACCAGCCATGCACCCACGATGCATCCCATCGTCGCCGCCAAGCAATGCGCGACAATCGACATTATTTCCAGCGGGCGCTTGGTCCTCAACGTCGTTGCCGGTTGGAACCGGCCCGAACTGGAGATGTTCGGCGCGGCGCTCAGGGAACACACCGAACGCTACGGGCATCTGGCCGAGTGGCTAACGATCATCAAGCGCCTGTGGACGGAAACGGAGGAATTCGACCACGAAGGTGCATTCTTTAAAATCATCAGGGGCATGTCGATGCCCAAGCCCGTGCAGAAACCGCACCCGCCGATAATGAGCGCAGGCGGCTCCGAGATTGGCCGGCGTTTTGCCAGCGAGCATGCCGATGTCTGTTTCGTGCTGCTGCACTCCGAAGAGCCGGCCGACTGGCGGCGCCAGATCAGCGACTACAAGAATTTCGCGCGGGAGGAATTCGGCCGGGATGTCCAGGTCTGGACCTACGCACCTGTCGTCCAGCGCGACACGATGAAGGAGGCGCAGGCCTATCTTCATCATTATTCCATCGAACATCAGGACCGCGAGAGCGTGGAAGGCTGGATCGCGGGCAACGCCGCCACCGGCAAGGGAATGTCGGCGCAAGTGCTGGAGCGCCTGCGCAACAATCTGGCGGCCGGCGGCGGCGGCGGCCAGTTCGTCGGCACCGCCGAACACATCGCCGAAAAGCTCGCCCAGCTTGCCGACGCCGGCCTCGATGGCATTCTGTTCACCTGGGTTGATTTCTTCGACGGGCTGGAGCGCTTCAATCGCGATGTCATGCCGCTTCTGGAAAAGAGCGGACTGCGCCAGCCGTTCAAGGGGCCGCGCGCGACGCCGGTGTAATGCTTTCAGACCATTGTTCTGACCTGGCATTGTTCACGCGGACGGTGTCCAAACCGCTTTCTGGCATACAACTTTCCCATTGGTTCACCACGCTCATCCGTTTGACATTTGGCATACCATCATACTATGTTTTCGAGGGTCCGTTGGCTTTCGAACAGGTTAGGATAGTTCATGAAACACAGGGGAAAATACGGCCGCATCGCATTTGCTTTGGCGGCACTCGCTCTGGGATTCGGCACCTTTGCCGAGGCCCGGGAACTCAAGGTTGCACCAGCCATTCCGCAGAACACGCCGATCCATAACGGCATCGACGCCTTCGTGGAGGACTTCCAGAAACGGACTGATGGCGGAGTTACCTTCCAGGTATTCCCGATGAGCCTGCTGAGCATTCCGCAGATGCTCAATGGCCTGCGCGACGGTGTGGCTGATGTAGGCTTCGTTCTTCCGAACGTCTTCGTAAGCCAGATGCCCGAAAGCAACTTCATCGCCGACCTCGCCATGCTCGGCAGTTCGGCAACTGCCCAGGCGGGCGCGGCGACCGAATACTTCCTGACCTGCGATGCCTGCCAGGAGGAATTCACCAAGAACGGAATCGTCTACATGGGCTCTGCGGCTTCGGAACCCTACGATCTTCTCGGCACCAAGGCATTGGTGAATGTCGAAGACCTCAAGGGCGCCAAGATTCGCTCACCCAGCGCAGTCTACAATCGCTGGGCCGACCACATCGGCGCGGTTGCGCTTTCCATCCCCGTCAGTGAAGTGTTCGAGGCGCTCAAGCAGGGCGCTGCGGACGCCACCATGAACAATACTTCCGAAATGACGAACTATCGTTTCATCGACGTCGTGACCGATGTGACGATCGGAGTTCCCGGCGGCACCTACCACACCGGCAACATCACCATGATGAACAAGGCGACCTGGAATTCGCTGTCGGAGTCGGAAAAAACCGCGGCTCTGGCGGCTGCCGCGCGTGGAATGGCAGTTACTTCCATAGAGTACGTAACCACCTCCATGAGCGACATCGAGCGGGCCAAGGAAAAAGGAATCCGCATTCATGAACCTTCCGAGGAACTGAGGCGTTCGACCGACGAATTCGTCGCCGAAGACCTCACCAGGATCGCCGATATCGCCAAGAACGAGCGTGGCATCGCCGACCCCGAAGCCAAGATTGAGCGTTTCCGCGAACTGATCGCCAAGTGGGAAAAGCTCGTCGAGCCTGCCGGCACGGATGTTGACGCCTTGACCGAGATCTATGTCAACGAGTTGATGTCCAAGGTGGACGTGACGACCTACGCCCAGTAGAAAACCCGTCAAGGCGCGCCGAACGCCGGCGCGCCTTCCTCGTTTGCTTCATCTACCGGAACGGGGACTGAGAGGGTTGCGTGCACAAATTCTGGAACAGGATTGACGCGTTACTGCTCTGGTTGACCGGTGCCGCCGCAATTGCCTGCGCGTTGCATGTTTCGCTTGATGTGGCGCTCAAATACCTTTTTGCTGCGCCAATTCCCGGCACGATCAACATCGTCTCCAACTACTACATGATCATTCTGGTTTTCGCGCCGCTGGCGATGGCGGAATTGCGCAACGCCCACATATCCGTCGATATTCTCCCGCTGCCGCCGGGCCGCGCCGGCGATATTTGGATGCGCTGCATATATATATTAAACGGCGTGGTATTTGCTGCCGTCGCCTACAACACCTTTGTCGATGCCTGGAAGAAATACGAGGTCAGGGCATTCGCGCTCGACCAGAACGGCCTCATCTACATTTGGCCCGGCTACTTCGTCCTTCCCCTCGGCCTGGGATTGATATCGATCCTGCTGATCTGCAAGGCCGTCCGTCCCGATCTGGCAGTGTCCGACGACGAAGTGATCGAAACGCATGGATAGCGCCAGCTTTGTCGGCCTGTTATCGATCGCCGTCCTGCTCCTGCTGCTGTTTGTCCGCATCCCCATAGCAGTGGCCATGACGGCGGTCTCCATCGCGGGCCTGGCCTATCTCGCCGGACTGCCGATTGCCTGGAGCCTGCTGCAGACCGTACCCTATACGACGGTCGGAACCTGGACCTTCAGCTCTGTGCCGATGTTCCTGCTGATGGGCTACGTCTGCTACCACGCCGGCATCACGACCGGCCTGTTCCGCGCGGCGAACTGGCTGTTCGGGCGCCTGCCCGGCGGTCTCGCCATCGCCTCCATTTTCGGTTGCGCCGGCTTCTCCGCGGTTACCGGTTCAAGCGTCGCATGTGCGGCGGCAATGGGCCGTGTCGCGATCCCGGAAATGACCCGGCAAAACTACGACATATCCCTTTCGGCAGGCACGCTCGCGGCCGCCGGGACGATCGGCGCGCTGATACCGCCGAGCATCATCATGATTCTCTACGGGACCATCGCACAGGTCTCCGTGGTCGAATTGTTCAAGGGTGGGCTGTTAATCGGCCTTTTGACCACGCTGGCATATGCGGCGGTAGTCCTCATCCGGATCCGGCTTAATCCGTCCCTTGCGCCCGGACATGGCGTTCCCGATGAATCGGGAGCAGGCGTTCTGCTGGAGACCTGGCCCGTTCTGCTGCTGATCGCATGCGTGTTCGGCGGACTATTCGGCGGCATTTTTACGCCTACCGAGGCAGGCGGCGTGGGGGCGACCGTTTCGATCCTCATCGCGGCCGCCAAGGGCCGTCTGACGCTTCCCGTCCTGCGTGCCTCGGTCGTCGAGACGGCAGTCACGACCTCGGCGATCATGATCATAGCAATTGCCGCCAGCCTGTTCACGAAACTGATGACGCTTTCGGGATTGAGCGGCGCGCTCGAGGCGCAGATCACGGCGCTGGGTTTCAACCCGGTTCTGGTGATGATGGGAATTGCAATCATCTATCTGGTGCTGGGCTGCTTCATGGAGCCGCTGGGCGCCATGCTGATCACGCTGCCCATCTTCATCCCGGTCGTCGTGGAACTCGACTACAGCCTGATCTGGTTCGGTGTCGTCGTTACCAAGTTTCTCGAGGTCGGCATGATAACGCCGCCAATCGGCCTCAACGTCTTCGTGATAAAATCGGTGGTGGGCAGCGCCGTGCCGATAAGCAGGATTTTCCGCGGCATCATCTGGTTCTTCGTCGCCGACATGATTTTGATTGCCGCGTGCATCGCATGGCCGCAGATCATTCTTGTCGCAACCAGCCAGCAGTGATCACCCCGCGGATATCCGGCGAAGCCGTCCGCACCACGGATTCGCCGGTTGGCTTTCGTAATGTTCCGGCTTGCCGGCGGAGTCAGCCCTGCTTGGCGAATTCGCCGGCTCGCTGCGAAGCCCGGTCGATATAGCGGTTGAAAATCTTCAGGGCCGCCGCCGCGTCGTGCTTCTCCACCGCACTGACAATGTCATTCAGAAGCCCTATCGTGACCCTGCGCTCCTCGACTGTGGCAGTCTGGCTGATCAGCACCCGGATGTAGGTCATTCTGGCGGAAAGTGAATCCAGGAAGTCGCGGGCGACCTTGTTGCCCGCGCCGTCCGAAATCGATTTGGCGAACGCGTCCAGCGCCCTTGCATATTGAAGCGACCCATCCGCAGAAGAGGCATTGGCCGCCTCCCCGGCGTGTTTCAGCGCTTTGCGCATCTTGACGGTCACCGCCTCGTTTCCCAGGTCGGCGAGAGAACGAAGCATTGCTCCCTCCAGATGGCGCCGGACTTCGTAGATGTCGTGGACTTCCTTGTCCGTGACCGTATTGACGCACAAGCCCTTGTTGTGTTCGCGGCGCAGAAGGCCCTCTGCTTCAAGCAGGCGCAACGCTTCCCGGATGCTGGTCCGGCTTACGCCGGTTTCTTCGCACAGCTTGCGCTCGACAAGCTTTTCACCCGGCTGGAACGTGAGGTTGAGGATCGCGTTTCTCAACACTTCCGTGGTCTTCTCGCGAAGACTTATGTTGTTGTTGACTACCCGCAGGGACGTGCGTCTGGCCATGCTTTACTCATCTTCCCGGACTTTCACATAACTGTTCGATGCTGTAGCCGAATCCCCCCGAAGGCGAAAGTCCGCGAGGCTGACGGCACGGGTGACGGAGCATCACGACCGGCGGCATGCGCAAGACGCGCCACTATTGAGCCTGGTTCAGCCAGGCGTCGGCGACCTCGGAACCGGTTGCGAACCAGACGCCCGGAAAGCGCCGGGCATAGGCGATGAACTCACGCAGCAACACCAGCCGCGAGGGACGTCCGATCACCTGCGGATGCATGATGAGGTCAAACAGCCCGCCCCAGCGATAGATCTCCTGAAACTCCTCCTTCCAGATGTCGAGCACGTGGCTGTTCGTGAAGACCGGCCTGGGGCTCTGGATCGAGAACAGGAAGTAGATGGCATCGTCGAGGCTCCAGTGCCAAGGCAGTTCGACCGGACCCTCGCGGCCGTCTTCCAGCCTGTGCCTGTATGGCTTGTAATCATCCATCATGGAGGAGACGAATTTGAGCCCGCGCCTGGTTACGACATCCAGCATGTTGGCGCTGATATCGCCAGCCGGCGGCCTGTAGCCGGCCGGGGTGACGCCGACGGTGCGCTTGAGCGCTTCCATACCCTGATCGAAAACCTCCTCCTCCCTGGAGGGGTCGTCAGGGGTGACGTATTCGTGCAGATAACCGTGGTGGCCGACCTCATGGCCGCCCTTGAGAATTGCTTCCACGCGGTCGGTATACTTTTCGGCCGTCCAGCCGGGCACGAAGAAGGTGGCCTTCAATTCCTCCTCGGCCAGCAATTCAAGGATTTTCGGCACGGCAACCTTGCCGCCATATCCGCCCTGGGAAAGCACGCCGGGACGTTTGGCGTTGTTGGGATCGCGCGACAGCCACAGCGTTTCGGCGTCGAAGTCGAAGGTAAGCATGACGGCGCATTTGGCGCCGTTTGGCCACTTGACGGTATCGGACATGAACCTCTCCTTGCTCAGCGGACCGGAAGCTTCTCGTCGCCGGCAGGCATGGATGCGAGTTTGTCCATGTCCGGCGCGGGATGCGAAAGCGCCTCCTGGCCGCGGAAGACCTGTTCCAGAGCCTCGGCAATGCGCAGTACCTTGAGGTCGCCGTTTCGCGGTCCGACCAGCTGGATGCCAAACGGGGTACCCCTGTCGTCCAGTCCGCAGGGAATCGATATGCAGGGGTGATTGACGAGCGTTATCCCGTAGGTCAGTCCCACCCAGTCGAAATAGTTCGCCATTGCGCTACCGTCGATTTCGCGCGGGTAAATCTCGTGCTTGGGCCATGGATACGCGCCGACTGTCGGTGTGATCAGGACATCGAAATGTTCAAAGAACTCCTGAAAACGGCGGTAGATTCGCGTCTGTTCCATATAGCCCAGCGCTGCATCCTCGAGCGTGAAACGCTTTGCATGTTCCAGGTTCTGTTCCACCAGCGGACCCCAGCGTTCGCGATCTGCGCTCGCGCGCTCCGCATACATGCCGACATAGGCAAAGGCCCTCATGACTTCGTACGTCTCGCGCACCTTTCCCATGTCGGGGTGCTGCCAGGCCGAGTTCCTGAAGCAGGTGACAAACAGCTCGACCCGTTCGCGGAAAATCCGCCGCAGCCCGTTGTCTACCGCGGCAAACCCGAGATCCTCGGAAAAAGCCGCGCGCAATGAGGACAGGTCCACCGCCTCATCACCCTGCGCCGACAGGGGCGTCGCAAGCGGATCGACGGATGCCGAAGTCGCCATGGCCCGCAGCATGAGGCGTATATCGGCAGCGGTCCGGGCCATCGGACCCTGGACAGGGAAGTGGGAAAGCCCGAACGGCCGCCTGTCGGAGGAAACGATCCCCGCCGTGGGCCTGAAGCCGGCCACCCCGCAATAGGCCGCCGGGATGCGCAGGCTGCCGGCATTGTCGGAGCCATGAGCCAGCGCCATCATTCCCGTCGCCAGCGCAACGCCTGAACCGCCCGAAGAACCGCCGCATGTCAGATGCGGAGCGAAGGGGTTGCCGCTGACCCCATAGACCGGATTGAAGGTATTTCCGCCCGCGCCCCATTCCGGCGTGTTCGTTTTGGCGAATACCACCGCTCCCTGCTTCCTCAGATTGGCAACGATGTGCTCGTCATGCTGGGGAACATGATCGGCAAACATCGGCGAACCATAGGTCGTCCGCAGCCCTTTCGTGTCGTTGAGATCCTTGATTCCCACCGGAAGACCGTGAAGCGGTCCGATATCCTCTCCCGCCAGCACCGCGGCCTCCGCGGCATCGGCTGCGCGCCTGGCGCCCTCCCTGTCGATGGCAACCACTGCATTGACCGGCCCGTTAACCGCCTCGATACGTTCCAGGCACGAGTCCAGCAATTCGACGGGCGACAATTCCTTGGTTCCGATGAGGCGGCGAGCCTCGGTGGCGCTGAGGTCGCAAGCACGGTTCATGCGTGTTCTTCCTTCAAATTGACAAATACCCGCAACCCGGGCGCGACGCGCCGATGCGGCAAATGGTTTGCGCGGACACATTATTATGGTCGCGCTCGAAAGGTAGCAGGAAACGGCTTCAAGATGGACGGCCGCCCATCCTATCTCCATCATTTTTGCCGCATCCGGTATGATGGCATACCAGATGGCAGGCTAGGTTTCCTGCCACAGGTTTGTCAATACCTCCCCAGCGCCCGCCTGCCGGCCAATTCGGCACATATGCAGTGGGTAAAACGCAATTCATCGGGCCGGATTTGGTCCGTGTTTATCCGGCGGGTCGACGGCCGGCTGCGCGCGTGCGTCCGCCGGATAAATTCTTTGACAACCCGCAGACCATATGTTTTCATAATTCAGAATTGGATTTCTCTAAACGTAATCCACCGAACTTGGGCATGACCATCGCCCTGGTCCGGAAACGCGCAGTTGGAGCATTCTTTTTGGGAACGCATTGACTGCCGGTGTGGCTTGGAAAGCCGGGCAATGCGGGAGAGCATGCGGTGGGGGGACATGGCGCTTGCCGAGCCTGAGATCACCACGAGAAAGAGAGCTGATCGGTTAGGGACCGATAGGTAAACGGCTGCGGCGGTGCGTGCTTGGCCAGTGCCGGTGCCAGCCAACGAAAACCCAGAGCAAACGGAGGAGCGCTCAATGAAAGGCTTAGCTGCAATCGCATTTGGAGGACTGTTGTTTTTATCCCAGGCTGCCGCCGCGCAGATCGTGGGGCTGGGAACCACACAGGTTGGCGGCTTCCAGCACACGACGGCTGCGGCCCTTGGCAAGGTGGTCGAGGAGAAAACAGATCTCAATGTTCGCGTACAGTCGTTCGGATCGGGCTCACAATACCTTCCGCTGATCAACAGCGGCGAGTTGGACATCTCGCTGAGCTCGGGAACCGAAGTTGCCTTCGCCTACTCAGGCAGGGAGTGGTTCGAGGGACAGACGCTCACAAATCTGCGGGCTGTCGCCGCGCTCGTTCCCAACCTCACCGGCTATTTCGTCAAGAAGGATTCGGACATTCAGACCGTGGCGGACCTGAAGGGTAAGAAGGTCTCGGTGGGCTTTGACGCCCAGCCGGTAGCAGGCCTTCTTGCCCGCTCGGTTCTTGCCACGGCCGGATTGACGGAGGCGGATCTGGACGGCATCCCCGTACCGCACATCAATAACAGCATTGAAGATTTCCTGCGTGGACGGTCCGACGCTTATTACTCCGCCGTCATGGCGGGCAAGAACGCTGAAATCGATGCGGAGGTAGGGGGAATTCGTCTCGTCGAGGTCGATCCGTCTGACGAGGCGGTGGCACGGGCCATTGAAATCGCACCTCTGTCGTTCACGGTCGAACTCGACCAAGATGACCAGGTGGTGGGCGTCAACAAGGCCACTGACGTACTGGGCGCAGGCTACCTGCTCACCGCGGGTGCGCATGTCTCCGACGAGGTGATTCAGGAACTGCTCACTGTCCTGTACGAGAACCAGCCGGATCTGATCAAGGCAAGCAAGAACTTCGAAGCCTACCAGCCTGACCAGATGGTGCGCGATGCGTCCGTCCCCTATCATCCTGGCGCAATCAAGTTCTTCAAGGACAAGGGTATCTGGACGCTGGAGGAATAAAGTCGCGTCACAAGCGGCGTCTCTGGAGGAGGAGACCACATGTCGAATCCGTCGCCTGTTGATGGCGATGGCGAGCATGGCCACCCTGTCAGGGGTGGCCATGT
>Ga0310345_10003810_pt1 | contig 14094 bp, 11 predicted proteins | sample HC15DNA20500_MG_FD_204667 | JGI IMG/M metagenome (GOLD analysis project Ga0310345, IMG submission 204667) | Marine microbial communities from station ALOHA, North Pacific Subtropical Gyre - HC15-DNA-20-500_MG | ecosystem: Environmental > Aquatic > Marine > Oceanic | place: Pacific Ocean: North... | reverse complement strand
AACAGGTAGTCGCCCATCTCGGCGGAGTTGTCGACTAGGCCATCGTCTTCCATTATCTTCAGGTTGGCCAGTCCGGCGGCGCAGGATGCCGGGTTCCCGCCGAAGGTGAACAGGTGCCTGAAGACCGAGTCGTCGTCCATGAAGGCGTCGGCCACCTTTCGGCTCGCGACAGCGGCGCCGATGGGGAGATAGCCGCTGGTGAGCGCCTTGGCCACCGTGAAGATGTCCGGCTTGACGTCCCAGTGCTCGGTGGCGAACATCCTGCCGGTGCGACCGAATCCGGTGATGACCTCGTCGCATATCATGACGACGCCATGCTTATCGCATATCTCCCGTATCGTCGGCCAGTAATCCGGATGTGGAATATGGATCCCGGAAGCCACCGAGACCGGCTCGCCGATGAACGCGGCGACGGTGGACGCCCCTTCGTGCTCGATGGCCCGGTCCACGTCCCTGGCGCACTCGAGGTTGCAGCCGCCGCGGTCTCTGCAGAAGACGCAGCGGTACTCGTCGGGCTGAGCGACGTGGATGTTGCCCGGCATCAGCGGACCGAAGTTCTGGGGAACGCTGGGGGAGCCTCCCCCCATGCTCATGCATGCCAGGGTCGCCCCGTGGTATGAGCCAGTCCTGCTTATCACCTTCCACCTTGTTGGCTGTCCGATGTTCTTCTGGTAGTTCTTGGCCATCTTCACGGCCGTCTCCACCGCCTCGGAACCGCCGCTGACGAAGTACACCCTGGACTCTTTGTCCGGCGCGAGGCCCGCAACCCTGGCGGCCAGATTCACCGTCGCCGGCGCGACCGTCCCACCGGGGGTGTAGCTGATGTCAAGCATCTGCTCGTACACGGCGTCGGCTATCTCTTTGCGGCCGTGGCCTATGTTCTTGAGCCACATGCCCGATATTGTGTCGAACCAGCGCTTCCCGGCGGCGTCCTCGACCCATACGCCCTCGGCGCTGGTCACGATCCTGACGCCCGTGTCGTCCGACAAGTCCCCCGCCTGTCGCGCGTGGGGCCAGAAGTGGGCAGCCGCCATCCCCTTTAGATCCTCGATCTCTGTGCCGGTCAATCGTTCTGGCGCCATGCTCTGGACCTCCTGGGCCGTCTAATCCAACCGCGGAGCAGGCCGTCCTGCGCCGCGCCTTATCATAACCCCGCGGGCGTCCAAAGACCATCCCGATCAGCGCCGGAGTGGCCCCCTGAAATTGCCAGAAGCCCGCCCGTGCCCTACGATGCAAGTCTGACACGAGTGTCGCATCGATAGAGTGGAGGAGCCAGCGCCATGACCACCGAAAACCCTGACGTAGTCATAGTGGGCGGCGGCATCGTAGGGATAGCGACCGCTTACTTTCTGGGACGCGCCGGCGTGCGCAGCACGGTGGTGGAGCGTGACTCCGTGGGGAGTCACGCCTCCGGTTTCGCCTTTGGAGGGCTGAGCCCCCTGGCCGGATCCGGCATCCCAGGGCCAGCTTTCGCCGTCGCCGCGGAGGGTATGCGAATTCACCGCGAGCTCTCCCAGTCCCTGCCTCAGGAGACCGGGGTCAACACCGAGTACCGGGACACGCCGAATCTGGCGCTCGCCTTCACGGAGCATGACCTCCAGCAGGCCAGGGCCGGCATGGGATGGCAACAGGCACAGGACGGCTACGACGTCCGCTGGGTCGAGGCGGACGGGGTGCAGGACATCGACCCGCGGATCTCTCGCGAGGCCCTTGGGGGTGTCTACACAGAGGGGACAGCCCACGTGGAGCCGTACCGATTCGTGCTGGCGCTTACGCACGCGGCGGAGAGGCTGGGCGCCACGATCCGCCACGGCAGCGTCACAGGGATCAAACGATCGGGCCGTCGCGCGACCGGGGTAATTCTCGAAAGCGGAGAGATCGAGTGCGACCGCGTCGTCCTGGCGGTGGGCCCGTGGAGCGCCGCCGTCTCGTCGTGGCTGGACGTACCGATAGACGTCAAGCCTCTGAAAGGGCAGATACTGCGGCTGAGGGCCCCCGGCGAACCCTTCTCATGCTCCGTGGGTTGGGAAGGGAACTACTTCACCACCAAGCCCGATGGGCTGCTGTGGACCGGGACCACCGAGGAGGAGGCAGGCTTCGACGAGACGCCCACGACCGAGGCCCGAGACACGATCATGGCATCGCTGTTGAAGGTCGTGCCGTCGATGGCGGACGCTCAGCTGGTCCACCACACGGCGTGCCTGCGGCCCCTGTCGACCGATGGCCTGCCAGTACTGGGCGCCGCCCCGAACGTCGAGGGCGTCTACGTTGCTACAGGCACCGGGCGCAAAGGAATCCTCCTGGGGACGGCAATGGGACGCATCACCGCGGACCTCATCACGAACGGCTCGTCGGACATCCCCATCGACGCCTTCGACCCCGCCCGGTTCAGCAGGTAGCGCTCGGCCTAGTGTACTGTCTTGTAAACAGCTTTACATCGGCGAGATTGTGCGACATCCCTCGCCACGATGGTCTTTCCGGCGCAAGCCGGAATCCAGAGAAACGTTGTTTGGGTCCCGGCCTTCGCCGGGTATCAGCGCTGCAGGGGCAGGTTTGATACCTGCCCCTACGTTCGCAGCGAAAACCGCTGCGTTGCTCCCGTTCGAGGCGGTTTCTCCAGCTAGTCCGCGATCTGGACGATGCGCGTTATGTAGATCGCCGGCGTATGGACCGCCTCGGCGTCAAGTCCGCCGGGTTCGACGATAGCGTCCACCTCTGCGATAGTGGTTCGGGCGGCCATCGCCATCACACTGTTGAAGTTCTGCGACGTTCCACGGTAGACGACGTTGCCGAGCGTGTCTGCCCTGTGTCCCCTGAGCAGCGCGAAATCGGCGGTCAGCGCATACTCCAGGATGTAGGGCCGACCATCGAATATCCTGGTTTCCTTCCCATCCCCGAGCTGCGTCCCAACACCGGTCGGCGTGTAGAATGCGGGAATGCCCGCGCCTCCCGCGCGTATGCGTTCGGCCAGCGTGCCCTGCGGCACCAGCTCCAGCTCCACTTTGCCCTCTTTGTAGGCGCGCTCGTATGAGTTGGGCCGGGACGGTGACGGCGAAGCCGGAAACGACGCAACGACCCCTCTCACCTGCTCATTGTCGACCAGGATGCCCATGTCCACAGGCCGATCGCCCGGTATGGTGCCGAACCCTATGACGCTTGCCAGCCCGGCGGTGTTGCTGATGATGGTCAGGTCTTTGGCCCCGTGATCTCTCAGGGCGCGGATCAGGTTCTGCGGCGTCCCTCCCGGTCCGGCGAAGCCGTCGATCATGATTGTCGCGCCATCGGGGATGTCGCTCACGGCTTCGCCAAAAGTGGGGATGACCTTGTTAATCGCCAAATCGGACTCCGTTGAAATTCTTGTCCTGTTACTCCGAGCCAGTCGAGGGGGACGACTGCGTGCTTGCGAAACGCGACCCTGTCTGCGGCATACATTATAGCTTACCTGTCAGCGACTCCACGCAGTCGGCCCGTTTCTCAAACCTGTCTCCCTGAGTCCCGCAGGGCGAAGGGTCTGGGGAGGGGGAGCGCCATGCAGGCGTCATCCTCTGACCGCCAGGTTCTTCGTCTGCGGGCTCAGAAAGAGAGGCACGTGGGATCACGGGATGTGCTGAGCTCCTTGAACCACTGCGCCACACGGCTGTCACGACTGCCATAGTATAATCAGGGACGCATCGGCTGGCCGAGTTCCGTTATTGGAGATGCTCATGGACACCGTTGGGTTCGTCTCCCAGGGCCTTCAGCAGGTACAGATCCGGCTCATTGCCTCGTGCGTTGGGTTAACGCAGGAGCAGGTGCTGTGGCGCCCTCTGCCTCACGCCAACAGCATCGGGTTCATCCTGTGGCACATGACTCGGGCCGAGGACAACCGGGCCGCCAGCCTGTTGGACAAGGCGCCTCTGTGGAAATCACAGGGTTGGTTCGAGCGCTTCGGCCAGCCTGTCAATGCACCCGATCCCGGCGATCGAGCGGGACTTCTGGCCGTGCCCATACCGGCGCTGGACGTCCTCACAGGCTACTCTGAGGCGGCGTACCGGCAGACGAGGGAGTTCCTATCCTCGGTGACCGACGACGACATGGAGCGCGCGCCCGACCCGTCGCAGCCGGAACGTACCCTGGGAGCGTTGCTCAGGCACATGGTGACCCACAAGAACAACCACCAGGGCCAGATAGACTACATCCGGGGCCTGCAGGATACCGACTGGGACCTGCCTGCAGGCACGGGCGTGGAGCTTCCACCAGAGTAGGTCGCCAGCCGAAAAGGTCGGGCTGAGCGCGGACGCACGGTCGTGCGTCGCTACCGGAGCGCCTCGCGATGCTCCGACTCTAGCTGCGATTTCGCCGCGCGCCTCAGTCCACCGCGACGCCCCCTGCGGAGGTAGCCGAGCCTGCGCCGCGCCAGGCTCTCCTGAGCTCTGGCTTCCGGGTGAACGTACCCCAGTCCGGCGGCTGCGCTCAAACCAGCCAGCCGGCCGGTCTCGAGAGAGATCGCGCCGTTCTCTACACCGGCGCCGTCGCCGCAGACGTACAGACCCCGCGCCGTGGTCTCCATCCAACGGTCATGGACCGGCACCCCGCCTCCCAGGCTCGGAGCGTCGTGGACCATGCAGCGCGCCTGCACGACAAGCCCGGAGTCCGGCGAACGAGGCCCCGCAACACACACCAGATCTACGTCAAGTTGTCGCCGACTACCTGGGACGACCGCACCGACGGAGTCAAGCCCGCTGACGGTGACCGACTCCACGGCCCCATCGCCCTGCGCAGAGAGAACTCTGGAGGATGTGAAGAACGGGACACCTGAGTCGCAGAGGGGCGCTGCGTTGAGCTCGCGACCCAGGATCTCCGGCGCCTCGTCCACCACCGCCACGATCTCCGCGCCGGCCCCGCGAAGGCTTGTGGCGATGAGCAGCCCGGCGTCGTCCGTTCCTATCATGAGCACCTTCCTACCGGGTAATCTGCCGTGGATATTCAACTCGACCTGGGCGTCGTCTGCGAGCATGACACCGGAGAGTGTGCTGCCTCGAAACGCCGGATTTGGCTCTCGCGAGCCGGTGGCCACGATGACGGTCCTGGCGAGAAGGCTGTGTTCCTGGCCATCCGAAGAGACGTAGCCCAGACTGGAGCGGACTGGCTCGGCGGACAGAGGCCTCAGATGGGTCACCTTCGAGCCGAGTGACAGGACGACGCCGGCGGACTCCGCATCGGCGGCGAGCCGTCGACAGAGCTCGCGACCGTGCAGCCCCTGAAACACGGTCCTGGGCCCCTGCAGCGGCTGCACCTGTATGCCCAGGCGGCCTCCGGGCCACGACCGCTGCTCCAATAGCAACACGCGGGCTCCTGCCTGCGCGCTCACTGTCGCCGCCATCAAGCCAGCCGGTCCGGCCCCGATAATCGCGATGTCAGTGTCGATGGTCAACCTTCAAGGCCGGGGCTTCGGTCGAATTCGAGGTGCAGCATGGGTCAGCTCAAGGCGTCACGCGCCGTAGCGCAGCTTCGCCGCCTCGTACTCGTCGGGAGTGTTGAGGTCCAACCTCACCATGGGGTCGTCCGTGTGCACTTCAGCAACCTGGTGCCGGTGGGCCTCGAACACCTCGCGGATACCCTGCTTGTCCTCTGATATTCGCCCAAGCTCGCTCTTCAGAGACGCGGAGAAAATCAACGGATGGCCGCCGTGTCCTTCGAATCTGGGGGAGGTAATGAGGGTGCCGCTCTTGGCGTGGGTCCGGATGACCTCCAAGACGATCTTCGGCGTGCGGGGCTGGTCTACCGCGAGGAGAAGGACCGCCTCGGCATCAGGGTCGATCGCGCGAAGGCCCACCGTGATGGAGGTCGACTTGCCGAGCTTGTACGCGCTGTTGACGACGAAGCGCGCATCGGTCCGCTCAACGTGGGCCGCCAGTGTCTCCGCCTCGTGGCCCAGGACAACAACGACCTCTGCGACGCCACCGGCCAACAGCGCACTGATCTGATACTCCAGGAGGGTGACGCCATGCCAGGCCAGCAGGGGCTTTGGGCTCCCCATGCGCGTGGACTCGCCGGCCGCGGTAAGGATTGCGGATACTCCGGCCACAGGCTAGTCGGCGACCGGCACGGACTCCTCGACCCTCTCGCGAATCCGGTCGACGCGCGCCTCGTCGAGCAGCATTGGCGCCCCTGTGCCTCCCAGCCTGAACATGAGCACTTCGGCCATGATGCTGACTGCGATCTCCTCGGGGGTCCGGGCGTGGATGTCGAGGCCGATGGGAGAACGGATCTCCTTGATGCGCTCCATGGGGACGCCGCTGCGGATGAGATCCTCATAGATCAGGATGGTCTTGCGCTTGCTTCCCATGAGCCCTATGTACCGCGCGGATGTCTTCACCGCAGCATCCAGGGCCACGTTGTCGTCGCGGTGGCCTCGTGTGGCGATGACAATGAACGTGTTGGCGTTGATGGGGAGCTGAGCCAGTGCGTCCTCGGGCTTCAGTGGCATTACTATGTCGGCCTCGGGGAACCTATCTGAGTTGGCGAACTCCTCCCGGTCGTCGGTTATGAACAGACGGAACCCGAGGGGTTTCGCCAGCGGAGCGATCGCCTTGGATACGTGGCCGCCGCCGCAGATCACGAGTTGCGGCGGTGTGGTGTAGGCTTCGACGAAGTACTCGACGCCATCTTCGGTTGCAACGTACTCACTTCTTCCGTGGGCCATCAGCTCTCGCCCAAGATCCGCGGCCTCCCGGTCGATTCCGGGCTCGCCCAGGGTACCCTCGGTGCTGCCGTCCGCACGGATGAACAGCTTTGCCCCCGTCTGCACTCTGTTGCCGTCGCCGGGGAGGACGACTGTCGCCAGAGCCACAGGCGCCTCCCCTCTGTAGGCCGCGTCGATCTCGCGGGCATACGGAAGCAGCTGCTGGGGCTCGTATGCCGGATCGATGAGGAAGTACATGGTACCTCCGCAAACCAGTCCGTCTTCAGCAGCCAGCTCTTCGTTCAGCTGATACTCACGGTGCTGGGCGGCGCCACCTCTGCGCATGAGCTCTTTGGCGGCGTACCAGATGTCGCCCTCGACGCACCCGCCTCCCAGCGTGCCGACGCCGCTACCGTCCTCGCGGACCAGCAGCTTCGCGCCGGGCTTTTGGGGTGTCGAACCCTTGGTCTTGACGACCGTTGCGACCACAACTGGACCACCCTTTTCCAGTTGGTGAACGGCCTCTTCGAATACATCTCTCATCGCGGCTCACGCTCCCGCTGCCTAGACTACACCGAACGAGTCCCTTAACTATAGCTTACCAATTCGGGGAGTCCAATTCAATCGCACAAAATGGCATGGCCCCAGACCCCTAGATCGGGATCTGAGGCCATGTCCAAGCCACCAGGGCCTGTGGATAGGCGCTAGTCTAGTTCAGGTTCATCACGTCGTCGACGCTATCGGGCATGCTCCGCTGAATTACCATCACCCCACCGTCCTGCGGCCTGAGCTCAAGGTCGAATCTCGTATCCTTCACGACCGGGTTGGCGCCAGCGAGGCCACTCAGCGTTACAGTCACCTCCGCCTTCTCACCGCTCTCGAGTAGATTGTCGCCATCGTTCTCACCGATGAACGTTTTGGTCCAGTAGACGTCGCTGACATGCTGGTTGATGTCGGTATAGTTGATAATCAACACGTTATTGCTGTCGGTGTCGGCTATGCCGTTAGCGTCCGAATCGCCGGGCTCAAACAGGTCCAACGGCTCGCCCCCGAGGGCGTTGGTGAGCGTCAGGACAATGCTGGTGGCCTGACCCCTGCCGTAGATGTCGTCCAGCCGGTAGGTCTGTTCTGCCGCTTCGTTGATCGTGCGGTTCAGACCCACGCACTTTATCGCCGTCATGTCGTCGTTGACGGAAATGGCCACGGTGACTTCCTTCCAGGTGTCGGCCACCAGAGCCGGGAGGTCAATGTTCTCGAGCGTGCTGCCGCAACCGGCTGTGTCATCCAGCAACAACTCTAGATCTCCCGAGTTCGTAGTAGTGCTCGATTTTACCCAGAGCTGAATCGAATCGGTACTACTGAGGTCAACCGTCGATGCCAGATCCTCATAGGCCACCAGGCCGGTCGAGAAGGCCGCCGCCACTACGAGTTGGGCGCTGCCGGTACCCTCCTTCTTGTCCGTCGTGGTCGCGGTCCCGGTAACGTTCGTCTGCGCCAGCCATACGGTATCGGCGCTGGAAAGCGCCTTGTCGGATACGCCGATTGCTATCACAGATCCCTTGAGCTCGGCGGAGCTCCTGGCCTCCCTGAGGCCGGCGTGAATCGTCTCTTTGCCGCGCTCCGCTGAGAAGATGCCGGTCGATAGCACCGTGAACGCAAAGACCGAGGCGACCACCACGAAGGCGATCAGTATGATCGCCGTTTCGAGACCCGTGACCCCTCGCTGGTCCTTGACCAGCGCCTGCGTCCGTCTGATTGGGTTACTCATCTGCTGCTTCCTCCTGCTTTGACTGCGGCCCTGTCTGTTGTTGTATCCAGACTATGGCCCACAGGAGGAAGCTGACACCAAGTGTCTACCCAATAATGTTGTCTTGAACGCATAGGAGCGCACAAAGTACGCCCCTATCGGTGCCTAGTGGTTCCACCCAGCGTGCGCACTGGGTGCGGATAGGTCGGGATGCGGTCGCGTCGCACGCCAGGGCTTCGGGGTCTCTAGAGCTTGAGCAATCCCTCAAGCCGCCGCCGGGCTCTGGTCGGGCCGACTACCGCCATGTTGAGCTTGTCGTCCACCAGCACCCTTCGGGCAACGTCGCGAATCTGCGATGATGTCACGCTCCTGAAGCTGTCTACGACGGCATCAAGGTCGAGAATCTCGCCCAGGAGTAGCTCCAGGTTGCCCATCCATCCGGAAATCGCCCGAGAGTCTTCCATACGCAGCATCAGCCTACCGGTGCTCAAGCGCTTGGCCTTCTCCAGCTCATCGTCGCTTACCCCATCTCTGATGCTACCGACCTGGTCGAGTATCATCTGGACCGCGTCGTAGGCCCGCTGCGGGTCGACGCCCGCGTTAACGCCAAAGGCGCCGCAATCCGAGAAATGGCTCACACCGCTGTGGACGTCGTAGGCCAACCCGTGTTTCTCACGTATCTCCACGAAGAGACGGCTGCTCATCCCCTCCCCGAGAACCACGCTCAACAGGTCCAGCGCGTACTGCTCAGGATCTACCATCGAGACACCCGGGACCGCGATCGAAATGAGGGTCTGTTGCGTCTTCCGGTATTCGATACGCAACTGAGGCGCGGACTGGACGTGAGCAAACGGGGCCCAGTCCGTCTGCTTGGTGCGCTTCCAATCGCGGGACAGCTCCTCCACCTGCTGGACAACATCCTTGTGAAGGACGCCGCCTGCGACGCTGATCACCATGTTGGCCGGATTGTAGTACTGCTCCACGTGATCCAATATCATGTTCCTGCTGATCGCGGCAACCGACTCCTCCGTGCCTGCGACGTCGCGACCCAGCGGGTGGTCCGGCCATAGCATCTCGTCCATCAGCGCATCGAGTCTGTTGCTGGGTTGGTCCATGATCATGCCCAGCTCTTCGTTCACCACCATGCGCTCTTTATCGATGCCTTCGGCGTCAAACCTGGAGTTGCGCAGCATGTCAAGCAGCAGGTCGAGAGCAAGGTCGAAGTAGGGGGTCGCGACCTTGCACCAGTAGACGGTGAACTCTTGCTCGGTACCGGCGTTCAGTATCCCGCCGGTGCTCTCTATGGTCTCACTGATCTCTTCTGGCGCAGGCCTCCGCTCGGTGCCCTTGAACACCAGGTGTTCGACGAAGTGTGAGATACCGCCTCGCTCCTCGGCCTCGTAGCGCGACCCGACACCGACGAATATACTTATGCTGACCGAACGGGTATGAGGCATCTCGCAGGTCACTACGCGGAGCCCGTTATCCAGAGTAGTCTTCTGAAAGTCTAAGCGTGGGAGATCGATCTCGCGCGTCAAAGGCTGCTTCCCGATCCTCTCGTCAACTCGGCTCTCACCACCGCTCCCCACCTCACGTGCGTATCTCCACGCCGGATCTCTCTTCCTGCACGCGCGCAACCGCCCCGGCCGAAAGCCTGCCCCAGCCACGGTGCTGCGCCTGAATGTACCGCTGCTGCACCAGGTTCGACAGCTCCATCGACACCTTCAGCGTTCGTCCCATCTCGGTCGCTAGGCCGACGTCCTTGGCACCCAGGTCCAGCTGAAACCCGGGCTCGAAGTTCCCTTTGAATAGCCCCTCCGGGAACCCATGCATCGACCGTGTGTCGCCGGAGCTCTTGGACACCGCCTCCAAGAGGGTCTCAGGCGTCACCCCAGCCTTGACGCCCAGCGTAAAGGCCTCTGATAGTACGACGCCGACGCTCAGGCCAACGAGGTTGTTGACGATCTTGCAGACGGCGCCCGATCCACGCTCGCCGCAGTACATCACCTGAGTGCCGATCAGGTCGAGCACAGGCTTGTACTTCTTGTAGGTGGGCCAGTCGCCGCCCACCATGACGCAAAGGGATGCGTTCTCGGCGCCGCCGGTCCCACCGCTGACGGGCGCATCCAGCACTTCGACTCCCTTTACGGACGCAATGCCGGCTATTCGATGGATGGTGTCGGGGTCAGTCGTGCTCAGGTCGAAGAGAACGGTGCCGGGCGCAGCGCTGCTCAACACGCCCCCTTCTCCAGTGGCCGCCTCTTCCACGTCTTGCGGCCTCGGAAGCGACGTGAACACCACCTCGCTTTGAGCCGCCACCGACCCGGGACTATCTGCCCACGAGCCACCCATTGAGAGCAGCTCAGCAGCAGCCTCTTTTCGGATGTCGAATATCGTTAGGTCATGGCCACCGTTGGCCAGGTTGCGGGCCATGTGGTGGCCCATGTAGCCTACACCTATGAATCCGAGTCTCACTTACGACCTCCTTTCGACACACAAGCACTGCTCGAGTCTCGTGCAGGCCACAAAGGATGGTGTCTGGCCTGCGGACGACAGCATCATACCACCATCAGGGCACCTGGCAAGGCCCGCTACCGGGGCACGAATCCTGCGCTACGAGTGAGCGTCGGAGAGCTCGATAGGTCGCCGGCAGAATCCGCGCACGTACCGCGTACCTATGTTCGTAATTGCTATAAGATGCATTGGCAACTTGGCGTAGTTGCGAATCCATGGTCCACCATCACCCGCTAGGGCCTGGCGATTGATCTAACCAGAGCAGTGACTGGGATTGAAGAATGGTGATGATCGACACTCAGAGTCTCTTGGGGATGGCAGCCATAGGAGTAGTCCTGACGTTGGCTGTTTCGGACTGTGGAGGTGACGGGGGCTCGGCCAATGCCGGTCCAGCGCCTGCCATCGCACTCGAAACGCCGGCCGAGGCCGCGGCCACAAGCTCGGAAACGGCGGCGACAGCAGCCGGGGTATCGGGAGTCCCAACCGCCGCACCGACGGAGACCGCCATCCCAGAACCAAGCGCATCACCCGCACCGGAGCCGACGTTCGCCCCACCAGAGGGCTTCGGCCTGACTTCCGGTCGCTCCAAGTTCGACGAACTGGCCCCGGAGCTTGCAGGCCTAAATAGCTGGATCAACTCCGAGCCCTTCACACTGGAGAGCCAGCGCGGGAACGTCGTTCTCATCGACTTCTGGACCTATACTTGCGTCAACTGCATCCGAACGCTGCCATACCTCAAGGAATGGCATGCCAAGTACTCAGGCCAGGGACTCGTGATCCTAGGCGTACACACACCGGAGTTCGAGTTCGAGAAGATCCGCGCGAACCTAATAGACGCCATCAGGGGATTCGGGATCGAGTATCCAGTCACCCAGGACAACGACTTCGGGACCTGGCGGGCGTTCGAGAATAATTTCTGGCCTGCCAAGTACCTCATCGACAAAGACGGCTTCGTCCGCTACACGCACTTCGGTGAAGGCGCGTACGATGTGACCGAGGGGCAGATACGCGACCTGCTGAGAGAGTCAGGGTCCGACCTCTCCCTGATCGCTCCGAACACGGAAGCCCAGCCTGCGACTGACACCGATTCCCTGGGGGTCGAGGTCAACTTGGGCCTGACAAGGGAGCTTTACGCGGGAACGGGCCGCAACTACTCCGCGCTGATGTCCCTAACCACGCCTCCATATGTCTTGCACTCCGAGTACTACGAGGGAACTGACCTAGAGGCGCTGTATCAGGACCCCGGTATCCACCAGAACCACTTCTTGTTCCTCCACGGGCTCTGGATGAACACGAAGGAGAGCCTGATCCACGCGAGAGATACCGAAGGATACGAAGACTACATCGTCCTACAGTTCTTCGCCACCAGCGTCAACGTGGTGATGGCGTCGACGAACGACAAGCCACTCGATGTGCGCCTAACGATGGATGGCAAGCCCATGCTGCCGGAGCGCTCCGGCGCGGACATCAAGTTCGACGACGACGGGAACAGCTACGTGCGGGTCGACGAGTCGCGTATGTACCGGGTCGTCGACATGGATGTGTTCGGCGACCATGAGCTGAAGCTGAGCTCAACCTCACCGCGCATGGAGGTCTTCGCATTTACATTCGGCGCCTACCAGGGCGGCGAACCCGAATCGTAGACAGCATGAAACTGCGCAATGTGGTGGTGGCGATGCCCCTGATCCTGGCGGTTGCTGTTGTGTGCTTGTCGGGCACCGAGCTGGTGGACGAAGCGTCCTCCGACAGCCCCATTGTCGAGACAGCCCTGCTCGCCAACGAGTTCTCCTTGATCAAAGGGCCGATCTCGCCCGACGGCATGCAGGCCATATTAGGGACGTCCGACCTGGGAGTCGGCGACAATCGCATTGGCTTCGTGCTGACATCGTCCGAGGGTCTCCAGCGTGCCCCGGCGGTTAGCGTCTCTTCACGCTTCTTCCACGATGGCGACTCGGAAGGGGAGGTGAAGCAGACGGCGCTGGCCATCTTCAGGCCCTGGCCCTACGGCACCCGCGGCCTGTACACGACGACGCTGGACTTTGACATACCGGGACGCTGGGGGCTCGACATCGTTGTGCTGAGCGCGGCGGGTGGAGGCCCGGTCGAGCTGTCCTTCGACGTGCACGAATCGCCTATGGCGCCCGCCGTCGGCGCGGCGGCCATCCGAAGCGATAGCAAGACTGTGGCCGATGTGTTGAGCAGCAGCGAGCTCACCACCGGGTCGATGTATGACGAGGACCTGTATCAGCTGACCATCGCGGACGCCGTGGCCAGCGGACTCCCCTCCGTCATTGTGATGGCGAGCCCTGCATTCTGCACCAATGCAATCTGCGGGCCTCAGGTCGAAGTGCTGCAGAAGCTAAAAGACATCTACGGGGGCCGGGCCAACTTCATCCACGTGGACATCTACGACAACCCGAACGAGATACAGGGCGACCTGGACAGAGCGATAATCTCGCCTACGGCCATCGAGTGGAACCTGCCGAGCACCGAGTGGTCTTTCGTAATCGACGCCGCCGGAGTCGTGTCCGCACGGTTCGAGTCCTTCGCAACGATCGACGAGCTGGAAGAGGCCCTGAAGCGGGTTCTTTAAGGCCCAGCACTCCTGCTAGTAATCGTTGGATGAAGATCTGATCTTGGGATTGGCCCTGAAGTGCCGGAGCACCTGGTGCGCTCGACCTCCAGGTCTACGCGATACGCTCGGCATTTTGTACAGTACTCGGTAGATGCTATGATGTTCGCGTCATGCGAGCCGATGCGATCGCACTGATCTCAGCGATGTCGGGCCTCCTGATGTTGGCGGCCTGCGGCAAACCGGGTGTAGTCCCAACCCCGGTCGCCGTCCTTGTTCCCTCCTCCACAGCAATCGCTACCCAGGCACCATCCACCGCAGCGACGACCGTGTCTGAGCCTCGGCTCGCGCTGCCTCAGCAGATCGCGTTTCGCTCGCTGACACCCAGACCAACGCCAACACCCGTTCGCCTAAGCGCCGAAGCTCACGTCAGCCAAGGCATGACTCTGGTGTCCCGAGGCCAGGTTGAAGCTGCCATTGAGGCTTTCAATGAGGCCATCGACGCAAACGCAGACTACGCCGACGCCTACCACAACAGAGGGCTAACCTACCTTCCTATAAACCAAGCCGAAGGGGCGTTGATCGACCAGGACAAGG
>Ga0310345_10003809_pt1 | contig 14095 bp, 8 predicted proteins | sample HC15DNA20500_MG_FD_204667 | JGI IMG/M metagenome (GOLD analysis project Ga0310345, IMG submission 204667) | Marine microbial communities from station ALOHA, North Pacific Subtropical Gyre - HC15-DNA-20-500_MG | ecosystem: Environmental > Aquatic > Marine > Oceanic | place: Pacific Ocean: North... | reverse complement strand
CACCACGGCTACTTCACGAACACCTTCGTGCTCCAGAAATACGCTTTCCACCTTCAACGGGCTTACCCACTGGCCATGCACCTTGAACATGTCATCAGAGCGGCCCGCGTACCAGTAATAACCTTCGCTGTCTACGCGGTACTTGTCACCAGTCACAAACCACTTGCCTCGCAAAGCTCGCTTGGTCGCCTCGTGACGGTTCCAATACCCGATGCAAGCAGAGTCGCCACAAACCCACAGATCGCCAACAACATCTGGGGCCACATCGTTACCGTCTTCGTTGACGACACGTGCGTCGTATCCCAAGATCGGTCTTCCTGTGCACCCCGGGCGTATATCGTTGGGGCGGTTGGCAATGAATATGTGCAGCAACTCCGTTGAACCGATGCCATCAAGCACCGGGACACCGGTAGCCTTCATCCAGCGATCGCACAACGGTGCCGGAAGTGCTTCACCAGCCGATACGCAGACCTCCAGGCTAGAATATAGTCCAGCAGCAATCGCCGCCGAGAAACCATCGTCCGCCATCATGGCACTGTAAAATGATGGCACTGCGTAGAAATGAGTCACCTTGTTTGCTGCAATCGCTTCTGTCATGTTCGATGGAGTCGGTCTATTGTGGACCAGGACCGCACTGCCACCACTCCACATTGGGCAATGCAGGCTGTTGCCAAGTCCGTACGCAAAGTAAAGCTTTGAGGCCGAAAGATGGACATGGTTGGGGCTCATGCCCATCGTACGTTGTCCCCAACAATCGGCAGCTACCCAAATATCGTGGTGCAAGTGGATAGCACCCTTGGGCAAACCAGTGCTGCCGGATGTATAGAGCCAAAATGCCGGTTCGTCGCAGTTGGTGGATGCGGGTGGCGAGGCGATCGCGCCTTCTAGAAGATCGACAGCGTCATACAATCGAGGCGACGATCCAATCAAGTTGGGGGTTTTCCAGTCCCCATCATCAGTGCCACCCTCCGGCGTCCCGGGATCGCAAAACACCACGATGTGCTGGAGTGCCGGCAACCTCGCTGATACCTCAATGACAGTACAGACTAGCCATGGGGGAACGATTGCTACAACGGCTCGACTGTCCCGAAGAAAGAACTCATACCGATCCAGTGGAAGGTACGGATTAATCGGAACGGCCACCGAACCGTGCCAGATTGTCCCTAGAAAAGATGCGAGAAACGCAGGAGTGTCGGGCAAGGCGATCAAAACACGTTGCTCGGCAGCGACTTCAAGTCCAGCAAGGACGCCGGCAAAGCGGCCCGTATCTTCGCGAACCTGTGCAAAGGAAATTCGGGCCCCTCTGTAGTGGAAAGCGGTCCGCTTGCCCCAACCGTTCGCCAGAGCACCGTCAGCCAGGCGCTGAGCGATGTTCAGTTCTTGCGGGTACGAAGATTGGTACTGTGCAAACTCGTCCGCGGGGGAGCTCATCTACGCAAATGAACTGAGCCGTTACCAAGGAGTTCTTCTAGCTCCGCAACTAGCTCCGGACTAGGCGTCACCCATAAGAAGCGATTGGGGGCGACATGGGCTCGAAATCCCTCTGGACTGGCTTGTTGCAGGCAGATCGAAACGGGTACTTCGCCACGATGGCGTTCGAGAAGATCTCGAAGCTGATCAGGGACCCCTTCGGCGAGGCCGTTAAGCGTTACGGAGATCTGTACTTCGCGCGCCTGTTCGTGGGACTTCTGTTCGAAAAAAGTCCTCAACGGTTGGATATCGCCTGCGATCATACGCGCCGTGTCTCCATCAGTCTCGGGCCGACCACTGATAAGAACGACTTCGTCTTCGTTCAGTAAGCTGAAGGAAGCCCGGTAAGCATCAGGAAAAACAACTACTTCGGCATATCCATCTAGGTCCTCAACCTGTAGGACAGCCATCCGTTCACCCTTGCGCGTCTTAAGGTCACGGATGCTAGTGATGATTGCGCCGAGGGAAATTTCTCTGGCGCTGTTCATTTTCGATAGCGTCGCTGTGGTCGCGTTAGCAAACTGTCGGAGTTGGTCGCGATGGCGTTCGAGAGGGTGCCCGGTGATATAAAAACCGAGTGATTCTTTTTCGGCAGCCAAGATCTCACGTTCTGTCCAGGGAACGGCGCTAGACACCGGCCAGTTCGATGGTTGACGATCGGCTCCACCGGTCTCAACATCAAGATCAACAAACAGGTTAGTTTGGCCCATCTGGCGATCTCTTTGTCGACGCTGCCCGCTCTCAAGCGCAATGTCGAGTGACGACATCAGGAGGGCACGAATATTGCCTGGGCCAGGATCGCTGTCCTCTTGGATGATCATCGAATCGAAAGCTCCAGACTTGATTAGACTCTCTACCGTGCGCCGGTTGATCCCTTTGCCGAGATCAACTTCTTCGCAAAACTGGAAGAGGCTGTTGAAGGCACTGATTCGATCTCGGGCATCAAGAATAGCGAGGACCGCTCCCTCACCCACCCCTTTGATGGCAGCTAGCCCAAAGCGAATTGCCTCACCCGTTGGGGTGAAGCTAACGTTGCTTTCGTTGACATCCGGGGGTAACACAGGGATTCCGATTTCGCGACATTCTGAAATGTAGCGCACCACCTTATCAGTGTTGTCGTAATCCGAACTCAAGAGAGCCGCCATAAAGTAGACGGGGTAATTCGCCTTCAGGAAAGCGGTCTGGTAAGCAAGCAGTGCATAGGCGGCCGAGTGTGCTTTGTTAAACCCGTAACCAGCGAATTCGACTACCTGGTCCCAGATCTCCTTCGCTAAGTTTGGGGGGACGTCTCGCGCCTTGCATCCTTCGATAAATTTTTCCTTCATGGAAACCATAACTTCCGGCTTCTTTTTACCCATCGCCTTACGCAGAACATCGGCTTCACCGAGAGAAAATCCGGCAAGCTCGGAGGCAATCTGCATGACCTGCTCCTGATAAACGATGACACCGTAGGTTTCCTTTTGAACCTCTTCTAGCTGTGGCAACAGGTATTTGACCTTAGTGGGGTCGTGCTTACGACGGATGTACTCGTCGATCATCCCCGAGCCAATTGGACCCGGCCGGTACAGCGCATTCATGGCTATCAGGTCTTCGATGCGGCTAGGCTCCAACTTGCGTAGCGCATCGCGCATGCCCGTTGATTCGAACTGGAAGATGCCCGAGGTAGAGCCTGAGGCAAACAGCTTAAACGTTTCCAGGTCGTCAATTGGAATGTCGTCGGTAGTGAATTTTTTTCCGAGATCTTGGGAGATGAAATCCAACGAGTCGTGCACCACGGTTAAGGTCCTCAGGCCCAAGAAATCCATCTTGAGAAGGCCAATCGCCTCGACGTCATTCATAGGAAACTGTGTTGCGATAGCGTGTTCCTGGTTGCCGCCATGTCCGGCTGGTGGCTTGTACAGTGGAACGTAATTGGTCAAAGGCTGGTCGGCGATAACAACTCCGGCAGCATGTGTTGAAGCGTGCCGGACCTGCCCTTCAAGCTGCCGTGCTAGGTTGACGAGTTCGGCTACTTTCAGGTCTTTACTAATGGCCTCTTGTAAAGCAGGGACTGAGGACACCGCCGCATCGATAGTCGCATCAAGATCGTCAGGAATTAGCTTGGCAACCCGGTCGACCTCGCCGTATGGTAAATCCATCGCCCTACCAACGTCACGAATCGATCCCTTCGCCGCCATTGTTCCAAAGGTGATGATATGAGCCACTCTGTCGCGGCCATACTTATTTGCAACGTAGTCGATAACCTCACCACGTCGGCGCATGCAGAAGTCGATATCAATGTCAGGAAGACTGATGCGCTCAGGGTTTAGAAAACGCTCAAAAAATAGTCCGTATTCGAGCGGATCGACGTCAGTTATACCAAGCGAGTAGGCGACCAGACTTCCCGCGGCACTACCCCGGCCAGGCCCTACCGGAATTCCAGCGTCCTTCGCGTAACGAATGAAATCCCAAACGATTAGGAAATAGCCCGCGAATCCCATCGATACGATGGTCGACAACTCAGCCTCAAGTCGTTCACAATATTGCTTAAGGTCGTGCTTTGCAGCCCACCCTGATGGCCCATTCGCCCTCTCTGATGTAACGGCTTGCAGCGCTTCAATGCGCCCCTCGAAACCATCGTGCACGACGCTTTCGAAGTAGCCGTTGAGCGTTTGCCCCTCGGGGACAGGGAACCTCGGAAGATGATTTTCCTCGAAATTGAGCACCACGTTGCAACGTTCTGCGACCTTTTCGGTGTTGGTAATAGCTTCAGGCACCTCGGCGAAGATGGCCGACATCTCCGTCGCCGTCTTCACATAGAACTCATCGTTGGGAAACTTCATCCGCCCGGGGTGTGACATTCCCTTCCCCGTTTGGATACAAAGCAAGGCGTCGTGCGCTTGGGCGTCTTCCTTCAGCAAGTAGTGACAATCATTGGTCGCGATCAGCGGCAAGTCGAGTTCGCCCGCAAGACGAATCAACTCGGGGTTGATCTGCCGCTGCTCGGAAAGACCCTGGTCCTGCAGCTCCACATATACGTTGCCGTGCCCGAAGATTTCTACCAATTCACCCAAAGCTCCACGGGCGCCCTCGTAATCTCCGCGCAGCAAGTACTGAGGAACTTCTCCGGAAAGGCAGGAGCTCGTCGCAATGAGACCTTTAGCGTGCTCAGCAAGGATCGTCTTATCAATCCGTGGCTTGTAATAGAAACCCTCCAGGTAACCAACCGATGATAGTTTCATCAGGTTGCGGTAACCGGTTTGGTCCTTGGCTAAGAGCAACTGGTGGAAACGCTCCCGCCCGGCGCTCGCCTCCCCACGGTCGTGGCGTGAACCCGCGGCCAGATATGCCTCCATGCCCAGCAGAGGCTTTACGCCCGAATCGCGAGCCTTCCGGTAAAACTGCACCGCCCCGAACATATTTCCATGATCGGTAATGGCAACGGCCCGCATCCCTTCCGCGCAGCAGTGAGAAACGAGTCGGTCGATCCGTGTCGCACCGTCCAGTAACGAAAAATTCGTATGGTTATGAAGGTGGACGAATGTACGACGTTCGCGTTGGCTCATCGCCCCCGACTATAGCGAATTTTATCGAGCCTGCCATTCTTATCTTTTGGGGATTTCCTGCTTCTTACCCATCTCTCAAACAGATCACTCGTATCACGTGCAATCTATCTGACTCGGTATGGCATCTTTCCCAATGGACAGGAATCGCTGGAGACCACACAGCTCTATCCCTTGACTGCGAAAAATCACATTAGATTCAATGGATCGACATCGATCCGCAGATCACGTGGCAAGCGTCGTTGCTTCCCCAAATCTTCGATGGTTGTCTCTAGTAAAGCTCGCATTCCAGACCGATCATGGCCACGGAGAAAAACTTGCATACGGTACTTTCCACGCAGCTTCCCGAGTGGGGGGAGAGCAGGCCCCAAAACCTTCACACTCGCCGGCGCAGCGTCCCGTAAAGCCCCTGCAAGCCAGGCGGCTTCCTCTTTGACAACGGCGGCGTTAGCACCGCGACACAAGCAAGCAATCAGCGCCTTGAAGGGTGGATACACAAAGCGGCGACGGAACTCGATTTCCCGCTCGTAGAAGGTGTTGTAATCATGCTCGACAGCGGCCCTAATAGCATAATGCTCTGGTTGATACGCCTGCAAAATCACCGTCCCCGGAGTTTCCCCGCGACCGGCGCGGCCTGCCATCTGGGTAAGCAACTGGAACGTCCGCTCCGCAGCCCGAAAATCTGGCAGCCCCAAGGCATCGTCCGCACCTACAGCACCCACCAGCGTGACACCGGCGAAATCGTGCCCCTTGGCCAACATCTGGGTGCCAACCAGAAGGTCGATTTCGCCACGGCCAAAGGCGGACAGGATCTGGGCATGTGCACCCTTACGACGTGTCTCATCGGCGTCAAAGCGGCTTACCCGAGCATCGGGGAATCGCTGACGAACGACCTGCTCAAGTTGCTGAGTACCATGACCAACCGTTTGGATTTGTGGAGAACCGCACTTCGGACAAGCCCCTGGGATTGCGGCCTGATGGTTGCAATAGTGACAACGAAGCACCTCCTCTGCTCGATGTAGCGTGAGACTGACTGAGCATTCTGGGCACGGAATGTGCTCACCACAGGAACGGCAACGGAGTGAGGCCGAGAAACCACGCCGATTAAGTAGTAAGAGCGCTTGATCACCCCTTCCTAGGCACACTTCAATGGCATTCTCGAGCCGTTCAGACAACAAGGCCCGACCCGCCCGCTTCCATTCCACGCGCATATCGACCACATCGACCTTCGGTAGTGACCGATTAGCAACCCGGTCGGGCATCGACAGCACCTCATGGGCACCACCCACCCCAGCAAAGAACGTCTCGATGGAAGGTGTTGCGGAGCCCATGACGAGCGCTGCACCCTCCAGTCGTGCGCGGCATAGGGCAACGTCACGGCTGTGATAGCGTGGCGTTTCGTCTTGCTTATAAGCAGAATCGTGCTCCTCGTCAACGATGATAAGGCCAACGTTCTCAAGAGGCGCGAACACCGCCGAGCGCGGTCCAATCACCGTGCGAATGTGGCCATTTCGAGCACGCCACCAATTCGACAAGCGCTCACCCTCCGACATTCCCGAGTGCATCACCCCAACGTCGTCACCAAGTACCGCTTTGGCGCGATGCACTAACAGAGGGGTTAAACCGATCTCTGGAACCAGCAGGAGAGCCTTGCGGCCGCACTCAATTGTCCGTTTGGCGGCCCGCAGATACACCTCTGTCTTGCCACTACCAGTCACTCCGTGCAACAACAGGCTACGAAATCCTTCGCCGAGATCTAGAATTCGATCAAGTGCCTGCTGCTGGCTGTCCATCAGACAAAACCGCCCGGCACCGTCGTCGCCGCCCGACCACCTACTTTGCTCGTCAGCATCCAACGGTTCGCGCCGGATCTCGATGAGTCCCTTAACGAAGAGCGGCTTGATCGTGGCCACCCCGCAGCCAGCTGCTTCGCAGAGGGCTTCAACCCTAATTCCCTCCGCATTGTCCCAGAGCACGTCAATAATGCGGCGTTGTGCCGGGGCCCTCTCTGTGTGTTCAAGGGCCCTTGCCCGCGTGATATGGCGCATCGGCATGGCGACGTCTTGCCAGCGGCCACCGACCCCCGAAGACCATTCATCTTCGATGTAGACCAAACCTCGCCGAGCCATCTCGTAGAGTTCCGCGCAGATGGCAGAATCACCGATGCGCCGCGCTAACGTTCCAATTGTCCTAGTCTCGCCTTTTGCGTCCAGTAATACCTCCAGGAGATTCAGGGATGCTGTCTGTAGCGTACCTTTGGCCAACGACTCTTCTGACGCGGAATCTCTTCCCTTAGGGGTCAGTGCCACTCGTCGCCGCGCCACGCGATCAAGGCCGGAAGGCAATGCGGCGCGTATCACTTCACCCCAACTGGACATCGTTTGGCCTGCGACCGAGCGGGTGAGCGCTAACAACACCGGGGACATCAACGGAAGCGGGTCAAGGCAATCGTGGAGCAACTGGATCTTGCCAGGGGCTAGACCTCGGGGGGGATGCGTCCGTGTCGCGACCACGATTCCAGTAAGTTGGCGGCCGGAAACATTCACCAGAACACGCGAGCCAGGCATCACCAAGGAGGTGGCGTGCTCGGGGATTCGATACGTGAATGGTCTTGCCACCGGCAACGGTACAGCGACCTCGGCATAAACGTCATCTCGCATGCCTTCAAAAAGGTCTTCAGTCTGCAATGTCAGTTTTCGGTGATCGCCGCAAGCTTCTCGCGCACGAGTTGCATATCCTCCCAAACCATGCCCTTGGCGTTCGGGTTCCGCAGCAGGTACGCCGGATGGTAGGTACACATCACTTGGGTACCATTCCAGTCACGGAAAGTGCCGCGTAATCTCGATAACGGCGCGCTGAGCCCCAGTACTGCGCCAACCGCCGAGCGTCCTAACAAGACAATCACCTCTGGTTGGATAAGCGTCACCTGGCGCATCAGGAAGTGTCGGCAGGCCTCTACTTCCCCTGTCTTCGGATCTCGGTTCTGCGGTGGGCGACATTTGACCGCGTTAGCGATGTACACATCCTCCCGCTGATAACCCATCGCCTGAATGATCTTGGTCAGCAATCGTCCAGCGCGGCCTACGAACGGTTCTCCCTGCAAATCTTCATCTCGCCCCGGACCTTCGCCGATAAACATCAGCCGAGCGTCAGGGTTGCCTACACCGAAGACGACCTTAGTGCGGGTCTCGTGGAGTCCGCATGCAACACATTGCAGCGCCTCAGCCGCAACTTCCGGCAGCGACTTGTCCCGCGGGCCAGAAGAGGTGCATGGCGCTCTATAAGAGCTCGCTTTCCCCTCGGAAACCACCTCTGGGGCAATTGCTGCCACCACTTCAGACACCGGTTCCGCCAAAGTTCCAGGGGCCGGCCCGCCAATCAGCGGTGAAGCTGAGGAGGCCTCCGAAATCGTAAGGCCCCAGACTCCTTCGTTGCTCAGGCGTTCCAGATGGCCCGCGAGCTGTGCCCGCAACCAATCACGGTCAGCGGCGACGCTCACCCGGCTTTCTCGGGACTAGCAATGCCTAGGCGTTGGCGAAATTCAAGAATGGCATCAATAATCGCGGAGGCAATATCAGCCTTTAAAGCTGGGCCTGCGATTACGCTACCCCCGAAACGATCGAGGATAACGACTTCATTGGTCTCAACTTCAAAGCCAGTTGCACCAGCACCCACGAGATTGGCAACGATTAGATCGCACCCTTTTCGATCGAGCTTTTCCCGTGACCGAGCTTCTAAATTTGAGGTCTCAGCAGCAAAGCCGACAAGAGTACGGTTTCCCCTAAGTTGCCGCAGTTCCTCAAGGATGTCGGGAGTGTGCTCGACCTCCCACGACATAGCATCGCCAGCCGCCTTCTTGAGTTTCTCGGGCACCGGGGCAACGGGTCGAAAATCGCTCACTGCCGCTGCCATGACAACCACATCAGCCAGAGACGCATGGGCCACCATCTCGCGCCTCATTTCCTCCGCATTGATTACTCGTATTATTTCGACTCCGGAGGGCTCGGAGATCTGGGTTGGGCCACTCACCAGAACGACGTCCGCTCCAAGGCGCGCGGCTGCCTCAGCAACCGCGTAACCCATTTTCCCTGTGGACGGATTGGTCAAGACACGCACAGGATCGAAATGCTCACGCGTCGGCCCAGCTGAAACTACCACTCGCATCCCAACAAGCGGCCGCTCGGCGGGCTCCATGATGAGCACTTCCATGATCGCGTCGACGACATTAGGGGGCTCCGCTAAGCGACCTGGTCCATGGCGGCCAGAGGCCAGAGGGCCAATGGTTGGTTGAACAATCGTAACCCCGCGCGCCCGGAGCTTATCGACATTCTCCTGGACAGCAGGATGCTGCCACATCTGGTCCTCCATCGCCGGTGCCACCAACACGGGCCCGTCGAAAGCCAAATGCAAGGTAGACGGAAAATCGTCCGCGATGCCGAGCGCCATCTTGGCAATGAAATCAGCACTCGCAGGAACAACGCAAAAAGCGTCACTCTCCTCGGCCCATCGAATGTGTGGAATACGTTCAGGCCGTTCGTCTTCGAAAGAATTGACCAAAACACGATGGCCAGAGAGCGCCGCGAAAGTCAACGAGCTGACGAACTTGCCCGCGTTCTGGGTCATCGCGACACGCACCTCGACGTCGCGATCCTGGAGTCTGCGTAGGACCTCGCACGCCTTATAAGCCGCGACGCTTCCAGTAACAACGAGTAGTACCCGGGAACCGGGCACGTTTCTACTCCTTTTTTTCTTTTTTTGCGGCCGGAGTTATTTCGGCTTGCGGTAGATCATCTTGTAACTCTTCTTCGATAGCAGCCTGTTTCTCAGCGAGCTCGACAGTGATTTGTTCATCGGTCACTGTCTCCCAGGGAATGAGGTCCTCTCTCACCTCCGCGCAGGCGATCGTCGAGTACTTGTGGGCGCGCACGTCTAGCTTTGGTTTGGCGCCGCGCATCAGTTGCATAGTTCGTTGTGCAGCTACTTCTACAAACAGGTAAAAACTGTTGTTTAGCATTCCATCCTCTGTCAATCAGCGAAACGATTCGAGAATTTCGACAGCCTGGTGCAGCCGTTGACGTCGTTTGCATCGTTCAGCAACTAGAATCGCTTCAAGTTCCCGGACCGCTTGATCAAAGTCATCGTTAACAACTAGATAATCGTACCGCACGAAACGATCAATCTCTGCCACCGCTACACCGAGACGCCCATGGATTGCCTTTTCATTTGTAGGATCGGCTCCATCTCGCCCACTAAGACGCCTCTCCAACACCTTCTGGGATGGTGGCAAAAGAAAAATTGTTACCGCCTCAACAAGCCGTGTACGGACCGCTTCAGCCCCCTGGACATCGATTACCATCAGTGCGTCGTGTCCGGCAGCTTGGATGCGCTGGATTTCACTCTCGGGCGTCCCATAGTTATTCCCGTGAACTACCGCGCTTTCGATGAATCCACCCAGTGCCTGGTTTCCATCAAAAGCATCTTGAGTCACAAACGTGTAGTCGACACCGTCCTTCTCACCTGGACGAGGGTCTCTCGTAGTCCAGGAGATCGTTCGGGTTATCTCTGGCAGTCTCTGCAGTACGGCGTGCGCCAAGGTTGTTTTGCCAGCACCGGAAGGCGCCGAAAGGACAAAACAGAGGGGCAACTTCGTCTCACTCAACGTTTTGCACCTGTTCACGGATACGTTCCAGCTCACACTTGACGTCGACGACAATGTCACCAATTTCTGCAACTTTGGCTTTAGCACCTATGGTGTTGATTTCACGGTGCATCTCTTGGAGCAGAAACTCCAGGGGGCGTCCCACCGGTCCACCATTGTCCAGCTGGGTGCCCGCCTTATGAATGTGGCTACGAAGTCGCACTAACTCCTCTGTAATGTCACACCGGTCGGCAAAAAGAGCCACCTCTTGCGCCAAACGTGCCGGATCGAGTTCAACTGAGACATCATCCATAAGGCTCCCGATACGTGTAAGGAGAAGATCCCGATAGCGGTGAGGCAGATCGACGGTAAGCTCCTCGATGCTTCTCAGCATGTTAGTAAGGACCTCGAAGCGTTGTTTCATGTCGTCAGCGAGGTGTAGACCCTCGGCTGTACGCATCGCCTCGAACTCGTCGAGGGCCTCAGACAATGCTTCCTTCGCCCTTGCTTTATCTCCTTGTGGACCCAGTGGCCGAGTGCTTTGTCTCGAAACGACGCCTGGCAAGTCGGCGAGCATAGCCAAGTCAATTTCTGGTTCAATACCTAGATCACCAGCTAAAACGGTGAACGATTCAACGTAGCTGGCTGCCAATTCCTGGTCGATCTGCACATCCGAAAGGCTGCTCGGCCCCCGGATTGTCCCCGTCAGATCTACTTTGCCACGTTGAACCCTTTCCGTAATGAGCTGACGGGCGGTGGTCTCAAAAAATGCGAGCCTGGCGGGAAGGTGCAAACCTAGGCGGAAGAATCGGTGATTAACTGAGCGCAGCTCGAAGGAAATTTGAAGTCCTTCGTCCTCAGCAACTCCCCGCCCATAGCCGCTCATGCTTCGAATCATTCCGTTATGTTACCAGCCGTTGCCTTGCCTGATCCGTGACTGCAGTAATGCGATTCCCAAGTTCGAGTCGCGCCTGTTCGATGGCAGTTTCATCCGCGTCCCGCGGCACCGGGAGCAATTCACCGTATTCGAAGACACCGCTCGAAAAGGGAACCGGGACGATGAGCCGGTCCCACGATCCAGAGCGGAAACTGGGTCGACAGGCAAAGGCAACAGGGAGCAACGGACGCCCCGAGAGACGCGCCAACCAAATAGCCCCTGACTGTACCGTCTCGGCGGGACCCTTTGGACCATCCGGTGTAATCGCTAGGTCCTTCCCGTCATTTGCTGCACGAACCAGTCCCCGGAGCGCCATCACTCCACCTCGACTCGTTGAACCACGCACAGTGTCGGCCCCTAACTTCGAAAACAATTTCGCCGCCCATTCCCCGTCCTTGGATTGCGAAATCGGTACGACACTCGGTGGACGGAGTTGCACCCAAGGCATCATCGCAAGCTGCGAGTGCCAGAAAGCGTAGATCAACGGGCCGCCGTCTTCGGGTAACGCTGTTTCAAGACCATGGAATCTTAGTCGCATTGTTGCTCTCGTCGTCCGCAGGTAGGCAGCACCAAAAGGAGGGGCGACTAAAAGCACCAATCGATCAATCAAAAGCTCGGGGACCTCACGAGCCCCTGGCCGAATCGGCCAAATCCGTGAACTGCAGCGAGTAGAGGTCCTTGTAAGGACCGGGACGTGCTAACAGTTCTTGGTGCGTTCCTGTCTCGAGGATACGACCCCGATCCAACACGATAATAAGGTCAGCTCGGCGCACAGTGGTCAACCGGTGCGCGATAATCAGGGTTGTACGTCCCTCCATCAAGTTGGCAAGAGCCTCCTGCACCTGGCGTTCGGAACGTTCGTCCAGATTCGAGGTCGCTTCATCAAGAATCAAGATCGGGGCGTTTTTCAACAAAGCCCGCGCGATGGCGATGCGCTGCCGCTGTCCACCGGACAACATAAGACCACGCTCCCCAAGCACAGTTTCGTATCCTTGCGGCAGCTCATCAATAAACGAATCTGCCAAGGCGGTTCGTGCCGCTTGCTCGACCACTTCCATCGACACCAACGGGCGCCCGTAGGCAATGTTGTTGCGCACCGTGTCGTTGAACAAGATGGTTTCCTGCGTGACGATGCCAATCTTGTTGCGCAGATCAGCTATATGAAGATCACGAAGGTCGATGCCATCAATTTTCACGGCTCCAGCAGACGGATCGTAAAAACGCGGGATCAAGTTCGCGATAGTGCTCTTACCAGCGCCGGAGCTGCCGACCAGAGCCACGGCACTACCCGCCGGAATTTCAAAGCTCACACCATGTAGTACGTCCTGAAGCTCTCCTTCGACGTCACAGTATGCGAAACGGACATTCTCGAAGCTAAAACCGGCGACGATCACCGGCATCGGGAGCGACCCGTAAACTTGACCACTGGCCCCGGTGACGTTATTGGAACTGGTTGGTAGCGTAACCTGGCTAACGTCTTCATCCGCAACGTCCGCATAGCCCACCTCTACCGGAGCGTCAAGAATCTCGAAGATCCGATCGGATGCGGCGGCTGCCGCCTGCACCCGAGCACTGGCAGCTCCAAGCCGGCGAATTGGCGAATACGTCGTGAAAGCCGCTGCTAGGAACGTAAAAAGCTGTCCTGTAGTGAGAGCACCCTGCTGGATTTGAAAGGCACCGTAGAGAAGGACGGCTGCGCCACCCACGGCAGCAATCAACTCCATAAGTGGAGAGCTAATGCTGGCCAACCGCAACGCCCGTGTCGAGTGCCGAAAGAGACGATTGGCGGCCCGACGAAACTTTTCAGCCTCAAATTCCTCCATACTGAAAGCCTTAACGATACGGATTCCCGTTAGGGTCTCTTGCAACAAGGTCGACGCTTCCCCCAGTCCTTCCTGAGTATCCCGACTGGCGTCGCGCAACCGTCCTCCGAGCCGTGTGATAACGCTAACTAGCGCTGGCGCTCCAATGATCACGGCGACGGCCAATCGCCAGTCAAGCCAAAACATGAGACCAACCAAGCCGATCACGGTTAATCCGTCACGCAGGATGTCAACAACAACTCTTGATAACACCTCCTGCACGGCCAGCACATCCGCGGTAACGCGGGACATCAGCCCTCCAGTTGAATGTTGCGAATGGAAGTCGAGAGGAAGCAACTCCAGATGTCGAAACAAATCGCAACGCAGGTCGCGCACCATCGAGAAGCCAACAGCACCCATCAGATAGGCCGATAGAAACCGTGCAATTCCCAGCAGCGCATACAAAATTACCAGACTGCCCGCCAGTCGGAGGAGATCCTCAGTAGTAACACTTGTCTGGAGCGTCTCATCGACGGAAAGTCCTTCGATGACTTCAATAGGTTGCAAGAAACCCCCATCAAGAATTGGCTCAAGCAAGCTAATAATTCCAACGGTTGCAATGGCGACTCCGAACATCGCTGCAACTGCTGCGATCATCCGTGAACCGTACGGCCCCAAATATCGGCTCAGACGGTAAAGATTATTC
>Ga0310345_10003808_pt1 | contig 14099 bp, 14 predicted proteins | sample HC15DNA20500_MG_FD_204667 | JGI IMG/M metagenome (GOLD analysis project Ga0310345, IMG submission 204667) | Marine microbial communities from station ALOHA, North Pacific Subtropical Gyre - HC15-DNA-20-500_MG | ecosystem: Environmental > Aquatic > Marine > Oceanic | place: Pacific Ocean: North... | reverse complement strand
AACTGGCGCTTGATGATGATGCGGGCGAAGCGCTGCTGCAGCGCATTCAGCATGCGGGCGCGGTCTTTCTTGGTCGGCACACGCCGGAAGTCATCGGCGACTATGTGGGTGGTTCGAACCATGTATTGCCGACCGCGCGTTCGGCACGGTTCTCATCCGGGCTTTCGGTGCATGATTTCGTCAAGCGCATGTCGATCCTGAAGCTTGGAGCAGAACAGCTTCGCGAACTCGGACCGGCGGCGATTTCCATCGCACAGTCCGAAGGGCTGGACGGCCATGCCCGTTCGGTTTCGATCCGCCTCAATCTGTGAGAAGGACGCATCATGGGCGAGAACGCATCCGATACCGCGCGTCTGGTCGATGTCGAGCTGGACGAGACGGTCGGACGCGCTGCCCCTGATATCGAACATGAGCGCGCGGTCGCCATTTTCGACCTTGTGGAAGAGAACTCCTTCAGGCCGGTGGGTGATGAGGGACCCGGACCATACAAGCTGCGCATCTCGCTGGTGGATGCGCGACTGGTATTCGCCATCAGCCGCGAAAGCGGCGAAGACGTCGTCACCCATATTCTCTCGCTGACGCCGTTCAAGAAGATCGTGAAGGACTATTTCATGATCTGTGAGAGCTATTACGAGGCCATCCGCTCCGCTACGCCGCGCCAGATCGAGGCTATCGATATGGGCAGGCGCGGTTTGCACAATGAAGGTTCGCAGCTTCTGAAAGACCGTCTCGACGGGAAGATAGAGGTGGATTTCGACACCGCCCGCCGTCTCTTCACGCTTGTCTGCGTGCTTCACTGGCGAGGGTAGCAGCGATGACCGTGGAGGAGGACGCGGGCGAAAAGAAGGAATCCGGGGGGAACGAAGCGCGCAAACCGGCACCCTCATCGCCGCCACGCCTGCCCGGCTCCATCCTGTTTCTGTGCAGCATGAACAGCATCCGCTCGCCCATGGCGGAAGTGATCGCGCGCAAGCTGCTTCCGCCCAGCGTCTATATCGCCTCAGCTGGCGTGCGGCCCGGCGCGCGCGATCCGTTCGTGGATGCCGTGCTTGAGGAAGTCGGCTTGGGCTTGGGTGATCACCAACCCCATTCCATGGACGAGCTGGAAGACGATTATTTCGACCTCATCGTCACACTGGCACCGGAAGCACATCATCAGGCGCTTGAATTGACACGCTCCCATTCTGTGGAGGTGGAATATTGGCCCACGCTTGATCCATCCGTGGTGGATGGCCGCCGCGAACAGATACTGGCCGCCTACCGGGATGTGCGCGAAAGCCTAGCACAACGCATTGGAAACCGCTTTGGAACCGCCCTGCCGCCAGCATCTTAACAAGCGTGTTCACAAATGGGGGGAGATGGAGTAGGTTCCGCGCGACTTTGCGGGGTCGCGAGGCTGATCGGCTGGTCAAACAGCTTTTTTCTCCTGTCTTGAGACCTCCACTCATCCATCAAAGAAGGTATCGGATGCCGAAAGAAGACATTCTCGAATTTCCTGGTGTTGTCACCGAATTGCTGCCGAACGCCATGTTCCGCGTGAAGCTGGAAAACGAGCACGAGATCATCGCCCACACCGCTGGCCGCATGCGCAAGAACCGCATTCGTGTGCTGACCGGTGACAAGGTGCTGGTCGAGATGACGCCCTATGACCTGACCAAGGGTCGTATCACCTACCGCTTCAAGTAGTTCCGGCGCGAGTGCCGCTGCAATGAGTGCCAGGAAGAAACTTGTTCTTGCTTCGGCTTCGCCGCGGCGCGTGGAACTGCTCCAGCAGGCCGGCATCGAACCCGACCGGCTTTTGCCTGCCAATATCGACGAAACACCCATCAAGGCCGAGCATCCGCGCTCGCTTGCCAAAAGGCTGTCGCGTGCCAAGGCCGAAAAAGCCATGGAGCGGCTGCGCAAGGATGGTGAGGCGGCGGTCTCGTTCCTGCTGGCAGCCGATACGGTCGTTTCGGTGGGGCGGCGCATTCTGCCGAAGGCGGAAACGCTGGACGATGCATCAAACTGCCTGCGGCTCTTGTCGGGACGTTCGCACCGGGTGTTCACCGGCATCTGCGTGTTCACGCCCGAGGGCAAACTGCGCCAGCGGCTGGTGGAAAGCCGCGTGCGCTTCAAGCGTCTTTCAAAGCAGGAGCTTGAGCACTATCTTGCAAGCGGCGAGTGGCGCGGCAAGGCGGGTGGCTATGCCATTCAAGGCATTGCAGGCAGCTTTGTCGTTAAGCTGGTCGGCTCCTATACGAATGTTGTCGGACTGCCGCTTTACGAGACAACCGCTCTGTTGGGCGGCGAAGGTTTCGACGTTTCGCCACGCTGGTTGCAGCAGGCGGATGAAGACGCGCTGCCGGAAAGCTAGAGCTTCCGGCTGACTTGCTTAAGCGGCGACCTTTTACAGTTTTCAATCACGAGGGCCTGTCATGGCAGATACGCAAAAGGTGACCCCACTGCGTCCACGTCGCGCATGCCCGGAATGTGGCCAGCCTTCGGCGCGTGAGACCTACCCCTTCTGCTCCAAGCGCTGCAAGGATGTCGACCTCAATCGATGGCTGAATGGCGCCTATACAATCCCCGGCCCTACTGTCGATGATGCGGACGAGCAGGAGTGAGTTACAAAGCGTCTGATCTGTTGATTAGAATGCAATCTAAGCTCCTCATTATATTCTAATTTCTCTCTCATAGATTGCATTCTGCCCACGATATTTCGGGCAGAGAGTAAGTAAACGGGCGGGCAGGCTTACGCGAGCAAGGCTTGTGGCTGCACCTGTGACCGCCCCTCCCCTCGCCCGCATGACCCGCCCCGCTCATATCGCTTGTGATTTGAGAGGATTGCGTCATGCGTAGAGTTTTTATTCTAACGGCCTCTGTTGCGGCCATTTTATTGATCAGCGGCTGCGAGAAATCCGAAGTTACCGGGCAGAACATCGCCTCGGGCACGCAGGATCGGCTGGTTGCCAAGGCAAATGACAATGCACCCGACCTGGCCGAACTGCTTGGCGATGCCAAGCTTCTGGCAAGCGATTATGCCGAGAAGGCCGGAGCGACGGCCACGCAGATCTACGATATCTTGAAGAACAAGACCGCAGAGGCCATGGTGCCGCTGGACGACATTCTCGACAATGCTGCCGTGACATGGACGGAAGCGAAAGAAGCTTTCACGCGTAGCTGGAGCAACCTTTCGGAGGCCACGGAAGCGCCGGGCTATGGCATTGCCGGTGCGAGCCTGGACCAGACTTCAGAACAACTGAAAAAATACACTGACAGGCTCACAAACCCGAAGCCTCTGGTCTCCGACACCGCGATGAAAAAGCTGTACGAGGCGGGCGATTATACGCTCGGTCGCTTTCACGGCGAGGCAACGGATGCTGCAAGCAAGGCCATCACAGAAGCTCTACGGCCGGGTCTTGATGCAGCGGGAGATGGCGCCGAGCTGGCAAAAAAGGCACTGGAAGCAGTACATGATCCTGAAGCGGCTGTGGGGGAAGCCCTGGAAGCCATGAAGGAAAAGGGGGCGGACATGGCCGTCGATGCCGCAGAGACCGTGGCGAAAGAAGCAGCGCGCAAGATCATTCCGCTGCCAAGTGCCATGACCGACAAGGCGGTTGAAGCCGGTGCCGGCGCGCTGCGTGACATGATCGGCGTCGGCAAATGAGGCTGGCTCAACATGAAAAAGGCCCGGCTCGCGGACGAGCCGGGCAAAAGGCAGGCAAACCGGGGGGAGACCGGTGTGATGGGAGTGATGCCTGCTTGGAAAAGCCAAGTGTTCAGACGCGCCGGCGGATCGTTCTTGAAGCCGCAGAGGCGCGCCTAGCCTGAAGCTCGATTGTCGGGTCACGGATGGGCGTGAATCCGCGAAGCCGGTCAATGTCGCAGCGCTGAAGCCCGATATCAGCGAGCTGCCAATCTTCCAGTTCATCCAGGCTTGCGACGGCGCGACGGCCAAGCCAGGCGCGGTAAGCAGCGCCCAGCGCCTGCGCGACGCGCTTGAGGCTCACACCCCTTGGCTGTCTTGCGCGTATTGCTCCCGACATGTTCATCGCTCTGCTCCACAACATGAAGGCGCCAGCGCGTCCTCATGGGCGCCTCTGCCTTCGTTTCGATGGGTTGAAGATGTCACCGGGTGATTGATTAGTCGAACGAATGTTTCTAATGTTTTGCATCAACATTCCTGATGGACTGATCCATGGCCGCGCCTCTTGATCTCGACCAACTCACCACATTTCTCGCCATTGCCGACACCGGCAGCTTCACGCGGGCTGCAGAACAGGTGCACCGCACACAGTCTGCGGTTTCCATGCAGATGCGCAGGCTTGAAGAGCGGGTAGGCAAGACGCTTTTCGAGAAGAGCGGCCGCAGCAATCGGCTGACCGAAGATGGCGAACGGCTACTGCTCTATGCACGCCGGATGATGCGGCTGAACCGCGAAACGCTTGCAGCCTTCGACGAGGAAAGTCTTGAGGGCAGTGTGCGGATCGGCATGCCTGATGATTATGCCGAACCTTTCCTGCCGGAGATCATGGCGCGCTTTACCCGCTCCAATCCGCGGGTGGAGCTGTCGGTCCTGTGCGAACCCACGTCCAACCTGATGCAACATGTGCGGCAGGGGACCGTCGATCTCGCGCTGCTGACCGATGACGTTTCGGCAGAGGTGATCCGGCGCGAGCCGCTTCTTTGGGTGACATCAGCCAACCACGCCACCCATGAGCGCGATCCGCTGCCGCTTGCCGTTGGCCGCCCCACCTGCACCTGGCGGCGGCATGCCTATGAGGCGCTGGATGCGATGGGGCGGGAGTACCGTACCCTTTTCACAAGCTATTCGGTCACCGTCATCACGGCTGCCGTTCTCTCCGGCACAGCAGTTGCCGTATTGCCCGAATGCGCGCTTCGGCCTGGTATGCGTGTGCTGAACGAGCGAGACGGTTTTCAGCCATTGCCGGATTGCTGCATCGGCCTCGTGCGCGGGCACAACGGAGACACCGACATTGTCGAAGCGCTCCTGCGGCATGTGGTCGAGTGCCTGGACAATATTTCAGCGCCTGCGGCCCTGAATGGCGACGGTACGCCATTCGACTTCGAAACGCTCAGCCACAGGCATCGCAATGGAAAGCGGCTGCGCCCGGCGCATCTGTTGCCGGGCTGGTGACATTGCGCACTTGACCTTGAGGGGTGGGATCGACCAAATCACCTCATGAGCAGCCTTACCCCTTCGGATACCCGCAGCAATGTTGCCGAATATTCGGTCAGCGAAGTCTCCATCGCGCTCAAGCGCACCGTGGAAGACCAGTTCGGCCATGTGCGTGTGCGCGGTGAAGTCTCCGGCTATCGCGGCCCACACGCTTCCGGCCATTGCTATTTCTCGCTGAAGGACGAGCGGTCACGGCTTGAGGCCGTGATCTGGAAAGGTGTCTTCGGGAAGCTGAAATTCAAGCCGCAGGAAGGGCTGGAGATCGTCGCAACAGGCAAGCTGACGACCTATCCCGGCTCATCAAAGTACCAGATCGTGATCGAGAGCGTGGAGCCTGCGGGTGCCGGTGCATTGATGGCGCTTCTGGAGGAACGCAAGCGCAAGCTGGCAGCGGAAGGCCTGTTTGCCGATGAGCGCAAGCAGCTCTTGCCCTTCATGCCAAAGGTCATCGGCGTCGTCACCTCGCCGACCGGTGCTGTCATCCGCGATATCATTCACCGGATCACGGACCGTTTTCCCGTTCATGTGGTGGTCTGGCCGGTGCGCGTGCAGGGCGAGACGACGGGCGCGGAAGTCTCTGCTGCCGTTGCGGGGTTTAACCGGGTTGATTTCACATCCGGATTTCCGCGAGCCGATGTCATCATCGTGGCGCGCGGTGGTGGCAGTCTCGAAGACCTCTGGGGCTTCAATGACGAGGAGGTCGTGCGCGCGGTTGCGGCTTCAGAAATTCCCGTCATCTCTGCGGTGGGCCACGAAACCGACTGGACGCTGATCGATCTCGTGGCTGACCGGCGAGCACCAACGCCCACGGGTGCTGCCGAAATGGCCGTGCCGGTGAAGGCCGAGCTTGAAGCCGGGCTGGCGCGACTTTCCGCGCGTTTGAAGGCTGCGGTCACACGCGACCTTGATCGTCGGCGACAGGCCAGCCGTGCGCTGGCGCGTGCCCTGCCCTCGCCGGACCAGCTGTTCGCGCTTTCGCGCCGCCGTTTCGATGAGGCTGCGGGTCGGCTTGAGCGCGGATTGAGCGCTTCCACGCGCGCCAAGCGGCTGCGCCATGACAGCCTGCGCCTTTCGCTTTCCATGCTGGAGCGACGGCTTGGTGATGCGCGTTGGCGCAACGGCGATTGCGCGTCACGCCTCGACAGCGCGTTTCAGAACAGCTTGCGCGCCAAGCGTACCCGCAGATCGGCGGTGCGGTTGTCACTGGCCCCACTGAACCAAAGAATCGCCGATGCTCGCCGGCGTCATGTCGAATGTTCCAATCGCCTGCCCGTGCTCTTCCTCAACGATTTGAAGGCGAAACGCACCCGCCTTGACCGGGATGCCGCACGGGTCACGCCACGGCACTCTCTCCTGCGCCTGCAGAATGCCGGAGAACGGCTTGAGCGGGCGACGGAGCGGCTTGACCGCGCCATGGGACAGCGGCTTGAAACTGCACGTAACCGTTCACAACAGGTCATGCGCCTGGCCGACACGCTTTCCTACAAGAGCGTTCTTGAGCGTGGCTTCGCGCTTGTGCGGGATGGTTCCGGCACACCCATCAAGCGGGCAGCGCAACTCAAGCCCGGGCAAGAGGTCGCGCTTGAATTTGCCGATGGCCGCGCTGGTGCGGTTGCGACGGGAGGTTCGGCACCCGCACCGCAGAAAAAAGCTGCACCGAAGCCGCCGGGAAGCCAGGGCAGCCTCTTCTAGCGGGTCTTTATGCTGCAGGCGCATCAGGCGATGAATGGCGTGGGCCGCCCTCCTGCTGCGGCAGATTTTGCGGGGCGCCCCCCGTCAGGACGCTGATCGTCCCGTCGCTTTCCAGCACCACGCCTTCAACTTCCGAAATGCTGGATGCACCGCCTGCACGGATGGCGCTGTCGACCTCTTCCTGCGTGATGCGCTGATGCTTCATGGTGGTGAGGCAATATTCACCCTTGCGGACAAGTAGTGCCGGCTCAGACCGGACCATGCGCGCAAAGCCGTGGGAGCGCACGGAGAAAAAGGTCACGAGATACTGCATCGTGATGAGAAGGAGCAGCGCGACAGCGCCTTCGGCCAGTGCCACGCTTTCCTGAAGCAGAATGGCAGACAGTGTCGAGCCGAGAGCGACGGTAACGACGAGATCGAAGGCGTTGAGTTTTGCCAGCGTGCGCTTGCCCGAAATTCGCAGAAACATGACGAGCGACGCATAGGCCAGAATGCCGACAATGATCGTTCGCACGATCCCCTGCCAATCCTGAAAGATCATGTTTTCGAGGTTCATGGGCATCTCCGCGGGCGCAATTGGGCTTCCTCAACGCAACCAATGCGGGGCGAAGCGGTTCCCTTGTCAGCAGTATCCGGAGCGCCTTCCTGTCTCCGCTTCCAACAAGCACGCCCTCCTGCCGCCCTGGGAAGTTGGCCGCAATTGCTGGCATTGTCTTCATCGAAGATTAGGCTCTTCATGCGACGGTGCGGCATTCCACAGCCGTCCGGCGGGAACGGTCTTCGAAATGCTGCCGCAATGACCGGTAGAAACGCAGATCGACAATGACCACCGGAGCTTCCATGGCTGAATCTGTCAGTGACACCCAACCCCAGCGCCTCGAATTCGATGCCGATCGCGGATCGTCGCGCTCGCGCTGGATCGCATTGGGGCTGATCGCGGCTCTCGTCATGTGGATGGGGAGCGGCTTTGTGTTTCCCGCTCCGGAGGCTCCACCCGAAACCCGCGCCGAGCCCAAACCCGTTTCCGTGGCAACCCGCAAATCGGTGGCCGAGCCGGTGCCGCAGATATTCGTGGCGGAAGGTCAGGCACTGCCGGACCGCGACACGGCCATCCGCGCCGAGACCGGTGGCGAGATCGCGGAGGTTCTGGTCGACAAGGGTACAATGCTGGAGGCCGGGGAGGTTATCGGGCGCTTTGTCCTGGCCGAACGCGAGGCACAGCTTGAGACGGCGCGCGAGGAACTCAGCCGTACGCAGCGTGAACTCAACAACGCCAACACGCTTCTTGAAAAGGGTGTGGCAACGGTGGACCGTGTGCGCCAGGCACAGGCAGCTGTTGCCGCTGCAAGAGCCCAGGTTGCAAGCGCCGAAGAGGCTGTCGAGAACACGGTCATCCGCGCTCCCTTCGCGGGCCGGCTGGAAGAATTGCAGATCGACACCGGCGAATATGTGGCGGCGGGAAGTGATGTCGCGCGCATCGTGGACAATACGCCGCTTACGGTGGCGATACAGGTGCCCCAGCAAGCGGTGCGCGATATCAAGCCCGGTCTGAAAGCCCAAGTGCAGTTCATCACGGGCGAAACGGCGGAAGGCGAAGTGGTGTTTGTCGGCAGCAGCGCCAATGCCGAAACGCGCACTTTCCGGACCGAGATTAGCGTGCCCAACAGCGACGGCAGCATCGCCGCAGGCATCAGCGCCGAAATCCGCATCCCCACCGGCGAAGTTGTCGCTCACTTCATCTCACCCGCCATCCTGTCGCTCGGTACCGACGGCACGCTCGGCCTGAAGACCGTGACTGAGGACAACCGCGTGGAATTTCACGAGGTGGAGATCGTGCGGGCAGAGACGGACGGTCTTTGGGTGCGCGGACTGCCCGAGGAGGTGGAACTGATCACCGTTGGCCAGGGCTTCGTCAACGAAGGCGAGGAAGTGGCTCCAAGAGCAGCCGATGCGCTTGATATCGAGAGTGTTCAGACAGCGCAGCCGCAGGATGCGGAGACTGCCGAATGAACGGCCTGATCGACGCCGCCTTTTCGCGTGCCCGGGTTGTCGCGCTGACGCTGGTGCTTATCCTGGCAACGGGTGCCTTCGCCTATATGGCGATCCCGAAGGAAAGCTCGCCGGAAGTGCCCATTCCGACCATCTATGTGGTGACGACACTCTCGGGCATTTCGCCGGAAGACTCCGAGAGGCTGCTGGTTGAGCCGCTGGAGACGGAACTTGCATCCATTTCCGGCCTGAAAGAGATGCAGGGCAGTGCCGGCGAAGGCTATGCGTCGGTGACGCTTGAATTCGAGCCGGGCTTTGATTCCGAGGAAGCGCTCGACAAGGTGCGTGAGGCGGTAGACCGTGCGCGCACCGAACTCCCCGAAGACGCGACCGAGCCAAGCGTGAACGAGGTCAATACTGCGCTCTTTCCGATCCTGACGGCCATCCTTTCCGGTCCGGTGCCGGAACGTACGCTTAATGCGCTGGCAGATGATCTGGAAAAGCGGATAGAGGGTGTGGACGGTGTTCTGGAAGTGGATGTGGGTGGTGCGCGCACCGAGCTTCTGGAAGTGCTGATCGATCCGACCGTTTTCCAGACCTATAACATCTCCTTCGACGAGCTCATCAACCAGATCAACCGTAACAACCGCCTGATTGCAGCGGGTGCCATCGAGACCGGTGCCGGACGGCTTGTGCTCAAGGTGCCGGGGCTGATCGAGGATCTGCAGGATGTCATGGAGCTGCCGGTCAAGGTACGCGGCGATACGGTGGTTACCTTCGCAGATGTCGCCACAGTGCGGCGCAGCTTCGAGGACCCGTCGAGCTTTGCCCGCATCAATGGACAGCCCGCACTTGCGCTTGAGGTGAAGAAGCGCTCGGGCGCCAATATCATCGATACCGTTGCACGGGTTCGTGCAGCAATCGAGGAGGAGGCTTCCAACTGGCCCGATACGGTGCGCATCAACTACATGCAGGATGAAAGCGAGCAGGTGAAAACCATGCTCGGCGATCTGGAGTCCAATGTGATCGCCGCAATCGTTCTGGTGATGATCGTCATCGTCTGGGCTCTCGGGCTTCGCTCCTCCATTCTGGTGGGGCTGGCCATTCCCGGCTCGTTCCTGAGCGGTGTGGCTGCATTGTGGGCGATGGGCTACACGATGAACATCGTCGTGCTTTTCTCGCTCATCCTCGTGGTCGGCATGCTTGTCGACGGTGCGATCGTGACGACCGAGCTTGCCGACCGCAAGCTGCAGGAAGGGCAGAGCCCGAAAGCGGCTTATGCCTTCGCAGCCAAGCGAATGACCTGGCCGATCATCGCCTCTACTGCCACGACGCTGAGCGTGTTCTTCCCGCTTCTGTTCTGGTCGGGTGTCGTGGGCGAGTTCATGAAATTCCTGCCGATTACTGTCATCCTGACGCTTGGTGCATCGCTTGCCATGGCGCTGGTGTTCATCCCCGTGATGGGCGGCATCATTGGCAGGCGCCAGCCGCAATCTGCGGCGCAGAAGGCGCAACTCTATCATGCCGAAATCGGTGATCCGCGCCACATGAAAGGCGCTGCTGGACTTTACGTGCGGGTGCTGGAGTGGGCCATTCTGCGCCCCGGCACCACGCTGCTTCTGGCTATTGCCATGCTTCTGGCGGCATTCAGCACCTATTCCAGCTTTGGCCGTGGCCTGACTTTCTTTCCTGAAGTCGAGCCGGACTTCGCACAGGTGCAAATCCGGGCTCGCGACAATTTCTCCATCTATGAGCGCGACGCGCTGGTCTCCCAGGTGGAAGAGCGGCTGATGAATTATGACGAGGTGCGCAGCGTCTATGCCCGCTCCATGTCCTCCAACCGCTCCGACGAGGAAGTGATCGGCACGATCCAGCTTGAGCTTGTCGAATGGGACGAACGACGCACGGCAGCCGAAATCTCCGAGCAGATCCGCGAGGAGATGGCTGCCATTCCCGGCATTGATGTTCAGGTGCAGACACAGTCGGGCGGCCCCACCGCGGGCAAGCCCGTGAAGCTTGAACTGCGCTCGCGCGACCGCGATGCGCAGGAGCTTGCGGTCGAGGCAGTGCGCGAAGCCATGGCGCGGATCGGGGGTTTCACCGACATCACCGACAGCCGCCCCCTGCCCGGTGTCGAATGGCGACTGAATGTCGATCGCTCGGAGGCGGCTCGTTTCGGGGCCGATGTCAGCCTGCTGGGTCAGGCGGTTCAATTGCTGACGCAAGGCATTACCGTTGCCGATTACCGGCCTGACGACGCGGAAGGTGCTGTGGATATTCGCGTCCGCTTCCCGCCGGGCGAGCGCACGCTGGAAGAACTCTCCAATCTCCGCGTTCCCACGCAGGTCGGGCTGATCCCGGTCGGCAATTTCGTACAGTCTGAACCGGCTCCGCGCACCGGCACCATCAAGCGCATCGACCAGCAGCGGGTGATCACCATCGAATCGGATGTCGCTCCGGACGTTCTGGTGAATGACCAGGTTCTGAAACTGCGCGCTGCCCTGCAGCAGATGGATCTTCCCGACAATGTGACCTGGTCATTCGCCGGTGAGGCGGAGGACCAGCAGGACGCGATGATCTTCCTGATCGGCGCCTTCATCACGGCCATCGGCCTGATGTTCGCGATCCTGGTGACGCAGTTCAACAGCTTCTACCAGGCGCTTGTCGTCATGTCGGCGATCATCTTCTCGGTCGCTGGTGTGCTGCTTGGCCTTCTTGTGACTGGCCGCCCCTTTGGTGTGGTCATGGGAGGCATCGGCGTGATCGCACTGGCCGGCATTGTCGTGAATAACAATATCGTGCTCATCGACACCTTCAACGATCTGAAGAAAACCGGCATGGCACCGCTTGAGGCTGCCCTTCGCACAGGTGCCCAACGTCTGCGCCCGGTGGTGCTTACATCGCTGACGACAGCGCTTGGCCTGATGCCGATGGTAATCGGGCTCAATATCGACTTCGCCAATCGCAGCATCGTCCACGGCGCGCCCAGCACCCAGTGGTGGACGGAGCTTTCGAGTGCGATTGCCGGTGGCCTTGCGGTTGCGACCGTTCTGACGCTGGTGGTGACGCCTGCAATGCTGATGCTGCGGGAGCGCCGGAAGCCGAGCACGCGCAAGAACCGGCTCGCTGAAGCAGCTGCGGAATAAAGCGTCCCCCGATGGGGCGCGTCACCATATGATGTGGAAATGGCTGGAATGGTACGGTTGGGTGGATTCGAACCACCGACCTCAGGAGCCACAATCCTGCGCTCTAACCAACTGAGCTACAACCGCATGCGTCTCGTGTGACTGCGCTGGGGTCAATACGAGCAATCGGCGTCTTTTTCAAGAGCCATAGGCGACTAATTCTCATCTGCCGCACGATAGTCCTGAAAAAAGAAAAGACCGGGGGGAGGACCAGCCCTTAACTCAGATGTGGAGTAACAATTGTGCAACTTCACATCTGAGTTAAGGGGCCTAAGCTGTTAGTGCTTGGGTTAAGACACCCTCGTTCACAAGAGCAGGCCCTCGTCCCTGAGAGCGTAGTTCCATTGCTCTGCGGATTTTCAGACCCTCATGACTGTGTTTCCAATCACGAGAGGCTTCTGCCGCCACGCAGAGGTAGTCTGTATGCCTGCAGACCGCCTTCTTGAAGGCACCGCCACGTTCGGCAATCATTGACTGAATCGCCTTGCGAGGCCCTAAGGTAAATCTACCTGTCAGAACGAACATCCGTTGATCAAAAACGATGGCGCTATGATCGTCCAGCGCATCTTCTAGTACACCAACGTTGCCGAACGTGGCGATACCAGTGTCGGTAGCACTGTCGCCTACTAAGTGCGTGATCCACTTACAGATATCATCTGACTCTTCTGGGGTTATCCTGCCGTCCGCTATAGAACGCTCAGCCGCGTTCTGAAGGTTACGCACTCGTACGTCTTCTTGTATGAGAAAACAGGCCTCCAATTTGGAAAGCAGTTTCTCAACTTCTTCTGCAGTGATTCGATTATCGCATGCGATCCCAGCGCAAAATCCGTAGAGTTCGTTTATCTGGTCTTTGCTAGTCTCAACTACGAATTCCTGGGAGCGCATCGCCACGATGTTCTCGATTATGTCATAAATCTCATTCGGCTCATTCTTCCAGATACGAAGATCGTCAATAAGTTCATTCGCATCCGGATCTTGAAGGAGTTCGAGGAATTTTAGTGCTTCGACCTCAAGCGGTGCATATTCGGCCAACTCGACGTCGTCACTGGCCAGAATTCCCTTGAGAAATCCAAGCCAGTAGGCAAGTGCTTTTCGAGAGTTTGCTCTCGCGTGTATCCGAGCTAATGCGGCCCCTTCGTGCGCAAGCTCACCTTTAACAGCTTTTCTCACATCGACCATTATCCCCTCCCTTGATGTCATCCTCCCTACAACTTACAGGATAGCATCCGCTGGGCAGAAGCGCGAGCGCCGAACGAGTGGGTCGATCTGGCACTTGGACTCTAGAGACTTTCATTGGAAATAGATGACGTCCTCGAAGCGCACGGGGCCTTTCGCAAGACCTAATCTCATAGCCGGGGTTTCACCGTCGCCGCCTTTGGCAATGAAGTTGAAGTAGGTTCGGAAGATAGTGAGAACTTTTTCAACCATCTCAGGCGAATAAAAGCCGTAGAGATACCATTTGCGTGAAGCTCGACGCGGGTACTGAGGAGCGCGCTCAAGACCCGCTATACTGCGCCGGACCTGCATGAAGAATCGATCAACCTGGTGCAACGAAGTGTGATGCAAAACCGCTGCGATATCCTCGACGTCGCGGGTGCCATCGTCAGTGAGCAATTGTACCCGCTTGCCAGGCTCAGACTTCTTGATGAACGGATAGTCTATCATTCGAGACCGAAGATAATTTCCACGCGCGATGCCATGATAATAGGGAATCTGGCTGTTCACTAAGAAGTGAGTTAACCAAGCACGCATGGGATTGAGGGTGGGGTACAGTTCCTCTGCCTCCTCCTTCAGTTCTATTGCCTTCGCAACAGCGGCGTTTTTCTGATCGATGGTGGCGGATTTGTTGCAGGTCATAACTGCAACGTCGAGCTGCGCTTGGAAGAGCTTGTCCTTCCACGCAGCCAAGCAGGCATTGGCTAAGCCAGGGTCGGCATCGAGACTAAAATGAACGTAGCTTGTGCTGCGCCCAAGTAGGTAGTTCAAGTACATGAAATGGCCGTAGGCGAGGTAGTCTATATGGACCATCGCGCCTTTCAACGGCAGTTGCC
>Ga0310345_10003807_pt1 | contig 14100 bp, 10 predicted proteins | sample HC15DNA20500_MG_FD_204667 | JGI IMG/M metagenome (GOLD analysis project Ga0310345, IMG submission 204667) | Marine microbial communities from station ALOHA, North Pacific Subtropical Gyre - HC15-DNA-20-500_MG | ecosystem: Environmental > Aquatic > Marine > Oceanic | place: Pacific Ocean: North... | reverse complement strand
TCTTGTTATAGGTTTAATGAGTCGTGTACAAAGTCTGTTTTAAAGCTCGTGTGGGGGGAGAGAGAGCAAGCTGGGTGAGGTAAACGGGGTCGTACTTGAATTCCACGCTGTTGGCATCCACCGAAATCGAGCCGTTTCCGCCTGCGCCCGGCGCGCCCGCCGGGTCACCTCCGTAGGCCACGATGGAACCTTGGAGAAAAAAATCGCCGTGCTTCGAGACCGAGGGGTCGTCGTGACCCAGCTTAATGTCTATATCGCCCCAAGCGTAGACAACCCCCTTTAGATTCACATCTTTGTACTCCCAGTTGTTGCTACCCACGGGAACCTCTTTCAGGCCCGACATAACCACGTTGCCCTTGGCGTAGAGCGTCAGTCCATCCTTCACCGAGGCAGACAGGCTGGTGTCGCCGTCCCCAACGATTCGGATATCCCCGGCCGAGGTGATGGACCCGCCTCTTCCTGTTAGCTTTGCCCCCAGTCGAACACTGCCCTCGGAAGAAAGGATGGCCGACTCACCCTCCGGTGGGTCGAACAAGATCTCCACATCGTCGGCGCGGAGATTAGCGGGGTTGGCTCCCACTTCCAGTTCTCGCATGGAGCCGGAGCCTGAACCGCCAACCGCAGCTAGCAAGGTAAGAATCTCGGCCTGTTTTGTAAGGGGAATTGATGGGTCGGTGAGTGTCGCTTGAAATTGTGATGGTGTAAGTATGCCCGAACCCATATAGGCGTTCTCTAGATGAACCCTCCCGTCGCTATGAACATGAAGTTCGAAATCGAGGCTTCCCGTGGATACCTGAACTTTGTCGGGCGAAGGGGCCGGACCGACCAGCGGCATTGACCACTCGGTCTTGTTAAATCCACCGTCCGAGACTCCGCTAGGAAGGGAATTAGCCACACTCGTCACGGCCGCATCCAAGTCGGAATCATCGGGAGCATCCGGCGGATTCTCCTGAGCGCCTTTTCGAGGAATGATGGTCAGTTCATCGGTACTGGCCGAGGAACCATCCACAAGTATGTTCTGGGAAATGGTCAGTTTCGGCTTGTTGGGATTGGAGGTGTCGAGGGTCATCCCGGCCGGCAGGTCCGACGAACTCACAGGCGTTCCGCCGTTGCCCGGATTGGCCTCGATAAAGGTCACGTATTGGGAGTAGCTCATATCGTAATAGTGAAGAGAGCCATCGTCCCACACCACGTAGGTTCCGGCGGCAAGAGTGGAATCGGAGGAGGTGGCTTTCTTCACCTCACCCCACTCCAAACTGTAAAACCCCTTCGAAGGGTCTTCCATAAAAACTTGGATGTCGGAACTGGCGTCGGCCTGGACCGTACCGTCTTGTGTGTAAGTTTCCCCGTTGCTGGAAACGAGGTTGGGGCTGGCCCCACCGTCTACCTCTATGTCGGCGCGACTCCGCAACCTGGAAACCTGGCCGCTATCCTTCGCATTCAGAGCCACGGCCTGGCCTGACTCCACACCGAACTTCATGTCTCCGGCGGACATGGCCGCCGCATCCGCTCCCGGCGGTGCCGTAGTCTCTAGATAAGCTTCCACAATGCGAGTTGAAACCTGACCGTTCACGGTGGGATTGAGATTTGAGGACGAGAGGGAGCCCAGACCGGGTCCGTATCGCCCTTCCACAATCACGCAAGCCGCCCCGGCGGGCACCTCGTAGGGAGTAGGACTTGCCGGTGTCACCGACCAACCAGGCCCGTCCGCCCGGGGTACAAAACGAGGCGAGCCGCCCAGGATATTCTTTACCGAAACATACGGGTGGTCGATGGAGTACAAGGCCGGGTCCGATCGCCCGTCCGCGTTCCCCTGACTATCGTCTTGATAGTTAAAGCGGGCACGGAACTGGGCAAAATCGCCGGCGGGAGTGCGGAGGATCCCCACGATGTTTCCCCGATCCTCGTAGACCACCAGATCGGAGGTGGTCACCGCCAAGCCTTCGTTCCCTTCCCAGGAATGGTCGGAAGCCAATCGGGCCTGTATGTAGCGTAATCCCGACTCGGCTGCGTAGAGCGCTCTCTGACCGTTCTCGTCGTTCATCTTCAAGCTGCCCATGGAAAGCCGCAGAGCAGCCGCCAGAAAAAGGGCGATCACGAAACTTACCAGCAGAGCCGAGACCAGATACATTCCTCGATTTGAGCGGGTCCATTGCTTCATAACTAAAGGGTATCACCAAGTTAGCCACTCGGCCATAACCTAGGAGATAAGATAGGCTTTAGTCGGAACGCACTCGCCGCATGGTCTCTTCAAAGATCTCACCCGGCTTGATGGTGGGATCGCCCGACATAACCCGGTCGTAGAGGTCGTGGGGCAATACCCGGATGGCGGTCATGAGCCCTTTCACCGCCATTTGCCACCCTTTACGCATACCCGCAACCTCTTTGCGGCCCACGATCTGCTTCATCACCTGGGGCGGCATGTCCATTCCACCCACCATCTTCTGGGGATAACCGGGGGTGACTCGAGCAGGCAAGCTGTTAGCGTCGTCGGTCTCTTTGGAGAGGATCTCAAGATCTTGATCCACCGTATCCGGGATAGCTTCCTGATACTGCTCTACCGACTCACCCGGTCGCATGTTCGGCCCGCCGGGATAGGTCATGTGATTCATCATGTGATGCACCATATGACAGTGAAAAATCCAATCTCCCGGGTTGTTGGCCACGAATTCAAAATCGTTCACCATCGCTACGCCCACCAGCGTTGTGTTTCTCGGGATCCAGGCTGATTTGGGAATCCGTCCCGCTTCCGTACCGGTGAGCCAGTAGGAGTGGCCGTGAAGGTGGATAGGGTGGTGTTGCATGGGGGCGAAGTCCAGCAGCCTCACCCGAACCCGTTCTCCATGCTTGACCACCAGCGGTGTGGTCAAAGGCCCGGAGCGGCCGTTGATAGTGTGCCAGTTCCAATCCATACGACGGCTGTCAGGTGTTCTGGAACTGGGGTCGATGAAAAAGTTTTGAAAGATCAGACCGAAATCTCTGTCCACCCTCGGCTCGTAGGCGTCTTCAGGATGAATGATCAGCCAACCCACCATCCCCATAGCCTCCTGCATGGCGATATGAGAGTGGTAGAAGAAGCTTCCGGCCTGGTGGAGGTCGAATTCGTAAACATACTCTCCGCCGGGTGGAATCAGGTCCTGAGTCATACCCGGCACGCCGTCCATGGTGGCGATGATTTCCAATCCGTGCCAATGGACACTGGTGGGCTCGGGGAGATTGTTGGTCACGATGATCCGCACCTTGTCCCCCTGATTAACCTCGATGGTGGGCCCGGGCATGGAACCGTTGAAGCCCCAAACGTTCATGACCGCCCCCGGCAAGAACTCTCGGGTTACAACCTCGCAAGAGAGTCGAAACGTCTTTCTGCCGTCCTGCCACTGCCACGGGAGCTTCTGGAGATCGGGTGCTTCGAAGGGAACCGGTGGCAAACCGGGCTTGCGTAAGCCCGGAACGAGCTTGCCCAGAAACTCCGGGGAGTCGGGCGGCCCGCCGTGAGACGCTCGCCACCGCGAGTAGGTCCCAAAGCTTGATGCTTGCGCTTGCTCGGCGGTCAGTCCGCTCATCAGCACGCCGCCTGCTGCCGCGGCGGCACCGGCTTTCAAAAAATCTCTTCTGTTGTTCATGAGAAATATACCTCTCTATCTCGGCTTCGGTACGGCATCGATGTGCCCGGGCGGGGTGGCACTGTCGGGAACTTGAAGTCCGTTCTCCAACAGAAAGCCGTTCAACGCGATCCGCTCTTTTTGAAAGTTGACCAGGTGGTCCACCAGGAGCAGTCTGTTCTTCACAAACTCCGACTGAAATTTCAGCAGATCGAACCAGCTGATTCTGCTTTTCTCATACATCTCTAGTTGCATTTCGTAGGCCTGCTTGCTCTTGGGAAGCACGGTGGACTGAAAATCCAGGGCGCTTCGATAACGAGTGAGAAAGTGAGAGTAACGACCGGCGAACTTTCTGGTGAGTTGAAGCCGGACCCGCTCGATCTCGGCTCTCTGCCGCTGCAAGTCGGCACGGGCTTGCTGAATGGTTCCTTGATTGCGATCAAAGAGTGGAATTTCAAGACTCAAGCCCGCCATATAAACTGTTTGATCATCCACAATATTTCGCCCCACACCGGCTTCCAGCATGAGGTCGGGGATCGGCTCTCGTTCTTCTCTTTCCAGGGTGATCTTGTCCGCCTCCAGCTTTTGCCGGGCGGCCAGAACCTGAGGACTTTGTTCCAAAGTCTGGGCCAGCAGGTCTTCCCACTGGGGGATCTCCTCCTCCAGACCCTGCTCTAGATCCCCCTTGAGAACAAAGCCCGGCGGGAGGGGCCGACCCACCACTGTCTCCAGTTCGGTGATCGATTTTTCCCGTTCGTTCTGAGCCATAAAAAGATCCAGGCGAGATTTCTGAAGGTCTACCCCGGCCAGCTTCAGATCGGCGTGATTGAGCTTACCGATATTCACCAACTCAAAGACGGTGGTGTAGCGATCCTTGGCGATGTTGTAGAGATCTCGCTGAAGTTCCAGGCGGGCCTCCGCGGCCAGAAGTTGATAGAAACTCGTGTCCACGTCGTTGAGAACACGGTACTGTTGGGCGGTGAGATTGTGACGGGCCACCTCGGCGCGAGCTTCATACTTCTCTCGGCTCAATCTCAATTTTCCGCCGGTCACGATTCTTTGGCGGATCAAGCCGCCCTGAAATTCACCGGCGGTGTCGTTCAGGCCGATCTGTTCCCCCATATAGGCGATGGTGGGATTGGGCCAAAGCCCGGCTTGCAGAGCTTTTCCCTCTTCACCCTCGATCATGGCCACGGCCTGTTTCAAGGTGGGATTGTGTTCGGCGGCCAAAGCCCGAAGTGCCTTTAAGTCGACACTCACATCCGGGTCTTTTCCCACCTCCTGGGCTAAACTCATCTGCTGAACAAGCAGAACTCCTACCCAGAGATAGAGCAAATATCTGAAATTCGATAGCATCAGTGATTCCTTCCCCATCTCACTACATCCCCTCGATGGAAACACTATCTTGGGGCGCTTTTGCGGCTCGCTCCGCTGCGGCCTGCTTTGCTCCCTCTTCGCCCCCCAGCTCTTCCAACAGGGAGAGCCTCAGGCGCTCCAGGCTGACGGCGCTCCGAAACACCTTCACCCAACCGTTCTGCAACTGCACCATACGACGGGTACGGGCTGTGTCGTACATCTCCTCAAGACCCTCCCTAAGACGAACCAAAGCCTCTTCGGTCTCGGGCAAGCTGCCCTCTCCGCCGGCCTGCTCTCGAGCGGCCCGCACCAGATTTTCGAAATTCAGAGCCTCTTTGTCCACCGTGGGAAGCAAATTCAAAAGTGTAGACAGTGTAACTTTACCGCCCCGAACCGCCTCGTAGGTATCGAACACTTTGCCGTACTGGAGAGGAAGCAGGGCCGACCTGTCTCCAGAGGGTGAGCCACCCTTGGGGTCCGGGATCATAAGTTCCAAGCCGCATTTTGGGCACGGGTCGTCGTCTTGGCCGCCGCAGCGAGGGCAGCGGAGAACCGGTTGAGACACCCACTCTTCAAGGTCCCGCTGAGCCTGCTCAAGATACTCCGCGCCCTCCACCATCTCTTCGTCAAGAACCTTCACCTCGGTACGGTCCCCCCGTTTCACCGCCTCACCTATGTCTTCTGTAACCTCCTGAAGGTGAAGGTAGGCCTCTATGCATCGCTTGATGGGATCGGCGAGAGACTCGTGCGGCTCACCGTTGCGGTAGAGGTCGGCTTCGGTAGCAAGATAAGCCTGATGGAGACGGGCCGCCATTTCCTGGCAACCCCTCTCCAGACCATCCGAGGGTGCCGAGTCGTGCCCCTTCAGCCAGAGAGCTATGTATTGCCTTAAGCCTTTAACGGTTGTAGTGTCCGGACTGGATCCGAAAGTCGTTCTAAGGGTGTTGGTTTGGTCCAAAATCTTTCTCCTGTTCAGAGGTCGCGGGAGTATAACTTGACTTCCCGAGCGATCGAGGGAAACTGGAAAAGGCCCCCAGTCAGAGTGCCGTTTGCGTGACGGGTTGCAACCGACCGGGGGCCAACTTTTATTTCAACAGGCTAAGAAATCACCAACGGTACTTGCGAATGAACGAACCGTGGCGAAACCGGAGCGGTTTACCCTATCGTGAGGAAATGGATTAGCCTGTGATCAGGCTTGAGGGGGAGGATTAGGGAGAGCGAGGACAGGGAGAGGTTCTCCCACCAGGATCTGTTCATCTTCCGCTCTGGAGAAAACAGATGGTTCAGGGCGTACTTGAATTGTTTGGAGTGTTTCTCTCCATTGAAGGGCGATCTCTGCTAGGTCGGTTGAGGTTTCCGGCGAGAAAGCGGGCGGGTGAAATGAGTGGGCGTCACTGCTCTCTAGCGAGCACTCACATCCGTTGGCACTGTCTTCCATACAGGGACAGCACACAGAACCGGTATCCACGATGCTAAGCGCTTCCGAAGGTGCACAACAGGCAAGTTCGGAGCTACAGATGTCAACTGCCTGAGCCGCTACCGAGAGCAGCAGCGAAAATAGCAGAAGGAAAGTAGTTTGGCGCCTGACCCATCTCATAAAGACTCTCGACTAGCATAAGGGAGAGATTAGGGCACGTCAAACAGCCCGCTTCACTCCCTTGAGCAGCTCCTCATCCACAATCTCGTCGGCATCCATGGAGTGGAGCACAGAAATCTCCCCCGTGGATTCCAGAACCACGAACCTCACCTGCTGAAAGTTGAGACAGTTCGCCTCCCGCAGCTTTCCTAAGAGGTCCTCATAACTCACCCGGCTTTTCTCCAGGTTGTCCCACAGGATCTCGTCCCCCTCCATCAACAAGAGAGGGCTGTTGTCTACGTGCCCTTCAATGTGGTCGGACACTATTCGTAACCGCGCCACCAACCGTTGAATGAGAAGAAGTGTGGCGATGGCCAGTGCACCCGCCAAGACCGGCGGGCTTTTAGCCACTACGGTGGAGGCGATAATAGAGCCGATAGCTACCGTCACGGCGAAGTCGAAGCTGGACATCTTCGAAAATGAGCGCAAGCCGTTGACCCGCACCATAAGCACCAGCATCGCGTAGATAAAGATCGCGGAAACCGGTATGTGGATTAACTGCTCGGTAGAGATCTCAAACCATTGGGTATTCACGAGTTATCCTTCCTTCGCCGCTGAACAGCACGCACAACCTGCCCCACCAAAAGCGGGATGAGACTACCTACCAGAATGATGAGCCAACCTTGTCCGGTGGGCATCACGGTCTGCAGCAGATCCTTCAAAAAAGGTACCGTGACGGTGGCGGCCAGTAGTCCGATACAGAAGACGATAGCGGCCCACACCCACTTATTTCGGGTGACCTCGTTCACAAACACCGGAGAGCTAGGGTCGCGCAGCACGAAGGTAAACCACAGCTTGGAGGTGGCGATGGTTAAGAAGGCGATGGTGATGGCTGCGGCGTCGTCCAGGCCTAACCAGTTCTGACTCAGTTTCAAAGCACCGAGAACACAACCGGCGATCAGAACGGACCACCCACCGATCTCCATCCAGTGTGAGCGGGTGAGAACCGATTCGTCCGGGTCACGGGAAGGCTCATCCATGATCCCTTCCCGGCCCGGTCCCACTCCCAAAGCCAGGGCCGGGAAAACGTCGGTCAGAAGATTAAGATAGAGAATCTGCAAAGGTAAGAGGGGCAAAGTCCAGCCCAGAAAAGAGGCCACTGCCACGGCGGTCACCTCGGCCACGTTGGTGCACAACATAAACATAACCGCTTTTCGAATATTGTCGAAGATAACTCGGCCCTGTTTGATGGCAGCCACCATGGTTTCAAGTTTGTCGTCCTTCAACACCATGTCCGCCACCTGTTTAGCGGCCTCCGTGCCCCTCACACCCATGGCCACTCCGATATCGGCTTTCTTTAGGGCGGGTGCATCATTGATCCCGTCACCGGTCATGGCCACGACCTCGCCCTTTTCCTGATAGAGCTTCACCAATCCAAGTTTCTGCTCAGGTTCCACTCGGGCAAAAATATTGGAACGGAACGCTTGTTCTTTCGTCTCCTCGTCCAACGAATCCACATCCTGGAGTTCGCTGCCCTTCATAACCACGGCTTCCGGGTCTCCCTCATCTCCCACGATCCCCACTGCTTCAGCTACCGCCAGGGCGGTGGCGGGTTGGTCGCCGGTGATCATCTCCACGGTGATCCCCGCCGCTTGGCAGGAGTCGATGGTCTCTTTGGTGCCTTCTCTGGGCGGGTCCACAAAACCGACCAAACCGAGAAGGCTCAAGTCTTTGTAGGGGTCCTTTTCTTGAAAAGAGTCGCCTTGGAATTCACCTTCGGCGACGGCCAGAATTCGAAGTCCACTGCGAGCCAGCTCCTCTACCTGGTTCTGCCATTTCTCTTTCTGTTCGGTGCCAAACTCCTGAGAACTCTCCTCCGTCACCACTCTACTACAAGACTCGAAGACAGCCTCCGGGGCTCCTTTCACCGCCACCAGGCCACCTTTGTGCAGGGTGGCCATCTTCATAGTTTCGTGACGAAAGGGGGCCTCGTCCAACCGGGGCTTGCTCTCTTCAAGACGGTTCTTCTCACCCACGTATTCAGGACACGCTTTCAGTAAAGCGATCTCCTCGGGGTCGCCGGAGGGGTCGTCCTCACCGCTCAGGTCGGCGTTGCTGCACAGGGTCGCTACCTCCAGCAACCTTTTGGTGAGGTTCTCCGGTGTGGCTCCATTCCCGGTGTGGAATTTGCCCGCGCTGGTCAGCAGGGTGTCCAGCTTCATCTCGTTCTCGGTCAAGGTACCGGTCTTGTCCGTGAAGATAATTCTGGTAGCCCCTAAGGTTTCCACGGCGGGAAGCTTGTTTACCACCGCTTGGCGCTTGGCCATGAGATACATGCCCCGAGCCAGTGCCATAGTAGCTACAACCGGTAGCCCTTCAGGGATAGCGGCTATTCCCAGGGCTATGGCGGTTTCCGCCATCAACTGCAGATCTTGGCCTGCCCACCAACCGGCACCGGCCACAAGTCCCGCTATGCCCACGGTGATCCAGGCCAAGCGGCTTCCTAACTCGTCGAGATGTTTCTGGAGAGGTGTTTGAGAGGACTCGGCCTCGGCGGCGAGATCCGCTATCTTGCCCAACTCCGTATCGGAACCGGTGGCTGTGACCACCGCCACGGCCTCTCCGTCGGCTACGGTCGTACCCTTGTAGACCATGCAGGTTCTTTCCGCCAACGGGGTCGATTCTTCCAGAGCCTCCGGCCTCTTGCTCACCGGTACCGACTCACCTGTGAGGGCAGACTCATCTATCTTTAGTCCGTCCACCGTCACCAGGCGTCCATCGGCGGACACCACCTCTCCCGGGCTCACGAGTAGAATATCGCCGGGGACCACCTCGGAAGCAGAAACAGATGTTTCCGACCCCTCACGCCGTACTCGGCAATCGTGCTCCGAACTCTCCCTGAGAGCTTCCATGGACTGCACGGCTTTCCACTCGGTAGCAAACCCGATCATGGTGTTCACTACGATCACGATGATGATGGCCACCATCTCGGGCCAACGCTGGGTGGCCCCCGCGACTACGGCGGCAAAGGCGAGTAGCAAAATGACAACACTTTGAAACTGCTCTAAGAGGATAGCCCAGGCCGATCGCTGCTGACTTTCTCGCAGTTGGTTACGCCCGAACTCCTCTCGTCGGGAACGTACTGCTTTCCGGCCTAGACCGGACTCGGCGTCTACGCTCTGGGATTCAAGAACCTCGTCGGGTGTCTTTGTGTAGATCTTGTCACTCATTCCTTAACGTTATAGAAAGAGTGGGGTTACCTCTTCACTCAATGGTGGCTGCCCCCCCTATCCTCATGGTCTCCTATTATTCCAGTTCGTCGTTGTCACCGAAAGGGTCATCCAAGTCTCTGTCGTTGATCACGTCGTCATCATCTTGGCCGCCATCGGGATCGTATTCGAGATCTGCGGGTGGGTTCTCTTCATAATCTCTGGCTTCGTCACCGTAGAGGTCTTCCTCGTCGTCGTTCTCCCAGGTGGGGTCGTCCCAGGTCATCTCGTCTTCGTGATTGGGGCTCGACCAGACGGGATCGGTGGCGGCTACAGTCGCTCTATCCTCGGGCGGCGACGCCTGCGAAATGGTCACGGTTCCTAGGGTGAAAGCGGCGACCAGCGGTAAGATCAAGGTTGCGGCAAATATTTTCATGGAGTAGCTCCTTTCTCTCCTAGCTTAAGTTCCGGCCTGATTTATCAATAGAAGAGATGGAATAGGCACCCCCTACCCGAGTAGGACATACGCGGGAACTCCCAGAACCGGGGCTCGAACGGAGGGTGTTATGAAAACGAAGCGTGCCGCCGCCTTGGTAATGGCCAGGATGGCGTTGGCCGACGGGCAGATCACCGAAGAAGAACGCGGATTCCTAGAGCCGGTTTTACCTCAGGGAGAATCGGTGGACGAGGTACTGGCCGAAGCCAAGAATCACACGATGGCCGAACTGCTGGCGCAGGTGGACAACTACGCCGACCGATTTTTTATCGCCATGCGAGCCGCCTCCATGGCCTATGTGGACCTCGAGTTCGACGCTAAGGAAGAAGCGGCCCTGGAGCGACTGCTGGGGGCCGTCAATCTCAGCGACAAAGATTTGCTGCTGTTGCGAGAAACAGTGGACGACATGGGCAAAGCCGAGCCCTCGCCTCCGGCTGCGAGACTGGCCGACCTGTTCGAGCAATCATCCTTCGCGGCCAATTGATCAAGCTTCTTTTCTACGCCATCAACGGAACGGGGCTTGGTCATCTAACCCGTCTTCTTTGCGTGGCGCGAGAGGCAAGGGAGTTACTGAACTCCCTCCACCTGGAGGCCGACATTCGCTTTATCACATCCAGCGAAGCCTCGGAGATAGCGTGGGATTTTCCAGTGTACAAGTTCCCCTCCAAAACGGTGGCTCGGGAAGTTGGACTGCAAAAGCACTCCTTCGAATCGGAGAGCAAGCTGATGATCAGTCAACTGATGGCCTCCTTCGCCCCCCACGTATTGGTTGTGGACACCGTTCCTCAGGGCAGCTTTCGAGAGATCGCCTTCTTGCGAGACTTTGTGGAGCGGATGGTTTACATAGATCGTCACAAAGACCCCTCGGTGGTGCAGAGTCCGTTGTTTCAAAAGCACGTGGCCCTCTACCACCGGATTCTTGTACCCGACCACCCCACGGAAGCCCAAAGATATCCCCACCCGTCGGAGGTCCGGGAAAAAGTTCGCTTCGTAGGGCCGATTCACGGTTTCACAGGAGAAACAGCTCTCACCCGTACGGAGGTGCGTGAGCATTTTGGGGTGGAACCGGGTCAACGCCTACTTTATCTGAGCGGTGGCGGCGGGAGCGACAGTCGTGAGTTTTTGGCCGAGACCGCGAGGCGCCTGGCCGACGACCAGTGCAACTTTGTTCTGCTGGGTTTAGGCCCCCTCCATCGAGAAAAACACCCGGTGCGCAAGAACCTCATCTGTCTGCACGGGGCGGACTCTCGAGACTACTTTCCCGGTGTGGACGGTGCCCTCTCGGCAGCCGGGTACAACAGCTATCAAGAGCTTCTAGCCGCCGGTGTTCCCACTGTTTTTTATCACCAACCGAAAGGCATGGACCGCCAGGACGAAAGGGTTGAATTAGGGCGAATGAAGGGTTGGCATCTAGGACTTCCGGATTTAGATCCGGACCAGGCCTTGGATCGGCTCAACGCTCTCTTCGAGGAAGAGGTGAGGGAGCGGATCCTCACCTCCCTGGCTCAAAGGCCCGCTGCTCGTGGACGCTTGGAAGCAGCCTTGGAGATTCTACTTCTACAAGCCAATTCACCTCACTCACCTATCAACAAAAATAAACTTTATCAGGTGGCCCGATGGCGGTGGAACTGGGAAGAGCAGAGAGAGCACTCCTTCCCCGTGGTGGCCGCTACCGCGCGCCGGTGGCTCAAACATATCTGCCCCCCCGACGCGGTGACGGAAGCAGAAGAGTCGGCTCTCATCGGGTGGCACGGAGAGGAGCGGACAGGGGGAACCGACCTCCTAACCTGGGCCATGCGACTCAACGGGTTGGGAGAGGAGCCGGGCGCCGAACTGATGAGAGCCTGGTGTCACAACAACAAAGTCAGTTGGGGGAATGAGCCGGCCCAGCGCCGAGCGATCTCGGATGTGCTGGACATTCTACAGGACCATTTTCCCACTCAATGGCGGGAGCTTCTCCACGAGTTCCTCTCCAATTTTAAGCGCCCCTATCAAAGAGAAGCGCTCCTATTTCTGGCCTCCGACCTCGATGGCCGGGAGCCGAGCGGCGATGTACCCCAAGGATTAGTGGAACTCCGCGAATCGAAGGCGCCGTGGGGAAGCCGGGAACTACAAATTTTCAAAAACAGCAACCAACGGGAGGTTATGAGATGAGGACAAAGGGAGAAGGTGCGGAGGCTGCTGCAAGGGCGGTGAGCGAGTACCAAAATCAGAGTCAACTTCTTCAGGAAGAGGCTGACGCCACCGCCGAGGAGATACGCACTCTCCGGAATGAGTACAAGCACACCTTGGAACAGTTTGCCCTGGAGATCTTGCCGGACGCGGATCCTCACCGGGTTCAACAAGTCGCCCAGATGGCTCAAAAGATTGAACTCATGCAACAGCGAGACCAGTGGGGCCGGCGACTCCCTGAATTTCAGCGGCGAATTGATGAGATCGGTCGAACCACCGATTATGTCAACCGGGAATACCTTTTGGACCCTCAATCGGGTGAGCTGGAATTAGGCTTGACGCAAGCAAGAAACCGTCTAAGCGATGCTCGTTCTCGAAACAACCCTTATCTGGAGGATGATTTTCAGTGGGTCATTCAGCGAGAGAACCAAAAAGCGGAAGGGACATCCATGTTGCAGGGTTTCCTCCGAGCCATCACTTTCGCCGAAACCCGAGAGCAACGGGCCAAGCAAAAGTTGGTGGAACGCTTTGGTGTCAGGGACTGGAGTGCTCTCTTTCAAGCTTACCAACAGAGTGTCAACGAAGTGAGTGTCGCCAGTGGGCTGGTTCAACAGTTGGAGAGTCGAAGGGAAGCGCTGGAAAATCTGATCGCAGAACATGACGACCTGTTCCAATGGATTCACCATTTCGAACAACGCCTCACGGTGGAGATCCAATCCATACTGATCGATACCCTCCCCCGCATCGACCCCACGGCGTTCCGCGCCATAGCCGGTCCTCATGCGGTGACGGCCAGCAAGTTGCACGCTCTACAGGCCAAGATGAAGTACCTGGGTCAGCTGGAAGACTACCTGGCAACCGAGGCGAGAGACCGTCAGGATCGAGCCATCAAAATTGAGCGGGTGCGCCGCCTCTGGGAACGAAAACCGTGGGATCGCCTAACCGGCGACAAAACAAAATGGTTGGTCACCGTACCCGAAATGAAAAAGACCAGTACAGAAAAACGTTTGCGGTGGAGCCGAAAGATGCGCCGAGGGATCGCGGATTACGACGACTACGACCGTTACGATTACTACTATGCTTATTACGAAGAGCAAGACGACTCTTACCTGCTACCCTACGATGTTTTCGCTTACTCCTACGAGGAACGGATGCCCTACGAAGGGTTCACCGGTGAGGTGATCGACGATATTCAAGACCATCGAGAGTATCACGACCTGGAGAAAGCGGACTACTCGGATTTCAAAGATCTGGAGAAGCAGTACGTCAACGAAGAGCCGGTGGGCGACTACGAAAATGAAGAGTTCGGGGGAGCAGATTTTGTGGACGAATCAGGTGACGGAGTGAGCGCGGGTGAAGCCGCTGTAGCCGGGGCCGCAGCCGCCGGTGTTGCCTACGTGGCCATGGAAGAGGCTGCGGCTGCCGAAGAAGCTGCTATGGAAGCGGCCATGGCGGCGGAGGAAGCGGCCGCCGAGGAGTTCGCCGACGCCTCGTGAGCATCGCCGTCCTGGTTCCCTGTCAAGCTCAGGATCCTGTAGCCAAACACAATCAAGAACGGATCAAGCAAGGCCTTCACGACTCCGGGGTGGAGCGGGTGGAACTCCTGTTCAAACCAAACTCGGAGAAGGTCTGGGATTGGGTGCAGTCCGTGGAAGAGAGTTGGATCTGGATTCACTATCCCGATCTCCT